>VOFH01000962.1_pt1 | contig 332030 bp, 428 predicted proteins | sample 5384091 | NCBI WGS metagenome assembly VOFH01 (sample SAMN12384727, study PRJNA508395) | human gut metagenome | isolation source: healthy gut G | host: Homo sapiens
GTTTTAGGCTTGCAAGGAATACAAAATACTTATGGAAATGATTATATCATTCTAACATTCAAGGAGGTGTAAGACATGATGAATATGAACCTTCAGTTTTTCGCTCATAAAAAGGGTGTTGGTTCTACAAAGAACGGCCGTGACTCTGAATCTAAGAGATTAGGTGCTAAGAGAGCAGACGGACAGTTCGTCAAAGCTGGAAACATTATTTACAGACAGCGTGGAACAAAGATTCATCCAGGTGTTAATGGTATCTTAAGATTCGAGAGAAAAGGAAGAGATAAAGAAACAGGCTTCCGTTTATCCAGTAGCTGAATAATAAGATGAACAATGGACCCGACTATTTGTAAAGATAGCCGGGTTCTTATTGTTTTGGCATTGGAGCAGGGGCAGCCTGGCTGTCCGCTTAAAGGAGAAAATTATGTTTGCAGACAGAGCAACAATTATTATAAAATCTGGAAAAGGTGGAAATGGACATGCCAGCCAGGTGGTGAAGGAATTGAGATAGAAGTAAAATTAGAAAGTTGTGTTAAAAGATTGCTGATGTAGGGGCTTGTGGGTTTCCAACAATGGAAAAATCAACGCTTTTATCCTGCGTGACCAATGCACAGCCTAAAATGCCAATTATCATTTTACAACATTACAGCCAAATCTTGGTGTTGTTGACTGATGGTGCCAAAGGTTTTGTCATTGCCGAGTTATTCCGCCGATTGAGGGAGCCTCCGAGGGTGCTGGACTTGGACTTGAGTTTTACGTCATATCGAGCGTACCAGAAGTCATGATCCATGTTGTGGATGCTGCCGGAACCGAAGGGCGTGATCCGGATTGCCGACATCAGCATAATTATGATCCGCTTATGATCCGGAAAAAAACCACAGGTCATTGCAGCAATAAAATTGATTCCATCTACGGTGATGAAAATGATCATCAAAGCATTAAAAGACGAGTTTGAGAAAGACGGCATTAAAGTATTCCCGATTTTGCAGTAAAATAAAAAATAGACTAAAGAACAGGGGAGCCAAAGCTTTTGGAAACATGTGCAGAGCACTTTACGAGCAGGAAGCATTGTGTTTTCCTTCCGGGATGACCCTACACGATCACAATGGATGATGACTTCGTTGTGGGACCTCTAAGATTGAAAAAAATGTCAGGTTACACGAATATCGAAGGTTTCGTTCTTCCAGCGTTTTTTAAAAAGAACAGGGCATTTAGACGATCTCGAAGAACATGGAATTCAGAAGGCGAATACCGTGAAGATGTACGGACATGCCTTTGAATATTACAAATGTTAGAATAGCAATATGAATCTTACAAAGGAACAGCGCGCTTATTTAGGAAGTTTAGCAAGCAATGAACGCTATATTTCAGATTGGAAAGGCAAGTCTGACCCCAGAGTTTTATCAATGGTTTAGATGAGGCATTGAAAACGCGAGCTCATCAAGATTTCTGTATTAAAAACTGTGGAGTGACCCTCGTGAAATTGCTGAGATCATCGCAGAACGCACAATATTCTGTCGTTGTGAAAAGTGATTATAAAAATCATTCTTTTCCGTCAGGCAAAAAAGAATACAAAATACGAATTACCTGTGTAAAATAAATTCTAAAACACCATAAAGGACAGCGATCGAATCATTTATTTAGAAAACGGTATGAAAGTGGCTCCTTTGGTCCGATACAATAATGGACACATCTCGCCAGAAGAGACAAGTTACACTTATCTGACACTCACAAAATTAAAGAACCGTATTTTAAAAATGCCCGGTAGGATACGATATTTTATTTTATCATGGGTGCAGATTCTCTCGACTACTTTGATGAATGGAAACATCCGGAGATCATCTGTGAAAGGCAGTCGTATTAGTAGCAGTGCGCGACCACTGGAATATGGAGGATGTCAAAAGAAAATTCATGCATCGAACAGTTATTTCATGCAAAGATCTATCCGCTTTCCTGTGACCGTTTTGATGCAGCCTCAAGAAACATCCGCCAGATGATAAAAAGGGGAAGATACCGGCAGCTGCTTCCTGCATGCAGTGAGCCAATTTATAAAAGAACATCATCTTTACGAAAATGAGAACTGATTTTTTTTAATATTTCCAATCAATTTTTGATAGAGGATAACAATATGGAACTGGTAGAAATACGAAAAAATAAAAAAAGTACAGGATAAAGACCGCTACGAGCACACCAAAGGTGTGATGCTTACACCGCAGGCTGCCTCGCTATGGTGTACGGCTATGATATGGGCAGAAAGCCATGCTTGCCGGTCTATCGCCCATGACTGTGCAAAATGCATTCCAAACGATGAAAAATTAAGACTATGTGAAGAAAACGACATTCTTATTTCATCCGTAGAACGTGAAAATCCACTTTTTTTGCTTCATGCAAAACTTGGTGCATTGCTTGCCAAAACAGAATATGATGTAACAGATCCACTGATTTTACATGCGATTAAAGTGCACACAACAGGTGAGCCGGATATGAATATTTTAGACAAGATCATTTATATTGCTGATTACATCGAACCAAACCGCAATAAAGCGGCTAATTTAGATCGCGTGAGGGAATTAGCCTTTCATGATTTAGATGTCTGTATTTACTGAAATATTGCACGACACACTGGTTTATCTGAAAAGCGTGGTGGAAACATTGATCCGACAACACAGATGACCTATGAATTTTATAAACATTACAAAAGAAACGCTCTAAAACAATATGTTATGTGATAATTCTATGCACACCAATGTGCACAGGTTTTAACTTACATAATTCAACAGAAAGGAACATCGTTTATGACATCAAAAGAACTTACAAAACTTGCAGTAGCTGCTTTGGAAGACAGAAAAGCAGAAGATGTAACTGTTATTGATATCAGCGAAATTTCTCCGATTGCAGATTATTTTATCATTGCAAACGGAACAAACCAGAATCAGCTCCAGGCAATGCGTGACGCTGCCGATGAAGCCTTATACAAAGCCGGCGTAAAAGTCCAGCAGATTGAAGGAAACCAGAGTTCCACCTGGATTTTAATGGATTATGGTGATATTATTATCCATATTTTTTCAAAAGAAGACCGTCTTGTTCTATGATCTTGAGAGAACCTGGAGAGATGGAAAAGTTGTGGATGTAAGTGAATTATAATAAAAATACATGAAATTTCTAATTATCTTTTCATAAGTTAGCAAATGCCGATATATCCTGTATTTTAAGGATCATCGGCATTTTTTTTGGAAGAGTCCCTGCATAAGCTGGCATTTTACCAGTTAATCAGCTCATTTCTTTTCTTCCAAAGTATTTAACAGAAACACATATCGCAAAGGCTGATATAATTACAGCACACGGTACAAACGAAAATAATGATAGTGTACTTCCTGTATCTGTCGTTGTTACTGTATGTAATGCGTTTGACACAACATAACCACTATAACAATAAGGATATACTATCCATAAAGGTGTATTAGCAACCAAAACCCCGGAATTATCAAAAGTAAGTTTAATCCCATAGATAATAGTGGTTTTTCAAACAGTATGGTAATTGCCCACATACAAGAAATAGCTGGAATCATAGTCGTAAATAATTTTAATGTCCACGTTAATAAATAAAAGACGGGAATAGATTCTGTTACATTCATTATTTTAGTAGCGATAATACCTGCAATAACGAATGAGATAAAAAAGATAAGTAATTGGATTGCTAAAAAGCTCAATAAAACAAAGAATTTTGTTAAGGCAAGTTTTTCTTTACTGATGGGTAAAGCAAGCATTTTTAATATACCATTATTCTTTGTTTCTCTGTTAGCAATCATAACGCATACAACTACCATTGAAAACGGAAGTAAATAATAACCAAAAAGCAATGCACTTTGAATAAACATTGCCGACCAAGCATTTGTATATTCTGGTGTCATATACATACTGATACTGAAAACACCAGAAACCACAACTAAAATAGGTGGGATTAAAAGCAAAGGTAAAATCATAGACCTTTTCACTTTCATAAATTCTATTTTTAACAATTCAATAATTGACATACGATTGTCTCCTTTATTCATAATGCTTTATTTTGCCTAAATACCAGCCAACCATGAAGAATATGATTGTTTCAACAAAGCCTAAAATTAAAACTTTCATATCAATACTAGCAGTAGAAGCTACCGCTGGTTTCGTCATTAGTACAAATGGGTTAATAAGAAATATAGCTATATCTGAAAGCGACATTGCCATACCGCTAAAAAAATCCTGCTACGCCAATACCTAATGTAAACCATATATTTTCACATCGTGATGATACCAAGAGCATAAATGCTAATACTGGTAAAGTTGAAACAAAGCAATATCCTGTATATTTAACAAGTGTTAATAAATCAAAAGTTCCACTGGGCAAAAATATATTTCCAATAATACACAAAGCTCCGTTCTGCAAGACGATACAAACAGCAAGCAAAACAAACAATATATAAAATTTATTTTTGAAAATAGATGATGTCTTGAAAGGAAGCATATACATCTTTTTAATTGCACTTCCCTGAAATTCGATATTATATGTTAAAGTTGTCGCTACGATAATGCCAAACATATTAAGAACCATAATCATTCCGTAAAGCTGTGTCAGCAAAACATCCATAGGTGGAAGCGGTAAGTTTAACAAAACATCTTTGCGAACTGTAAAATTTGCAAAAGCGTATAATGCACCAAGAAGTCCAAGAATTGGTAAAACTTCTAATATTCCGGTGTGTTTACATTTTTTCAATTCTATGGTCAAATTTCTCATAATTTTAACCTCTGCTTTCTGTTTTTGTTATCCTCATCAATCATGGATAAAAACATTTCTTCTAAATTATCATTTTCAAATCCTGCTTCATGTGCTGTAAATTTCAAGTCTTCAAGACTTCCCTCAAATAGTAATCTTCCATGATTCAAAATACCAATATCATCAGCTAACAGTTCAATTTCTGACAGCATGTGTGCTGAGATTAGAACCGTACAATCATATCTTTTCGGCAGTGATTTAACGAGATTGCGAATTTCGTGAATACCTGCTGGGTCTAATCCATTTGTTGGTTCATCTAAAATTAAAATGGGTGGTTCTCCAAGCAAAGCGGAAGCAAGCCCTAAACGTTGTTTCATTCCTAAAGAATATTTTTTCGCCAAGCGATTACCAAATTCAGATAATCCTACTAATTCTAACGCTTCATCAACACTTGACGCAGGAAGTCCTAAAATTCTACGAATAATATCAAGATTTTCTTTACCTGTTAAGTTTGGATAAAATGACGGGGATTCAATAAAAGAACCGATTTTTTTCAAAATTTGAACACGATCATTCGGAAAAGTCAAGTTATCTATTTGGAACTCTCCATCGGTAGGTGCAGTTAATCCCAAAAGCATTTTCATAGTTGTAGATTTTCCAGCACCATTTGGACCGAGAAATCCGTAAATACTACCTTTCTTAATGTGCAAAGATACATGGTCTACGGCGGTAAACGCTTTGTACGTTTTTGTTAAATTTTTAGTTTCAATCATGTTTTTCATAATTTTTGCTCCTTCCTTCATATTCACAATATAAAACACCTACATTACAGCCACATTCTCTCTACCTTACATTTACCTTACAAATGAGAAAATGACTGTTTAACTTTTTTTTAAATGTTATAATGGGATAAATAAACTGCAAAAAGGGCGTGACAAATAAATGAATGATACATACTTAAAATCAAAAAAAATATTGATAGTTGATGATGAAGAATGTTTAAGAAGTATGCTTATAACCATATTAGAAGATGAAAATTTTTTAAATATTATTACCGCTGATTGTGTAAAAACAGCTTTGGAAATCTGTCAACAGGAAAAACCAGATATAGCTATATTAGATGTCATGCTTCCAGATGGAGACGGTTTTGAACTTATGGAAACACTAAGAAGTTTCACTAATATTCCAGTGATATTTTTGACCGCAAAAGATGATATACAGGATAAATATTCTGGATTTGGGTTGGGAGCTGACGATTATATAACAAAACCCTTTATGCCAAAAAGAACTTATCTTTCGTCTAAATGCTGTATTACGCAGATGTTATAAGGAAGATAGCTCACTTATAGAATTACATGATTGTAAAATTGATTTAGCTAATGCACAGGTTATATGGGAAGATAAGATTTTACCTCTTACTGCAAAAAAGAACATGATATTTTAGAAGTGCTTGTACGAAATGCTAACCATATCGTAACAATAGACGCTCTTTGTGAAGCTGTATGGGGCGACAATCCATTTGGATATGGAAATTCGCTACTTGCTCATATTCGACGCATAAGAGAAAAAAATTGAAATTACCCCTTCAAAACCAAAATCACTAATAACTGTTAAAGGATTGGGATATAAAATAAATGTGGAGAGCAGGTTATAATAATGCGGAATTTTGGGAAATTTATTAGTAAACATTTATTCATATACTTGTCAGTAATAATCCTTATAGTGGGTTTTGATTTACTGCTTTTCTTCCTAACTTTTAATGGTACTGTCAACAGTATAAGCGAAAATAATCCTGTCCAAACATTAGAAAAAGTATCTAATAATCTTACTATCCAAAATGGAAAATATATATTAAATAATAGGTGTCAAAAAGATTTAATTACAAACAACATCTGGGGAATTGTAATAGATAATAGCGGTAATGTAATCTGGCAATACAATCTACCAGAAGAAATACCACTTAAATATTCATTACAAGACGTTGCCACCTTTTCTAAGGGGTATATCAAAAATTATCCCGTATTCACATGGAAGCAAGAAAATGATTTATTGGTATTAGGTTATCCAAAGAACAGTTATTCAAAATTTGTGACTAACTATCTTCCTTTATCAGCAATGCAGAAAACACCCATTATTCTTTTTATTATGTTGGTATCAAATGTAACTATTCTGTTTATTGTATATTATTTATCAAAACGAAATGTAATGCTGAAAGTTGCTCCTATTCTCAATGGATTAGATAAGCTATCTCATGGCGAAACGGTTGTCCTTAATATAAATGGGGAATTGGAAGATGTTGGAAAACGTATTAACGAAACATCATTGCAATTAGACAAACAAAATAAAGCGAGAGCAAACTGGATAAGTGGCGTTTCACATGATATACGAACACCTCTTTCCATGATTATGGGGTATGCAGATAGAATAACTTCTTCATTAGATGTTGAGGAAAACACCAGAAAACAAGCAAATATTATCAAAATCCAAAGTGTTAAAATTAAAAATTTGGTTCAGGATTTGAACCTTGTGAGTCAATTAAATTATAATGTTCAGCCAATTAAACAAACGCCTGTTCATTTATGTAAAATAATACGGGAAATTGTCGTTGAGTATCTAAATAACAATCTAGATAATAAATTTGATTTTGAATTAAATTTAGACTGTAATACAGAACAAATCTCTATTATAGGAGATGAAAGATTGTTATATCGGGCAATACAAAACATTATCTCTAATAGTATTAATCATAATGAAAACGGTTGTACAATCTCAGTCAGTTTAGCTGTAAATGGAAACAATTTAATATTGGTAATCAGTGATAACGGAAAAGGAATATCAGAAGAAAATTTACAAAAAATACAGTCAACACCTCATTATCTGGAAAGTACAGATGAAAGATTAGATTTACGACATGGTTTAGGACTTCTGCTTGTGAAAGAAATCATTTCTATTCATAATGGAACAGTATCTATTTCAAGTGCATTAAATAACGGATTTTCCACGACTATTTCCTTACCCATAAAAAAACAATAATAAAGCCCTGGCTTGTAACATAAAAATAAATGATAAATTTTTGTATATATCAATACAAGCAAAAGGATGAAAATCAGCTGACTGGTTGTCTGTAAAACAACCAGTCAGCTGATTTTCATTTTCTGTTAAAATTATAGAAAACGGAATACGCCAAACACTTTTCCTAAAATCGAACATTCTTTTACAATGATCGGATCCATCGTATCATTCTCAGGCTGCAGGCGGTAATGACCATCTTCTTTGTAAAAAGTCTTAACCGTTGCGGAATCATCCACCAATGCCACTACAATATCGCCATTCTCGGCGTTTGGCTGTTTCTTGACAAGAACATTATCGCCGTTGAAAATACCGGCGTTGATCATACTTTCTCCTTTTACTTTTTAACATAAAAGTCTCTTCATTCGGCATATATTCAACCGGGATTGGAAAGTAATTCTCAATATTCTCCGTTGCAAGAATCGGCTCTCCGGCTGCGACATGTCCGACAATAGGTACGTTCACAACCTCACGCCTGGTAAGGTTAAAATCGTCATCCAGAATCTCAATCGCCCTTGGCTTGGTCGGGTCTCTCCGGATATAACCATTCTTCTCCAACGTTTCAAGATGGGAGTGGACAGAAGAAGTAGACTTTAAATCTACCGCTTCACAGATCTCACGGACTGCAGGCGGATAACCTTTGCTTAAAATCTCGCCCTTGATATATTCTAAAATTTCTTTTTTGCTTTGCACTAATCTTACCTGGCATAAACTGTCTCCTTATATATGGGATTTCTGTAATGATCCGGCAGCTTCTTAACCACTGCTTCTTTATCTATTAATCATGATAACATACCATATATCGAAATGCAAACATATATTCCGAAAATTTGTTCGATTTTTCTATTGACAAACAGATGTTCGAATAGTAAGATACAGTTATACAAACAAATGTTCGTAACAAGTGTTCGGGGTATTTATAACGCAGATTTACAATTGATGATCCAGGGAGGTACCGTTATGAGAAATGAGAGCAATACAATCACAGGCAGAACCTGTCAGATGTCTGGCAATACATCCAGCCGGATGCATTCTGGTGATGTATCCAGAAACAGACGTATCGTTGTCCGCAGGCAGAAGATAGCTTTAGTTTCGGTCGCATTCATTGCATTGGCAACTATCATCTGTATATTTTTATCTGGTGCGGTCCGTACTCAGGCAGCACCATCTGAGATTTCCTGCAAATATTATACAAGTATTGAAGTACAGAGCGGTGATACTTTATGGTCGATCGCATCCGATCATATTACAGAAGAATACCGTGATATGAATGCCTATATTGACGAAGTCTGCTCTATCAATAAGATTTCTCAGAATAAGATCCATGCGGGACAATATCTTACCATCCCATATTACAGCAGTATTGCCATTGCAGGGAAATAAAATAGGGCTGCGAATTATTACTGGAACAAGGTGTGAGTGAAAAGCAATGTTTTTTCTTCCTGTGACGGCAAGTTGTCAATTCGCCTGAAATAAGGTATAATAGTCATTGTTTCAACTGTAAAGCATGTTCCATTCATGCTATAGGATGAAACAGTAATTATTTTGGGGAGAGATTTAGTTCTATGTTACGATTTATATATGTTATTTTACTGAACCTGTTCCGTGCCCCTTACATGATTCCAAAGATGCGGAGGGAAGCTGACCATCCGGAGAAGTATTCAGCAGAAGAACGCTATGAGCTGGCAAGACATTGCATCCGTCTGATGAAAGTTACCGGTGGAATTCATACGAAAGCATATGGACAGGAGAATCTTCCGAAAGAGGGCGGTTACATGATGTACCCGAATCATCAGGGCAAGTATGATGCGCTTGGAATTGTTTACACACACCGTAAACCTTGTTCCATCGTTATGGATAAGGCAAAATCCAATACCATTCTTGTAAAAGAGTTTATTGATCTGTTGGAAGGAAAGCGGCTGGATAAAAAGATGTACGTCAGGCGCTGACCATTATCAATGAAGTATCGGAAGATGTTAAGAATGGAAAATGTTATATCCTGTTCCCGGAGGGTGGGTATGATTTTAATAACCGCAATCATGTCTGTGACTTTAAAGCCGGCAGTTTTAAAATTGCATTGAAAACTAAAGCGCCGATTATCCCGGTAGCTCTGATCGATTCTTACCGTGTATTTAACAGTTTCTGGCTAGGACCGGTTACAACACAGGTACATTATTTAAAACCTATTTTATTTGAGGAATATGGCTCTTTAAAGACACAGGAGATAGCAGCATTAGTCAGAGACCGGATCAATGAAAAAATCAATGATGTATTAAAAATCACTGAAAAGCAGGAAAAATAAGTTTTACCTATCTTTTACAAAAAATTTAAATATTGTTGATAGAAAGCAAATATCATCAGGCAGATAATAATACTAAAGAAAACAAAAAATGTTTTAAAATTTAAAGAATGTCTGGTGATTAGTTTATGATGAGATTATGGAAGTATGTAGATGCAAAAAAATTAGATAACAAAAGCAAAGCAAATATTTTTTTGATCATGAATATTATATTGTGGTCAGGTATCGCTTTTCTGCTCAGCTTTGTCGCAGGTGTATTCTGTGGATACAGTGCTGAATGGGTGGAGTGGACAGTGATCATTACAGGCTATGCAGGAATCGGGATCGGATTCTTTGGCGGAGTTATTTATTATATGCGTCAGGCATAAGGATATTTGTCCGGTTACACAAGAATGCCCAGTCAGGTTTGCAATACAAAATCAGTATTGACAAATCAGGCTGGGCATATTAATTCATTTATCTACGGTTCACGAAGCTTCACATATTTCGCAGCACTTCTGCGGCGGTCATCATCAATAGCAGCATAGTGCTTTCGTGTGGTATTTACATCCTTATGGCCTAACACATCAGCGACAAGATAAATATCGCCTGTTTCGCGGTAAAGCGATGTGCCATAGGTACTGCGCAATTTATGCGGGGTAATATGTTTTAGGTTTGTTACGAGTTTTGAATACTTATTTACCATTTTCTCAACAGAGCGCACGCTGATCCGCTTGTTTTGCAAAGACAGGAAAAGTGCATTTACACTGCCATCTGCGGCAGTGATTTTCTGTCGTTCGACCATATATTCCATCAGGGCAGATCTTACTTCTTCACCAAAGTAAACAACAACTTCTGCGCCTCCTTTACGGTGAATTTTGATTCCATTATTTTTAAAATCAACATCATCCATATCAAGACCGACACATTCTGAGACACGGATTCCGGTTCCAAGCAGTAATGTCATCATAGCAAGATCTCTTGTCTTTGTTTTTTCATGGAATTTCTGCTGTTTTTCTGTGAGACTTTCCCCTGATTCCACCTCATCCAGCAGGTTTGCAACTTCATCGATATCTAACCGCGTGATCGTTTTTTCATGGATCTTTGGCATATCTACCTTCACTGCCGGATCCTGTCCGATCATCTCATTTTTATATAAATACCGGTAAAAGGAGCGGAGAGAAGCAAGCTTCCGTTTTAGTCCGCGCTCATCATTTGTATGTTCCACACCATCTTTTTCATAATATTTCAGATAGGAGAGATATTCTTCAATATCCATGGGTGCTAAATTGCCCAAAACAGACAGAGGTATTTCAGTGATATCCTTTTTTGAGCATAATGGATTATTTTCATGCAGATAGTCAAAAAAACAATTCAGATCATATGCATACGCAATCCGGGTACGGGAAGAAGTAGTAGGTTCAATACCAATAAAAAATTGTTTACAATACGGCGGCATTTTCTGGAGCAGATTGCGAAGCAATGTCTCATTTTTCACATTTACTTTTTCATAATAGGCCTTTTCTTTCATTGATGTCCCTTTCTTTCATGTTTTGTTTTTTCTGGCCAGCCGGGAATATTTCCATCCAAAATGGCGGTAAACATTCTCTTTTTAGCACCCGGGTGATCCAGATTGATCTGTCGTACCAGATCTTTTGCATATTGACGTTTTGTGACTCCATCGACAGGACACGGATTTTCCACTACCGGAAGATTGTATTTATTACGAAAACCTTTGACCTCAGCCTCCGATACATACATCATTGGCCGGATCACAGTCAATTCCATACGGTCTAAAAAAGTGACCGGGGAAAAAGAGTAAAATCGGCCCTCAAAAATCATGGATAAAACCATCGTCTCGATCATATCATCCATATGATGCGCATAGGCAACCTTATTGCATCCCAATTCCTTAATTTTCTGGTTCAGTGCACCTTTGCGGAGTTTTGCACAGAGAGAGCAGGGTGACGCCTCATTTTTATCACTGAAAATGATTTTTGCGATTTCAGTGGAAACGATATGATATTCAACCTGTAAATGTTCACATAATAGTTTTACCGGTGTCAGATCAAAGCCCTCATAGCCCAGGTCTACCGTAATTGCGATCAGGGAAAATTTTTTCGGATAAAACCGCCTCAAATTTGCCATTGCATACAAAAAGAGTGAGAGAGTCTTTTCCACCGGAAATCCCCACTGCAATTTTATCGCCTTCCTGGATCATCTGATAATCGTCCATGGCTTTTCTTGTTAAACTCAGTAATCTTTGTAATTCCATTTCTAATTGCCTTCCCAAATAAAAGACTGTATTTCAACACTGAAATCTATTATAATAAATTTGTATGTAAATTACAAATGAATCGCTCATTTGACTTATAAAATTTGTATGATTGAATACTTCATATTTTATGAGTAAATAAATTGCATACAATTTATCATCAAAGGAGATTAACACACATGAAATTTGTAATACAGCGTGTTACAAACGCATCCTGCACCGTAGAAGGTAACATTACCGGAAGCATTCAAAAGGGTTTTCTTGTCCTTATCGGAATATCAGATCAGGATACCATACAGATTGCCGATAAAATGATCAAAAAACTGCTTGGAATGCGTATTTTTGAAGATTCTGATGGAAAAACAAATCTGTCCCTGCATGATGTAAACGGAGAATTGCTGTTAATTTCCCAATTTACATTATATGCAGACTGCAGGAAAGGAAACCGTCCATCCTTTACAAACGCAGGAAAACCTGATATTGCAAAGCAAATGTACGAATATATCATTGATCAGTGTAAAAAAGAAATTCCGGTTGTTGAACAGGGAATCTTTGGCGCTGATATGAAAATTTCGCTTTTAAACGATGGACCATTTACAATCATATTAGATTCCGCTGAAATATGTTAACCCCTTGAAAACAGATGGATGCAAAGCATTTTGTGATATTTATTTTATCACCTGTTGGTGGCAGCATTGTGGCTCTGTAAATCCATTTATTCGCAAAACACAAGTTTAACGAATAGTTGGCTTATTTCAATGTGTTTTCCCGGGATTACATTCCCCGGTTCAGACTACGTTCCGCAACGGCTTTTTTTACAAAAATCCCTCATGGAAAACTCCATGAGGGATTACACATTTCAATTCAGATTATAAACTTCATGATTCATTTTATTTCATTGCATCCATCAATTCTCTGAACTTCAGGATCATTTCCACGCAGTTATCAGTGCCAAGCTTACCAGCATCAAGAGAAAGATTATAACTCTTAGAATCTCCCCATTTCTTGCTTGTATAATAGTTATAGTAGCTTGCACGCTGTTTATCCGTCTTATTGATGATATCTCTGGCTTTATTCTCTGTAATATTCAGATTCCTGCTGACATTTTTGATACGGACATCTAAGTCTGCATGAATGAAAACATTGATACAATCAGGGTTATCAGATAAAGCATAATCTGCACAGCGTCCGACAATCACGCAGGATTCTCTTTTCTGCAATTTTCTTGATTGTTTCAAACTGCGCCAGAAAAACTTTGTGATTTAATGGCATATCCAAAAACGGTGCTGCGGAATAACCGCTGACAGAATATGTATCCATAACTAAAGAATATAAAAAACTGTTTGTCGGTTTTTCGTCATGGTTCTCAAAGATCTCTTCACAAAATCCGCTGTCTTTTGCAGCCTGCTGTAAAAGTTCTTTATCGTAAAGCTTAATACCAAGCTTTGCAGCAAGTTTTTCACCTACTTCTCTTCCGCCGCTGCCAAATTCTCTACCGATCGTATATATTTTATTTGCCATATCAATCCCACCTTTACGCAAGTTTTTTATTTATCTTTATTATAGCGTATTTATCAAAAATTGGAAAGATTTATTTTAAATTTTCTAACATTTTTCCATAATATTGTAACTGTAAAAACTTCTTGTCCATTTATATCAAGATAATGCGTAGTATTTTAACGTAAGTCACGTAGTATTTTTTCAAAATATTCCGGCAATGGTGCAGAGATTTCCATGTATTCTCTGGTTCCTGGATGAATAAATCCAATGGTCATGGCGTGTAATGTCTGTCCCTGCAATTTATAGGGACTTTTTCCATTGGAATAAAGCGTATCTCCTAATAATGGGTGCCCAATACTTGCCATGTGAACACGGATCTGGTGCGTTCTTCCGGTTTCTAACTTAAATTCCATGTAAGTATATTTATCAAAACGCTCTAAGACTTTATAGTGTGTGATTGCATCTTTTCCATTTTTTTCATTGATGGCCATTTTCTTGCGGTCAACCGGATGTCTTCCAATCGGAGCATGGATCGTTCCCTCATCATCCCTGACAACGCCATAGACGATTCCCCGGTATCTGCGGTTTACACTGTGTTCTTTGATCTGTTCTGCAATAAAAAACATGACTCTCATCATTTTTGCAGACAATCAGAGAGCCTGTGGTATCCATATCAATACGGTGTACGATTCCCGGACGTATTTCTCCGTTGATACCGGAAAGACTATCCTTGCAGTGATACATAATCGCATTGACCAGTGTGCCACTGTAATGACCTGCTGATGGGTGCACGACCATTCCCTTCGGTTTATTGACCACTAAAAGATCATCATCCTCGTAAAGAATGTCCAGCGGGATATCTTCCGGAAGAATCTGTGTCTCTACAGCATCCGGGATTTCTACCGTCACCAGATCTTCGGTTTTTAGCCGGTAATTTGCCTTCTGAACCTTGTCATTGACAGAGACATTTCCATCTTTAATTAATTTCTGAAAAAAAGAGCGCGATTGCTCTGGAAAAAGGATACTTACATACTTATCCAGACGCTCGCCCTCATATTCGTATTCTACTTCAAATGTTTCTTTTTGCATATCACTGATCCTTATTTTTCAGCAGGTCTGCATATTTGCTGTGCAGAACGTTAATCATGAAAAATTTTATTATAGTCCTCCTCTTTATAATAAAACAATCCGAGAATGATCATTGCAAACGCTGCGACTGTCACATATATATCCGCTACATTAAAAACCGGAAAATCGATCAGTTTAAAGTAAAAGAAATCGACCACGTAATTGCGGAAAACACGGTCAATAAAATTGCCCAATGCTCCGGCAAAAAACAGGATACAGATACCGTCCATCGGACGGAACTTTTTATCGTCTGGAATACGTTTCAGGTAAAGATACGCGATCAGACAGAGTACAATCAGCGTAAAAACCACAAAAAGATTTTCTTTCCCTGTAAAATTCCAAATGCAGCTCCACGGTTTTCCAGGTAGTGTAATTCAAATACTCCATCCCAGATCACAAAGGGCTGTTGATTCATTAATCCATGGATTGCCATTAATTTTGTGACCTGATCGATCACGATCAGAATGACCGACAGAATGATTCCTGTCAGTGCTTTTTTTAAAGTATTAGTTTTCTTTTCCATAAATATAAAATATTCCTTCCAAAATCTGTTCATCGGTCAGATTTTTTTCAATATAGGCATCTCCCGGTGTCTTTAACAGGATAAACTTAATCTGGTTTCCAACCATTTTTTTATCCAGCTTCGTTGTTCTTAATACATCATCCGGATTCTGTCCGGATACACGGACCAGCAGTCCAAAATGTTTTAAGGTCTCCTCGATAGAAGAAAGCTGCTCTTTCGTGAGATTTCCCTGTTGACAGGAAATATAAGAGGCTGCAACCATGCCAAGTCCCACACAGACACCATGTGACAATCCAAAATCCGAAAGCTTTTCCACAGCATGTCCGATGGTATGCCCGAAATTAAGCAGCGCACGTTCCCCTTTTTCCTTTGGATCACGTTCTACCACATCCCGTTTGATCAGGCAGCTCTGATAGACCATTTCCTCGAGAGTGTTATAATCTAATGCAAGAATTTCTTTCTCATGTTCATTCATCCACAGAAAATAATCGTGGTTTCTGATCAGACCATGTTTTAAAATCTCTCCAAAACCAGAGATAAGCTGGTCTTTTGGCAATGTTTTTAAAACATTTAAGTTCATATATACAAGTTTCGGCTGATAAAAGGCTCCGACCATATTCTTATACTGCATGAAATCAACGCCGGTCTTGCCGCCAATGCTGCTGTCAACCTCGGAAAGAAGTGAAGTCGGTACCTGGATAAAATCAATGCCGCGCAGGTAGGTTGCTGCTGTGAATCCGGTGAGATCACCTACAACGCCGCCGCCTAATGCAATCATAAGATCATGCCGGTCAAAATGATTCTGTATTAAAAATTCATAAACACCATTGACGGTATCTGTATTTTTGCTCGCTTCCCCCGCCTGAAATTCATAACAGAAAACGTGTAAAAAGTTTTCTGTTAAAATATTTTTCACCGTCTCTGCGTAAAGTTTTTGCAACATTGGAATCTGTAACAATACAGATTTTCTGGTCTGCCTGATATCCAAGTTGTTTTAACTCCTCTGCCAGCCCCTGAAAGGAATCTGTCAGTTTGATGTGATAGATCACTTTTCCATCTAAAGTTACCGGTAAATCTTTTGCCATAACGATAGCCCTCACTTATCCATATAATTTATAGCGAACTTTCATTCTTCCTTTATTTGTTTCGCCCATCTCCCGTTCGAAAATAAATCGTCCATAACCGCGCACCGAGATAATATCTGCTTCCTTACAGCGATAGGATGGATTCTGAACACATTTGCCATTCACAAATACTTTTTCCGCCTTGAAAAATTCCAATGCCTGGCTTCTGGAAAATTTGTAGACACATGCGATCATGCTGTCTAAACGGTTCGAAGTGATGATTCCATCTTTTTCTTCAAATTTCTGCTGCTGTCCTAACGCATCTGCTGACACAGGAGATAGCTTTACAACTGTATGACGTATTTTATCAAGATTTTCGATAAAATAGGGCGCCATACTCTCCTCACAGATCAGGAAATATTTGTCCTCACAGATTACAATATCGCCTAATTTTGAGCGGTCAACACCAAGATTCATCATAGAACCTAAAATATCCCTGTGTCCTAATTTTTCTGCAAACTTTGGATAAGATGGAACAATCTCAAGATATGCAATTGGAAACTGCCACTCATAATAAAGAGCATCAGGTATAAATGCAACTATCTGACGCTCTGCAAAAGGAACACCTCCAGAAGCTTCTGTCTTTGTCTCAAAAAACTTTTCGTTCTGGTGGTAAATATTCAGTTCATTTAAATTAAGGAAATCGCTGAATAAAACGATTCCCTTTCTATTTGCCTGTCTGGATAAATCTATTAACTTCTTTTTGCAAAGTTCCTGCTCATTCATAATGTCGTTCTCTACAGTCCTCTGGTTGTATCAAAAGAGTCTACAATATTCAGGAAATCACCTGAAATATCAACCGCTGCCGGAGTGATAATGAAAATGTAATTCGAAATCTTCTGAAGATTTCCGCTGATTGCAAAGCAGGAACCAGAGGTAAAGTCAATGATACGCTGCGCAATCTCTACATCTAATCCCTCCACATTCAAAACAACTGTGCGGTTGTTTAACAATGTCTCCGTGATCTCTCTTGCATCCTCAACAGATGTCGGTTTGATCACACATACTTCCATACCAGCGAGATTCTGCTGTTTTTTGGACGGACGGATCGGTGTGACTTTTGGAGTGGTCTTTACCGGTTTTTCTTTGTAATCATCGGTAAAAGTATCCTCTTTTTCACGTTTCTTAAAAGAAGATTTTGGTTTTACTTCTTCCTCTTCGTCATCATAATCATAGTCTTCATTGTAAAAATCGTCATCGTCATCCGGATTCAAACGCATCACATTTAAAAATTTATCAAGAAAACTCATTTTTTGCTGCTCCTATTAAACTGATTTTAAATTCTGCTTCTTTCTCTTACTGGTATCCGGTGCATTATTGTTTGTTGTAATTGCGTGCTCCAAAAATTCCAGTTCCGACACGAACCATGGTAGCTCCCTCTTCGATTGCCACCTCGTAATCGCCTGTCATACCCATAGACAGAATTTCCATAGATACATTATCTATGTTTTTCGCAGCGATGTCAACAGATAAATCTTTTATTTTACGGAAATACAACCGGTTATCCTCTGCATTTTCCACGTATGGCGCGATGGTCATAAGTCCTTTAATGCGGACATTTTCCAGTTCTGCGATCTCTTCCACTAACTGGATCGCATCTTCCTCGGAGATACCGAACTTGGATTCCTCATGCGCAATATTCACTTCCACAAGGATTGGAACAATGATATTTTTCTTCTTTGCCTGAATATTGATCTCCTCTGCCAGACGGTAGGAATCAACAGAGTGGATCAGTGCAACCTGTCCGACAATGTATTTTACTTTGTTTCTCTGCAGATGTCCGATCATATGCCATTTGATGTCCTTTGGCATTTTCTCAATTTTATCACAGAGCTCCTGCACTTTATTTTCGCCGAAATCCCTGATATTTTCATCGTAAATTTCCTGCAGCATCTCAACAGGCTTTGTTTTGCTGACAGCAATCAGTGTCACTTCTTCTCTTCTTTCTTCCTGCGCGGTCACACGCTGCCTGTACACGTTCTTCTACATTTTTTAAATTATCTTTTAACATTTGATTTTATCTCCTTCGCCGTTGTCTTTATTTGATCAGCTGATTTTCATCAATCTTTGTCCCATCTAACGCAATATGGTCGTATAATGCGATACCATAAGTTGTACCTGTCTTTACGATCGTATATTCCTCGTTCTGATATAAAACATCAATCTGCTTGAATACAGCATAACCCTTGTTAATGTTGTAAACACCCTGTAACGATGCAGTGTCTGTACCAACACGATACGTCTCACTGGAATCCGGTTTCTGCAGGATATCCCCGGAGGACACATACTCACTGTCGATATAATAGGTATCGTCTGTCTCATAATAAATGGTTGGTGTCACAAATTCCGTGGTACTTTTTCCGTCCTTGTCCGTGCGTTCCACCAGAATTCCCTCATCGCTGGAATCCCCGCCTTTTAGAGAAAAAATCGATTGGAACGGTGTAAAACTCTTTCTCGGTGATCGCGGAATTTGGAATTTTAAGACCGGTTTCTTCGGACAGTAAAAGTTCAATCTCCACATAGCGCTCTGACGCATATCTAACCATAGCACTTTTCAGTGAGAGAATCAAATACTGCTGTCCATCACGCTCGACAATGGAATAAGCTGCGTAGGCTTCTTTTGCATCTTTTAAAAAGCGGATCTTAATTGTATCGTCATCTTTTAATGATTCCGCTGTTGCATCCGGCACTGGAACAATAATATTCCAATATTCGCTGTCGATCAGCTTGTACTCAGGTGAACCGGCCTGGATAGCCGGGTTTGTTTTCAGATCGTTTTTGGAATAATTGATTCGTCAAACATTGCGGCCGTAAAATTATCAACCGTAACATTTTCAAATCCGTCCGTATAATAAGTTACGATTCCTGGCACATCTGTGATCACTTTATGAAATGTATTATTGTTCTCCGCAGAAGCAACATAATCCGAGATATCATTTAAGGCGTTTACACTCAATGCCTCACTCAGAGATGCATTGACATTGTCCTTAAAGCTGTATACCTGATAATAGTTTTTTCCATCATAGGCATATAAAAAGTCATTGATGGTTTTCTCAATTTCTGCAAGGTTCTCACTGTCGATGGTGCTTCCATCCTGACTGGCCTCGTTGATCATGTTTGAAACGTCTCCATTTTCATCAATGGAGCAGACCAGATCGCCGTAGGCGACTTTGGAACCCTCTTTTACATAATAATTCACTGCACCGGAATAATCTGAATTGATGATTTTTTCATCGCGCAGGATCAGACCATTGTATACATTATTGACCGCAATGGTTCCCTGCTCCACCTCATAAACAGAAATATGTGTCTCTGTCAGATAACTGAACACATTAAATACCAGATAAATAAAGATGATGACAAATATAATGACACCAATATTAAAATTCATTGGTTTTCTATATTTCACAACATTTTTGTTTTTCTTCAATTGCATAACCTGCCTTGTTTTTTTCTCACTTCCGCTCATTATAGCATTTTTTACATGGCAAAACAATGCGATTATGTATAAAAAACAGTTTCACAGGAAAAAATAAACAAAAGATGATATCAAAGGAGATATACTCATGAAAACAAATTGGTTGGATTATACTTTACTGACATTGGTGATCATTGGTGCCATTAACTGGGGACTGATCGGATTCTTCCGCTTTGACCTTGTTGCATTTCTGTTTGGAAATCTTTCCTGGCTTTCCCGCATCGTTTATGCACTGGTAGGTATCGGTGGTCTTTACACGATCAGTCTTTATGGAAGAATTAAAAGTGGAGACGAAGCTTAGAAAAAGGTTGAGCTGTTTTGTATGCAAAAAAGGTTGTTGCACTAAATCAAGTTAGCGCAGCAACCTTTTAACAGCAAAAAGTAATTATAGGGAAATGACAATCTTTGCTTTTGCACACTCAGGTAATTTGGACTCATCTCTTGAAACACTTAAGATAAACTTCACATTGTATTTCTCACTGATGATGTCGAGTTTTTCAATTGCATGCTGGATCTCGTCATCCGTCTCGGTAAATGCAATTGTAAGGAAACTATCAAGATACATCTCTTCCAGATCGTGATCCTGTGAAACGATTCCGCATAAGAATCCAAGGAACTCATCACAATTATCAATTGGATAATCCATCACGTTGATGAGACGAACCTTGTTATTCAGTTCGTACATATGCTTCTGGCTTTTGTCCAGATAAACAATGTTTCCGGATGCGGCTGCAACAGAATGATTTACTTTGGCTAATAATTCTTTGGTCTTACCCTTTCCTTTTTCGCCTGCAATAATTTCTATCATTGTCATTTCCTCCTTATATTCCCTGTTTTATGTATTTTGAATAAAAACAGTAGGTTTTATAAAACAATTATAGTACATATGCACATAAAATACAACTGTTAATTCGCAAAACCACTGAGCATTTCATTCATGAGAAGATAAAGGTTTGACTTTCCATCTGCTTTTAAAACAATGGAGACAATCGGCTGCCCGGAAGCATTGTAAGAATATAATACCAGACAGTATCCGGCAGCTCCTGTTGTTCCGGTCTTTCCACCTACGACAGTGATCCCCTCCGGCGCTTTTTCCTTACCGGTGAGGTACTGATTTGTATTCTCCCATGTTTTCTCTACGCCCGCACCATTCACATCTGTGTATACAACATCATAACTCATCGTACTGATGATATCGAGAAACGTCTGATCCTGCACTGCATTCTGGAAAATAAGGTAGAGATCATAAACGGAGGTATAGTGGTTTTCATCCGGAAGTCCGTTTGGATTGACAAAATGGGATCTTGTAGCACCCATTGCAAGTGCCTCCTGATTCATCATATCTGCAAAACCTTCCACGCTTCCGCCGATATGCTCTGCAATCGCAATTGCAGCATCGTTTCCACTCTTTAACATCATGCCATATAACAGATCCTTAAGCTGTACCACATCACCTGCTTTTAAACCGCAGACAGAAGAATCGGACGCCTGGTCTGCCGCATTTTCACTGACAGTCACATAATCTTCCAGATTTCCGTATTTTAAGGCGATATATGCGGTCAGAATCTTTGTTGTACTGGCAGGATATAATTTTTCATAAATATTCTGTGCATAAGTCACGGTATTAGTTGCAAGATTGAAAGTTCCTGCCCCTTCTGCAACCTGGGAATCTGTCGTATCGTTTCCAATGTTCACATCATCTGCCACACACAGATTCTGAGAAAAATAAGTTTTTTCTGACCCGGCTCCCTCGGAGGCCAATCCATAATCTGCCGATGTGCTGTAGATATCATATGGATTGTCGTAACTTACTACGGTCTGTCCGCACCCGGACATAAAAACAGCTGCTATGCCACACAGACACAGCAGTCTCATTTTATTTATACATTTCACGCCACTCTAAATCTCCTCTGTCTAATGCTCGAATCAAAAGTTCGGCAGTGGCAAGGTTCGTTGCCAAAGGAATATTATGTGTATCACATAATTTCACAACATTATTTACATCCGGTTCATGAGATTTCGGAGTAAGTGGATCTCTTAAGAAAATGACAAGATCGATCTCGTTATGTTCAATCTGTGCACCAAGCTGCTGGGAACCACCCAGATGTCCTGCCAGATACTTATGAACATTGAGATTGGTCACCTCCTCGATCAGTCTTCCGGTTGTTCCGGTTGCATAAAGTTCATTCTTCGAAAGAATCCTCTATATGCAATGCAGAAGTTCTGCATTAATTTCTTTTTTGAATCATGCGCAATAAGTCCAATGTTCATTATGCGGTTACCTCCCATCAATATTTTTTCGGCTGTAGTCCAACATTCAACACAAGCCCCACCCCTATATATAACGATAAAAGCGACGGAAGACCATAGCTGACAAATGGAAGCGGCAAACCGGTATTCGGAAGCACCCCACTTGCAACCCCAATGTTAACCAGGCTCTGAAAGCCCACCAGTGCAGCAAATCCACAGCAGATCATTTTTCCTGCGGTATCTTTTGCTTTTCTAGCAATTAATATACACTCAATCGTGATGAAAAGCAATAAAATTATAATGATAACCGTACCGATAAATCCAAGTTCTTCCCCCGCTACCGCAAAGATAAAATCTGTCTGGGGTTCCGGGATAAAGTTACCGTTTTTTACCGAAGTGGCATCTGTATTATTCAGCCCTTTTCCCCACAGCTGGCCGGAACCGATCGCCATGATGGAATTCTGCTGCTGGTAAGCATCTGCCGGGTAATCATCCGGGTAAAGCCATGCCATAACACGTGTCACCTGATAACTTTTGATAAACGGAAGTTTGTCCTGGATCAGCAACGTAAACATTATCACTGCTGATGGAATGCTGACAGCCAAAACACCTATTACTATTTTATAACTTAATCCCGCAACAAACAAGAGGGCAGCAAAAATTAATGCGGTAACAATTGTCGTTGAAAGATCCGGCTGTTTTAAAATGAGCGCAAGCGGTATGCCTGCGAGTATAAATGACGTGATCAGTACTTTCGGTGTATTGATTTTCTCTTCATGCTTCATAAAAAAGTAGGCGAAAAACAGGATAATTAAAATTTTTGCCAATTCAGAAGGCTGGAAACGGAATGAGCCGATCTCAAACCAGCGCTGTGCGCCACCGGCATCATCACCGGCAAACATAACGAGCAAAAGCACACCGATCATGAAAAAGTAGATCAGCCAGGAAAACTTCAAAATAAAGTTATAGTCGATCAGGGAGAGCATCACCATGATCGTAAGCCCGGCGATCATACCCAAAATCTGTTTGCTCTGCACCGATGGCTTGGCACTTCCAATCAGAAGGATTCCGATCACATTTAAGATCATCACATACATGACCAATATGAACTTATAATTTCTCAGTTTGTACTGTTTAAACATTGCAATTCTCTCTTTTTGTATTCTTTTAAAATGACTTTTATCTCAATATTCTCAGGTTCTACATCCACATACTTCGTGATCACATTTCCGATGTCGCGCCGTATGTATCCCATCGTTTCTTCGTCTAAAATGTTGTTTTCATAATGGATCATACATTTTAAACGTTCTTTTGCGGCAGTTACAGATTGTTCTCTCATTTTTTCTCCATTTCTGCTATGCACAAAAGTCAGCTATGAATTGATGGTCTGCTTTGCAGGCTTGTTCCAGAAGAATCCGCGGAAACGGTGTTTTTCCTGAAGAAAATCCGGGATTGGAACCGCTTCCCCCACAAGGCGTCTGCAGATGTTCTCATAACAGGTCCGGGAAGTGCTTCTCTTTTCCATCATGCTCTCGCCATGGTTCTGCGAGATAATAATATGTTCATCTTCCAGTACCACACCCAGAAGTTCCGTGTTCAAAAGTTCGCAGATATCGGAGATCTGAAGCATGTTTCCCTCTTTTACCAGCTGTTTTCGAAATGAATTGACCAGCAGATAAGTGGAGATATCTTTTCTCCTTCGGAGAAGGCGCAGGACACAGTCCGCATCATGAACGGCTGCCACCTGCGGTGTTGTCACAACGACTGCTTTATCTGCCGCGCAGACGGCAAGATCAAATCCGCTGTCAATGCCTGCCGGGCTGTCCACAAGGATATAATCATACGACTCCTTTAACTCCTCCATGAGCGTCTGCATCGCCTCTGTCGTGATTGGCGGATGCTCCCGCACACATGCAGATGGAATGACTGAGAGGTTCGGATATCTGCGGTCTCTTATGACAGCCTGTTTCACTCTGCATTTTCCTGTCAGGACATCAACCAGATTGTATACGATCCGGTTTTCAAGTCCCATCACAACATCGAGATTGCGAAGCCCGATGTCCGTGTCGATCAAAATTACTTTTTTCTCTAATAGTGAAAGTCCAACTCCGACGTTCGCTGTGGTAGTTGTTTTGCCAACGCCGCCTTTTCCTGACGTGAAAGTGATCACTTCACTCATGAAGTAAGACCTCCTTTTACTTAGTGATTAAAGCTGTTTGATGACTCACCTACATTTTCTGCCTGACCGTTCAGCAGTTCTTCTGCATCCTGAACACCAAAATAGTAAGAAAATACATTCTTGGCATATTCGGCAGCATTATGTGATGTATAACCGAATGCGATACGTGTTGCGATCGACACCTCAGGATCATTGTACGGCGCATATCCGACGAATAAAGCATGGTTCGGACGGTTTGGACTCTGCTGTGCGGTACCGGTCTTACCTGCAACCTCAATTGAGAAATTATCAAATGTAGACAGATTTTCCACTACCATACGCATTCCGGTATGAATGGCATTCCATTGTGTGGTATCTAATACATCCACCGTATTTCTTACTTTTGGCTCAAAGGTTTCCAATGTATTGCCATCGGAATCACATACTTTGCTCAACAATGTGTATTCATATACATTTCCGTCATTTGCAATGGCAGATACATATCTTCCAAGCTGGATGGTCGCATAGTTGTTATTACTCTGTCCGATTGCTGCCATGACCGGGTATTCATCTGCAATCTGCGGATCGTTTTCCTCAATCTCCACGCCTGTTGTCTCATCTAATCCAAGAAGCGATGCGTATTCCTGAATTTTGGAAATACCAGTCGCATCATCGTAGGATGTAGAAAAATTATTCGTTGCAAGACGATAACCAACATCATAAAAGAAGTAGTTACAGGAATCACGGAGTGCCTCAGATACATTGATCAGTCCATGCGTGTAACCGTGATTTAATGCCCAGCATCGCGGATGGTTGCTGATATTTTCATACACACCCTTGTCCATGATCTGTGTCGTCAGTGTAATCACACCTGTGGCAAGACCTGCAACCGAGGATACCATTTTGAAAGTTGATCCGGGTGCAGTACGTTCCTGCGTTGCATAGTTATAAAGCGGCTTGGACAAATCCGTGTTGAGACTTGCAAAATAATCTGCATCAACCGTATTTGCAAGACGGTTGTTATCATATCCCGGATAACTTACCAATGCCAGCAGTTCTCCGGTTTTTACATCCGTGATCACACAGGAACCGGAGCATGGATCCAAAGCAAGCTGTGCCGGCGTGATCTCAATATTCTTGATCTTATCCTTTAAAAAGCTGACCGGACTGACTGCATTTGACTCCAGCGAACTGATCTCCTCCGCATCGTAGGCAAGTACCCCCTGATCATATAAGATCAGACACAGCTGTCTGCCTGAAACAGATCCTGCCTTAATGAGATACTCATAAATAATTTTGGAAAATCCTGTATCTGTGGTAATGTCATCCATAATATAATCGCACAATGCCTCGTAGATTTCTGTCGAATCTGAGTACTTCTCATCAATTGTAAATTGTGTGATGTCGATCCAGTTCTGTGCGATCGCATGGTTTAGGTATTCCTGCGCACTGATCGTGCCACTCTGCCACTCCTGATATACTTCATCTGTTTTATCAATCGACTTTTGCAGAAGGATTTTTTTCTCCTTCAGCTGATTGATAATGTAAGTAAAATAATCCTGATCTTCTTCTCCAAGTGAACCAAACGCTGTCGGGGATGTACCTTTTAACTCGCTGGTCACTGACGAGAGGACGGTCTGCTGCCTGCCAGAGAATATCTGTAAGACAGCTTTTTCATTTCCGGTTGCATTTTCATCCGAAAAATGTTCAATATCGATCACATTATTATTTACCAGTGCAAAGTAAACGTCAGTGATCGGGATATTCATTTCGGAACCGGAACTTTCGATATTGGAATACACAATACCGGCGATCTCCTGCTCTAACAGGTCATATGCAGCAATCTGTAAGTTTTTATCAATTGACAGATAAACATCATTTCCGGCAGAAGGTTCCTCGCGTTCCAAAACCTCCACAGCTTTTCCAAGATAATCGACATAAAGCTTTTCATAGCCTTTTGTTCCCTGAAGGGACGCATCCATCACCTGTTCAATACCTGCTTTTCCGACCACATCATTTAAAGTGTAATTGCCGTTATCTGCGGACAGGCTCTCATACTCTTCGGTAGAGATTTTTCCGGTATAGCCGATGATCGATGCGAAATATTCAGCATCATTGTATTTGCGGATCGTGTCGTCAATGACTTCCACTCCCTGAAGCTTTGATGCATTCTCACTCACGTAGGCAACAGACTCCTCAGAGACATCGCTTGCGATCGTGGTGGCAATATATTTCTGATAGCTGTTTTCAGACATTGCATAGCGCACCACTGTGATTTTATATGCCATATCTTCAGCATAATCTTCACTGATTCCAAAACGTGTCACTTTCAGATAATCCATAACCTGGTCAGCAGTCGCTTCCGCCTGATTGTAGCCAAGTTTTTTGTCATATTTCAGATCAGAATAAGATGCCTGACCGAAAACATCTGCAAGAAAACGTTTCAATGAACTTCCGCTCACAGTGAATTCGTAATTTCCATTATCGTTCACTGTAATTTTAAAATTATTGATAATGTCATCCCCATTTTTTTCCAGGGCAGTAATGATATCAGCAATTTCTGCATTTAAAAGTTTATTTTTTTCTTTGGTAGAATCATAGGAACCATTATCCTCGATCGTAATGGAATATGCGAGTTCATTGTAGGCAAGCACTTCGCCATTGCGGTCTAAAATATTTCCTCTGGTACTGTTTAACGTACGTTCCCGGACAATCTTTAACGTGTAATTGTCCTGGTATTCTTCCCCCTTTATGATCTGAAGCTGGAACATCCGGAAAATCAGCACAGAAAACAAAAGAACCATCACGGTTGCTGCGACAAGCAGTCTCGATTTGAAGATCGTACGGAAAAACTCTTTGATATTATCAAACAAATTTTACAGCGCTCCTTTTTTCTATTGTTTCAAGTTTCTGGTTAATTTTTAAAATAATAAAATATAAGAAAATGGTCACAACCATCGTATATACCAGTTCCGGTATCATAATATTTAACAGATAGTATAAAATATCAAACTTTCCACGGAATAAAAATAACAGGAAATAAATGATCAGACTACATGAGAAATCGCTGACCGCGATCAGAAGCATCGGCAGTTTGATATCTTCCGGGTAAAACATTTTGCGGAAAAATCCGTTGAAATATCCCACATACATATAAAGCAGTGCATAGAATCCCAAAATACTTCCTGTAAAAATATCTAAAAGAAGTCCTGTGAAAAAGCCAATCCACAGTCCTTCTTTTTTTCCTCTCATAAAACCAAATGCAGAGACAACAACAATCATCAGATTCGGAGAGATTGATGCAAAAGAAAGTGCCTGAAATACGGTACTCTGCAAAAGGTAACAAACTGCTATGATTAAAAATACAGTTATTTTTCTTCGCATGTCGTCCTCCCTGATTTAATTTTCCACCGTCTGTTTCTTGTTCAAAATGACAAGTACTTCTTCGATATGCTCAAAATCAACCGCCGGTGTAATGGTTCCTGATTTTGTCAGATTATTGGAATCTGTCTCGATCGAGCTGATATATCCAATTAAGATTCCCTGCTGATAATTGTAAGAAACCGCGGAAGTGACCACCGGATCATTGATGGAAACTTCATTGTCTTTGTCATTTAAATTATTGAATTCGATCACCATATCTTCATTCATTTTCTGCAGACTTCCGGACACGATCAGGTTATCCGAAGTGGTCGTAACCATTCCGCTGACTTTGCTGGTATCGTTGATGATCGATGTCACCTTGGCATAATTTGGTCCGACATCTGTGACAATTCCAACAAGTCCGCTTCCTGCCATAACATTCATATCCACTTCAATTCCATCATTACTACCCTTATCGATTGTAAAAGTATTAAACCAGTTTCCACTGTTTTTTCCGATTACATTCGCTGCAACTTTCTCATAACTCGGGTATTTCTGATCGAGATTGTAAAGTTCCCTTAAGTTGTCTAACTCGTACTGCTCCAGTTTAATTGTATTCAGTTCTGTTGTCAGTTCATCTACCTGATTCTGCAGATCCTCATTCTCTGCCATGACATCACTTAAGTTTTTCAGATTTACCGCCTTGTCGGAGATCCAGGTGCCAACTTTATTGATTCCCTCCTGCATTGGCACAAAAACATAACCGGCTGCCGCATTTAACGGACCACCGGATATATTTAAAGTAAAACTTAATAACATGATGATAATACATACCCCTGACATGATCAGAAGAAGGTATCTTGCAGGAAGAAAAAATTTTGATTTTCGTCTCATTCCATTCCTCAATTTCTAACAACGTATGCAGGCGTATCCTGCATTACATTCTATTTTAAGATTTTATTTTTCATGCTGAACGCCAGATGTTTGTACTTCTGGTCACTTACAATCTTCACCAGTCCACGGACAACGCACTCTTCCGGCTCCTCACAGGTGTTAATCTCAATGCCTGTGATATCTTTGAACAACTGGCTCAGATTATGTATCTGGGAGCTTCCACCGGTAATGTAAATACCGGAATGGATAATATCTTTTGCAAGCTCCGGTGGAGTTTTCTCTAAGATCATCTTGATGGAATTACAGATGCTGTTTAAGTTATCCTTGATTGCCTCGTAGACAACTTCCCCTGTGATCTCCATCTCAATCGGAAGTCCACTTACCACATCACGTCCTACAATGACCATGGTTTCTGTATTTCCAGGAATACCGGAACCAAGCTTCTCTTTTAATGCCTGTGCGGTCTTCTGACCAATCACAAGATTATAGGTTCTCTTCACATAAGTAATGATCGATTCATCAATCCGGTTGCCTCCGAAATGCAACAGATCACTCAATACCAGTCCGCCGAGGGAGATGACAGAAATTTCTGTTGTATCTGCACCGATGTCCACAACCATGATACCGGTCGGCTCATTGACATCCAGTCCAAGCCAACGGCATCCGCAATTGGTTTTTCACATAAAAGGACACTCTTTGGTTTTAATTTACTCTTGTAGAACATCTCAAAGAACGCTCTCTTTTCTACATCTGTAATATCAGTTGGAACCGCAACGATAAATTCAGCGCCCCGGATTTTTCCCTTCATATGCTCTTCTAAGTACATCTGGAGCATGGTCTGAAGATTATTAAAATCAGCGATTACTCCACTGATCACCGGGAATGTGACATTGATCGTCTCCGGTGCTTTTTCATACATTGCATAAGCAGCATCACCATAAGCATAAATCTGGTCTTTTTTTACCAGAGCTATGGTATTCTTCTCATTTAATATTTTATTGGAAGTCTTGCAGTAAATCTTCATATTGCAGGTTCCAAGATCAATTCCATATACGTTGCTGTTCATTTTCTTCTCCCTTGTGTTGTTTTCCATAATCAAAGAATCCGTTGTAGTTTCACGGAGTATTTCATAACGGTAACTTCCCATTATGTGAGATACCCGGCTTCCCGGTAACTGAAGTAAGTACGGTCACCTATAATAATATGATCTGACAGCGCAATGCCTAATAATTTTCCGGCTTCTGCGATCCTTGCAGTCACTGTATTATCCTCTCCGGAGGGAACTGCCCTGCCGCTTGGATGATTGTGTACCATCACAATGTGTACTGCCTTTTTCTCCAATGCACAGATAAAAATCTCTCTCGGCGGAACAATCGAGGAACTGACACTTCCTGTTGTGACAACAGAGTCTCCCAGCCATTTACATTTGCTGTCAAACATGCAGACGATCAGCTTCTCCTGCTGCTCGTGCCTTAGCTGTTCCATATAATACTCTGCAACCGTTGCTGCGCTCCTCATCTGAATACCCTCAAAATGTCTGGTATTGGCAATCCGCGTGGAAAGTTCCGCAATGCATTTTAACTGCATCGCGATCACATCTCCGATTCCGTGGATCTTTTTCATTTCATCGTAAGACATCTCATAAAGATTCATGAGGTTTCTGTCTTTCTGTGATAAAAACTTCTTGCCACATCCACGGCAGTCATTTTACTGCTTCCTGATTTGATCACGATCGCTAAAAGTTCTGCATCGCTTAACGCTGTTGCACCGTATTTCCAGAACTTCTCATATGGTCTTTCGGATTCCGGTAATTCTTTTGTTGTGAATGAGTGATTCATAAATTCCTTTCACTCTCCCTGAAAGTGTTTTATGTCAACTCAAAAACTCTTTTTTCATTTTAGCATAACAAATCTGTATTAACAAGCTTCCTTTCCTTAAGTTTTTGTAAAGACATCAAAATTCCAAGCTTTGCATGATACCAGGTCAGGCCACCCTGAAAATAAACGGCGTATGGAGGCTTGATCGGTCCATCTGCACTGAGTTCAATGGAAGATCCCTGCACAAAAGCTCCGGCAGCCATGATGACATCACTGTCATATCCCGGCATTGCCCAAGGCTCCGGTGTTACATAACTGTCTACCGGTGCAGCTGCCTGGATTCCCTCACAAAATGCGATCATCGCATCCGGGTTGTTGAAGGTAACTGCCTGAATGATATCGTGGCGGCTCTCTGTACCGTTTGGAATGACGGAAAAACCTAATTTTTCATATATATTAGCAGCAAAAACAGCTCCTTTTAACGCACCGCTCACCACAGTCGGTGCCATGAAAAATCCCTGATAAAAAGACTGGATCACACCGAGAGATGCTCCAACTTCTTTTCCAAGTCCCGGAGAAGTCAAACGATATGCTGCATTTTCCACGCACTCTTTTTTGCCGACGATATAGCCGCCGATCGGTGCAAGTCCGCCGCCCGGATTTTTGATGAGGGAACCAACGATCATATCCGCGCCGACCTCTAACGGCTCTTTTTCTTCCACAAATTCGCCGTAGCAGTTATCTACCATGCAGATTACATCCGGTTTGATATTTTTGATAAAGGAGATCAGCTCACCGATTCTTGTTACGGATAACGTAGGTCTTGTGGCATATCCTTTGGAACGTTGGATCGTCACCAGTTTCGTGCGGTCATTGATCGCTTTTTTAATATTCTCATAATCAAAACTTCCGTCCGGCAATAAATCAACCTGTCGGTAAGTGACACCATATTCTGCCAGAGATCCTTTGGATGGACGGATTCCGATCACTTCCTCTAAGGTGTCGTAAGGTTTTCCAACCGGAGACAAAAGTTCATCCCCAGGTCTTAAATTCGACATTAAAGCGAGTGCCAGAGCATGGGTTCCACAGGTGATCTGTGGTCTGACCAGTGCATCCTCCCCTTAAAACAGGAAGCGTACACTTTTTCCAGCGTATCCCTTCCAAGATCATTATATCCATATCCGGAACTTGTATTAAAACATTCTGCGCTGACGCGGTTCTCCTGCATGGCTTTTATGACTTTCATCTGGTTGTATTCTGCTCTTGCGTCGATCTCTGCAAAACGCTCCTTTAAAGATTCCTCGATTTTTTCTCCAAATTCGTATACTTCCCTCGAGATTCCAAGATTTTTGTATTGTTCTTCTAAAAACTGGTTCATTGCTATCTATTTATCCTCTCTTCGTTATTGAGCGAAACTCTTTTTTTTGCTGTTATAAGTTGCTCAAAATTATAATTGTTAATTTATGATAGTCTTTTCTTTTTAAGATATTTATCATACTGTCTAAGATTTTTGCATCCTGATAATCATAAGCCTGTTTATCAAGCCAGATGACGTCACGCTCACGGCGGAACCAGGTGAGTTGTCGTTTGGCAAAATGTCTGGTCTCACGCTTGATGATGTAGATGGCTTCTTCTAAAGAGGTTTTTCCATCCAGATAATCTAAGATTTCTTTGTATCCCAGTCCCTGCATGGAAACCATATCACGGTGAAAGCCCATATTTTTAATTTCTGCACTTCATCCACAAGTCCCTGTTCTATCATAAGATCAACCCGTTTGTCAATATTCGCATAAAGATGTGGTCTCTCATCGGTGAGCACAAAATATGCAAAATGATAAGGGGATGTTTTCTCCCGCTCTTTTCATTGTGTTCTGAAATCCGCTTACCGGAAAGATGATAAAATTCCAATGCACGGATCACGCGCTTGATATTATTGGCATGAATGGCATCTGCGGACGCCGGATCGACTTCACGCAGCATGTTGTGCAGATAGTGTGCACCTTTTTCTGCCGCAAGCTGTTCTAATTCTGCCCGGTATGCCTCATCACACTCCTGCTCTGTAAAGTCAATATCATAGAGAAGTGCCTGAATATAAAATCCTGTGCCGCCTGCAATGATCGGGATTTTTCCCTCTGCATAGATTTCCTCCAAATGCTCTTTCGCACGCTCCACGAATTTTACCACATGGAATTCTTCATCCGGTTCAAATTCATCGATCAGATAGTGTTTGACACCATTCATCTCCTCCGGCATCACCTTTGCAGAGCCGATATCCATATGCCGGTATACCTGCATGGAGTCTGCGGAGATGATCGATCCGTTGATTTTTTTGCAAGCTCGATGGACAAGGCTGTTTTTCCAACGGCTGTCGGTCCGGTCAAAATGACCATCGGTCTTTTTTCTGTCATAATTTTTATACGATTCTCCTGAATTTCTTTTCGATTTCATATTTTGTCATGGAAATGATCGTTGGTCTTCCATGAGGACAATTGTATGGATTATCCAACTCTAAAAGCTCATCAATCAGCGCTTCAATCTCCGGTCTGGAAAGATGATTGTTTCCTTTGACTGCAGCTTTACAGGACATAGACGCCACTTTTTCCATAATCAGATTCGGTGCGTCTTTGCCGGAAATATTGGCAAAATCATCCAGCATTTCAATAAACATGGTTTTCATGTCGATATCTGTAAAATCTGCCGGAATTGCAGTAATTGCATATTCTTTCCCACCAAAAGGTTCAATTTCATATCCAAACATCGAGAGCTGCGCTTCATAAGTTTCCAGTGCCTGCACCTCATCCTGATTCAATGTCAGGATGATTGGCGGACTGATTGTCTGCGATGTAAATGTTTTCTCTGAAATCTTTTTCATCGTGCGCTCGTAAAGTACTTTTTCATGTGCGGCATGCTGGTCGATGATAAAGAGTTTATCCTCGTATTCAATCAGCCAGTAGGTATCGAATAACTGACCGATGATTTTATGTTTTTTCTTGCATCTTTCGTCAGAAAATGAGAGTCAAGCTGTTCTAAATTCTGCTGCTCATAGATTGGAGCGGTTTCCTGCGGTGTAGATTCTATGTCATGTATTTCTGATACGATTTCTTTAAAATTATTTTCTAATGTAGGTTGTTCAGAATTTATCTCTGCTATTGGCTCTTTGGAAGTATTTGTTTCCGCTTCTGCTGCAAGCGGCTTTGCAAATAAGTTTTCTTCCTGCACAGTCAATGGACTGGCACTGGTCTGTTTCATTTTTTCAAAGAAAGCATCCTGACCGCGCCGCCTGATCTCAAAAGGCTCCGGTGTATGTTTTGGAACTGGTGGAATCATTTCTTTCTTTTCTTCTGTCACCGGAACTTCCGGGATAAAATCCCGATGAGAGATTGTATTTCGGATAATCTCAAATAAAGAACGATAAATTTCCTCATTCTGACTGAACCGCAATTCCATCTTAGTCGGATGTACATTGACATCTAAAAGTTCCGAGTTCATCTCAAAGTAAAGCACACAGAACGGATACTGGTGCTGCATCATAAAACCTTTGTATGCCTCCTCAATGGATTTGGCGATCAGTGCACTTTTGATGTAGCGGCCGTTGATAAAATAATTCTCATAGTTACGGTTTCCTCTGGAAATTATTGGTTTTCCAATAAAACCACGAAGCTTAAACAGTTCGGTCTCATGTTCTACTTTCAGAACCGCGGCCGTAATATCTCTTCCATAAATATGGTAAATGAGGTCTTTTTCATTTCCATTTCCTGATGTGTGTAGTTTTGTCTGACCATTGTTAATAAATTTAAAGGAGACATCCGGGTGGGACAAGGCCATGCGTTCCATCAGGTCACTGATATATCCAGCCTCTGTCTGGGCGGTCTTTAGGAATTTTCTTCTGGCAGGAACATTGTAAAAAAGGTTCCTTACGATAAAAGTCGTTCCTTCCGGCGCCCCGATTTCTTCATTTTCAATTTCTTTGGAACCTTCGATCACATATCTTGTTCCTGTCAGTTCCTCGTAAGTCTTTGTGATCAGCTCGACCTGCGCAACTGCTGCTATACTTGAAAGTGCCTCACCGCGGGAGCCAAGGGAATGAATACTGAGCAGATCTTCCACACTTCGGATTTTACTTGTAGAATGGCGCAGAAAAGCAATCGGAACCTGCTTCTTCTCGATGCCGCACCCATTGTCTGTAATACGGATAAAAGAGATACCGCCTTCTTTGATTTCGACGGTCACTGCAGTCGCTTTCGCGTCAATCGCATTTTCAACTAATTCCTTTACAACAGAAGAAGGACGCTCTACCACTTCGCCCGCTGCGATTTTATCGATTGTCTCCTGATTCAGTAACATGATTTCCGGCATTTTCAGACACTCCCTTTCTTTCCATCAAAAAACTGCTCTTTACCAGCGGTTTTTGATCTTATTCTGCAATTCGTATAATTTGTTCAAAGCATCGATTGGCGTCATATTGCTCAGATCGACATTCTTCAATTCCTCTAAAATATCATCATCTTTTACCGTGTCAAATAAGGACATCTGTGCGAGATCGACCTCGTCTAATTTTTCTTTTTTCTTTTTCGTTCCAGTCTCGACGGCCAGATTTTTTGTGACAGCGGTGATGTCATTCGCACTTAATTCTTCCACGATCTGTTTTGCACGCTCAATGACGGAATCCGGCACACCTGCCAGTTTTGCCACCTGGATACCATAACTCTTGTCGGCACCGCCCCGGACGATTTTGCGTAAGAACACGATATCATCGCCCTTTTCTTTAACTGCGATACAGTAATTGTTCACATTGTGCAGTTTGCCCTCTAACTCGGTCAGTTCGTGGTAATGTGTTGCAAACAGTGTCTTGGCTCCGAGAAGCTTCGGATTGCTGATGTGTTCAACTACCGCCCATGCGATGCTCAGACCATCAAATGTGCTTGTGCCCCGTCCGATCTCATCTAAGACGAGCAGCGAGTTGCTGGTGGCGTTTCGCAGGATGTTTGCAACTTCATTCATCTCTACCATAAACGTACTCTGTCCGCTTGCAAGATCATCGGACGCTCCAACCCTTGTAAAAATACGGTCAACAATTCCGATTTTTGCAGAAGATGCCGGAACAAAGCTTCCGATCTGTGCCATCAGCACTATGATCGCCGTCTGACGCATGTAAGTGGACTTACCTGCCATGTTCGGTCCCGTGATGATGGAAATACGGTTGTTGCCGTTGTCTAAATATGTATCATTTGCGATAAACATATCGTTGTTCATCATCTTTTCAACAACCGGATGTCTGCCGTCTTTGATGTCGATCACACCATTTTCGTTAATTTTCGGGCGGCAGTAATTATTCTGGTCTGCCACCACGGCAAGAGAAACGAAGGTATCAAGCTTTGCTACCGCTTTTGCTGTTTTCTGGATGCGGACCACTTCCGCTGCGATCCTGTTGCGCACTTCACAAAACAGATCGTATTCCAAATTGATCAGCTTGTCCTCTGCTCCTAAAATCATATCCTCAAGCTCTTTTAACTCCGGTGTGATATAACGCTCTGCATTGGCGAGTGTCTGCTTTCTCGTAAAGTAATCCGGCACGAGATCCTTGTAGGAATTTGGCACTTCCAGATAATATCCAAATACTTTGTTAAATTTAATTTTGAGGTTTTTAATCCCGGTCTTTTCACGCTCTTTTGCCTCTAACTCTGCAAGCCATGTTTTTCCTTCGGTCTTTGCGTGACGGTACTTGTCTACATTTTCGTTATAACCGTCTTTGATAAGACCTCCCTCGCGCACAGAAATCGGAGGTTCTTCCATGATCGATGCATCAATTAACTGATAAAGTTCTTCTAACGGATCCATATCTGTCTGAAGTTCGTTTAAAAGTTCCGTATCAAAATCTTCCAGTAATGTTTTGATCGGCGGAAGCATTCCGATTGAATTTTTAAATGCGATCAGATCCCTCGGATTTGCAGACATATAAGTCACACGGGTGATGAGACGCTCAAGATCGTAGATTGGGTTTAAGTACTCACGCAGCTCCTCCCTGGTGATCATATGTTTGTTGATGTCTGCGATCGCATCCTGTCTTTTTTCAATCTCTGCCTTATCGATCAACGGCTGTTCGACATAAGAACGAAGAAGCCTTGCGCCCATGGCAGTTTTGGTCTTGTCCAATACCCAGAGCAGCGAACCACGTTTCTGTTTTTCACGCATTGTCTCTACCAGTTCCAGATTTCGTCTTGTGGAACTGTCAATGATCATAAATTTACCGGTCGAATATGGATGGATGGCAGAAATATGATCCAGATTGTTTTTCTGTGTCTCGTAAAGATATTTTAACAATGCCCCTGCTGCGATCGTTCCATAGGCATAATCGTTTAAGCCAAGCCCCTCCAGACTGTTGACATGAAAATGTCCTTTTAAGGTTGTCTCCGCCGTCTCGTCGCTGAAGTACCATGCATCCAGAGAATAAATGGTAATTCCGAGACGATGACGCATGTCTTCCAGATCCACGCCACTCATATAAAAGCTCTCATTGCAGACAATCTCGGAAGGTGCGAATTTATTGATCTCATCGATCAGCTTCCGCTCGGAGTCCACTTCCGTGACATAATAGTCGCCGGTGGAAACATCCGCAAGGGAAATCCCATATTTATCTGCCAGATAGACAATGCACATAATGTAATTGTTTTTTGATTCATCCAGAGCCTGGATATCCATATTCGTTCCAGGCGTTACAACACGGATGACCTCTCTTTTTACAATTCCTTTTGCAAGCTTTGGATCTTCCACCTGCTCACAGATCGCCACTTTATGTCCATTGGCTACCAGACGGTTTAAATATCCTTCCACCGCATGATATGGGATACCGCACATCGGCGCACGTTCCTCCATACCGCAGCTTTTTCCGGTTAATGTCAGCTCTAACTCTTTTGACACTAACACGGCATCATCAAAAAACATCTCATAAAAATCACCGAGACGGTAAAATAAAATACAATCTTTATATTCTTCTTTGGTCTGCAGATAATGCTGCATCATTGGTGTAAATTCTGCCACTTATGTTACTTCCTTCCATTGCGCCTGTTTATCATGCGCAATTATCTGATTCTTCTGACTGCGATCCCCTTATTGGAAAGGCTGATATTTTCGAATGACCGCCTCTGCCACCTTCATGCCGTCCATTGCCGCAGAAGTGATCCCTCCGGCATATCCGGCTCCCTCTCCGCATGGATAAATGCCTCTGATATTTGCCTCAAACGCCTCATCCCTGCGGATTCGTACCGGTGAGGATGTCCGGCTCTCCACGCCGGACAGGATCGCATCGTTCCGGTCAAATTCCGGAATATGTTTTGCAAAGGAATGCATTCCCTCGATAAAAGACTGCTCCATCTCATCTGAAAACAGACCTCTTAAATTTGAAAATGCAGTCTCACCTCTTGTCTCCGAAGAAAACGTTCCATATCCTGTGCTTTTTTTATTTTCACAGTAATCGCCAAAAAGCTGCTGCGGGATTTTCCCGTTTCCAAGTGCAAACGATTTTTCTTCGAGTCTGCGCTGGAATTCTACACCGGAAAGTGCGTCCGTTCCGTCAAAATCGTCCGGTGTCACAGAGACGATGATCGCGCTGTTTGCATTCTTGCTTCCACGGTCGGAATAACTCATTCCGTTGACCGCAAGACGTTTTTCCTCCGAGGAGGCATTCACAACATAGCCACCCGGACACATACAGAAGGAGTAAACACCCCTTCCATTTGCAAGGTTTGCGGTCACTTTATAAGGTGCTGCCTCAAGCAGTTCTGCATATTTTTCTCCATACTGGCTGCGGTTGATGTCCCTCTGTGGGTGCTCCACACGAAAACCGACTGCAAAGGCCTTTGGCTCCATAAAAAGCCCGGTCTTATGAAGCATCTCAAACGTATCGCGCGCACTGTGCCCAAGTGCAAGCAGCACACAGACTTCCGTTTCCATCCAGGTATTGTGATTGATCTCAACGGCTTTGATCTTCTGGTTTTCCACCCGAATATCTGTTACACAGCTCTCAAACTCGAATGTGCCACCCAGATGAAGGATCTCTTCGCGCATTGCCGCAATCACTTTCGATAAAATATCCGTTCCAATATGCGGCTTGTTCTCATAGGTGATTTTCTCCGGTGCTCCAAAGGAGACAAACGTATCTAATACGAACCGGTTGCGCCCAAGAGGATCTTTCACCAGAGTATTCAATTTTCCGTCTGAAAACGTTCCTGCACCGCCTTCGCCAAACTGCACGTTGGATGCCGGATTCAGTACGCCTGTTTTCCAGAAGTGTAAAACATCTTCTGTCCGCTCCCCGACTTTTTTTCCGCGTTCGAATACGAGAGGTCTGTATCCTTCCCTTGCAAGCAGATACGCGCAGAAAAGTCCTGCCGGACCAGCTCCGATCACCACCGGCCGGTGGTTCATACGCTCTGTGCCATGTTCCGGTACTTTATATTTTTTCTCTTTGACGCAGACTGCATTCTTATTTCCAGAGTGTTTTAAAATCTTCTCTTCCTTATCCACCCACACATCTACGGAGTAGACAATGGAAACGTCCGGTTTCTTCCTTGCATCGATTGATTTTTTCACGATCTGCAGCTTTTTGATCTGATCTTTTTTATTTTTAAACTTTTTTCAATTTTCTGATAGAACTGCTCATCACTATGTTCTACGGGCAGTTTTAACTGACTGACTCGAATCATTCTTTTTCCTGATCTTCCTGTGTTTTATTATAAATCCTTTACGCATCCGCTTTTCTGTTCACCGCACAAAAAAATGTGTCCGGTATCATTCTGCCGCATGCCTGCCGGCCACATAGCCGCTCGACCATGCCCACTGCAAATTGTAGCCGCCGCACATACCGTCAATGTCAACCACTTCCCCCGCAAAATAAACGTTTGGAACAAGTTTTGACTCCATCGTCCGGGGATTGATCTCATCTGTATGTACACCGCCTGCGCAGACCTGTGCCTGTTCAAAAGACTTGCTTCCTGTCACACAGACTTCCATGTGCTTACACTGTTTTACAAGCTGCAGCAATTCCTTTTTCGTGATCTCCTCTGCCGGCTTTTTCAGTGAAATGTGCGCTTCCTTTAACAGCACATCGCTCAATTTATGGTTCAGCAGCCCGACCATTGCCTCGTCCGCAGTCTTGCCATGCGCATATTCTCGAAAGCGGCTTTCGAACAATTGTTCTGTCTCCTGTTCACTCAGCTTTGGCAGAAAATCGATCTGTGCTGTAACCGCCTGCTTTTTCTTTAACGCTTTTGTTGCAAAACGGCTGACCTGAAATATCGGAATGCCGGAAATTCCATAATCCGTCAATTGAAGTTCGCCACGCTCAGAAATGATGTTCTCTCCAGCTATAAAAAGAGAAACTTCTGCCTCTGTGCGGATTCCTGCAAGCTGTTTAAAAAAAGATTCCCTGCACTGTAATGCAGTTAACGCCGGAACAACATCCGAAAAACGATGTCCAAATGCCTTGATCAGAGGAATTGCGCTTCCATCACTTCCCGTTTTTGGTGCAGCCAGAAGACCCGTGGCAAAAATGATTTTTTTTGCAGAAAATCTTCCTTTTCCTGTCTCTAACAGAAAACCGTTTTTTTTCTCTAAAATATTGCGAAGCTCACACTCGGTTACCACAGAGACATGGCGGAATGTTAATTCCATACGAAGCACATCTAATACAGATGCCGCCTGCTCGCTTGCCGGATAATAGTAACCATTCCTGCTTTTAGGATAAACACCAAGTTTTTCAAAAAAAGAAACCGTCTCGTCAAAACCAAACTGTTCCATGACCGGCAGCACAAATGCAGGGTCATCTCCGCGATAAAACGTGACACCCTGCAATTCGTTCGTATAATTACATTTTCCGTTTCCGGTGGATAAGATCTTCTTCCCCACACGGTCTTTATGCTCTAAGATCATCGTGTCCGCCCCGTTGGACGCGGCTGTGATGGCAGCCATCATTCCTGCAGCTCCACCGCCGATCACAATGACATCAAAGCTTTTTTTCTCATTTATATTCATGATTCCTCACATTGTATTTATCCGGGTAATTGCTAACCTTTAACGTTTCTGATCCCCATGGTCCAGAGTTATTGAAAACCTTTTTTATATTACCATAAGTAAAAGTAACAATCAAATAATTACGAGGAATAATTCTCAAGAAATTCATATAATTCCTCATCCGAATAAAGTGCAATCCCATCTTCTAAACTGCTTTGAAGTTCCTCCGGGAGATGTTCCACCCGGATAGAAGTCTCACAGTAAACCGTCTCATGATCCGCCTGACAGATGACCACATAGCCTTCCTGGGCGTGGACATAATATTTTGTATAAGAGAGATGTGACATGCTCTCTGTCATTTTTTCCGTATCAGCAGCCATTTCTTCTGCCACCTCTTCCGGCTTTGCTTTCTCGGAAGAACGCATTGTCTGGTCTATCCATAAAGAACCTGCCAAAAGCAATACAAATAAAAGGCAAACACTTATCATTTTTTCAATTTCATCACCCCTGATAAGTATTTGCCATTTTTTACATTCTTAAACGAAAAATTTTCATGCCGGTAAATTCGTTTTACAATTTATCGCAGCAGATGCATTTTTCTTGCCAGCCTTACAAGTGCAGCACCTTTCGGAAATTTTAAAATCTCCTCTTCTGTCAGTCCTTTTAGCAGCAAAAGAACCACTGCATAGACGATCACACCGATCAAAATACTGAATACGGTTGCAATCGCATTCACACGAAGGAGATATAATGCAAGCTGATACGACAGATAAACTGCAACACCCATAATGAGCGCAGAAATGCCCGGTATCACAAAGGTACGTCTGATCTCCTGCCGGTAGCCGCTGTATTTTTTTTCACGGAGTGTGCATTTAATACACACATTAACAAACCAAAAAATGCATTTGCGTAAACAACTGCGTAAATATTTAATTTAAAGACATACATGAGTACAACGAGTAATCCGATATGAAGCACCAGCGCGATCAATGCATTTTTTACAGGTTCCCGCATACGGTTAATTCCCTGTAACAAACCATTTGAGAGCGTCGACAACGAGAAAAATACAATAGAAACAGCACCAAGCTGCAACATACTCGCTGCAAGTTCCGAGGAATCACGGAACAAAAGCTGTAAGATTGGAGATGCAAGAACACCCATTCCCACTGCACACGGGAACGCAACCACCATGATAAAACGGATGGCTATGTTGATCTGTGAGCGGACCGCCTCTTTCTTACCATTCGTGTAAGCCGCAGTCAATGCTGGCACGGAAGATGCTGCCAGGGCAGATGCGATCGAGATTGGCACATTGATCAATGTCTTATATTTACCGGTATAAATACCATTCCACTCACTGATATCATTTGCAGAGTATCCCTGTAAGTTTGCAATGTTTTTAAAAATTGCCTGGTCTAAAATTGCATTACAATTGTAGATTGTAGTACTCATCAGAACCGGTATGATGGTGATAAATAAAATTTTAAAAATATACGAATAGCTGTCAACCTTTGCCCGGCGTTCCCGCTTCATCTGACGCTTAAACACACTTAAATATGCGAGCAGCACAAAGGCTGCGAACAGAAGTCCTACCACAGCCCCGGTTCCCGTACCAAGCGTTCCTCCGGCAGCGCCGTAGGCTGCCGCATAGTTTTCTGTATTTCCAAGCACCGCTCCCACTTTGGTTCCGTAACTATAAAGCACATAGGCTGCCCACACACTCACGATCGCATTTGCAATCTGTTCTAAGATCTGTGAGACTGCGCTTGGCATCATCGTTCCGAGTCCCTGAAAAAATCCCCGCATAACGCCGAGCACCGCAACTACGATCAGTGTTGGCACCAGCACCTTCACTGCAAAAATACTGTAAGGTGTCTTCATGATCGTTCCTGTAATAAACTCAGCCCCAAAGAATAGGATCAATGCAGCGATCGTACCGGACACCAGTCCGAAGATCAGCGCACATTTCAAAATACGGTATACATTCTTCTTTCTTCCAAGTGACATATCTGCGGACACAAGCTTTGATACTGCAAGCGGCAGACTGTAGGAAGAAATGATCAGCAATATATTATAAATCTCAAAGGCACAGCCATAATAGTCATTTCCTTTATTTCCGATGATAGCAGTCAGCGGGATACGGTATACAAGACCGATAATCCTGCTGATGATCGATGCCATTGCAAGAATGGAACCCTGCACTAAAAAACTGGTGCTACTCTTTTTATTACTCATATTATTCCTCAAAATTTCTTTATCTTGTGATGTTCATCTCATCAAGAATCTGTTTTTGTTTTGCTTCCATCACCGCAGCTTCCTCCGGTGTCATGTGGTCATAGCCAAACAGGTGTAACATGCTATGTACGATCAGAAATGCATACTCTCTTTTTTGTGGTATGCCCGTAACTCTCTGCCTGTTCTAAAACCTTATCCACAGAGATCACAATGTCTCCCAGCATGATCTCCCCGGTATCCGGATTAAAATTATCATCATAATCATCTTCCAGTTTTGAAAAATCTCCTGCATTTTCATAGGAAAGCATTGGAAATGATAAAACATCCGTAGGACGGTCAATCTCACGAAATTCTTTGTTAATGGCATGGATCCCCTCATTGTCTACTAATGTGAGATTTACCTCAGGTTCATATGGGAAATCTTCGTGTTCCAAAGTAAAGTTGATCACTTCCCCTGCTAAAGCTTCCACATCAAAATCAAATGGTACGCTTACTTCCGCTTCAAAGTTCAATGTCATAACAGTAAAGCCTCCTCTTTTACCAGATATTCTCTGATTTTTAAAAACATATTCATACTAAGTCCAGACTGGTCGTAAAGTCCCTGGGCAGAGAACTCATTCAAGGTCTGATAGATCACCATTTCCTTGTTCCAGCCACCGGCGATTTTGCTTGTCTTCTCAAGTGCTTCTAACTTCTTGATCATCCCGTCTACAATCTGTACGATCGCAGATTCAATGGTGGACGGCATCTTTTCGATCCCATAATACTCAGAGAGGATTTCCGTCACTTTTTCCGGAAAGCACTGATTCTGCGCTCTTGCAACCCCGTTTTCCACCATAGGATCGCCATCTAAAATCCCAATACGATAATAAAGGCCAGCCGCTTTACAGACAGCAGCATCTGCCCCTACAATATATGCACATTTTTCGGCGATTCCCGACACACGAAGGGCATGTCTGTATTCCTGCCGCGAAAACTTCTTCAGTTCACGCAAAAGACCGTAATCCTCTTCTGTGATATCTGTTAAGAAATTATCAATCTCAGCCTCTTTCTGCTTTGTGAGAAACGGATAAACAAACGCAGCTGCAAGATCCGTCACAGCAGCCCCAATTGCGGCTTTGCCCAGAATATCATAATGCGGTTCCTGATAAAAAAGTACGAAAAAAGCACCGGAACCAAAACAGCCACTGCAAAGATAAGAATCAGATACCACACTTTATTTTTGGTATCCTCCAACATATGTGCAATCACGAATCCAAACAGAAGCAACATCGTGCAGCACAGGATCTCATAGGACTGACAGCCCTTTGCCATCTCCAATACAGTACAAAAGAAAAAAGGAACTGCACACAGCAAGCTCATACGTTCCGACCGCCGACATTAAAATCGGCAGGATCATGACCGGACTTGTAAACTCTGGCAGGAAAAGAAAGATCACTGCAAGAATTGCGGTCAGCAAAATCCCTTAAAAATCTTACCATAATCCGTCTCGCGGTTATTTGATATTCTATTCCGTTTTCTCTCATAAATCAAAAGAAATGCAAACAAAACCATGAACAGAACTGTCAATGCTCCAATTCCAAGAAGCTGGTCTAAATACATCCTGCCCATCATACCGGCAATGACAGAAAACCCAATTGCAACAAGAAAAATCAATCCTATATTCACGATCCTCTTTGCCACAAACTGTTCCTTCATCTATCGTTTCTCCCACTTTTTCTTCTGCTCTGCCGGTTTCTTTTTATTGCGATTTTCATAATCTTCGTATGCTTTTACAATTTTCTGTACGACCGGGTGGCGCACAACGTCCTGGCTGGTCAGTTCACAGATACCGATCTCATCTACCTTTTTTAACACTTTCAGTGCAACATCCAGACCTGAAGTTGTTCCGGGTGAGAGATCTTTCTGCGTTGCATCACCTGTGATGACTGCTTTAGAACCAAATCCGATGCGGGTTAAAAACATCTTCATCTGGGCAGGTGTTGTGTTCTGTGCCTCATCTAAAATAATAAACGCATTATCTAAAGTCCGGCCTCTCATGTAGGCAAGAGGGGCAACCTCGATCAATCCTTTTTCCATATTCTTCTGGAAGCTCTCAGCTCCCATGATCTGATAAAGCGCATCATATAACGGGCGCAGATACGGATCGACCTTGCTCTGTAAGTCTCCCGGCAGAAATCCAAGTTTCTCGCCTGCCTCGATCGCCGGTCTGGTCAGAATGATCCTTCCGACCTCCTCATTTTTGAACGCTGTGATCGCCATTGCCATTGCAAGGTATGTTTTACCGGTACCTGCCGGCCCCATTCCGAAGACGATCATCTTCTGGCGGATGGCATCCACATAATTCTTCTGTCCAAGCGTCTTTGGCTTGACCGGTTTTCCGTTGATTGTATGACAGATACAGTCCTTATCGATCTCGACGATCGCAGATTCTTTCGCCTCCGCCGCTAAAGACAATGCATAATTCACATTCTGCTCCGTGATGACATTTCCCCTTTTGGACAACTCCAAAAGCTGCATAAACACATTAGAAGCACTCTTGATCTGACGTTCATTTCCAATCAGTTTCATGGAATCTCCACGAACGACTACCGTCACATTAAGAGTGCGCTCAATTTTCTTTATATAGGCATCAAACTGTCCAAAGACATTTGCCACATGTTCGGTTGGTATATTTAAAGATATTTCAGTCAGACTCATTCGGTTGCTGCCTCTCTTCACTCGTTATTTCCAGAATCTCTGTCGGCTGATATGAAACGATGGATTCATAGGCATCCACCGTCCCTGTTACCACATATTTCTGATCTGCTTTTTCTATCATAACATTTTTTTCCAGAATTTGAATACCTTTTTCCTCTAAATTTGCAAGATATTGCTCAAAACGGCTCTGTGCAATTGCTGCTGCCTCTGTTTTACTATACGTTTTTTCCTCTGTCTGACATTCTTCATACAAATAGGTTTCAAAATAAACCGGAAGATAAAAATTGTCGGTAAAATGCAGCTGGCTGGCATGCTCCGTCAGATCAAACTGCTCATAGTCCTGCCGGAAAAATGGATTTTTCAAGTGATAATCAAAGAACCTGATTCCATAATCTTTTTTTGCCCTGCCTGTTTTTATTTTATCCTGATACGAAATATTTATTTCATCCTCATAATAAAAATTTACTTCTGCAATAATATCTGCGTCCGCTCCCGGATAAATATATTCCGCCACTTCACCGTCGTCATTCAAGATTTCTGCCCTGCCGCTGACAAGGATATCTCCCTTTTTCACTTCCATATCTGCGGTCACAAGCGGTGTTCCTGTCCTCGTCACCATGAAAGCAATGACACCGTCTTTTTTTGCAACGATATCTTCCGGCGTGTCATCCTTTGCCTCGTATTCCTCCTCCGGCAGCAGATTTTCCTGAAGTTCCACCGTCATTTTCGTGCCGTAGACTTTTACCGAAGTCCAGATGACTTCACTGTATGCAGAACGCAGTTTTTCTTCCAGTTCTTCGCAGTTGATATTTCTTTTTGGCACACCGAAGCCTGCATTTTCGTTCTGTAAAAACGTGAGGATTGTCTCCTCTGACAGATAAGAATTGCCTTTTACTTCAATATTCCAGACAAAACCGGAACAGTAAAAGAGCAAAACAGCGGAAACGGCGATTCCTGCCGCAAATACTTTATGTTTCCGGTAGCGGAACAGTTGAAACGGCACACCGTATTTTTTTTAAAATGCGCGCCTTTGTCTTTGTTTTTTTTAAGATTGGCTTTAAACTGCGGTAACCATCCACGCTGATATAAAAATAGTACCCATCTTCCGTTGGTTTTAAATTCCAGATTAAAATGTTGCGGCTGCCACATAAATTCAGGAAACGCTCTGTGGCATATCCGGTAAGATGCACATACACATATCCACGAAAAAATTTGATCCATGATAAGACAAACATTAATACTCGTAAGAAACGGAGTCGATCAGACCGACAATTTTCATTTCCTCATTCGTGTAATACTCCACCGTCAGATGAGCTCCTAAAATCTGAAGTCTGCAGTTCTTTGTCTGAATTTTCACAAGTGAATCCTCCAGTTCAATGATTCCTTTATAATTCTCGACCAGAACCTCTTTCCGCCCGGTAATTGTGACAATTGCCGCTCCAAGCATAAGGTCTTTGGGGAGTTCTAACTGACTTATCATTTTTTCATGGATTGGTTTTTTACTGTTTTTACTCATATATAAGCTTATGAAAAAAGCTTATCTGATATGCGCAATAAATCCTCTCTCGTATCAATATCCAAAAACTGTGTTTCTTTTTCTGTGTGAAAACAAAACACATCCTCTGCGTGCTGTTTCATCACAGCTTTTCCGCCTTTGTCCGCCGAAAGCTGTAATAATTCCGGACGATAGCATGCATCAAATACGTTTGGACTGCGCCAGATATTTTTACATTCCATCGTACCGATTTTTTTGTTCTGCGATGCATATTGGTTCAAAAACATCCATACCTCATTTTCGTCAAGTCCAGGCTGGTCTGCTGTAAAGAAAACATCTGCCTTTCGACTGCCCTCCACGGCACACTCCTGTGTCTCCAGATATTTCACCGCTTTTTGAATAGAGGACGCAATTCCGGTATTATCTGTTCCGTCATTTTTTATCACGGTAACGCTCTGTTTTCTGCAATATGCTTCAATCTCCGGGTAAGATGTCACGACAAGAATGGTCGAATCTCCAAGTTTTTCCGAGAGCTTTCTTTTTTTATCCAGTGAAAAGCGATAAAGCGGTGTTCCATTTATCTCTGCCAGCAGCTTTCTGTCTCCAAAACGTCTGGAATATCCGGCTGCCAGCAGAATCAGATTCCATCTCAAATCACATGCATCCCTTTTAAAATCTTCTCCGGGGTGATTGGCAATTCATTCACCCATACACCCGTTGCATTGTATACTGCCTGTGCGATTGCAGGAGCCGGCGTGTTGATTACAATCTCACCGATTGATTTTGCACCGAAAGGTCCGGTCGGCTCGTAACTGCTCTCAAATTCCACGCGGATTTTATCAAAGTCAAGACGGGTCGGAATCTTGTACTGCATAAGGGAGTTTGAGAGATTCACACCCTTCTCGTTGTACCAGACATCCTCATACAGTGTCATACCGATTCCCTGCAGTAAGCCGCCCTCTGTCTGTACTCTTGCAAGATTCGTATTCACAACCGTTCCACAGTCCACACATGCCGTGTAATCCAAAAGTTCGATGGCTCCGGTTTCCGGATCGACTTCCACTTCTGCACAGGCAGCCATAAACGGTGGCGGCGAAACCGGGGAACTGTGACTGTAGGTAACTTCCAATGCAATCTCATTGTTGACCATGGATGCAGTTGCAAGATCAAACAGCGATACTTCTTTTCCGGTTTCTTCACAAAATACACGTTTGCCGTCAAACTCCAGTTTTGTGATATCTTCCTCCAGAATTTTTGCCGCAAGCTGCAGCAGTTTTTCACGCATCTGTTCTGCCGCTTTCACTGCAGCCATACCGGTCAGATACGTGGTACTCGAAGCGTAGGAACCGGAATCGTAAGGTGAGGTATCAGTATCTACTCCAAATACTGCAATGTTGTCAATGTCCGTGTCCAGACTGTCTGCAACAAACTGTGCAATGATCGTGTCACAGCCGGTTCCCATATCAGTACATCCGACGATCACATTGTAAAATCCCTCATCACTCAGTTTGATTGTGACAGAGCCGACATCACAGTTTGAAATTGCAGAACCCTGCATTGCCATTGCCGTTCCAAGTCCACGGATCTTTCCATCCGGCATAACCTGACGCAGCGGTTTTTTCTCCCATCCGATCATATCCGCCGCTTTTCTCAGACAGTCTTCAAGCTTGCAGCTATTTGCGGTCTCTCCGTAATAAGCCGGCATGACATCACCTTCATGTGTCATGTTTTTATAACGGATTTCCAATGGATCCATGCCAAGTTTGTCTGCCAGCCGGTTTACCATGGATTCCACTGCAAAAATTCCCTGTGTTGCCCCATAACCGCGGTAAGCGCCTGCTGACATATGATTCGTGTATACAACATCATACTGAAAACGAAATGCTTTCGTCTGATACATCGGGATGGATTTGTGACCACTCAGACCTACAGTTGTCGGTCCATGCTCTCCGAAAGCACCTGTATTCGACAGAGTATACAAGTCTAATGCGCGGATTGTACCATCTTTCATTGCGCCCAGTTTCACGGTCACTTCCATCTCATGCCGCGGAGACGATGCAATTAGGGATTCTTTCCTGGTATAAATGATTTTGGCAGGTTTTCCGGTTTTCATCGTCACAATTGCCGGATATACCTCGGCTACCACGGTCTGTTTTGCTCCAAAACCTCCTCCGATTCTAGGCTTTATGACGCGGACTTTTGATTTTGGAATGTCCAGGGCATTCGCAAGGATTCTTCTCACATGAAATGGGATCTGTGTAGAAGATAAAATGTTGATTCTTCCATAAGTATCCAGATAAGTCGCTGTGCGGAAGGTTTCCATCATACTCTGCTGCATTGCCTTTACGTGATAGGTTCCTTCCATGACAATGTCACAGTCTTTCATGACACCATCCACATCTCCGTCACTGTCCATGCCTGACGCACAAAGGTTCCGTTTATTGTCTGCACCAACCGGACAGAGTGCCTTCCAGTCCTCCTCCGGATGGACAAGAACCGGGTTATCTTTTGCTGTATGATAGTCAAGCACCGGTTCTAACACCTGATACTTCACTTTGATAAGCTTTAATGCACGGTCAACTGCCGCCTCGTCCTCCCCGGCGACAATCGCAACCGCATCTCCGACAAAACGGACACGCTGGTCTAAGATATAACGGTCGTAAGGACTCGGTTCCGGAAAGGTCTGTCCTGCCATCGTAAATCGACGGTGTGGAACATCTTTATAAGTTAAAATGCATTCAATTCCTTTTTGTTTTAATGCATTGGTGATATTGATCTCTTCGATCAGGGCATGTGCATAAGGACTTCTGAGTACTTTTACGATCAGACAGTCTTTCGGTGCCACATCGTCCATATACACTGGTTTTCCCGTCACAAGCGCCATGGCATCTTTTTTCATCACGGGAGCATTTACATATTTCATATCCGTTTCTCCTTGTATTTCTTCTACTCTTTATCCCGGTTACGGTTCAGGTAATTTTGATTGCACGCAGCTGGCTCTCGTAGCCGCTGCAGCGGCAGAAATTTCCGGAAAGATATGCCTTGATCTCCTCCTCGGTCGGATTGTTCAGTTCATCCTCCATCGCCAGAACGTTCATGATAAATCCCGGATTACAGAAGCCACACTGCTCACCGCCCTGGTTTGCAAGATAAGTTCCAAATTCTGCCGCGCGTTCCTGCACACCCTCTAAAGTTACAATCTCTTTTCCATCTGCCCTTGCTGCGAGTACCGAACAGGAAAGAACCGGTTTTTGTTCATCCACACGGTACAAAGTCCACAGTTAGATGTCTCACAGCCACGTTTTACGCTGTAACATCCCTTTGTTCTGACATATTCCAATAAAGGCATATCCGGTGAGATTTCATCAGAGATTTCTTTACCGTTCAGCCATAAATGTATCTTCATTTTCTATCCTCCTGCTGTTCATTTGCCGCACAGGCTCTCTTTACAAGAACTCCTGCAATATGGCGTCTGTAATCTGCACTGCCGCGCCGGTTGCTTCCAAACGAAAACTGTTCCTGCACTTTTTTTACCAGATGTTCCATATCTGCTTTTTCTGAAAGGTCAAGTGTCAGTGTCTCTGCCCTTACCGGTCTTGCACCAATGCTGACATGCAGTTTTTCGTTATATTCTGAAACAGCAACCGCAATTACCGGAAAATCCGTTGCTGTATTTCTCTGTGAAAGATAAGTGATCTTCACAGGTGTTTTTACAATATGTACTGCCACAAGAATATCATTATCATAATTCATATGGATAAATTCCTGAATTGGAACATTTCCACCCTTATATAATTCCACATAGCAATCCAGTGCCGCAAATAAAGTCAGTACATCTGAAAAACCAAATCTTCCATAAATACTTCCACCAACGGTCGCACAGTTGCGGAACTGCACTCCGACAATATGACAGACACTCTGTTTTACCGCGCCATCTGTGTATGCATTCAATCCCGGATGCACTTCTAAATCGCGGAGTGTTGCCATGCAGCCGATCACAAACTCATCCTCTGTCTCACTGATCTGATCTAATCCAAGACCACTTAAATCTATGGCAGTCATAAGATTCCGATCTCCTATTTTCATCCAGAGTCCGCCGCCTATGATACGGTTCGTTTTCTTCTGATTGAGTTCGTAGGCTTCCTCTAAACTTTCCACCTTGCGATACTCTCTGATTCGTAACATAAAATACAATTCCTCCCACTATGTTTGTTATTTTTAAAATTGTCTGTTTTTATCGTCTACTTATGATATGGCTCATGATTGATAATGCGGTAGCTGCGGTAAATCTGTTCTGATAAGATAACACGCATAAGCTGATGCGGAAATGTCATCTTTGAGAAACTAAGCTTATAGTCTGCCCGTTTTAAAATGCGTTCCGCAAGTCCCAGCGAACCGCCAATCACAAAAATAATATGGCTTATGCCGGATGTTCCCAGAGAATCAATTTTCTGCGACAGTTCCACAGAATCTAACTGTTTTCCCTCAATTGCAAGGGCGATCACATAGGCACCTTCCTTCAGATACTTCTCCATGCGCTCCGCTTCTTTCTCCTTGATGAGAAGCTCCATATTCTCGCTTGCATGATCCGGTGTCTTCTCATCCGCCACCTCAGTCACTTCAAATCTGCAATAGCGGCTCAGACGTTTTTCATATTCAGCGACCGCATCCCTGTAAAATTTTTCTTTAATTTTTCCCACACATAAAATTGTTATTTTCATACAGAAAAATTATATCATATAACCGTTGCCCCGGTCTAGTAAATCAAATATAATTATAACAAAGTAAAAAACGAAAGTGAGAATCATTATGAAAGTTTATGTTTCAAAGGAATCAAAAAAAGAAGAGACGAAATCCACTGCCTATTCATTCCTGTTGGTGAGTGTTTTCGGTTTTATTGCACTTATTTTATTTGCTACCGGAGTACTTCCTGTCCATGTCGCTGATTATATGAAGATTATGCTCTGTATCGTTATGGGTGCCATGCTCCTCATCTTCTTCGTGATCGGCATTGTGTCGTTGCGGCAGTTGAAAACACTTGGCACGCAGGCAGAAAAAGAAAATGATTTATCTTCTGAAATCATTTCCTGGTTTACCTCCACTTACAGCGCAGAAGATATTGATGAGAGTATGGACGAGGAAGTTTTTGATCAGGATCTTTACTTTAAACGCTATGAGATCATGACCCGTTTCCTCTCAAAACAGTACCCGGATTTAGAGGAAACCTTTCTGGATCATCTGGTGGAAGAACTTTACGGGAATTTATTCGAAGAAAACACGAAATAGTCTTTTTTTCACACTGTAATTGTGCTACAATATGCAAAATAAAGAACGAACAGAAAGATCCGGCATCTATATTTTATCGTTCTAAAAATATAACAATACATATTTATGAGGTGACATAGTGAAAGAACTTGAAGAAAAAAATCTTAAAAGAAGGTCATGCTTTATCTGAGAATATTCTCAAGGTAGATAGCTTTATCAATCATCAGGTAGATCCTGTTTTAATGCAGCAGATTGGCGATGCATTTGCAGGACATTTCGGAAATAAGGGGATTACCAAAGTTGTTACCATTGAAAGTTCCGGGATTGCTCCGGCACTCATGACAGCTCTCTCTTTGAACGTTCCAATGATCATTTTAAAGAAACAGCCTTCTAAGGTTTTAAATGATAATCTGCTTCAGACCGTTGTGACTTCCTTCACAAAAGGTACAAGCTATGAACTGACATTATCCCATCAGTTCATTCAGGAAAATGATAACGTTCTGATCATTGATGACTTCCTTGCAAACGGAGAAGCTGCAAGCGGTGCCATCCGCTTACTGACTGAGGCCGGTGCTTCCATCGCAGGTGTTGGTATTCTGATTGAGAAATCTTTCCAGCCGGGACGTGACAAATTAATTGCGCAGGGTGTGGATGTATACTCATTAGCGCGTGTATCCAGGCTTGCCAAGGGTGTGATCGAGTTCATTCCGGAGGAATGTTAAATATATCATTGATCATGTTTCATTTATAAAAAAATGCCATTGAGTTTTAAATTCAATGGCATTTTCTTTATTCACTTCGTACATAATAAAAGTTACAACGTCCCGCTACTCTTCTACCTCAACTCCAGGCTGGGCATGATAGATAAAGTTTGTCCGGTAGATCTCACTTGTAAGTTTTGTCTTGTCATTCACGACAATAATGGATAAGATATTGTTTCCTTCCGGTACTTCGATTGGTTCTGTGTAACGTGCAGATGTATCTGTAGGATCTGTTCCATCCCACGTGTAATAAATACTGCATCCCTCATCTGCAGTAATCACTACAAACGTAATATCATCCATGGTACCGCCATCCGGTGTTACTTCCGGATAATCCGGGGCTTTCGCTTCGGTCTTATATTTACAGGTAACGACATCACTGTAAATTCCCTTATCGTTTTTGCAGACTGCCTTGATAGTATACTTTCCAACATCGTCTAATTCAATTCCGGCATCGGTATAAAGAATACCATTTTTTTCGGATCTGATTCATCTAATGTATAATAGATATCACATTCTTCAATGGAAAAAATGGTAACTTCCGTATACACATCATATGTTCCCTCATCCGGATAAAAGACCGGTTCAGCGACAATATACCCGGAAAACAGTTCTAATAAATCTGTATCTGTCACAGTAGACGCCAGCTCTGTAATTTTATCGTACTGACCTTTTGCCTCATAAATCGTGATCAATCCCTGATAAGCCTCTTTGTTCTTTTTATCGAGGTTGATGATCTCCATCTCAAGCACTAATGCAGAATCATATTCTTTTCTTGCAAGATAGATTTCCGCCATGGCAGCCCTGGCATTGATGTCATTTGGTGATAATGTCAGCGCATTTTTATAGTAAGAAAGCGCCTTCTCATAATTTAAATCCACCAGTTCCTTTTCTGCCATCTCAATCTGGTAACCGTACGAATTGTTATTCTGATAGCGCACAACCGCACCATCCTTCACATATGAAGCATCTATAAACTTAGGCTTTCCTATTGCCACTATAAGTATATCAGCATTTTTACATACATCTTTTAAATCCTTTGTATGTGAATGACATACCGTAACAGTTGCATTCTCCCTAAGCATGAGAAGTGACATAGGCTTGCCGACTATATTGCTTCTGCCAACCACAACACAGCTTTTACCATCAATATCTATATTGCTTCTCTTTAAAAGCTGAATGATACCGGCCGGAGTACACGGCAAAAAGCCAGGCTTTCCTATAACCATCGCTCCAACACTCTGTGGACTGAAGCCATCAACATCCTTCTTCGGGTCAATAGCATCAATAACCTTGTCCTCATCGATATGCTTTGGCAGTGGAAGCTGACAGAGAATACCATTTACAGAAGAATCAGCATTGAGCTTTTCGATAAGTTTTAATATCTCATCCTCCGTAGTCTCCTCTGCAAGTTCATACGAAAGCGATTTGATTCCGACATACTCACACGCCTTTTTCTTGTTGCGAACATACACTGATGATGCAGGGTCATTTCCGACCTGAATCACCGCAAGGCAGCCCTCGATGCCTTTTTTCTTAAGCTCTGCCACTTCTTCCTTAAGCTCATCCTTAATCTGTGTTGAAATTAATTTTCCGTCTATTAGATTAGCCATATTTCCTCCTAGAATAATCCTGTGATAACACCATTGTCATCCACATCAATGCCGTATGCAGCCGGCTTCTTCGAAAGTCCCGGCATAGTCATAATAGAACCGTTTACTGCTACCACAAAGCCTGCACCTGCTGACGCATAAACCTCACGTACGTTGATTTTAAAGCCGCTCGGTCTGCCAAGCTTCTTTGCATCATCAGAAAGCGAATACTGTGTCTTTGCCATACATACAGGGAAATCTCCCATTCCAAGGTCTGTAATTCTCTTAAGTTCTCTCTCTGCTGCCGGAGAATATGTAACACCATCTGCTCCATATATTTCTTTTGCAACAGTTTCAATCTTTTCCTTAAGTGACAGGCTATCATCATAGAGCACCTTAAAATTGCTTTCCTTGTGCTCGATTGTTTCAAGTACCTTGTTGGCAAGGTCAATTCCGCCTTCGCCACCCTTCTCCCATACCTCTGAGAGTGCAAATTCACAGCCTCTTTCCTTACAGAACTGCTCTACAAAATCAGTCTCAGCCTTGGTGTCTGTGACAAATGAATTTAATGTGACAACTACAGGCACACCAAACTTGTGAAGATTCTCAATATGCTTCTCAAGATTTAAGATTCCAGCCTTAAGTGCATCAAGATTCTCTGATGAAAGCTCATCCTTCGGCACGCCGCCATTATATTTTAATGCTCTGATTGTTGCAACAAGTACAACTGCATCCGGCTTAAGCCCTGCCATACGGCACTTGATATCAAAGAACTTCTCTGCGCCAAGGTCTGCGCCAAAGCCTGCCTCAGTGATAACATAGTCTGCAAGCTTTAATGCTGTCTTTGTGGCACGGACACTGTTACAGCCATGTGCTATATTGGCAAAAGGTCCACCGTGAACTATTGCCGGTGTATGCTCAAGTGTCTGGATAAGGTTCGGCTTTAAGGCATCCTTTAAGAGAGCTGCCATAGAGCCTGTAGCCTGAAGATCATCGGCTGTGACAGGCTTTCCGTCAAAGGTATATGCCACAATAATTCTTCCAAGTCGCTTCTTTAAATCTGCCATATCATCGGCCAGGCAGAGTATTGCCATAATTTCAGATGCTACAGTGATGACAAAATGATCTTCTCTGACCATTCCGTCCATCTTGCTTCCAAGACCAACAACGATATTTCTCAGGACACGGTCATTCATATCCATACATCTCTTCCATACAATCTGCGCGGGTCGATACCAAGCTCGTTGCCCTGCTGGATATGGTTATCAAGCAAAGCAGCCAGCAGATTATTTGCAGAAGTAATCGCATGGAAATCTCCTGTAAAATGAAGATTTAAGTCTTCCATCGGAACGACCTGGGCATAACCGCCGCCGGCAGCTCCTCCCTTGATACCAAAACATGGTCCAAAGATGGTTCACGCAATGCGATCACTGCCTTTTTTCCCCAAACGGCCAAATGCCTGTCCAAGTCCGACACTTGTCGTTGTTTTTCCCTCTCCAGCCGGAGTTGGATTGATTGCTGTCACAAATCAGCTTTCCATCCGGCTGGATATTTTTTACCCGCTCGATCAGTTCATCGGATAATTTAGCTTTGTATTTTCCGTAAATTCGAGGTCATCCTCTCCGATTCCAAGCTTTTCTGCTACTTCTTTGATTGGGAGCATTTCTGCTTCCTGTGCAATCTGAATATCACTTTTCATTCCAAAACTCCATTCCTGCGATTCTCTTTCGCATATTGTATTTGTCCTCACAGGACTTATAAGTTGATATTATAATACAAGTCTTATTGATAAGCAAATATCAATTACAGATATTCTTCTTCATACTGCTCAAATTGTTCCGGCGACATCAGTACTTTTCTTGGTTTTGTACCTTCCTCCGGTCCGACAATTCCGGCTTCCTCCAACTGATCCATAATCCTTGCTGCGCGGTTAAAGCCGACCTTAAAAATACCGCTGCAGCATTCCGATCGAACCCTTTTCTTTATCGATCAGAAGTTTTGCTGCATCTGCAAAATAAGGATCTCTGCCGTCCCCGTGTCTGTCCATGAGTCAATGCTTACAGTCGTATTCCCGTATGATTCAATGCTGTTCATCTGCTCTTCCACAGATGAATTGTAGCTTACCTGCCCGTTTTCTTCTTTTATAGTAAATTGCGACGACATCCGCTACTTCTTTATCCGATACAAATGCGCCCTGAACACGCAGTGGTTTCGGTACTCCCTGTGGATCAAATAACATGTCACCTTTTCCGAGCAGTTTTTCTGCACCGTTCATATCAAGGATGGTTCTCGAATCAATTCCGGATGTCACCGCAAAGGCGATCCGGCTTGGCATATTCGCCTTGATCAGTCCGGTAATGACATTGACGGACGGACGCTGTGTTGCGATGATCAGATGGATTCCACAGGCTCTTGCAAGCTGTGCCAGACGACAGATAGATTCCTCCACATCGCTCGCCGCAACCATCATTAAATCTGCCAGCTCGTCTACAATGATCACGATCTGTGGTAATTTTTCCGGCTTGTCCCCCCATCCGGCAGATCATCGATTTTGGCATTATAGCCTTTTAAGTCACGGACATTTGCCTCTGCAAACTTCTGATAACGGTCAGTCATCTCTGCGACTGCCCAGTGAAGCGCACCTGCCGCTTTTTTCGGATCTGTCACAACCGGAATCAGTAAGTGTGGAATTCCGTTATAAATACTAAGTTCGACCACCTTTGGATCGACCATGATCAGTTTTACATCTTTCGGATCTGCTTTGTATAAAATACTCATAATAATCGTGTTGATACAGACAGATTTACCGGAACCTGTTGCACCGGCAATCAGTAAATGAGGCATTTTTGCAATATCTGCAACCGTTACATTTCCTCCAATATCTTTTCCGACGCAGAAAGAAATGTTGGATGGATGATTTTTAAATTCCGGCGAATCCACAAGTTCACGGAAAGAAACCATCAGTGTCTCTTTATTTGGAACCTCGATTCCAACTGCCGCCTTTCCCGGGATTGGTGCCTCGATTCGGATGTCAGCAGCTGCGAGATTCAGTTTGATATCATCTGCCAGATTCACGATTTTACTTACTTTAACACCCATTTCCGGCTGAATCTCATAACGTGTGACCGATGGTCCACAACTGATATTCGTGATCGTAACGTTAACGCCGAAATTCTTTAATGTCTGCTGTAATTTCTGTGCCGTCTCCTGAAGATGCTGTTTGGAATCTCCCTGCTTATTGCCTGGCGGTTTTAACAATGATACTGGTGGGAACACATACTTTCTTTCCTTCTGTGCCTCCAGATGAATCTCTTCCTCGATGGATGAGACATGAATATCTTCCTCCGTAGCCTTAACATTTTTCTTCGGTTTTTCGGTTCTTTCTGATGAATGAAGCTCTACTTTTCTGCTCTCACATGCGGCTCTTCCGGTTTTTCTGCGGCATCATACGGAATAGATTCTTCTACTGGATGATGTTCTTCATAAGCCGGCTCTGTATGGATACTCTCCTGATATGCCGGCTCTGTGTGAAAGATTGATGCATCCTCTTCCAGCTCTTTTGCCTCAAACGCTTCCTCAGAAAATGCGGACGGAGCAACATACGGTTCCGTCTCCGGTTCCATAGCAGGAAGTTTTTGATATTCTGCGCCTCCGGCTGTGAGTGTCACATGCTTCTCCTCCTTGATTTCCGGCAGATTGGTGTTCGACTGCTCCAAAAGTTTGTCAATATTAATTTCACTGACTTCATCCGAACCCATAGGCTCTGCCTTCTTGTCCGGAAGAACTCTTGTGTCGACTGCCACGCCTTCCACCTTGCGATCCATGCGGCGCAGCTCACGTTCCTCACGTCGCTGTTCTGCAAGTTCACGATGACGTTCATTGCTCTCTTTTGCCGTTTCATAAACTTTACGGCTGCCTTTCTGCACACCCTTCAATGCGGAACGTTCTGTGATCAGCACCAGACAGATAATCATTGCCACAACATCGATCACATAAGAACCGAGGAGTCCAAAATTTGGACAAAAAATCCCGGCAAGAAGACCACCTAAAAATCCTCCGCCAATTTTATGTACCGAACAATACTGATAGGCACCTGCCGCTCCGGCAACTTCCGCGCCACAGCGCACGATCTCGATAAACATACATAAAAACAGCACAAAAAAGACAGCCGCAGCAATTTTTACCGTTGCGATCCGATTGCCTTTATTGGACGCCGCAAAAAAAGTACCGATCACCAAAACAACCGGAAAAATATATGCGATCAAACCAAATACACCAAAAAAGAAACTGCTGACAGCATTTCCAATTGCCCCGCCGATTCCAAAATTACTGATAAAAAGTAAAATGGAGATTGCAAGGATCACCCACAGAATCACTTCCTCTGTAAAGCTCTCCTGCTGTATATCATTCTTCTTACGTCCTGAATTCGTTTTTCTGCCAGAAGTTTTTCTGCCAGAGGAACTCTTTCTTTTCCCTGTTGCCAAAATATTACCTCCAAAAAATATCTCCTATAATGTATAGAAAAATCCGCCGATTGAGAGCAGTCCGACAATCAGACAATAAACTGCAAAAACACGGAATTTCCGATTGCGCACAATGACAAGCATTGTTTTAATACAGATATATCCGATCACTGCAGCAATCACCATACCAACAATATAGCAGGTGATATCCATGCCGCTCACGGACAGGTCTGCAAAATCTTTTAACTCTAACACCATGGCACCTAAAATCGCCGGTATCGACATAATAAACGAATATTTCACTGCAAACTTGCGGTTAAATCCGCTGAGCAGACATGCTGTGATCGTTGTTCCGCTGCGGGATAATCCCGGCAAAGTTGCCACGCCCTGAGCAATACCAACGACAAACGCATTGGTGTATGTAATGTCCTTCGGAAGCTTGTCTCCGCCCTTGCAGCGGTCTGCGATAAAGAGCAGGATTGCGGTTGCGATCAGACAGATGCCCGGCACGATCAGAAGTTCTGATGCCTGCTCTACCACGTCTTTTCCAACAAAACCAATGATTCCGGTCGGAATGGTTGATACCAGGATCAGCACCACAAACTTGCGGTAACTGCTGTTTACAATTCTGCGGTACGGACTGTAATCAACATGATCTTTTCCTCTGTCACGGATCGATAGAAAAAGGTTTTTATAAGGGCTGCGAAATTGATCAGCACATCTCTCACGATACAGATTCCCTCCACAAAAAGCCGCACAATATCTTTATAATAAACTGCACAGATTGCGATCAGAGTTCCCACATGCAGTAAAACATCAAATAGCATTCCCGTATCCGTCTCAACATGGAACAGGATTTTAAAAAGTGCAAGATGTCCGGAACTGCTGACTGGAAGGAACTCTGTCAATCCCTGTATGATTCCCATCAAGACCGCCTGTAATAAAGTCATAAGCTTTTTCCTCCGCTGTATCGTATCTCATATTTTCTAAAAAATATCAGTTTTTTCCATAAGTCACCTATTTTCATACTTTTTAAGTATACCATATTTCATTTTGATTGTCATTAAAAGCTTTTTTTTTTGCCGCCGGATTTTGTCTCTTGTATGAGCTGGTGTAATTTTGCAAATGCCTCATGGATCCCACCGATAGAATCAATGAGTCCTTCCTCGACCGCCTGTCCTCCAACCAGGATCGTCCCAAGGTCTTTTGTGAGGATTCCCGTATTCATCATAAGCTCCTCCAGCCGGTTCTGTTCTGCTTTGGAATGCTGCACAACAAATTTTAAAATACGATCCTGCATCTGCTTAAAATAATCATACGTTGGCTGCGCCCCGATCACAGTTCCATTCATCCGCACTGGGTGGATCACCATCGTGCCGGATGGCACGATAAAAGAATAGTCCGTGGAGACTGCCAGCGGCACGCCGATGGAATGGCTGCCACCGAGTACCAGTGAAACCGTTGGCTTATCAATGGATGCTACCATCTCAGCAATGGCAAGCCCGCTCTCCACATCCCCGCCTACCGTGTTTAACAAAAGCAGTAATCCATCCACATTTTTATTTTCCTCCACCTCTGCGAGTTTTGGAAGCACATGCTCATACTTTGTCGTCTTTGTCGCCGCCGGAAGGCACTCATGCCCCTCAATCTCTCCTATGATCGTCAACATGGAGATCCTGTCTTCCCCATGCTCTAACTCCACCTGACCAAAATCCCTGATCTGCTCATTCACAGCCTTCTCTTTCTCATTTTTTTCTGCCATACAATCTCCCTTCCCTCATAAGACTGAAAAAACAGGATAGATTTTTCTACCCTGTTCTTTAGTATTGGAGATTCTTTTTATTTTATACAGTATATCCAAGCAGATAATTATAAAGCCCTTCATATTTTCCTTTGGAAGACTTCCATGAATAATCGTTTGCCATGCCCCGTTCAACAATCTGATTCCACTGTTTTTTCTTATCAAAATAAATATGCTTTGCATAATTGACAACACCGAGCATCTCTTCCCCATTATAATTTGCAAAAGAGAATCCATCACCGGTATTTTCGTATTCGTTATATGGTCTGACTGTATCCTTAAGTCCTCCGGTCTCACGGACGATTGGAACCGTACCGTAACGGAAAGAGATCAGCTGCGTCAGTCCACATGGTTCAAAGCGGGATGGCATTAAAAATGCATCCGCAGCGGCGTAAAGTTTGTGAGCCAGGTCATCAGAATAACAGATATTGGCAGAAACTCTGTCTCCGTATTTCCATGCATAATGGCGGAACATGTTCTCATACTGTGGATCGCCGGTTCCAATCACAACAATCTGTGTGAAATCATCCACCAGGCGGTCAATCACATAATTGATCAGATCCAGACCTTTCTGATCGGTGAGTCTTGAGATCAGTCCGATCATGAACTTCTTCTTATCGACAGTCAGATCCAGTTCCTCCTGTAATTTTAATTTATTATTGACTTTCTTCTTACGGAAATTTGATGCGTTATAGTTGGTATAAATTTTCGGATCTGTCTCCGGATCATACGCTTTGTAATCAATACCATTTACGATGCCCTGCATATCAAAATGTCTGGCAGCCAGCAGTCCATCCAGTCCCTCACCGTAATAATCAGTCTGGATCTCCTGTGCATAAGAATCACTTACAGTTGTAATATAATCTGCATATACCAGACCACCCTTTAACATGTTGGCATCCTTATGAAATTCCAGTTTATCCGGTGCAAACAGATCTGCTGAAAATCCTGTCAGCCCCTTCATCGTCTTCACATCCCATACACCCTGGAACTTCAAATTATGTATGGTAATGATTGATTTCATCCCCCAGTAAAAAGAGTCTGCCTGAAATTCATTTTTCAGATATACCGGGATCAGACCTGTCTCCCAGTCATGACAGTGGATCAGATCCGGACGGAAATCGATCTGTTTTAACATGGATAAAACCGCTTTATCGAAGAAAACAAACTTCTCAATGTCATAACGGATATCCCCATATGGTGTATCACAGGTAAAATATTCCTGATTATCAATAAAATAGTAGGTAACCCCATCCAGTTCATATTTTAAAATTCCAACATATTTATTCTGGATATAATTTCCTGCACACATATAAAAATGTGTCACATACTGGAACTGGCTTCTGTACTTTTCCGGAATACAGCTATAATTTGGAATCACTACCCTGACATCCCATTCCTCTTTTGAAAATTCCTTAGGTAATGCACCACACACGTCCGCAAGTCCCCCTGTTTTTATAAACGGAACGCACTCAGACGCTGCAAAAAGAATCCTCTTCATGAATTATACCTCCTCATCATCCTTGTACTATTTATGATATAACATTTTCCCCCGGATTTCTACCACTTTATTGTAAAAAAGTGTCCATATGAAAAAACTCTGTTCTTGGATTACGCCAAAAACAGAGTCTGTCTCATATTATTTATTCATCCCAGTTGTGGTAAACCTGCTGAACATCATCATCATCATCCAAAAGATCTAAGATACGGTTGATGTTTGTGATATCTTCGTCTGCAGATAACTCTACATAGTTCTGAGGAATCATGGTTACTTCTGCTTCTGCCATTGGAATGTTCTCAGCTTCCAATGCGCTTCTTACAGCTTCAAAATCATCTGGAGATGTCAATACTTCAAAGCAGTCCTCCTCCTCATTAAAATCTTCTGCGCCTGCATCTAAAGCGATCATCATAAGATCGTCTGCATCCATTTCACAGTCTTCTTTTGCGATGATGATCTGTCCTTTTTCATCGAACATGTAAGATACACAACCCTGTGTACCGATGCTTCCATGACCTTTTGTGAATGCATTTCTGACATTTGCAGCAGTACGGTTTTTGTTATCTGTTAAACATTTTACAATGATAGCGGTTCCGCTTGGTCCATATCCTTCATATGTACAGAATTCGTAGTTGACGGAGTTTCCATCACCGGCAGCTTTCTTAATACCACGCTCAATCGTATCGTTTGGCATATTGTTGCTCTTTGCCTTTGCAATCACCTGTGCAAGTTTGAAGTTATTGGATGGATCCGGGCCACCCTCTTTTACTGCAACTGCGATCTCTCTACCGATAATCGTAAAGATTTTACCTTTTGCAGCATCATTTTTTTCTTTCTTATGTTTAATATTGGCAAACTTTGAATGTCCTGACATAACTTTATCCTCTCTTTTTCTTGTATTTTCGTCTGTCAAACTTTTTATATGTTTTGTGTGTTTCTCACACAATTACAAAATCTCTCAGAAATATTATTCTAGCACCGTTTCTTCTTTCTGACAAGAGTTCTCTTCCTTATCTGTGGAAACGCCCTCGGCAAGTTTTGTGATCTTCACTTTTTTGATCATCTTATTTTCCACCTGTAAAACTTCGAAATGATACCCGAAAGCATCTGTCTCAAACTTCTCATCATCATTTGGAATACGGTCTAACAGAGAGATCAGTATACCATTTAACGTTTCAAATTCATCTTCCTCCGGAATATGAATTTTCAAAATTTCAAGTGCCTCCTCAGCAGAAGTCATACCATCCATCAGATAACTGCCATCTGGCAGTTTCTCAATCATCTTTTCTTCCTGGTCGTGTTCATCCTCGATGTTTCCTACGATCTCCTCAAGGATATCTTCCATTGCAACAATCCCGGAAGTCTGTCCATACTCATCCACCACGATGACCATATGCGTCTTAGCATTCTGCATCATCGTAAATAAGGTATTAATATTTCTCGTTTCCGGAATAAAATCAACCTCACGGATCAATCCCTTAATATCTTTGATCGCCGTGTGATAAATCTCCTGTTTCTGGCACAGTGCAAGTACCTCCTTAATATGAAGCACTCCGATTATATTATCAATATCATCTATGTATACCGGATATCGCGAATAGTTATTTTCAATCGTGAAATCCAGCATTTCAAGGAACGTCATCGTTCCATCAATGGCAATAATATTCTTGCGGTGCACCATAATATCCTTTGCATCTTTGTCTCCAAATTCAAAAATATTATGGATCATCTCCGCTTCATTCGCCTGCAGGACACCCTGCTCATGTCCTTCATTTACCATTGAGATAATCTCTTCTTCTGTCACATCATCGGTGTCTACTCCGAACAGCTTCATAAGCCTGTTACTCAACTTTTTCATCCCGGTAGTGGGACTGCCACCATCGTCCATAAATCCTCCTAATTTATATCGAAATTGTATTAAAACATTTGAAATAATACCATTTTGCTCCAGAATAGTCAAGTTATGTAAGAAGCTCTAAGCTTATTTCCAATGCCTTATCAATTTTGATCAGTATCTGATTGTCAAGATGACATACTTTATCTTTCAGCCGCGTCTTGTCGATTGTGCGCAACTGTTCCAGTAAAACAACGGAATCCTTCACCAGTGCATACTTGGTGCAGTCTAACTCCACATGGGTTGGAAGTTTTGCCTTGTTCATCTGGGAAGTGATTGCTGCACAAATGACCGTAGGACTGTGTCTGTTTCCAACATCATTCTGTATAATAAGAACCGGGCGGACTCCACCCTGCTCCAGAACCGACCACTGGTCTTAAATCTGCATAAAAAATATCTCCACGCCGAATTAACATATGCTTTACACTCCATAATCTTACTCAGTATTCTCTCTACTGTTGTTTCTTACGGATAGTATTTCCATATTTAACGGTCGTATTCTGTTTTCAAAAATATTTTTCCAGCCTATTCCTCGTCAAAATATTCCTGGCTTGCAATTCTTTTTCCATCCCGATAAAAAACACGCGGAATGCGTTTTCCAAGCACGCAGACAAACTCATAATTAAATCTGCCGGAAAGGCTGCCGACTTCTTCCATGGTGATCACTTCGTCACCATCCCTGCCGATCAGTGTCACTTCATCCCCAATCTTCACATCCGGAATATCAGTCACATCTACCATGAACTGATCCATACAGACTCTTCCGCAGATTGGCGCACGTTTTCCGTGGATCAGGACACTTCCTGTATTGGAAAGTCCCCTGCAATATCCATCTGCATAACCAACCGGGATCGTTGCGATGCGGCTGTCGCGCTTTGTGATGAAAGTTCCACCGTAACTGATCGCTCTTCCGGCCTCTAAATCCTTAACGTAAGCCACATGTGTTTTCAATTCCATCACCGGTTTTAAATCAAGGGAATTCTGGTCGACTTCTTCCGATGGCCATAATCCATACAACGTGATTCCCGCTCTTACCATATCCATATTTGCCTCGCGGATTTCTGCGATTCCTGCGCTGTTGGAACAGTGCTTGACGGGAATCGAAACACCTCTGTCTTCCATCATTGCAATCATTTTTTTGAATTTTTGAATCTGTTCCTTTGTGAAAGTTTTATCATACTCATCTGCTTTTGCAAAATGCGTAAAATCCCCTCCACTATCATATGCGGAAGCTTTGCAATCTGCGCCATCTCATCTGCGGCTTCTTCTGTCACCTGATACCCGATACGGCTCATTCCGGTATCCACTGCAAAATGCATCCGGCAGTCTTTTCCAACTTTTTCGGCAGCAGCAGAAAGCTCTTCTGCCATCTCAAGTGTAAAAACACTTGGACAGATTTCTGCCTGGATTACTTCCTCATACTGATCCGGGAAGATATAGCCAAGAATCAAAATCGGTTTTTGGATTCCATTATTTCGAAGGATCATCCCTTCCTCAACCGTTGCAGCTGCATACCCATAAACATAATCTAAATGTTCAATCTCCTTTGCAATTGGAACAGCCCCATGACCATACCCATCTGCTTTGATCACCGCCATAATTTTCGTGTCCGGATCGATGTTCTGATGCATGGCTTCCATATTGTGCATGACCGCACTCAAATCTATATTTGCACACACTCTGCTGTGTTTATTCATGTTATATCCATACCTTTCTATCGTAATGAATCTTTTTTATAATTGATTTTCTGCCAGAAAATTTCTCAAACCATTTACAATGTCGCCTGCCATCATACCACGAAAACCACATTTTTTCAATGCAGTATCTCCGGAAAGTCCGTGAAGGTAAACACCAAGCGCGACCGCAGTCTCTGTGTCTGCCCTCTGGGCCAGAAGTGATCCTATGATTCCGGTCAGCACATCCCCACTTCCCGCCGTTGCCATTCCATGATTTCCGGAGAGGTTCAGATAAGTCCTTCCATGTGGAGTGGCAACGACCGTGTGTTCATCTTTCAGAACACAGGTGACATGAAATTTTCCTGCAAACTTATCCGCAGTATCAATCAGCCGTGTCTGGATAAAGGCAATGGAATCCCCGGTCAGACGGCTCATCTCACCAAGATGCGGCGTGATCACAAGTTCTGTGTGCGCCAAAAGTAAAACACTTGTGTCCTCTGCAATGATATTTAATGCATCTGCATCAAGGACGACCGGAACAGATGCTTTTTGCAGCACTGTTTTAACAATCTGATGTGCTGCATCCCCGGTTCCGATTCCCGGTCCACACACAATCACATCTGCCCATTTCATTGCTTCTGAAAGTTTTGAAGCATCTAATTTTTCAGGGTGATAAGTAGTCAGAACTGCCTCTGGAATACTTGTCTGCAATGGAATGCGGTTTTCCTCAGGCGTAAACACACGCACCAGACCACAGCCTGCCGTATACGCTGCCTTTGCACTTAAAACAGCTGCGCCAGCCATATCCACACTTCCAGCGATCAGCAGTAATTTACCGAAGCTTCCCTTATTAGAATGTGAAGCTCTCTTTGGAAGGAATCTCAGATCTTCCATCTCGAACGCCATAACACCGGGCATTTGTGTCAGAAAACTCTCATCCGTGATTCCAATCTGCTTTGTCACGATCTCCCCGACATATTCATTTCCCGGGAAAAGATGCATGCCGATTTTTTCATAGGCAAATGTGATCGTGCAGTCTGCACGAAACGCACATTTTAAAACAGCCCCTGTGTCCGATGAAATTCCGGATGGCATATCAAGTGCGATCTTTTTTCCTGGTATTTCGTTCATTTTCCGAATTGTATCAGCAAAAATGCCTTCAACATTTCTCGAAAGCCCGACTCCAAAAATGGCATCCACTATTACATCATATGCGGTGTTCTCCGGAATGGCTTCCAATACCGGACATCCATAGGCAGAAAGGATCTCCAGCTGCTTTTTGCACTGGTCTGTCTCCTTCTTCCGGTCACCGATCAACACCGTATGCACCTCTGCTCCGTCCAAAAGTAACAGCCGGGTGAGTGCAAAACCATCTGCGCCATTGTTTCCCGTTCCGCAAACGATCAGAAATTTTTTGCTGCATGGGTACTGCCTTTTGATTTCATCAAAAACTGCAAGTGCGGCCCGCTCCATCAAAAGCAGGGATGGCACTTTAAAATGTTCTGTCGTGTTCGTATCATATTGTTTCATCTCTCTGCTGTTTACCAGATACTTCATAACCTTCTCATCCCCTCAGGCATATGGATAAGATAGAGCTGTCGTGCATTAAAAATGCATGCGGCAGCTCTATCGATTTCATCCATTATTTATTCTGCTTATTTTTTACGATATTATAGGACAACTGCATCAGACTGTCAGAAAGATGTACATTCTCAACAACCACATCTTTGTCGATCAGATCAAGGTCCACATGGGCAAAATTCCAGATTGCCTGAATTCCAAGATTGACCAGACGGTTTGCAATGGCATCAGCCTTCTCCTTCGGCATGGTAAGGGCTGCAATATCAACAACATGATCCTTGCAGTAATCATCCAGTTCATCTAACATGTGGATCTTAATTCCGCGGACTGTCACACCCTCTAACGCCGGATTGACATCAAAAAGTGCTGTGATCACAAAACCAAGTTTTTCAAACTTCACATAATTTGCCAGTGCCTGACCTAAATTACCGGCACCGATGACAATAATATTATGTTTCTGGTTTAAGCCTAAAATCTTACCAATCTCTTCATATAAAAACTTTACATTATATCCATATCCCTGCTGTCCGAAACCGCCAAAGTTATTCAGATCCTGACGGATCTGCGAAGCAGTGACATTCATTCTTTTGCTTAGATCATTGGATGAAATACGTTCCACTCCATCCTCCAGCAATTCACCTAAATACCGGTAATATCTCGGCATACGACGGATTACTGCCTGGGAAATTTCTTTTTCCTGCATTTTTTGCCCCTCCCGAAGTATCTCTCTTTCACGGCTCTTTTCTTCTTATGCCGCGATGCATCATTTTTATTATAGTAATTTCAACTGCATCTGTCAATCTGTTAAACTTTTAACAGAGTAAATTTATCTGCCGTATCACCACATTTTCCAGATTTTTACGCGTCCAGCTCCATGGAAAGTTCTTCCCACACTTCATACTGCTTTTCTAATTCTTCCTGATACTCACTCTGCTGTTTCGTCAGTTCTCCTAACTTTGCAGAGTTCACAGCCACTTCCGGCTTTGCACATTCCGCATCGATCGAAGCAATTTTCTCTTCCAGCTCCGCAATCTTTTCCTCTGCCTTTTTCAGGGCATTCTCTATCTTGCGGATCCGTGCCTGTTCTGCCTTCTGTGTCTGCCAGTCCACCTTCTGGGCAGTCTCTTTCACAGAAGCCTCTGTCTGTGCCTCATCCTCCGGCTTTTTGACATATAACGCAACCATCTGGTCATGTTTTTCCAGATAATAATCATAGTTACCGATATAATTCACAACCGTCTCTCCGGTCAGTTCCAGAATACGTGTTGCAGTCTGATTAATAAAATAACGGTCATGCGATACGAAAAATACTGTTCCAGTATAACTTTTTAGTGCTTCCTCTAAAATTTCTTTTGAGGTGATGTCCAGATGGTTGGTCGGCTCATCGAGGATCAGAAAATTCGCATCGGAAAGCATTAATTTTGCCAGTGCAACACGTCCTCTCTCACCACCGCTCAAATCCTCAATCCGCTTATAGACATCATCATCTGTAAATAAAAAAGCTGCCAGAACATTGCGCACTTTCGTGTTATTCAGATTTGGATAATCATCCGCAATCTCATCAAAAATGGTTTTCTCCATGTGAAGCTGCTGATGTTCCTGGTCATAGTAACCAATATGTACATTGCTTCCAAGTGTTACCGTTCCCGCATCCGGAGAGATCAGCTCGTTGATAATCTTAAGGATCGTTGTTTTACCGGTTCCGTTATTTCCAATTAATGCTACACGCTCCCCGCGTTTCACTTCGAAATTAATTCCCGAAAAAAGCTGTAATGGCGGGAATGCCTTGGCAAGCCCTTCCACTTTTAAAACATCATTTCCACTGACCACATTCGGCTCTAACACAATCCGGATATCTGTGTTATCCTCGGTCGGCTTCTCAATGCGTTCGATCTTATCCAGCAGTTTTTCACGGCTCTCTGCCCGCTTAATTGACTTCTCGCGGTTAAAAGATTTCAGTTTTGCGATCACTTCTTCCTGATGCATGATCTCACGCTGCTGATTATAGTACTGCTTGATCATGGCTGCACGGATTGCTGCCTTTTTCTTTGCATAATCCGAATAGTTCCCCTGATAAACATAACCCTTGTGCTGAAAAATCTCCACCACTTTACTCACGACGCGGTCTAAGAAATACCGGTCATGCGATACGATTAAAACAGCTCCCTTGTAATTCATCAGAAAAGTTTCCAGCCATCGGATTGACTCGATATCCAGATGGTTGGTCGGCTCGTCTAAAAGCAGGATGTCCGGCTTTGTCACAAGCAGTTTTCAAGAGATACACGGGTTTTCTGTCCGCCGGAGAGTTCGCTCATTTTCTTGTCGAACTCCTCCGCAGTAAATCCAAGCCCCTTTAAAATACCGGTCACTTCACTGCGGTATGCATATCCGTTCACCTGTTCAAATTCATGGCTTAATTTGATGGTAAGTATCTAAAAGCTGCTCTAATGCTTCCCCGGAGAGTGTGTTCATCTGCGTTTCCATATCACGCAGCCGTTCCTCCATCTCGATAATGTCGCGTTTAGAATCTAATACTTCCTCATAGATCGTATGGTGGCCGGAAACATCCTGATATTGGGCAAGATAACCGATCGTTTTATCTTTTGCGAGCGTCACTTCCCCCTCGTCCGGATTTTCCTGTTTCATAATTATTTTAAGCAGCGTAGATTTGCCGGCACCATTGATGCCGACAACCGCTGCTTTTTTCATTTTCTTCAATATGAAAACTTACATTTTTTAAAATTTCGTCAGTCCCGAATGACTTTGAGATATTCTGACAAGATAAAATCATAATGATAACATTCCTTCTAATGTGGTTCGGATTGCCTTGATGAAATCCTCACTGTTTAACACAGTCGGATGCTCTAATGTTGTAATGAGCGCAAGGTCTTTTGTCATTTTACCACTCTCAATGGTAGATATACAAGCTTTTTCTAATTTATCTGCAAAATCCTGCAATTCTTTGATGCCATCGATCTCGCCACGTTTTCTCAAGGCTCCTGTCCATGCAAAAATCGTTGCGACAGAGTTTGTGGATGTCTCCTCACCCTTTAAATGTTTGTAATAATGGCGCTGTACGGTTCCATGTGCAGCCTCATACTCATAATATCCCTGTGGAGAGACAAGCACGGAAGTCATCATTGCAAGGGAACCAAATGCACTCGATACCATATCGCTCATGACATCCCCGTCATAGTTTTTACAAGCCCAGATATAGCCGCCCTCCGATTTCATGACACGTGCAACCGCATCATCGATCAGTGTGTAGAAATATGTGATTCCAGCCTCTTCAAATTTTTTCTTTGTATTCCGCATCAAAAATTTCCTGAAAAATGTCTTTGAACGTATGGTCATATTTTTTTGAAATGGTGTCTTTGGTTGCAAACCACAGATCCTGTTTTGTATCCAAAGCATAGTTGAAGCAGCTTTTTGCAAAACTTTCAATGGAATTGCACAGATTGTGCTGTCCCTGTACCACACCCGCTCCTGTGAAATTATGGATCAGTTCTCTCGTCTCTGTTCCATCCTCAGCAGTGTATACAAGCTCACATTTGCCAGGTCCCGGGATTTTCATCTCAGATGCTTTGTAAACATCACCATAAGCATGACGTGCGATTGTGATCGGTTTCTTCCAGTTTTTCACACACGGTTCAATTCCTTTTACAACGATTGGTGCACGGAAAACTGTTCCATCTAAGATTGCACGGATCGTTCCGTTCGGACTCTTCCACATTTCTTTTAAATTATACTCTTTGACACGTGCTGCATTTGGTGTGATCGTTGCACATTTTACGGCAACACCGTATTTCTTTGTTGCATTTGCGGAATCGATTGTAACCTGATCGTCTGTCTCGTTACGATACTCTAATCCCAGATCATAATAATCGGTTTTAAGGTCGATAAAAGGGGTTAATAATTCATCTTTGATCATCTTCCAGAGAATTCTGGTCATCTCATCTCCGTCCATCTCTACTAATGGGGTTGTCATTTTAATTTTTTCCATCGCTTATTTTTCCTTTCTGCCTTGTTTTCATGAATCTCACAAATGTTACTTTTTTAACAAATTATCCCAGCCATAGTGATCCATATTCTCAATGGTCTTCATAATATGCTGGTTTGCAAGCTTTTCTGCCAGTTGTGCATCATGCTGTTTTAATGCCTCCACAATCCTGCGGTGTTCATTATTCGAATCCACTGCCCTGTTCTTATCGGAAAGAGTGATCTTTCTGACACGCTGGGCATAGTGATGAAAATCGGAAAGCACATGCCGTAATTCCCGGCTGCCACTTGCGGTATATAAAATCTCGTGGAACTTATTGTCCAGCTCAACCATCTGTTCTGCGTTTCCTTTTGCTGCATGAAAGTCAGACAAAAAAATATTTTCCTCCAACTCATCCAACTGTTCTTTCGTGATATTCTCCGCAGCCCACTTAGCACACAATCCTTCCAGACGGCTTCTGATCTCATAAATATCTTTGATATCTTTCTGGGATATACCAACCACATAAGCGCCTTTATTGGGAATGATCGTGACCAGACCTTCGAGTTCTAACTGGCGCAGTGCCTCCCGCACAGGGGTTCTGCTGACGCCGAGTTCCTCACCGATTGATTTCTCCTTCAGTTCCTCGTCTCTCTCATACCGGAAAGAATGTTCTCCCTTATCATATGAAAGACTCTCGAACCCAAGGAGCAAATGTCTTTCCTGCAATTATATCTATCATTTTTTGATATGATTTCTACCAACTCATTGTCTGTCAAAACGGCACTCAGGCTGTAATTATCATACTTTTTGACCATCTTGACAATGAATTCTTATCGACGCCACCTTTCACTATAATACTATATTAAGATGTTTTACAGCAATCAGTATCAAAAATTTGAACTACAAGTCTCATTATCTGTGATGGTAGTCACAAAATACGGCTCTGTGATCGTTCGTACTGCTCATCTACTGTGCCCAAATTCCATTTTATCATGGTCACAAGCTTTGAGTTCTTATCTGACTGCCTTTTCATTGTGTCATCCGGCAGATGGGGTAGTAAGTGTTTATCCACAGCTTTCACATGCATAATTGTATACAATTATACCTTCTTTATTTTAGGCACTCTTGCTGCTATTTGTCAATGCATAATATCTTATATTTATTATAACAATTAGTTATGGTTCGCTTTTGGGTTATGAATCCACTCTATGATTTCTGCGCTCAATCGCACAGTTTAAGATATATCTGTTTTCTTTTTCCAGGGAAACCGTACGATATACGATGCTGTCCGTAATTTTTTCTGTCAGATCCATAATATCTTTGTGACATTCCTGATTCTCTCCGGTGTAAATGATCTGTCCATTTTTATCGAGATTCTGCGAATAGTCACAACTGAAACGTACCACAAAAAACTTTTCAGATGCCGTCTCCATGGTAACCGAAACAGCATATTTACCCAGAATCTGCCTGCATGCTTTTGTGAGTATCATCAGGAGGAAAAGAATCTTCCGGAAAATCTCCGGTGGGATCTCGCAGTCTTCTTTCTTTATCATATGGAAACTTTGTCCGGCATCCTCATGATGAAATTCATTTTTTAACCGGTTATACCCCATCAGATAATTACCATTTTCATGGATCATTGTCTCCAGATAATATCCGAGCAGATCCCTCAGATAATGTTCCATCATGTATTCTCCCACGGAATCCATCTGCCCTATCGTCAAATGCTGCTTCAGCATCGTCATGACAACCTCTGCTGCCTGCTTATAGAGCATGACATTCTCCTTTTGTCTCTCCTCAATTCTCTCAAAATCCTTCTCCGAGAAAAAAAAGAGATTCATATTTGCCTGCTCAAGATCTGATTCTGCCTGTTTTTTCAGGCGGTGATACTCCAATGCCGCATTCACCGGTTCGATAAAATCAGCAAATGACGCACACGGTTTCATGATCAATTTGTAGATATCACATTCATTCAGAAAAGAGAGGATGTCTTTTACATGCTCTGCACTCGTCATTGCCACACGGACCGTATCCGGCGAGATCATTTTTGCCATGGTGAAAAATTCTCTTCCACTGAGTACGGAAAGACTCGTCTCACATACTAAAACATCTGTTTTCTGATGTTCTAATATATCCAGTGCCTCCTCCGGTCTCCCTGTAATCTGATAAGAAAAAGAAGGCTTTTCTGTCTGGAAAACTGCCTCAAGTCTTTTTTCTCCCCACCTCATCCGGCTCTACGATCATTACAAATTCCATCCTCATCCTCCTGTGTACGTTGTGATTCTATATCATTATTTTATACTTTTATTGTTATGATTAACTTAACTATAGCAAACCCATTTTTATATCTCAATAGCAAAAAAAATTTATTTTTCAAAAACTGTAACACATTCTCCTCTGTTCCATAAGATACAGTGTAAGAAAAATTTGGAGGATTTAACATGAGTGATTTAGCTGCAACAAACTGTGGTGGATGTGGATGTAATGAGGGAGGATGCAACTCTATTCTCTGGATCATCATTTTATTGAGCTGCTGCTGTGGTAATAACGGCGGATTCTGTGGCAACAACGGATGTGGCGGTGGAAATGACTGCTTATGGATCATCTTACTTCTTCTCTGCTGTGGCGGATGTGGTAACGGAAACGGCTTCTGCTAATCGCAGGCAGACATCAATGGGGGACCTAAAGTTCCCCTGACCGGTAAACCACCCAGACTTCACGGTCTGGGTGGTTTTTTGTCGTTTACTTTGGTTTTTCCGTTTTCTCTTTGTTCTTTGCCACTTCCCGCTCTCTGACAATCTTCTTGTATACCTCACATTCCTCTGGCACACTTCTTCTTTTGAGACACTCTTCATCTATCTCATAAACACTGTTATTTTCCACCACTAACATGACATTTTTCCTCCTCTCTCTATCCTATGCTTTGAAAATTCGTTTGCGACATATCTGGCATATTGTTTCTTTTCGCACATAAAATAAAAGAAAAAGGCAATTCTTATGGACGAAGCTACACCACTTACCCCTTTCGATACTATGACACAGACAAGAGAGATCCAGATGTTAAAAACCGTAATTCCATACATGAAAAGTTCACAAAAAAACAATTTGCCATATTAATAAAGTATATGGAACTTCAAAATACGCTTCATATCTTTTCACAGGAAGAGCAGGTCTTATCCATGTGCTCTCTGCCGGAAGAGGAAAACAACCCACAGTCACTTTTAAACAGCCTCCGCCCTTTCTGTACCCCAAAAGAGCTTGAGACGATCGATATGCTGACCAATATGTTTTCCATGCTTGAAACCTATGAAACAATTTTTGCAGGATAACACCATCAGCCTTTATTTGTTGTAAAAAAAAATCAGAGAGGATTTTCTATGGAAAATGATGTTTTTAAAACCAATCCGGTATTTCAGAATCTGTCACCGGAAAAGCTTTCTTTTTTAATGAATTTTGCAAACAGTAAAAAACCTACCGAAATGAAAGACATGATGCCATTTCTGCTCGGCACGCTCTCCTCCGCCAAAAAGCAGAATATCCAGTTCACAAAGCCTGAAACAGAACTTATGATTTCGATATTAAAACAGAGCATGTCACCGGAGGAAGCAGAAAAAGCAGATAAAATCATCCGGCTCATGAAAGAAAGAAGCGGACAGTCTCAATAGAGGCCGCCCGCTTCTTTCTCATACACTTTATGATGCATGTTTCCATCTGGCAATTTCTTACCAGATAGTTGCAACATTCACTTTTAGTACTTTATCAATTGGTGCTACACTGGTTCCCTTGCCATCTGTACCTTCAAAATACTTTGAGCTTGCAGACTCAAACAAAACATAAAGGTTATTGTCCACAATTGCGATTTCCTCGGAGCACGGAGGCATCTCCACCTTAACCGATGGTGTTGACGGGCTCTGGTTCAATGCAATCAGAGAAGAATATACTTTCAGGTAAGAAGAATTGCTTCTTCCAAGCGATGTACTTAAGTATACGGCACCCTGTGAATCAAATGCAATTCCCTGCACTTTGCATGGAATATTGTAATTACTCAATGCAACCAATTTGTCTAACTGTGTGTCATAGGTGTATGCATACATTTTGGAGCGGAACATCTTATTGTAAGTTGCGACCCAGATACGGCCACCATAACAGGTAATGCAGGAAGGTGTATTTCTCAGATAATATTCGTCTGAAATTGCAGATGCATCAATACAATAACCAGGTGCATCTTCCGCGATCAGCCTGATATATTCATAGGAGATACGCTCTAGTGTATTGGAATTAGAGTGACATACCCATAAATTTTCTCCGTCAAAAGCAACACCACCAAGGTGACTGTCTTTTTTCATTCCAAGTGTCACAAGATAATCTCCGGTTTCCCGGTCAAATACCATCAGGGCTCCCGGTTCATTTTTATCCTCAGTGTATGCTGTCATGATCACGTAATCCGGTGTAAAACAAAGTCCCTGCATGCACATATCTGCTGTGTTGATATAGTTGTTTACATAATCTTTTTTTTCTCTGGTGGAAGGCATTCCCGGAATGGATAATTCATCCATAAAATTATAACTGCACTGTCTTAATTCTTTCTGGTTCATCGCAAGCAGATTTCCGGTGTGATAAGAATACATCTCAACGTTCAGATAACTGTCGATTGTCTTTGTCCATTTTGCAAAAGAACAAGTTCAGAAGGACTTTTCTTTGTGATCTCTGTCACCTTCTTTGTATAACTGCTGTCTGTATACCATCCGGCAAAATTATAACCTTCCTTCACCGGGACATCCAGTGTCACCGGAAGTTCCTTTCGTGATAGACCTCACGGTTGGAAATGCTGTTCTCTCCTCCATTCAGAATATAGGTAATATGATATGCCTTCTGACCGGTTTCTTCATACGGATCAACATAAACAGGTTTGTTTTCAATGATACCTGCCTGAGAGATTCCGATTCCTTCGATCGTATGGGCACGTGCGACCTGTGGATCGTTGATCACAAGAAGTATTGCATATAAAATTATGAAAATATTTCTTGTGATCTTCATAAATCCACATCTCCTCCTTTACTCGTCGAGTTTCTCTACTTTGCCTGCTCTTGCAGCAATCTCTTTCTCCTGTATATCAGACGGAGCCTGCTCATATCTTGAAAACTCATAAGAATATGTACCGCTTCCACCTGTCATGGAACGAAGATCCGTGTTATAGCCAAATAATTCCATATACGGAATATCTGCAACGATCTCCTGATAACCATGATCTGTCGGGTTCATTCCAAGCACACGTCCACGCCGCTTGTTCAGATCTCCCATAATATCTCCGGTATACTTATCCGGCACGACCACTTTCAATGATGCGATCGGTTCTAAGAGAACCGGGGAAGCCTCTAAGAAGCCTTTCTTAAATGCCTGCTTTGCAGCGGTTTTAAATGCCATCTCTGAGGAATCTACCGGATGATAAGAACCATCGTATAAAACTGCCTTCACACCGACAACCGGATATGCAGCGACAGGACCTTTCAGACAGGATTCCTGAATTCCCTTTTCTACTGCCGGGAAATAGTTCTTTGGAACTGCTCCGCCAACAACCGTCTGTTCAAATACATATGGCTGTTCCAGATCGCCGGATGGTTCAAATGTCATCTTGACGTGTCCATATTGTCCGTGACCGCCGGACTGCTTTTTTATACTTGTACTCCACATCTGCTTTCTTGCGGATCGTTTCCCGGAATGCAATCTTAGGCTTCTTCAGTTCGACTTCCACTTTGTAGCGGTTTAAAAGTTTGCTGACTGCAACTTCCAAATGCTGGTCTCCCATTCCATAGAGGAGTGTCTGGCCATTCTCACTGTCATTGACTGCTTTCAGTGTAAGGTCTTCCATCATGAGTTTCTGGAGAGCCTGTGAGATTTTATCCTCATCGCCCTTATTCACTGCCTTATATCTCATGTAAGTATATGGTGTGGAGATTGAGGTCCGAATATACAAAATCGGATTTGCTTTTGTGGAAAGGGAATCCGTGGTTGCCGGGCTTGCTAATTTTGCCAAAGCACCGATATCACCTGCATGAAGTTCTTTTACTTCCTCCGGTTTGTTTCCACAGAGCACATACAGTTTTCCGATTTTTTCTTCCACATCTTTGTGATGGTTATATAACACATCATCCGTTTTCAAAACGCCTGAATTCACTTTGATCAGGGAGTATTTTCCAATAAATGGATCTACGATCGTCTTCCATACATAAGCTGACTTTGGTTTTGCAAAATCATAATCTGCACTGTACACTTCATTCGTCTTTGCATTGATACCGGTACAGGAACGTTTTTCCGGACTTGGCAGATACTTCACAATATCGACCAGCAATGTATACATTCCTCTTGCCAGTGTGTTGGAACCCATCAGAACCGGAACAATGCTGCCGTCTGCCACATTCACGCGGAGTGCCTGACGGATCTCATCCTCCGAGAACTCTTCGCCGTTAAAATAGCGTTCCATAAACTCTTCACTCGTCTCAGCGACAGCTTCCATCAATGCTTCCCTGCAGATATTTAAGTTGTCTTTGGAGTAATCCGGAACATCAGACTTTTCTACGGTTCCATCTTCTTTCCATCTCTTGGCTCTCTGCTGCAGCACATTGACATATCCGACAAACTTTCCATTCTCTCTGACTGGAAGATGGAACGGTGCGATGCGCTTGCCGTACATCTGCTGAAGATCTTCCACAACCTGCCGGTAGCTTGCCTCGTCAATATCCATATCCGTTACGAATACCATTCTCGGAAGTTTGTATTTCTCGCACATCTCCCATGCTTTCTTCGTCCCGACCTCGATCCCTGCCTTACCGGAAACTACAATGATCGCCGCATCTGCCACGCTCACTGCCTCTTCTGCTTCCCCTACAAAATCAAAATATCCGGGTGTATCAAGGATGTTGATCTTCGTATCGCCCCAGACAACCGGAATCACGGAAGTGTTGATGGAGAAAAGACGTTTTGTCTCTTCCTTGTCGTAATCACTGATCGTGTTGCCGTCTGCAACTTTTCCCATACGGGTTGTCATTCCTGCAAGATAAGCCATTGCCTCGACAAGACTTGTCTTGCCGGATCCCCCATGGCCTAAGAGAACCACATTGCGAATTTTGTCAGTTGTGTAAACGTTCATAGCAAATCCTCCCATACATTTTTCATTGATGATTTTGTTTCGTCATCACCGAATGTTGTTAATGGTTATATTTTACTAAATTTTCCACTTTTTTACAATATATTTATTCATCTTTACTAACTATTATTATATTATCATTGGATTGTTTATATATTATGTATGCATTTTGAACATTTTTAGCAATTTTCATTTGAATGTTTACACAATATTCACAATTTGTACATATTCGTAGAAAATGTTCTGTTTTCCTTTTTCATGAGATAACTAATCGCTTTTATGCTTTAACCAATCACTTTTATACTTTAACGTGTTGACTTTTTCATAAAATGTGGATATGATGTATAAGACTTTCTAAATATACAAAAATGACTTATGGGGGAACATGATTTGTTTCAGAAAATAGGATTTATCGGACTTGGTTTGATCGGAGGGTCCATTGCAAAAAAAATTCATACACTTTACCCTGATGTAACCATTATCGCAACTGCCGGTCATCAGGAAACCATTACAGAAGCTTACGGAGAACATCTGATCTCCAATCAGAATTTATGTGAGATCAAAGATTTTTATGACTGCGATTATATTTTTCTGTGCACACCGGTAAAAAGAAATATCGAATACCTGCGCCAGTTAAAAGGAAATATCAAAAACGGATGTATCATCACAGATGTCGGAAGCGTCAAAACAGATATTCACGAAGAAGTGACTGCCCTCGCAATGGAGGACTGCTTTATCGGCGGGCATCCGATGGCCGGCTCTGAAAAAACAGGCTTAAAAAATGCAAATGAATATTTGCTGGAAAATGCATATTATATTCTGACACCCACAACGAAGACATCGCCGGAACGCTTAGAAGAATTTCGTTCCCTGGTGACCCAGTTAGGTGCTGTCGCCCTGGTATTAGACTATCATTTACACGATTATGCCACAGCTGCCATCAGCCATCTGCCGCACATCATCGCATACAGTCTCGTCAATCTTGTCAAAAAATCCGATGACGCAGACGAGACGATGAAGACGATCGCTGCGGGGGGATTTAAAGATCTGACCAGAATCGCTTCCTCCTCTCCTGTTATGTGGCAGAATATCTGCCAGTCCAACAGTGAACAGATCGTGCGGCTGATCGATGCCTATGAGGAAATGTTAGAGAAAACCAAACATGATATTTTATCTTCCAATGCAGATGCACTGCTTCAGGATTTTCAGTCCGCTAAAGATTACAGGGATTCGATTGCGATCACGAACAAAGGTCCGATCAAAGAAATATATGAACTGTATTTAGATCTTTTAGATGAGGCTGGTGGTATTGCGACAGTTGCTACAATACTTGCAAGTAATCATCTGAGTATTAAAAATATCGGCATCATTCACAACCGTGAGTTTGAAGATGGAGTATTACGTCTGGAAATGTATGACAGAATATCATTAGATGCAGCAGTACAGTTGCTTAGAAAACATCATTATACAATATATGAGCGGTAATCTGCCGCTCATATATTGTATACACAGTATTATCAATTGAAACAGGATAACAATTTCTCAACCTCTTCCCGTTCCGGCATTACGCGGAGTGCGCCTTTGCGTGTAGTGATAATGGATGCCGCTGCATTTGCAAAAGTCAGCATCTCTTTCAGGTCATTCTCTGTAAGATCGGTAAGTCCATGCTCTAAAATATAATGGAGAACACATGCACAGAAGGTATCTCCGGCTCCGGTTGTCTCAATTGTATTCTTCTGTATAAAAGGTTTCACTTCTACAATAAGATCTTTATAATAAGCACGGCTTCCTTCCCTGCCCATGGATACAAGGATCAATGGAATATGATATCTCTCAAGGATCCAATGTACACCCTTTGTGAAATCTTCTTCTCCGGTCAGCCACTGGATCTCGTTGTCAGAAATCTTTAAAATATCACACAGTCCTAATCCGTAAAGCACCTGTTCTTTTGCTTCATCTAAGGAGTTCCAGAGCGGCTCGCGCAGATTCGGATCAAAGGAAATGACAGCACCGGCTTCTTTTGCAGCACGAAGTGCTTTTTTTGTTGCATTTCGTACACCTTCGTGTGTCATGGACAGTGTGCCAAAATGAAAGATTCGTGTTCCCTTTATCAACTCTTCCGGGACTTCCTCTTCTGTCAGCATCATATCTGCACCAGGATTTCTGTAAAACGAAAAATCCCTGTCTCCATCCGGATAAGTATGTACCAGTGCTAACGTCGTATGTACGTCATCATCTTTCTGTAAGCCTGATGCATCAATCCCGACTTCCATAATCGTCTGTTCCAGCTGTTTTCCGAAAAAATCATTTCCTACTTTTCCGATAAAAGCTGTCTTATGTCCGAGCTTTGTTAACATTGCCAGTACGTTGCATGGTGCACCACCCGGATTTGCCTCAAATAATGGATTTCCCTGACTACTGATCCCATTCTCGGTAAAATCAATGAGTAATTCACCTAAAGCTACAACATCCATACTTTTTCCTCCGTGTCTGATAGTAGTTTTTGTTTTATAATTTTACTATGCCATACTTTTCAACATTAATATGTATTTTTTTGTCACTGTAAAAATGGATTTCCTGCGCTTCCAACGGCGTGCAGATGGCTGTTGTCGCAACCTGTTCCCCATCGTTCAGGAATAGTTCGATCGACTGACGATCCAAAATAAATCTCATTTTCTTAAGCCCTTCCGGATTTGAAATCTTCAGTTTCCGCACGCAGACAACATTTTTTGTCACACCGCAATAAGTGCGATCGATCTCAAGCATATTTTCAGCCTTATGATAAGTAAAGCTTGTTTCATATTCCTTATTTGCGGCAAGTTTCATGGAAAATGTTTGAAATTCATCCTCTTCCAGTAAAACGGTAAGGTCGATCGTCCGGCCTTCAATTCCACACAGTGTTGTTTCCTGATTTATTTCTGCATGATCATATCGACATGGATTTTTATGATACTTTTCAATTTCACGCACCGGTGTCTGCCAGATTTTACCATCTTTTAATTCCAGTTCCCTCGGCAGAGTCATCATTCCCTGCCAATCCTGTGAATTTGGAATCACACATGCATCCCAGGATTTCATCCATGCAATCATAATACGTCTGCCGTCCGGCAGTTCAGTTGTCTGCGGTGCATAAAAATCCATTCCATAATCTAGTGCATGCGGCAATTCTTTTTACAAATGTATGTGTTTTCATCATAGTCCCCAAGAAAATAAACACTGTTATGTCCATTATGAAACTCATATTTCTGCGCTTTCATATCCTGCGGTGAACAGATCAGCACTCTTTTACTGCCTAGCTGAAAGAAATCCGGACATTCCCACATTGTACCAATTTTTCCGCTTTCGTTTGAAGCAAGAATTGTTTCAAATTTCCAGTCAGTCAGATTTTTGCTTGAACATAACACAACCTGTCCGATCTGATTTTCATTTTTATTGCCAACGATCATATAATAGGTATCATTTTCTTTCCAGATCTTCGGATCACGGAAATCTACCCTGTTGCATCCCTCTGGAAGCATTTCTCCAGTCATGACTGGATTTTTGTCATATTTCTGATAATCTTTTCCATCACCAAATGCAATACACTGATTCTGACGATCCTGCTCACTTCCGTCAGGCTGTTTTATTCTGGTTACTCCTGTATATACAAGTACATGTTTACCATCTGCTTCGATCGCACTTCCTGAAAAGCATCCGGCTTTATCATATTCTTCATCCGGAGCAAGTGCCGCTGGAAGCTGTTCCCATTGGATCATATCGCACGTAACGCTATGTCCCCAGTGCATTGGTCCCCATTCCCTGTTATATGGATGATATTGATAAAACAGATGTATCTGCCCATCGTAAAACGAAAATCCATTTGGATCGTTGATCCATCCGGTTGGAGCAGAAACATGAAATAAAAAGGTTTTGTCTGCGGATCTGTAGCAGCACATTTTTTCTGTCTCGTATTTTCTGGCTTTTTCTAACATATTGCTCATATTATTTCTCTCCTGATTATTCTGATAATGATTTCTGATAGTTGTCAAAGTATTTCTGTTTAATGGAAAGATAATCTGATAATCCATATTTTTCCATTTTTTCAAGATAGGAATCCCATTCCGTTTCTATGCCGCCGTTTAAAATCCAGTCGGCTTTTTTCTGTTCGGCATATTTTTTAATATCTGTGTCATATTGCGACACCTTATTCGTGTCTTCTATACTCATAAATACATTCGGATAAACGTATTTACTGTTCATATCTGCCAAATATGTCTCATGCATATTGTCAAGTCGCCATTTTGCATCTTCCGGCTGTGTTACATACTCACCATAATATTCGTTAAGAATTGCAAGCGGTCCATTAACAGACTGTGCCTCTCGGACTTCTACCGGAGACTGGTCGCCTAAATCCATATGTTTTAACATCGGATCACCTTTTTCATTTGTAGATAATTCAAAGATGTTAAAGGAATCTTTCTCACCATAGCTGCCCCAGTTATTCTGTGGAGACTGTAATGGTGCATACATCTGATCGATCCATGCTGCTGCCAGTGCGGTATTTCTGCAACTGGTCGTAAGTACACAACGTCCTCTGACAAATCCGCTTGTCTCACTATTGTTCTGTCTTGTGATATTCCGCACGCCCGTCGGACCTGTAAGTGCAGGGAGCATTACATAATCAACATTATTATCAATATTTGCGATATCCCAGGAGAAGCAAAGACCATATCGATGGTTTTTACCTTTTGCAACATAGGTAGACCATTCCTGCGTGAACGCTTCCGGATCTATAAGATCTTCTGTAACTAATTTATGCAGCCATTCAATGCCTTCTTTATACCCTTCCTGAACAGCTGTGTAAATGACCTTTCCTTCATCCGTTACTGCAAAATGATCCCCGGTATCACCATAGCCTTCTCCAAATCCATTGATCAGAATGGCGGGATCCTGATCTCCATTGTTGATAATAAAGGACATCGGTATCACATCACCTTCAATATCAAATTCTTCCTGCAATTCATCCGCATGATCCCGGAATGCAATTAATACCTGTTCCAGTTCGTCCGTTGTTGTTGGTATTTCCAATCCAAGATAATCCAGCCATTTTTTATTGATATACGCGATATCTCCGATGGCCTGTATGGCTTCTTTACCGGCACCAAGCTGTTCGATCCATGGAAATGAATATATATGTCCATCCGGTGCGGTACACATTGTGCGGTATTCCGGATATTTTTCAAATACAGCCTGAAGATTTGGCATATATTTATCAATCAGATTTTCAAGGGGAATAATAATCCCCTGCTTTGCATAACGAAGCAGATCGTAATCACTCATTCCGGCATTAAACAAACCATCCGGCAGATTGCCAAATTGTGCTAATGCAAGATTTTTTTTATCAGAAAACTGATCCGATACAAAACACGTCCATTTAATATGCACATTCGTCTGTTCCTCAAGTCTTTGAAAAATGATCCTTTCATTCGGATCCTGCGTTGAGGTTGCCGGTGCACTGGTAATAAAGGATAATTCCTCAGTTTCTTTTAACGGAAACTGTACTTCGGAAACCGGAGTGTCCGGATCTATCTCTGCCTGTGGCTGTGCATTGCTTCCGCAGCCGGCTATACTAAACATCATGATCAGTGCAAGCCCGAATGACAACATTCTATTTATTTTTCTACGCATATAGGAAGTCCCCCTTCTTTAACCTTTTACAGATCCAACCATAATTCCTTTATCGAAATATTTCTGGAAAAATGGATACATAATTAATAATGGTAAGCTTGACACAACAATAGTCGCATATTTTAACTGTTCCGCTACTTTTGCCATCTCAGCCGTACTCTGGATATCAGCGATCATTCCAGGCTGTGGTGTATTCTGTACAAGAATGGAACGAAGCACAAGCTGTAATGGCTGCAGATCTGCATCATTCAAATAAATCAGTGCATCAAAATAGCTGTTCCACATTCCAACAAAAGACCAGAGTGCCAGTACTGCGATGATTGGTTTACATACCGGCATCATAATTTTGAAAAAATGCTGGATTTCATTTGCACCATCAATAGATGACGCCTCTCTGAGTTCCTTTGGTATTGACTGGTAATAAGTTCTTGCAAGAATCATATTCCATACATTGAATGCTCCGGGTATTAAAATAGCCCATACAGTATTCACCATATGTAAACGGTTGATTAATATAAATGTCGGAATCATTCCACCACCAAAAAACATAGTGATCAGAAAGATTACATTAAAAAAATTTCTGCCGACAAACTTTTTTTTGACATCGGATAAGCTGCAAGAAGTGTTATAAAAACAGAAATTGCAGTAAACGCCAGCGAGTAGAAAAATGAATTAAAAAAATCCTCTCCATATCATTTCATTCTCTAAAACACGCCGGTATGCATCTAATGTCCAGTCTTTTATCCGAAAACTCAATCCCTGGTTATTCAAAACAGTCGGATCCATAAAGGATGCCAGAACCACATATATCAAAGGAATAACAATCGAAAGAACAAACAAACCGAGAAGCACATATGCTATACCTAAAATCAGACGGTCAATTCCCGAATATTTTATTTTTCTTGATGTTTCCATCTTTTCATCCTCCTATAATCCTTCTCCATCGTTTATTTTCTTTACTACAAAATTTACGAAAATCAATAAAATAACATTAATGACAGAGTTGAACAATCCGACAGCCGTTGAGTAGCCATAATCTCCGTTCAGAAGTCCGATCCGATACACATAAGTTGATAAAATCTCAGATGCCGGAAGGTTCATATCCGTCTGTAATGCATATGCTTTTTCAAATCCGATACTCATAATGTTTCCGGCCTGTAAAATAAACTGAATTACAATAATATTTTTAATTGCCGGCAACTCTACATACCAGATCTGCTGCAGAAGATTTGCTCCATCCATAACAGCCGCTTCTTCTAATTCTTTGCTGGCATTGGCCATAGCTACCGTGTACATGATGGATGCCCAACCTGCTCCCTGCCAGATTCCGCTTGCAATATAAATTGTCCTGAAGGCAGTCGGCATTGTCATCCAATTTGTAGTGATACCGAGAATACGGTTCATCGGACCAACCGGTGATAAAAACATACGTACCATACCGCAGAGTACGATAACGGAAATAAAGTTAGGTGCATAGATTAAAAGCTGTATTTTCTTTTTTATACCTTGCTTACGGATCCGGTTCAGTAATAATGCCAGGATAATTGGAATCGGAAAACCCCAAAGCAGTCCATAAATGCTGAGTTTTAATGTGTTTAACAGATAACTCATAAAATCCGGTGAGGATAAAAACCGTTTGAAGTATTCCAGCCCTACCCAGGGACTTCCAAAAACACCTTTGATCACATTATAATCTTCGAATGCGATGAGCAGCCCACCCATCGGAAGATACTTAAATATAATTGTTAACACCAATGCCGGCATCAGGAAAAACACATACAGCTGCCAGTTTCTTTTGACATAGGAAACTTTACTTACAAGCGTTTGTCTGCCTGTAGACTTTTTTTGGTTTCAACCCTCTTTTCATACACTATTCCTCCATTTAGTCTTGTTGTATAATCGGTAAAGTAACCGGTTACTTTATAATTGGATAATAACCTATTTTCCAATAGATGTCAACACTTTTTAAGTTAAAGTAACCAGTTACGTAACCAGTTATTTTTTTTATTGATATTCAAGAACTTAATTGCTATACTATGTGTAATATGAAACTGTAACGAAACGATTCATATTTTAACATACTGATAAATACAATAGACAATGCGTAAAGGAGACAGATATTTATGGCTAAAAAACAAGTGACATTTGCTGACATTGCAGAATACACGCATTTTTCCAAAACTACAATTTCAAGATATTTTAATCATCCGGATTCACTGACACTTGAAAATCAGGAAAAAATATCTCAGGCTCTTGAGGATTTAGGATATAAAAAGAACAAACTCGCAAAAGTGCTCGCAAATGGGAAAAGTGAATTTATCGGGATTATCGTACCAAATCTTTACCTTCACTACTACTCAGAAATGCTTACCCAGCTTCTTTCCAGCTACCGTGATTATCATTATAAATTTCTTGTTTTTGTCAGTGATAACGGACCGGATGAGGAGGAGCAGTATATTGAAGAATTGATGTCTTATCAGATCGAAGGCCTGATCGTATTAAGCCATACGCTTTCTTCCGAAAAGCTTGCTTCTTATCAGATTCCTGTCATAGCAATTGAACGTGAGGCAGAACATATCTGCAGTGTCACAACTGATAATTATATGGGAGCTCTGCAGGCTGCATCACTTTTGATCCGTGACCATTGTGATGTGCTGATTCATATTAATGCAGATGTGCCAAAGATTATTCCTGCCTACAACAGAATTCGTGCATTTGAAGACACCTGTAAAGAACATCATGTGCCTTATGAATTAAATCTTAATGTGTGTGGAGATTCTTATCAGGAGCTCTTTTCACAAATGAAAATCATCTTTGCTGATATCGATGAAAAATATCCCGGACAAAAAAAAGGTGTCTTTCTTGCGAACGACACCTATGCGAATATGTTCCTGAATCTAATCTTTCAAAAATATGGATGTCTCCCTGACACATATGAACTGGTAGGGTTTGACAACTCTCCGATTGCCAGTGAAGCTATTTTGCCGATCACAACCATTGGACAGCAAATCGATGTGATCGCACACACCTCCATGGAATTATTAGTGCAGCAGATGGAAGAACGTAAAAAGAGAAAACCAGTTCCGCTGGCAGAACCGATCCATAAACAAATTACGCCTATCCTTATCCGCCGGGAGACAACAAATTAAAAATATTCTCCTGACCGGTCAACATCAGACAGATCACCGGTTCACAAAGCCCAGTATCAGCACCAGAATGAGCATGTGGACCGGATAGAATGCATAACAGAAATACTGGAATGGTTTGCTGTGATATCCCTGTCGTCCTCTGTAAAGCCAGATTGGCACTAATGCAAGCAATGCAAGCCCCTGCTGGCAGAGTTCAAACTCCACGCCGAACAAACGGACCGGATACATTAATCCGCCAAGCAATTCCACATTTACCCAATAAAGAGCCGCAATTTGACCAAGTAGGCACCACCATTTGCGTCCGCGGAAAAAGTAAAAAATAAAAACAGTCAGTACACCGATTCCATAATAATCCACCATTGTCAGTGTTCCGAGTAAACCTCCGGCAATCGTAACCAGTATGGCTGTCAGTACAAAAACAGGTGTTTTCTTTTTTCTTTCGCACTGTTTCCATTATATGGATTCCTAAAAGACCAAGGACAAACGTCCATATCACATTCTGGTGGACCGGATAAAACCATGTTCCACCATACATCAGATCAAACGGTATCTCCGAGATCACTGCAAAAACCAGCATTCGCAATAAATACTTTTTGAAATTATGGGTATGAAAATAACCTTCTACCGACATAAATGCAAAAATTGGAAATGCGATCCTGCCAACACAGGTCAGCCATTCCTGCGCCGGAAGAAGTGTTGCCCAAAGGTGATCCATCAGCATGAACAGCATTGCAATGATATGCAATGCTGCTGTGCTGATATCAAAACACCGTGATGTAGATGATTTTATTTTTTGAAACGACATAGCGATATACTCCTGCATTGTAGTATCGGATCCCCGGTTCTTTTACAGATCATTAAATATCTGGTAAATATCTATCTTGAGTGCGTCAGTATCCGTCATCCCAATAAACCTGCATCCATATTTATAACCGCCCTCCGGCAAAGCATCTCTCCGGACGATTTCAATAACAGCATCCACAACTTCTTTCGTCCAGATCTGAATCCTTGTATCGTAATAGCTCCCAATCTCAAGATCTGCCTTCGACTTAAATCCGAGACCGCTTCTTGAAATATCTGTCACCTCGACATGGACATATTTCAAAGTGGTCACGCTTTCTTCATCTAATCGTTCTAATTCAACCATGACTTCCAGATCAAGTCTCTTATGCTTTCTCCGCTCCTCCATACCTCACTTCTCCTTCATGAAATATTTAAGATAATTGTATAACAAGTTCTTTGCGATTACAAGTAGTTTTAAGACTCCCGGTCTACAATAAACATCGCATCGCCAAAACTGAAAAAACGATATTTTTCTTCTACTGCGGTCTCATAGGCTGCCAGTACATGTTCTCTTCCGGCAAGTGCGGATACAAGCATTACCAGTGTGGATTCCGGCAGATGGAAATTAGTGATCAGTGCATCGATGACTTTGAACTGATATCCCGGATAAATAAAAATTTCTGTCCATCCGCTTTTTTCTGTGAGGAAACCATTCTCGTCCGCAGCAGACTCTAAAGTTCTGGTGCTTGTTGTTCCCACTGCAATGACACGGTGTCCTTCTTTTTTTTTCGCTTTATTGATCTTATCCGCTTCTGACTGTTCGATTTTATAAAATTCAGAATGCATATGATGCTTTAACACATCTGTTTCCTTGACCGGACGGAACGTTCCAAGTCCGACATGCAGTGTTACTTCCGCAATTTCTACCCCCATGTCACGCACCTGCTGCAACAATTCCGGTGTGAAATGAAGTCCTGCTGTCGGAGCGGCAGCGGATCCGTCATATTTGGCATAAACTGTCTGGTAACGGTTCTTATCCTGAAGCTGATGTGTAATGTACGGTGGCAGCGGCATCTGGCCAAGCCGGTCTAATATCTCTTCGAAAATCCCTTCATAATGGAACTGGATGAGCCGGTTGCCTTCCTCTACAATATCGACAACTTCACCGGTCAAAATCCCTTCGCCGAAAACAATTTTCGTTCCGATCTTGCATTTCTTTCCCGGTTTTACGAGTGTTTCCCAGATATCATTTTCTTTTCTTTTTAAGAGAAGGATTTCGATTTTGGCCTCGGTACCTTCCTTCACGCCATAAAGACGTGCCGGGATTACCTTTGTGTTATTAATGACAAGGCAGTCGCCCGGTCTTAAATACTCTATAATATCCTTAAAATGTCTGTGTTCCACTTCTCCTGTGATCTTATCTAAAACCATCAGTCTGGAGCTGGAACGATCCTCCAATGGATCCTGTGCAATGAGTTCCTGTGGAAGATCATAATAAAAATCTTTTACATCCATGATTGTTCTCCATCTATTAGCATTTTCTGTACATAACAAAGAGCCGCTGCTGCGACTCTTTGCCATGTTTCTATCATATTATGCACGAAGCCTGATATCAAGTGTTTTCTCTAAGTTCTTTAAGATTTTCTTGACAAAACCTTCCACTCTTTCCGTTGTGAATTCTTCGTCAGCCGGAGTAAATACAACTGAGAATGCCATGCTCTTCTTATCCGGTCCAAGCTGGATTCCTTCGTAGACATCGAATAATGTTACATCTGTGACATAATCGCAGGCCTCTTTGATACCATTTTCAATCTGCGCACAGGTGATGTTTTTGTCTACCACAAATGCGAAATCACGTTTTTCTTCTGCATATTTTGGCAACGGAGTAAAGATCTGCTCTTTTCCATACCATTTTTTCAGGGATGCAAGATCAATCTCCATGACGTAAGCCGGTACACGCATATCAAGTTCATCCATGATCTCGTAAGAAACCTTTCCAAGATATCCGACTTTCTCACCCTCACAGAAAATCTCTGCTGTCTGATATGGATGAAGGAATGTATTCTCGGCTGCCTCGTATGTGAATGTAATATTCAGTGCATCTGCAACCGTCTCTGCAAATCCTTTTAATGTGTAGAAAGATTCCTTCTCGCCAAATAATCCAACGCACAGTGTCTCTCTCTCATCCGGATACTCCGTAAGTGGGAGATCTTTTGGAATAAATACATTTCCAAGTTCGAAGATTCTTCCCTCTAAAATTGCTTTTTTCTGGTTTCTTGCCATCGCATGGATCATCTGCGGTGCAAGTGTAGTTCTCATCAGTGAAAGATCAATATTAATTGGATTGATCAGACGGATTGCATGTCTCTCTTTTGCATCTTCCGGCAGTCTTAACAGATCCATATCAGACGGTGAGAAGAAGGAGTAATGAATTCCCTCATAAGCTCCTGCTGCACAGAGTGCACGTTTGATTTTAAGTTCTGTCTTCTGTTTTAAGTTTAATCCACCTAATGTCACTTTCGCAGTCGGCATAAAGGTTGGGATTACATGCTCATAGCCATACATACGGATCACTTCCTCCGCCACATCCGGTAAGAATCCATATCTTCACGGTAAGCAGGAATCTGCAATGTCAGCTCATCACCGTTGATGACCGGTGCAAAATTTAAAGCAGTAAGAATACGAACGATGTCAGCATCTGGGACTTCGATTCCAAGAACCCCATTAACACGTTTTACACTTACTTTCATCTCTTTTGGCTCGATGGAGTTTCCGGTAGACACTTCAATGTGTGTGGAAGAAACTTTACCACAGCCTAACTCCTCTACTAAATGAAGAGCACGTTTCATTGCCATAACAGTTGTGTATTCGTAAACACCCTTTGCATACATTGCGCTGGAGTCAGAGGACTGTCCAAGTGCCCTGGAGCTTTTACGGATGTTGTCGCGGGCAAACTTTGCAGCCTCGAACATCACTTCTTTTGTGGTATCCTGGATTTCAGAATTCAAGCCACCCATAATACCTGCCAGTGCAACCGGTTTTTTACCGTCACAGATGACAAGATTTGAATTATTTAATTCAAATTCTTTTTCGTCTAATGTTGTGATCTTCTCGCCATCATCTGCACGTCTGACATTAATCTCGTCACCCTCTAAATATGCATAGTCGAATGCATGCATCGGCTGACCTAACTCTTTTAGGACGTAGTTTGTGATATCTACGATATTGGAGATACCACCGATTCCGACTAATGCCAGTCTTCTTCTCATCCATGCAGGAGATTCCTTGATCTCAACATCATGAACATAGTGTGCGATATATCTCGGGCAGAGATCTTTCGCAGAAACAGTTACATGGAAATCCTTCTTTACATCTGTCTCTGTGAAATCAAGTGCAGGCTCTTTGCATTCTTTTCCGAGAACGGCTGCTACTTCTCTTGCGATACCGTAAATACTCTGGCAGTCAGGACGGTTTGCGGTGATCGCAATGTCAAAAATCCAGTCATCCATTCCAAGGATCGGTTTTACGTCTGCTCCAACTCTGGCATCTTCCGGAAGAACTAAAAGACCGTTGTATCCTGCCCCCGGATATAAATCTTCGTTTAATCCAAGCTCTGTTCCGGAACAAAGCATACCAAAGGATTCATATCCGCGGAGCTTGCCTTTTTAATTGTCATCACACCTTCGATCGTGACATGGTCTTTTGCAGTTGCATAAACTGTTGCGCCTACGAGTGCGAGCGGGAATTTGCCGCCTGCATGGACATTGTCTGCTCCACAGCAGATCTGGAAGGTTCCGTGCTCACCGGCATTTACCTGACATAAGCTTAAGTGTGTGTCAGGAATTGGTTCGCATGTCTCAACCAGACCTACAACAACGCCGCTTACATCTTTTCCAACTTCAATCAGCTCCTCCACCTCAAAGCCGCAGGAAAAAAGTTTTTCCTCTAGCTCCTTCGGGGTAACATCAATATCTACATAATCTTTTAACCAGCTTAATGGTGCTAACATGATAACTCTCCTTTTCTTTTATCTCTATCTGTTTGTCTTAGTCATCGATCTGTTTTAATACACGCATATCGGACTCAAACAGTAATTTGATGTTGTTGATACCATATTTTAACATTGCGATACGCTCAATACCGATACCGAATGCAAAGCCACTGTACTCATTGGTATCAATTCCACAACCCTCTAAAACTTTATTGTTAACAACACCTGCTCCTAATACTTCGATCCATCCTGTACCTTTGCAGAGTTTGCATCCGCATCCGCCACACTGGAAACAGCTTACATCAACTTCTACGGAAGGCTCCGTGAACGGGAAGTAGGACGGGCGTAGACGCGTTGTCGTCTCTTTTCCGAAAATCTTCTTCACAAGCTCATCTAACATTCCCTTTAAATCGCAGAGGGTAATTCCCTTGTCTACCACAAGACCCTCCATCTGGGTAAACATCGGGGAATGTGTTGCATCATCATCGGAACGGAATACCTTACCAGGGGAAATAATCTTGATTGGTGGTTTCTTTGCTTCCATCACATGTATCTGTCCTGCAGATGTCTGGGTACGGAGCAGGAATTCCGGTGAGAGGTAGAAAGTATCCTGCATGTCTCTTGCCGGATGATCCTGAGGTGTATTCAAAGCTGTGAAGTTATAGTAATCTGTCTCAATCTCTGTTCCCTCATAAACTTCAAATCCCATAGAGGCAAAAATATCAATGAGCTGGTTACGGACCTGTGTCACCGGGTGCAGATTTCCTTTTTCATGCTTCACTGCCGGCATCGTAACATCGATTTTCTCTGCTTCATATCTTTTCTTTAAGGCATCTGCCTCTAATTTTTCATTTCTCTTCGAGAATTGTCTCGATTGCAGAACGTGTATCGTTTACCCACTGTCCTACTTTTGGTCTGTCTTCAGGTGCTACATCTTTCATTCCTTTTAATACTGCTGTAAGTTCACCTTTTTTGCCAAGCACTGCCTGTCTGACTTCGTTCAGACGCTCTAATCCGTCAGATCCCTCGATCTCTGCAATTGCTTTCTCTCTGATCTGCTGCAATTTGTCTTTCATTTTCATTTCTCCTTTTTCATAAACAACTTCTAGGCGTTTGCGAAACTCCTCATACTCTTCTTTCAATTGTTCAAAATTAACAAAAACATTCAAGACACGCTCTCGCTACGTGTCGCTCGCAGCGGTACTAAGAAGTCAGGCACGATTCGCATCGCACCAGCCTTCTAAGTACCGGCGGCTCCCCAGTGTCTTTCATGTCTTTTGTCAATTTTTTACAATTCAATTTAGGTTTTCATGAGTTTCGCAATTGTCCCAAAGCATCTTTCAGGACATAAAAAGGAACCATTCTCCCTCACTTAGGGACGAATGATTCCGCGGTACAACCATGATTCTTATCTTCTTTATACGAAGACAAGCACTTTGTAGATACGTACCGTGTATCAGGCGTCATCTGCTATTTACAAGATCTCCTGCGTTCACAAATGCGGCTCCTGTGTGAAATTCGATTCCTATCTTACCTTAAGCAGGCTCTCAGCCGGTGACCTGCTCTCTCTTTAAAAAGTATAGTGCTCTACTGACACATTCACAGCCTTTTCCTATTTCTGATGCCCATGATCAGCATCAAATTCAATTGCTATTCTATCACAGGGTTTTCTAAAACTCAACCCCTTTTTTTCTTTGTCCGGTCACGCTTGAGCCATTTCCGGAAGCTTTCATTGAAGATCACGTTCACTTCTGCACTCATCATCATAATATACATGCAAAAATACAGCCAGAGCATGATCAGTGCGATCGTTGTCAGACTGCCATACATGGAAAAGCCATTGAAATAATCCACATAAATGGACAGTGCAAACGAGAACACATACCAAGCCACTGCGCAGATCGCTGCGCCCGGAATCTGGCTTTTTAAACGTCAGTTTTTGTTTGGCAGCATAGTAAAAATAATATCAAAAAATACAAATAAAATACCAAAAAGCACAAAGCCACGAAATTTCACGATCAGATCCGTGATACTCTGCAGCAATGGAATATACTCTACTGCAAGGTCATGCAGCGTATTTCCGAATACCAACACTACAAGTGTAAATACAACTGCAAACAAAAACACGATCGTATAGACGATTGCCCAGAGTCTTAGCACAAACCAGTTGCGGTTTTCCTCAAGGTCATTGACTGAATTCAGTCCATCCGTCATATACTGGATTCCCTTGGCGGCAGACCAGATTGCCACGATCGCCGTTATGGAAATGATTCCAACCGAACGGTTATATACTTCATCTGTAATTGAGACCAGAAATGCTGAAACGTAATCCGGCAATGCCGTCTGATACAATTTTAACAAAGTTCCCTCCGTGATCGGTGTGTATTGAAGAAGGGAAGAAAACACCATCAAAAATGGAATTGTCGATAATATAATAAAAAATGCTGACTGGGCTGAATATGCATTGATCTTATCCCGCTTACATTTATCAAAAAAAGATTTTCCGTTTCCGATAATCTTCCAAATCAATTTTCTTTCCTCCATTGTTGCTGTAATTTATAATAAGTAAATTTGTGTTTGCTCCGCACTTCATCTTCCTGATACGCAGATCATTTTTCTGCCAGACTGATGATTGAGATATCCTTATAGAAGAAATTCAAAATATCTTTATAAGTCATCCCGGTTTTCGCCAGACCATTGGCACCATTCTGGCTCATGCCAAGTCCGTGACCATAACCTCCGCCATACAGAGTGTAAACATTATCTGCCTCTTTTACGAGACTGACCGCTGCACATGGCAGGATCGTCCCTCCGGTGCTCTCACTTCCATCCTGATACGTGATATTTGTCACACCAAGTCCTATGACTTTACGGATATTATACTCGGAAAAAACTTTTACCATTCCATGTTCATAGGAAAGCCGTAACGTCAGGATGGAACCCGATGTACTACGTTTCTCCACTTCGATGCCTTCGAGCATTCCAAAATCTGCCATGGAATCCGTCTCGTTTTTACCATCAGATTCATAATATATCACGTTCCTCGGAGAAATGGAATGCCTGTTTTCCAAAATCTGCCGGATTTCGTCTTCTTTTCCATGGAAGTCAGCCTGTGCAGCCCAGCGATAATACTTGATCTCACTGTCAAATCCTGTCTGCGGTGTCCGGATATAATCTGAAAATGCCTTCTCATCTGACAGATCAAGATCCGTCTCCGGCGTATTCAAGCATACTTTTTTCAGGTAACCATAGTGATCCATCTCTTCCGGATTCCATACCTCTGCAGTGTCAGTGTACCCCATCGACGTTGAAAAATAATACGCCTCGATCACTTCGTCCGCATAAGTCATCACTTCATGTTTTGTCTCCTCCACCGCCTGTCTGGATGCCTCGCCCGCCTCTACTTTATTATAAACCTGATAGGACGTACTGTCGTTGATATGCGCTCCGAAAGCCGCCAGATCTGCCCTCATAAGCTGAATATAGGCATAGCTTCTCGCACAGACTGCCTGCGCCTTTAATGCCTCTTTTTCATAGGTAGATGGCATCTCACTTGGAACCACTGCGGTAAGATAAGTTTCAAACGGGACGCTGTTCACAACGGTGTAGCCCTCCTCGTAACGGCGCACCTCCACACTGCCGGAATATCCGTTTGAGATGGTATTTCCCACTTCATCACACAGAAAAATCTTTCCAGTTTCCGTCGCAGGCTGAATGGAAAATGTATCATCACGTTCTGTAAACCATGTACTTACATCAATCAGCGTTCCCGCCGCATAGTCAGACTCATTTCCGCCAAATCTGATACGTGCATCCGTATCCGCTTTCAGATAGACTGCGGAGCGGAATTTTCCGCCATCATCTGCCAGTAACAAAACCCGGATATTTTCGATTACTGCCGGTGTCCTGATCAAAATTGCACAGACTTCTTCTTCCCCGATCACATAGGATACTTCCATGTTTCCGAGAACCACTTTCGAAATCGAACTCTCCGTGACATCTTCCCCTTCTAAAAGTTCATAAACCGGGATCTTCCCGGTATGGGAGATTCTTCCATAGCCTTCAATCTCTATCGTATTTTCATCATAGGACAATAATTTTCCATCGATCTCCTGTTCTTTTTTTTTCGCACGATCTGGAGCTTTCCATTTGAAAAAACAAGATCCGCCACGCCTTCTGTCACATCTTTTTCCGATGCATCCATTGTAATCTCATATTCTGCACCACCGGATAAAAAAGTAAGTGTTCCATCTTCGACAGCCTTGATATAAGTATTATATACCTCTGCTTCCTCTTCACTGATTCCCGCAATTCCAACACATTTACCATCCAGCAAATACAATCGGTAATTATCCCATGCTGTGAGAAAATGTTGTCCAAACTTTGATGGATAATCCCCCTCATTTGTGACCAGAATGCATCCGCTGTCCGATTCAATCACATCCATCAGCAACAGATCCTGTGTTGTAACTGTTTTTTCATCATCGAGATAAGCAAGGATTTCTGTATAAACAGCATTCCACTCCCCGCGGTCTAGCGCAGCGTTCTCACTTTTCTCTGGAAGTTGTATGTAATCCTTTAATCCAAGAAACTCTAAAATTTCACTGGCAGCCTTTTTTGTCAGATACTCCTGTTTCTGTGACAATATCCGCTCCCAGTCCATCTCCTTATATATAGAAAAAGACAGTTCATCCTGCACCTCTTCTACCGGAACATAATGCTCTGAATAAACGTCTTTATGATACCCTTTTTTCGTTCCTGCCAATATCATGCCAGACAATATCAGTAACAAAATGACAAGTAACCCGATTTTTCTTTTCAAACGCACTTTCCCCCTCACGCACTACCTAAAAAGAAGCTGCTTTCTAAGAAAGCAGCTTCTCGCTTTTGTATCTTCTGTTTTATTCTCGTGTGTATCTTCTATCTTCATTGGTACTTTTATGATTCTTTTGTGTCTCAAAAATGCTTTTGTACTTTCAGAATCTTTTGTACCTCACTACGGATCTTCTGTGTCTTGTAAACGCTTTTGTGTCTTCAAAACTTCTTCTGTACTTTATAAATTCTTTCGTACATTCTATCTTTTGTAATACCCAAAATGCCGTTTCCTACAATTTTGACTCTAGCCAACGCTAGGTGGGTAACCTCAATCAAGCTTTTGCCTTCCTCCGCCGCCGTAGCGAATTACTGAGGCCTGGCATCCAATTGAAAATGTTGGAATCCCGTTTAAAGTAAATGTAGGTTCAAAATAGTAGGGTGTCGCACATCCCAGGCTGTTTTTGATAGTCTTATTATACTTTAATGTTCCCTGATTCACAAGCAAAAATTAATGCCGGAACGTAAAAAAATACTACCAAAATTACTACTTTTTTCTTGTAGTTTTATCCATTGACAAAATGGCAAAAACATGTTCCACCTAGTAAACTCTGGCTTTTTCTATATCGTCCTTTGTGAATGCACCCGGAAACAATTCCCCAAGCGTATACTCCCGATATTCTCCATTCTTTTGGAAACAAAAATCCGAAACGTATCCGGCTCGCAGAATTCTGCCATGACCTGTCTGCACACACCGCACGGATACAGATAATCGTCTCCATCTCCATTGATTGCAATTGCTGCAAACTCACGCTCTCCCTCATAGACTGCCTTAAAAATGCTGTACGCTCCGCACAGTTTGTCGGAGAATATCCTGCGTTTTCAATATTGCATCCCTGATAAACCTTACCGCTTTTTGTTAGAAGTGCCGCTCCAACCCGAAAATGGGAATATGGGACATACGCATGCTCCTTTGCCTCCATAGCTGCTTTTATTAACTCTTCCGCTTCCATCCTGTCAAACTCCTGTTTTTCATTTTTATACTGTTTTTTCCAACAAATGACAAATTATTTACATTCTTTATTTTAATCTAATATCTCCTGAAAGTATAGGAATAATTAAGAAGTTTCATGTTTATATGTAAACTTTTTCTAAAAATTTTTAATTTTTTTAAATTCGGAACAATTTTCTTGTATTAATTTTAGTACATATGCTATTATAAGTTAACGTGATAAATTGAAGGAGGGCTTTAAATGACAAAAAATAATCCATTTTGTGAGATAACACCGGAGTTAGAGCATCTGTCTGAGCTGAGTGCCAAATGTTCTGTCATTGATCCGGAATTATATAACAAATACGACGTAAAACGTGGACTGCGAGACATAAACGGTAAAGGTGTGCTCGTTGGACTGACCGAGATTTCTGATGTATGTTCCACCAAGATTGTAGACGGAGTATCCCAGCCGGCAGATGGTGAACTCTATTACCGTGGCTATAATGTAAAAGATCTTATTGCCGGAATTGATGAGAACAGCCATTTCGGATTTGAGGAATGTACCTATCTTCTTCTGTTTGGCAGTCTTCCAACGAAAAACGAACTAAAAGAATTCACTAAAATGCTGAGCAAATACCGCTCACTGCCTACCAGTTTTGTACGCGACATCATCATGAAAGCGCCGAGCAGGGATATGATGAACACCCTTGCGCGGAGTGTATTGACACTTTACTCCTACGATGACAGGGCGGATGATATTTCTCTTCCAAATGTATTGAGACAATGTCTTCAGTTGATCAGTTTATTCCCATTGCTTTCTGTTTACGGTTATCAGGCATATAAGCATTATCACGATGGTGCCAGCTTATTTATCCATCCTCCAAAAGAAGAATATTCTACTGCAGAAAATATTTTACATATTCTCCGCGCTGACAGTAAATTTACACCACTGGAAGCGAAATTGTTAGATACCGCCTTGATCTTGCATATGGAGCACGGTGGTGGTAACAACTCCACATTCACCACGCATCTGGTATCTTCCTCTGGAACCGATACCTATTCCGCGATTGCAGCCTCTTTAGGTTCCTTAAAAGGACCGAAACACGGTGGTGCCAATATCAAAGTTGTAAAAATGTTTGATGATATGAAAAAACAGGTGAAAGACTGGTCAAACGAGGATGAGATTGCAGATTATCTGACAAAATTGTTGCATAAAGAAGCATTCGACCACGCTGGTCTAATTTATGGTATGGGACATGCGGTTTACTCACTTTCCGATCCACGAGCTGTTATTTTCCGCTCTTTCGTAGAAAAACTCTCCGAAGAAAAGGGCTATGAAAAAAAGAATTCAAACTCTATGCAACGGTCGAGCGGCTTGCCCCTGAGATCATTGCAAAAGAACGTAAAATCTACAAGGGTGTCAGTCCAAACGTTGACTTTTATAGCGGCTTCGCCTACAGCATGTTAGGACTCCCGGTAGAACTTTACACACCGATTTTTGCCATTGCACGAATCTCTGGCTGGAGTGCGCACCGTCTTGAGGAAGTGGCACACAGTGGCAAGATCATGCGTCCTGCATACAAGAATGTTGGCGAACGAAAAGCTTATGTTCCTATGGAGGAACGTTAAAATAAGAAAACAGTTGCCACTGGGAACACACCGGATATTACAGGTTCCGGTCTGTTTCCATGACAACTGTTTTTTATGTAACTCATATTATAAATGTAAAAACTTCTCTCTCGCTTTCGCCAATGAATTCTGAAACCAGATGAAAGCTGCAAGAAAAATGATCACTTCCAGGATACTTGCTTTTCCAATCGGCATAACGGTCTCATTTAAGACTCCAAGAACCCCAACGATCAATACCAGCGCACCAAACAACATTTCACGCCAATACAGAAATTCAATAAATCCCTTTGTATCTTTCACTTTTTTTAACTCTTCCTGTGCCAGCACCATGGAATTGATCCTGCCACTCTTCTTCATATGAAGCGCTGACCCTATCATATAGGCACCAAACAATGCAACAACAGCATCGAATACAAGCATTACATCCATCTTCTTTTACCCTCTCCATTTCTGATTTTACATAATTTTACAAAGATGCACTCATTATAAACTCTCCATCCTTAAGATTCAAGAACAAAATCAATCCATATTTTGCGTTTTTTCGAGAAAAACAACACGAATTTTGTATATTACAATTGCATGCCCATTTTTTTTTTTAGTGTAAAATAGGTTATATAAACAAATTAGGAAAAGGGGATTTACTATGAGACTAGACAATGCAAAAATTCTTATTAGTGATGATTCCATACTTGCACGGAAGCAGTTAAAAGATTTTATTTCAAAATATGGTACACCAACTTTTTTCGAGGCATCCAACGGACAGGATGCAATTGATATCTATAAAAAGGAAAAGCCTGATTTATCGTTTCTTGATATCGTTATGCCAGTAAAAGATGGCAATGCAGCAATCCGTGAAATTATTGATTTCGACAAAGACGCAGAGATCATTATCGTTTCTTCTGTCGGAACACAGTCACAGCTGCGTTCCGCCATTGAAGCCGGCGCAAAGGATTTTATCCAGAAGCCTTTAAATCCAGAGCAGCTGCACAGCATCCTTACCTCAAGATTTGAAGGGAGATAAAATATGTACGCACAGTTTTTTGGAACATTTTTATTATCTCACAATGTAGTGACAAAAGATCAGCTGCTCAGTGCCCTTGGCAAAAAATCCTCCCAGCATATGAAGCTTGGCACTCTCGCCATTATGAAGGGATATATGACTGCAAATGAGTAGATAATGTCATCATTTCACAGACACATAATGATTGTCGGTTTGGCGATTTAGCTGTCCGCGAGGGATATCTGACACAGGAACAGGTCGATGAACTTGTCAAGACACAGTATCCTGATTTTCTGTTATTAGGACAGACACTTGTAGATGAAGGTTATATTACTAATACGCAGCTGGAAACACTGATTGTTGATTATGAATCAGAAAACGAAATAACGGATTTAGATTACAGCAACGAAAAACAGGATGATCTTGACCGGATTCTTGCAAATTTCTTCCATACAACTGATGTAGCTGCAGACGAATACAATGCTTCCTATATGCGATTGCTGTTCAATGATCTGACGCGTTTTATCGGGGATGATTTCACTCCGCTGTGTTTTAACCCATGCAAAGAGTATCCTGTAAATTACTGTGTTTCGCAGACGATCCATGGCGATTTATCCGCTAAAGTTTATCTGGATATGCCTGAGACAACCTGTATCAGCTTTGCATCCAGATACGTAAATGAGGAATTTACAGAGTTTGATGAATACGTTCAGGCTTCTCTGGAAGATTTCTTAAATCTTCATAACGGATTATATAATGTGAATATTTCAAATACACTCGGAAAAGAATTAACATTAGAGGCTCCTGAAGTTGTTTCTGACGAATTGATTGAATTGTCCAGTTCATCTTATTTACTTCAGGTCATGTATCCGTTTGGTGTTGTTAATTTCATTTTTGAATTGAAGAAATAATAATGGAATTGTATGAGACCGTTTCAAGTTTTGTGTAAACGTTAAAAACTGATATAAGATTTATGAATAGTTACAAATGGGCAGAGCCGATTTTTCAGGTTCTGCCCATATCTGCATTATACAGGAGTTTTTGGGCATGTCAATAAAACCTGCCTAAAACAAGCTGTTTTTACAGGTTGTGTCCAATCAGACGCTCTTCAAAATAGATTTCAAGCTGGGAATGGATCTGTCCCCAATCCTGTCGGTGTCCTGTCCATTTCTTGGTAATGTCCATAGTCGCAAGATACAGCATTTTCAAAAGGCTGTCATCCGACGGAAAAACCGTCTTGCTTTTGGTCACTTTCCGGAGCTGGCGGTTGAATCCTTCAATGGCATTTGTGGTATAAATCAGCCGTCTTACTGCCTCCGGATATTTGAAATAAGTGGACAGGGTTGCCCAGTTATCATGCCAGGATTTATAGATTTTTGGGTACTTGGAATCCCATTTATCCTTGAACAATTCTAACTCATTTAAAGCTGTTTCTTCCGTTGAGCTGCATATACAAGCTTCAGATCAGCCATCAGTTTTTTGATGTCTTTGTATGAAACAAACTTCGTTGAATTACGGATCTGATGGATGATACACTGCTGAATCTCTGTTTTTGGATAAACAGCCTCGATTGCCTGTGGAAATCCATTTAAACCATCAACGCATGCAATCAGGATATCCTCAACGCCTCTGTTTTTAATCCATTCATGATAGAAAGCCAGAACTTGGCACTTTCGTTTTCTCCAACATACATTCCAAGAACATCTTTTTTCCCATTCATATCGATACCAAGGGCAATGTAAACCGCACGTTTTACAATACGTCCTTCACTGCGGACGTGATAGTGGATTGCATCCATAAATACTACAGCATACACTTCTTCCAAAGGGCGTTCCTGCCATTCTTTTACAATCGGCAGGATTTTGTCTGTGATCCGGCTGATTGTGCTGTCAGAAATATCAATATCGTATAATTCACGCATATGGGATTCAATGTCTCCAGTTGTCATTCCCTTGGCATACATGGAAAGTATTTTTTCTTCTATGTCCTGAGTTACGGAATTCTGATATTTTTTAATCAGCTGAGGTTCATAATCCCCATTACGATCCCTTGGGATTGCCACATCCATATCTCCATAACTGGTGTGCATGGTTTTGCTGGAATGTCCATTTCTACTATTGTCTGTTTCTTTGTTTCGATAGTCATACTTGGAATACCCTAATTCTTCATCCAGTTCTTCATCCAAAGCACCTTCCAAAATGACAGACATCATGTCACGCATGATGCTGTTAACATCGGTGCCATCTTTGATGCTGATATCATTATTTTTCAGATAGTCACGCATCATTTCTCTCATTGCTGCTTTTTGTGGGCTGTCTTTTCTTCTTGCCATAAAAATAACCTCCAAACTGAGTAATTTTATCTTACATCAGTTTGGAGGTTTACACAAACTTTAGGATACTCCCAATTGTATCAATAGAAAATCAATTTTCAGGTCACAAAAATAAGGCTGCTGATAGTTTTATCAGACAGCCTTATTTTTTCTATTATCGTTTTAATAAGATACAAATGCTAAAAATCTGCACGATCATTTCACGTTCAAAAATTCTTTTACAACCTTTGGCATCTCATCCACTTCACATACGGTCTTATGTCTTACCTCTGCGGTACGGATCTCTTCGATGGCATTTGGAATCTTAACATTTCCAATTTTGCTCAGTTCGTCAACAAGTTCAAAATCTGTCATTGCATCATACTTCTTATCAATCGCATCCATCACGCTTCTTGTAAACTTGAACGGACTTGCAGTAGATGCGATCACGGTCTTGGTGTCCGTATCCTTTGTATCTTTTAAATACTTATGATATACACCTGTCGCAACTGCTGTATGAGTATCAATAATATAACCTGTCTTTTCGTATAAGTTCCGGATCTCTTCTGCAGTTTCTTCCTCACTTGTATAATTTCCATAGAAATCTGCAAGCTGTTCTTTCATTGCAGGCGTAATCTCATACTTTCCGTTTGTATTTAATGCTTTCATGAAATCCGCATTCTTTGCAGCATCATTTCCGGCAATACGGTAAATCAGACGCTCTAAGTTACTGGAAATCAGAATATCCATGGATGGAGAGCTTGTCAGCATAAATTCTCTGTTCTTATCATAAGTTCCGGTTGTGAAAAAGTCGTAAAGAACCTTATTCTCATTGGATGCACAGATCAATTTCGCAATTGGGATTCCCATATTCTTCGCATAAAAAATGCTGCCAAAGAATATTGGAACCAAAGACATTATTCCGGTTGGAATAACACCATTTGCATTAATTCTCATCTTTTAGACAATCTGTGGCACCAGACGTCCAATATTGATGGAATTTGCATAAATTTTGCATATGCATTTCTTTATACAAAATCTTCTTACACAATCTGTGCCTGGTCAAAGTTACCATGGAGACTACCTATATTGATCCTGAATTCGCGGAGGAGAACTGATCATTTTCACCTGATTCTTTCTCGCTGATGTGATCATTAAATGGCAGGATGGATAGGCTAATGCTGCTTTTTATCCCCAAAAATTATCATTTTTCACCTGATTCTGTGCCTGGTCAAAATTGCAGGATGGATAATGCCATATCTTTAAAAGCAATCCCACGCTCCGTCCGCCTGAACCAATGGTGCGATCTCTTCTGTATCAAACTTGCTGTCATAAGCTGCATTGATACAATTCTTTAATTCTTCCTCCGTGAAGTCTGTCAAAAACTTCTTCATAACTTCATAAGCTGTTTCCTGATAAGTCATTCCTGCAAGTTCATCTACCGTCTTATCCAATGTCGGAAGAACAAATAATCCTCCGTCCTCTGCAAGTCCTTTTAAAATAGCCTGTGAAGCTGTCACTTTTTTCATTTGCATTTCTGGTGCTTGTGTACATCAATTCCATTTTCACAATCCTCTTATCCTTTTTTCTCTCTTTCGCTCATTATAGATAAAACGTTCTCTCATGTCAATGCATTAAAGCATTAAATTGTCCCTGAAAACGATCTGATTCTGCTTTCAACTGGTCACTGATCTGCTGGTTTGTCTCCATTTTCTTCTTGACCTTATCCATGTTTTCTACAAGGATATCGGTATTTTCCGCAGCATTTGCGATTCCTTTCGCACTCTCCTCAATCGCCGTGGAAATATCCTCTACTGACTGTTTCATCACAAGGACAACCTCTTTCAGACTGTTTGCACGCTCCTCGAAGTGATCCATGGTACTATTGACATAAGTTGCATCGGTCCGGTACTGCTCGCCTGTTTTTACGAAGCTGTCATAATCCGGCATGATCGTATCATCAATATAGGTAACAAGCTGGTTTGCGCTGTCAGAAAGCTTTTCCACCGCATCTGTGACCTGTGCGTTGATACTCTGGATATTATTCGCTGTCTCTCTTGTGGAATCTGCAAGTTTCCGGATCTCATCTGCCACAACTGCAAATCCTTTTCCTGCCTCTCCCGCTCTTGCCGCCTCAATAGAAGCATTTAACGCGAGAAGGTTTGTCTGGCTGGATACGCTTAAGATCTCTTCTGTCAGTTCATTGACATGTCTGACACTGGTACTCTCCTCGATCGCTGACTTCAGCGACTCGATGATGCCGGCAATCATCCGGCTTGTATTTTCCTGATTGTTTACTGCCTTCTGTTTTAACTCTTCGGCGCGCTCCTGCATAGTGGATGCATAATCATTCATTGCCTTCGAATCATCCGCAATGCTGATCACTTCATCATTTACATTTGAAATATTATCGGTCACGGTTGTAGCGGAAGAAGAAACCTCCTCCATCGTTGCAGAAAGTTCTTCCATAACAGCAGATACATCATAGGCATTCGTATTGGCTGTCTCCACACTCCTTCCGACATTCTGGACGACATCCCCTATCGCATTGGAGTTTGTTGCGATTTTTCCGAGAACTTCCTGTAAGGTGTCAAGGAACACATTCATACCGGATGCAAGTTCTGCGATCTCATCATTTCCCTTTACGGTCACACGCTTTGTCAGATCTGCATGACCGGACTGCATATCTTTGACAATCACTTTCAGTTCCTTTGACGTCTTCCTGATCGGACGAACTACTTTAAAGATCGTTATATACAACGATGCGATCAGACTCACAACAATAAGTCCGATAACGATCAGATTTGCATAATTTCCACTGTCATATACCGTACTCTGGTTTGCAACCACCCGGTCTACATCTGCATTGTAAAATTCAATATAAGACGCAAGTTCATCACTCAATTTATTTGCCGCTTTAAAAAGTTCAAGATTACAGTATTCCTGTGCCTGTGTCTTATTACCGTTCTCAATACTGTCCGTCACCTTCTGGTATGCATCCGTAAAGCCCTGATAATAAGCGGTGATATTCTTCACCCTGCTCTTCTCATCCTCTGTCACTGCCATCTGATCTAACTGTTCCAGCAGACCATTGATCTCTTCCTTGGTTGCTGCGCTCTGTTCGAGCATACTGGCACGGTCATTTGTCGACTTTGTCACACACATGCTGTAAGCAAGGATCTCCATTTCCTTAAATTTGTCCGAGATTTCATTCAACTGTGCTGTTTTTGTCATATAAACACTTGTGATCTCATTGCTCGCCTGATACATGGACTTTAAATTCCGATGTCCGATCACAGAAGATAAAATTGCAATGATCACAAGACAGATAACAGGGATCAAAACTTTCCGGCTCATCCGGCTCTGTAACTTTACGCCTCCTGCTTTTCCACTTTTCTTTGTTTTCTGTTTGTTCTTTCGCTCATGTTAGTTTTCCCCTTTTCAAATTCCAATTACAATTTTGATCAGAAAATCACTTTGTAATATTATACCAAATTCTTACTTACGAAACAATATTTTACAGCATATCAAATTTATATTTTTACCATATTCTGAATCACTTTCTTACACAGCAAAACAGCAAGTGTTTTTCTGCTGAGCGAACAGTCACCATAATTTTCTTGTTCTTCCTGTTCTGTCATGTTAAAATAGCGTATATCATCTCATAAGTGTAAAGTAATCATTTTATGGAAGGAAAACTATAACATGCAAACTGGAGTTTATTCTGCCCAAAAAAAGGACGGAACCGTCTATTATCGCGCGAACATTACATACCAGACAAAACACATCAGTCTCGGCAGCTTTTCATCGGAAGAAGATGCACACTCTGCCTATTTAGAAGCCTGTAACCTTTTGGAAAATGAAGCAGTCACACTTTTTAACATCCACAGTCAGATTCGCCATCTGTCCTTTGACAAAGCAGTATGTCTTTTAAACTTCCGGGATAATCATCTGTATTTTCATAACCCTATTTATCTGCGCAAAGGCTACTTCAGTTATTTTCTTTCCGATGATATGGAACTGAAATTCGACATTGATGATCTGTTTTATTATGCCGGTCATCGCATCCAGAAACGCCAGGGACATTTATTTGTAAGCGATTATGGCATGCAGTACTCCATTTTGTCCCGCTACGGGATCAAACCCTATGCAGTTACCGGCAGAGACTATCTGTTTTTTAACGGTGATACGCATGATTTCCGTTATTCCAACATTCTGAACATCAACCGTTATCATGGTGTTTTCAGCTATGAGAAAAACGGTGCTACGCATTATAAAGTTTTTATCCATATTAACGGCAATTACAAAATCGGAAGCTATGCCAGCGAAGCCAGTGCTGCCGTTGCTTATAATAAAGCTGCCGATCTTGCAAAAACATTCGGTGTGACAAAGCAGTTCCCGGAGAACTATGTAGACACGCTGAATCCAAGAGAATATGCCGAACTCTACACCCACGTAAAAATCTCAAAAAAATATATCGATTATCTGAAAACATTCGCTTAACCGCAATGCCTGAAATATCTTTACAGCCACCTCGCAACATACAAAAAGACCGTCACACAAACCTGATCGTTTATGCAACAGTCCTCCTGCTTCTGATTGTATTTTGAAATTATTTCTGATTGATATAGTTGACCAGACCTTCGCAGTCGATAATCTTCTGCATGAATGGCGGGAATGCCTGCCCCTGATAAGAAGTTCCTTTTGTCTTGTCGGTGATGACACCTGTATCAAAGTTCACTTCCACCTCATCACCTGCTTCAATCTCTTTTGCCGCATCCGGGCACTCGATGATCGGCAATCCGATGTTGATCGCATTCCGGTAAAAAATTCTCGCAAATGTCTCTGCAATGACACAGCTTACGCCTGCCGCTTTAATTGAAATCGGCGCATGTTCTCTGGAAGATCCACAGCCAAAATTTTTGTTGGCTACAATAATGTCTCCCTCTTTTACATTTTTCACAAAGTCCTTGTCAATGTCTTCCATACAGTGTGTTGCGAGTTCCTTCGGGTCTGAAGAATTCAAGTATCTTGCCGGAATAATAACATCTGTATCGACATTGTCTCCATATTTAAATACATGACCACATGCTGCTTTCATAATATCCTCCTTGTTTTGCGAAGCAAAATCCGAGCCTCTTTAGGCGAGGAGAGGATTTAGCCTCCTTGTTTTGCGAAGCAAAATGCGAAACCTCTGGTGAGCAGAGGATTTTGTCTCCCTTGTTTTACATAACCTCTTCCGGGCTGGAAATCTTACCTGTGATTGCACTTGCCGCTGCAACTGCCGGGCTCGCAAGATATACTTCCGAATCCACATGTCCCATACGACCTACAAAGTTCCGGTTTGTTGTAGATACACAACGCTCGCCTGCCGCAAGGATTCCCATATATCCTCCAAGACATGGTCCACAGGTTGGTGTGCTGACAACCGCTCCTGCCTCGATAAAGGTTCTTAACAGTCCCTCTTCCATTGCCTGCAGATAAATCTTTTGTGTTGCCGGAATCACGATTACGCGAAGTCCTTTTTTCACTTTCTTGCCTTTTAACACGGAAGCTGCAATCCTAAGATCATCCATACGGCCATTGGTACAGGAACCGATCACAACCTGATCAATTTTCACATCTCCGACTTCATCGATCGTTCTTGTATTTTCAGGTAAATGCGGAAATGAAACGGTTGGTTTTAAGGTGCTTAAATCAATCGTATATTCCGCATCATATTCCGCATCCTCATCTGCTTCATAAACAACATAAGGACGTTTGGAATGTTCTTCCATGTACTGTTTTGCGAGGTCATCCACAGGGAAAATACCGTTCTTTCCACCTGCTTCGATCGCCATATTTGCAATTGTAAAACGATCATCCATCGTCAGATACCGGATTCCATCACCCACAAATTCCATCGATTTGTAAAGTGCACCATCCACACCGATCATTCCGATAATATGTAAAATAATGTCTTTTCCGCTGATCCACGCAGCCGGTTTTCCGGTCAGATTAAATTTCATTGCAGACGGAACTTTAAACCATGCCTTTCCGGTTGCCATTCCTGCCGCCATATCCGTACTTCCGACACCGGTAGAGAAAGCTCCAAGTGCTCCGTAAGTACAGGTATGGGAATCTGCACCAATGATCACATCACCTGCGACGGTAAGTCCTTTTTCTGGGAGCAGTGCATGTTCAATCCCCATCTCCCCTACATCAAAATAGTTGGTAATGTCATGTCTGCACGCAAATTCCCGCACGCATTTACAGTGCTCTGCTGATTTAATATCCTTGTTTGGAACAAAATGATCCAAAACCAGTGCTACTTTATCTTTATCAAACACACCGTCCACTTTCATCTTATCCATCTCATGGATAGCCACCGGTGATGTAATGTCATTTCCAAGAACTAAATCCAATTCTGCCTCGATCAACTGTCCTGCACTTACAGATGGAAGCCCTGCATGTGCCGCCAGGATTTTCTGCGTCATTGTCATTCCCATGATAAAATCCTCCTTCACGTAATTATTCCGATTCCCTGCTGTTATCATAAATCATCAAAACAATTACTCTGTTTATATTCCCGTGATATTCTCATTTCTCACGGTTCCTTTTACTTGAATTCATTGTAGCATAGGTAATATTATAATACAAATACATAATAAACATATTTACCATAACTATGTTTTATGATATACTATATCCATCAGATAACAAAAAGGAGTTTTTATGAATCAGAATTTATCCTCTTACCGTATTTTTTATACAGTTGCAAACACCGGAAATATCTCAAAAGCTGCAAAGGAGCTTTATATCAGCCAGCCTGCGATCAGTAAATCCATCCAGAAGCTGGAGGAAAGCGTTGGCTGCAAACTTTTTTCCAGAAGTTCCCGCGGCGTTGTTCTGACCGATGAGGGAAAACTGCTCTATGAGCATGTCAGTGAAGCGTTTGAGACCCTGACTATGGGCGAAGAAAAATTAAAACGTTCCATCGAGCTCGGTGTCGGACACTTAAAAATCGGTGTCAGCTCCACGCTCTGCAAATATCTGCTTCTGCCTTACCTGAAAGAATTTATCCGGCAGAACCCGCATATTTCCATTTCCATCTCCTGCCAGTCCACCAATGATACCTTAAAACTGCTGGAAGATAACAAAATTGATATCGGTCTGATCGGGAAACCGGAAAATCTGAAAAATATTCATTTTGACTTTTTGGAGGAAATTGAAGACATTTTCGTTGCAGCCAAAGATTATCTGCGAAACCTGAAAGCAAGAGGTATTCAGAAAGATCATATTTTACAGAGTTCCACGCTCATGCTGCTTGATAAAAACAATATGACAAGACAGTACATTGATGATTATTTACAGGAAAATCAGATCATCATCAAAGATTCCATCGATATTTCTGACATGGATCTTCTGATCGATTTTGCCCGCATCGGAGTCGGTGTTGCATGTGTCATCAAGAACTTTGTCCGTGAAGATTTGGAAAACGGACCTCTCGTGGAAATTCCACTTGGCTTTCCAATCCACAAACGTGAAGTCGGTTTTGCATACAAGACAACAACCAAGCCTTCTAAATCACTTGCGGAATTTATTCATTTTTACAAGACTTACCGGTAGGAACAAAGGGTTGCTTTGCAACTCTTTGTGCGCTGATGCGCGCAAGCCTTAGCTTGCATAATTCTTCTGCGCATCAGTCGCATCCTTGTGGAGCATTTTTCTTGCATAGGAAGCAATTTCCTATGCAAGAAAAAACGCCGTGGCAGCTGCCACGGCATTTTTTTTTTCTTATCTCATAACAATATTCACGATACGTCCCGGTACATAAATCTCTTTTACAATATTTCCCGTGAGTTTATCTGCAATCGCTTCTTTTGCTTTTGCAATGACATCCTCTTTTGCATCGTCTTTTCCGATGGAAAGTGTTCCCTTGGTCTTACCATTGATCTGGACTGCGATTTCCACAGAACTCTCAACGGTCTTAGCCTCGTCAAATTCAGGCCAGGCTGTCTGATAAACTTTTCCTTCGAAACCTGCAATCTGCCATAACTCCTCAGTGATATGTGGAGCAACTGGGTTCAATAAAGTAATTAATGTTTTAAATTCTCCCCTTGTAATCGCATTTTTCTTATAAAAGTCATTGATAAGTGCCATCATTGCTGCAATTGCAGTATTGTACTTCAGATTCTCGAAATCGCTGCTTACTTTCTTGATAGTCTGATGCATCTTTGTCTCCATATCAGCAGAATAACCTTCTTCGTCTGTCATAAGATCCTGTAATTTCCATACACGCTCCAAGAAACGGCGGCAGCCTTTTACGCCATCTTCAGACCAGGAAGCACTTAAATCAAATGCTCCGATGAACATTTCGTAAGTTCTCAAAGTATCTGCACCGTATTCTCTTACAATATCATCCGGATTTACGACATTTCCTCTGGATTTTGACATCTTCTCACCGTTCTCACCGAGGATCATACCGTGGGAAGTTCTCTTCTGATATGGTTCCGGACAAGGAACAACACCCTCATCATAGAGGAATTTGTGCCAGAATCTGGAGTACAGTAAATGTAAGGTTGTATGCTCCATACCACCGTTGTACCAGTCAACCGGCAGCCAGTACTTTAATGCTTCGGGACTTGCCAGTGCCTCATCGTTGTGTGGATCGGTATATCTTAAGAAATACCAGGAGGATCCTGCCCACTGAGGCATGGTATCGGTCTCTCTCTTAGCCGGTCCGCCACAGCAAGGACAGGTTGTGTTAACCCAGTCAGTCATTGCTGCCAGTGGTGATTCACCGTTATCTGTCGGCATGTAGCTGTCAACTTCCGGTAACATTAATGGAAGTTCACTCTCATCGATTGGAACATATCCGCATTTATCACAATGTACAATTGGAATCGGTTCACCCCAGTATCTCTGGCGTGAGAATACCCAGTCTCTTAATTTGTAATTTGTCTTGGCAGTTCCGATGCCTTTTTCCTCTAAGAACTCGATCATTTTTGCTTTGGCATCTTTTACTTCCAGTCCGTTTAAGAAATCAGAGTTAATGAGAACACCTGTTGCGACATCTGTAAATGCCGCCTCATTGATGTCTACTTCCTCTCCGTTCTTTGCAACCACCTGGATCATCGGCAGATTGAATTTCTTTGCAAATTCCCAGTCACGCTCATCGTGTGCCGGTACTGCCATGATCGCACCTGTACCATAGGACATTAATACATAGTCAGAGATCCAGACCGGAATCTCTTTTCCGTTTACAGGGTTTACTGCTGTCAGACCGTCAATGCATACACCGGTCTTGTCTTTTGCAAGTTCTGCACGTTCAAAATCAGATTTCTTTGCAGCTTCCTCGCGGTATGCCACGATCTCATCCCAGTTTTTGATCTCGCTCTGGTACTTATCGATGATCGGATGCTCCGGGGATACAACCATGTAAGTAACTCCGAATAATGTATCGCAGCGGGTTGTGTATACACGAAGGTTATCTTCTTTTCCTTTGATAGAGAAGTCAACTTCAGCTCCCGTGGATTTACCGATCCAGTTCTTCTGTGAAACTTTGACACGCTCGATGTAATCTACATGATCCAGTCCCTCGATCAGCTTCTCGGCATAATCGGTAATCTTTAACATCCACTCGCTCTTTACCTTGCGGACAACCGGGGCTCCACAGCGCTCACATACACCGTTTACAACCTCCTCGTTTGCAAGACCTACCTTACAGGAAGTACACCAGTTGATCGGCATCTCTTTCTTGTAAGCGAGGCCTGCCTTAAACAGCTTTAAGAAAATCCACTGTGTCCACTTGTAGTAGGACGGATCTGTCGTATTGATCTCTCTGTCCCAGTCAAAGGAATATCCGAGTGAATGAAGCTGATCCTTGAATCTTGCTACATTCTTCTCTGTTACGATCTTTGGATGAATCTTGTTCTTGATCGCATAGTTTTCCGTTGGAAGTCCGAATGCATCCCATCCCATTGGATAGAGGACGTTGTATCCCTGCATTCTTCTCTTTCTAGCTACGATATCAAGTGCCGTGTAAGGTCTTGGATGACCTACGTGAAGTCCCTGTCCTGACGGATATGGGAACTCAACTAATGCATAGTATTTTGGCTTTGTAAAGTCATTGGTAGCTGCAAATGCTTTTCATCATCCCAGACTTTCTGCCATTTTTTCTCGACTACTTTATGATTGTAAAGTTCTGCCATAATGTTCCTCCTCTTATATTGATATATCTATTAAGCATAAAAAAATCTCCGTCTCATAAAGAGACGAAGATATCTATTCACTCCGTGGTACCACTCTCATTCGCCAGATGAAACTGTTCATCTAAATACGCACTCACATTCTTAACGCGAACCACACGTTCTGATCTACTTTGCTGTTAATTGTTTCAACCAGAAAACTCAGAGGCGAGTTGGGAACTTCCAAATACTGTCTTGCACCGTCCGACAGCTCTCTGAAACTTTTTCGTTCTTAATACTCCTCGTCAACGTATTTTTTATGCTTTTAACATGATTTATTTTAACATATGAAATTCATTTGTCAATAAAAGAAATGCTTTTATTTCACATCATCTGTTCCTTTCAATACAACTGGAATGGTCATCAAAAGAATTTTTAAATCTAGCATTAATGAAAAATTTTCAATATACATCAAATCCCATTTTAATTTATCCAAAAATTCTGTGTGATAATCTCCATGAACCTGCGCATAACCAGTCAATCCAGCTCTCACTGTCGTTCGAAATGTAAATTCCGGAACTTTTTCCGCTATGTCCTCTATTAGTTCTGGTCTTTCTGGTCTAGGACCTACAAAACTCATCTCTCCTCTAAATATATTAATTAACTGTGGCAATTCATCCAGCTTATACTTTCTCAAAATATAACCTACACGAGTCATTCTTGGATCTCTATTTTGAGCCAACTGTGCCCCCGCAAATTTTTCAGCTCCAACAACCATGCTCCGAAACTTTATAATTTGAAACTTTTTCATTCCACGCGTGCATCTCGTCTGATAATAAAATACATTTTCTCCATCATCCAATTTTATGCATAATGCAATAATGCCAAATAATGGAGCTAATATAACAAGAAGTACACCTGAAAATAAAATATCAAAAAGTCTCTTTAAAGCAGCAGAAATTCCACCTATTCGTCCTGCCTGCCTATAAAATATCGGTGTTTCTCCATCTTGTGCCAATCCTGCCGCTCTGAGCTCCATATCTGATAATTTTGTAGTAAAATAAACCGGTCTGTTTGTCTTAAAACAAATCTTTAATAAATCATTTCTCTTTTCTGCTGAAAGATCAAACAAATACACTTCATCATATTCCTTTATTTTTTGTTTGATAATTTCCATTGAGACTTTATCTACTGATATTGATTCTGCCTGTGGAATCGATGAAATATCTATTGTCTTCTCCTGATATAAATACAAACGCTTTCCCTTATAATTTTCAATAGTAATCCTCATTACTATTTCGCACATGATAATAATACTTAGTAATTGAAGTATAAGTAAAATCCCCAATCTAATCATATACGGTATGCAATTGTCTACATATACAGCGCACATAAATACACTCAAAATAAGATTAGCAGCTACACATTTTAAGATTAAGCTCAGCTCCTGCTCATACTTCACTTGTACATTTCTTCCATGATTATTACAAGTTATCGCAACTGTCAGCAAAAAATACCCAATAAATAATAATATTCCCTGTAACCTCTGCAAACTACTGTAAAAAAGTATTATGTATTCAACTGATAAAACACTTAAAATCACTGTTCTGGGCACTCTGCACCCATGCAATAAATTCTTTCTGGATTGTATCATTTAAATTTTCTTTCCTTTGAATATTCATCTATGGTGTTTCATTTAAAACAGCCTCTATCAGGCTCTTTGCCTGTGCGACATCATTATCATTTGGAATCATAACATATGCTGCTGAATTTGGTGCCGAGTAGGTTTTCTCACTTCCGCCACTTCCAGTAACCGAATAAATATCAACAGTCCACTCTGTGCCATCCATCAACTGATTAAAAACCAAATCTTTCAACAGTTCATCTGGTATATTCGTCCTATACATATCAGTAAGTTCATCCATAACTTCATTATAATTTTCAAGAAATTCTATTGAGCACACTTTTTAATCAATGCCTGAAGCATCGCCATCTGGTTACGTCCTCTCTGATTATCACCTGATGCAAAGGCATGCCTTTCTCTTACAAAAGCCAATGCCTCTAATCCTGTCAAATGATTATATCCTTCTGTATAATGCTTAATTGGATCAACTGTAAAATCATACTCTGAATAAACATCTACGCCACCCAATGTATCAATAATAGCTTCAAATCCAGAAAAATTAACTCTAAGATAATAATCAATATCAACATCATACAGCTTTTCAAGTGTTCCAACCGAATTCTCAACACCATATAATCCAGCATGCGTAAGCTTGTCCTTTGCCCCATTACTAATTGGCATTTCAACAAAATAATCCCTCGGTGTATTAATCAGCTGAACATGTCTTGTCTCTGTATTGACTGCGGCAATAATATTTACATCACTTCTGCTTTTTGTATCTGTCCATCCCCAAACATCAATTCCGCTGAAATATAATACAAATGTTCCTAAATTTTTTTTCTCCTCATTTTCTGTCTGAACTATTTCTGTCTCTTGCTCTATTTTCTCACTTTCTTCTGCTTCTTCTTCCAATGCATCTTCTTTTTACACTTACTGTGTTTACATTTTTCTTTCCACATCCAACAACTAAACTTGACATCAAGAAAATTGTAATTAAAAGCATTAATGATATTCTTCTTTTTAAATTCGTTTGATTTATTTTTTTCATTTGCGCCTCCAACAACGTACTATATAACAAATAGAGCATATCAGATAACTTATATCTAATATGCCTATTTATTTTACTACTTTATTCTATAATTTATAAACTACTTTGTTCATTAGACTTTAATCCTCACATTATTAGGCAACTCTATTTTTCCTATAGCATCCAAAACATCAAAATCACTATTCCCATCATTTCCAGTTCCAACTATTTCTATTTTTTCTAAATATTTTTCACAAAAAATCTTTGCAAAACTTAATTTCTTCTCTTTTTGCTTCGTATATTGCTTCATTACATGCCAATTCCAAGCTTTGCACATTATAAAGATAATTATAATATATCCAACAACAACTGTAATATCACTCACAAAATCAAACCTCCAACTCATTCTCTTTTTATATTTATTCTGTAATCAATAATATAGTTATATTATTCAACATAATTTGTCATATATTTTCTGAATACAAAATTAAGTTCAAAAATAAAAGTTTTGCAATAAAAAAATATTTCTTTTTTTCTCAAAATTCTTAACTTTTTTACAAAAATTTTCTTATAATCATATCCTTTTCAGGATTTAGTTCGTCAATTGCATTTTTCAACATTTTCTCATCTATAACCCCTAATTCAATTGCTCTATTTAAATACGCATTAACATATATCTTTGTTTTATCCATCATTGTATTTTTCGTTGATGAAGATTTGTGAATCAAAAAAATTAAACCAATTGACGTTATATTAAAAATTACATACATCAAAATAATTATTATATATACATTAGTTGTAATCTCTCTTTCATTCACAAATTGAATCAATTGTTTTATTGAAATTACCTCAAAAAACTTATATATCAAATATGAAGATATTGCGAGTATTGTATATTCCTCATTACTCATCTTCAAAATAACACTTTTTTCTTTTTTATCTGTATTTACAACACTTAATAAATTGTTTGATGTTTCCCAATTCATTTTTTTATTTTTTTTTGAAACGGATAATCATAAAATACTCTAATATATGCAGATAAAGAAACCATTTGTGTTAGATTCTCACCACTTTTAATAGCTAATGGAACAAAATAAAAAATGGGAATTAAAAAAATAAATGTTTGTAAACATTGAAAAACAACTGTTCCAAATGAGTCCAGCATAATAAATTTTTTTGTTAAAATTTCATTTGCAAATGTAAACCCAGCAGCCCATGAGGTAATAATTGCAACCAATGCCGATGCCTCTTGTGAATTCATAATTTTTATACGTTCAATTAATTCTGCCCGTATAGATGTATATTCTTCTATGGAAAATTCATTGTTTTTTTTTTTGACATTTTTTACATTTAATCAATGCTTTTCTATTAAAAACAATTGATTATTCTCCATTTTATGTTTCTATCTACTCTACAACACAATGTAATATATTCTCAGAATATGTTACCGTAAGCTTTTTCTCCACCCCAATCAGTATTAGACAACTGATATGCGACTAGATAATAAATAATCTGTTTATAAGAATCTATCATAGAATCATTTATTGTGATATCAAATGTGTTCTCTCCATTATTCAAATGCTCCCTGATAGTGCTCACATACTGATCTGACCATTTTTTTATTTTACCAGTTTTAATAAAATAATTATCTTCTAAAGAATGTGCACTAATTCCATTAGATGAAGTAACTGAACTATGAATCTGATTCATCAATTCATCATTTAATCCAAAATATAAATGCTGAAGATCTACACTATTATCCTCATAACCAGCATCATCCCAAGTTGTATCAATATGATACCAATTACCATCTAATTGAACACCTGTCCATACATGACCATCTCCAGAAATTCTATCTGTTGCTATTCCAACCGAATTCAAAAGCATCACGTATGCTCTATGATATGCCTCACAGGTTCCTGATCCTCTGGCTAATGCTCCCTCAGGCGCACAATAAGAATAGCTGGAATCATAACGACAATTTTCAACCAGCCAGTCATTAAACCAAACTGCCTTCTCGAAATCCGTTGTGCACGTTTTCCCACACTGCGCTTTTAAATCCGCTACCACATTTTCTACTGTCGGATAACCTTTATCATCAATTACAAGTTTTATGCCATATAAACCTGTGTTAAACCATACATACGGAGACACCCCTGTATCCATGATTGCAAAACGAATATAGTATGTTCCAGAAGCATAAAATGTGAAATCAAAGCTATCTTTCGAAAAAACTTTCCATTAGAACCATAACTTGTATCATAAACAATTGTTCCATCTTCTGTTGTCAGACTGTATAAAGCATATTGTACTTTATCTGTTGTTCCTTCTGAAGATAATTTAAAAGTTGTAGGCATTCCACATGTTATATTCTCCGGGTACTGCACCTTAAAAGTCACGTTGCCACTTGTCTTAGAAAAGGTTGTCTGTACTTTTTGATTATATATTAATAATGCTTCGTTAGAAATTGTTTTGTATCCTGACGCATCCTTCACTATGCAACGGAAGCTCATTCCATTTCTCTTTTCCAGATAGCCTACCTTCAATGTTGTCTTTGTCTGTCCACTCCAATCTGACCATGTAGTGCTTCCTGCCTGTTTGTACTGCCACTGATAGCTTAAGCCTTCTCCTTCTGCCTTGACGGTAAAGCTTGTTGTCATTCCTTCTTCTACTGTTTTATTTTCAGGCTGCTGGATGATCTTCGGTCCATTCACATAAGTCAGCTTTGCTTCATCTGAGATTGTCTTATACCCTGATGCGTCCTTCACTATGCAACGGAAGCTCATTCCATTTCTCTTTTCCAGATAGCCTACCTTCAATGTTGCCTTTGTCTGTCCACTCCAATCTGACCATGTAGTGCTTCCTGCCTGTTTGTACTGCCACTGATAGCTTAAGCCTTCTCCTTCTGCCTTGACGGTAAAGCTTGTTGTCATTCCTTCTTCTACTGTTTTATTTTCTGGCTGCTGGATGATTTTCGGTCCATTCACATAAGTCAGCTTTGCTTCATCTGAGATTGTCTTATACCCTGATGCATCCTTCACTATGCAACGGAAGCTCATTCCATTTCTCTTTTCCAGATAGCCTACCTTCAATGTTGCCTTTGTCTGTCCACTCCAATCTGACCATGTAGTGCTTCCTGCCTGTTTGTACTGCCACTGATAGCTTAAGCCTTCTCCTTCTGCCTTGACGGTAAAGCTTGTTGTCATTCCTTCTTCTACTGTTTTATTTTCCGGCTGCTGGATGATTTTCGGTCCATTCACATAAGTCAGCTTTGCTTCATCTGAGATTGTCTTATACCCTGATGCGTCCTTCACTATGCAACGGAAGCTCATTCCATTTCTCTTTTCCAGATAGCCTACCTTCAATGTTTCCTTTGTCTGTCCACTCCAATCTGACCATGTAGTGCTTCCTGCCTGTTTGTACTGCCACTGATAGCTTAAGCCTTCTCCTTCTGCCTTGACGGTAAAGCTTGTTGTCATTCCTTCTTCTACTGTTTTATTTTCCGGCTGCTGGATGATCTTCGGTCCATTCACATAAGTCAGCTTTGCTTCATCTGAGATTGTCTTATACCCTGATGCATCCTTCACTATGCAACGGAAGCTCATTCCATTTCTCTTTTCCAGATAGCCTACCTTCAATGTTGCCTTTGTCTGTCCACTCCAATCTGACCATGTAGTGCTTCCTGCCTGTTTGTACTGCCACTGATAGCTTAAGCCTTCTCCTTCTGCCTTGACGGTAAAGCTTGTTGTCATTCCTTCTTCTACTGTTTTATTTTCCGGCTGCTGGATGATCTTCGGTCCATTCACATAAGTCAGCTTTGCTTCATCTGAGATTGTCTTATACCCTGATGCGTCCTTCACTATGCAACGGAAGCTCATTCCATTTCTCTTTTCCAGATAGCCTACCTTCAATGTTTCCTTTGTCTGTCCACTCCAATCTGACCATGTAGTGCTTCCTGCCTGTTTGTACTGCCACTGATAGCTTAAGCCTTCTCCTTCTGCCTTGACGGTAAAGCTTGTTGTCATTCCTTCTTCTACTGTTTTATCCACTGGTTGATCAACTATTTTTATGTTGTTCGATTCGACAGCTTCCCACTTAGCATATAATGTAACCGGTCGGTCATATGGCATAAATGCTTCACCTGATTTGTACAGTCTGCTGTCTAAACCTTGTGACCATCCTTTAAATCTATATCCTGTTCTACTATATTTACATTCTTCTAATATAACCCTTTGATTTAATGGATAACTTTTTGTGATACAATTGCCATCTCCACCATTTGGATCATATTTTACATCAACCATTTTATTATTTCCAAAATTACAATAAAAGTCCAAATTATTCTGTATTGAATACTTATTATCGTCTGTTGACATATACTGAATTTTATTATTCTGATCAATATATACAAAAACGGATAGCAAACTCTATTACAATCCTTCAAATATAGGTAACGTCCCAATTGATCTGCGATCAAACTATCTTTGCCCTCATAAGTAAAAAGTAATATTCTTATAATCATACAACTCTTGAAATTTTTGTACATCTTCCTTTACTGCGGTATCCATTGGCATTGCTATAATATCCAAATCAGCATTTTCTTTATATAATCCTTGAAACTGACTCAAACAGTCATACACAGAAATAAAATATATTAAAAGTTTAGGTTTTCCCACAGCCTGAGTAGAGATAATTTCGTTGTTAGTTGTAACATTTTCAAATATCCATGTATTATCAATATTTAATGGTGTATCATGATTTATTGCTGGTAAATCAGAATCTGTTGCTGGTAAAACATAAGATTGTTCAGCCATTGGATATGCATCATTAAATTCTTCTGTTGCACAGTTCTCTCTTCTGGTATGATCAGCTGAAAAATCATTTTCATTCTTCAAAAGATAACGGTTAAATGTCTGTGTATCCTGACCATCCCATGTAGTATCAACATTATAATAAACGTTACCTACTCTTACAATATTCCATGCATGTGCCCCCCCATTTGCAGTTCCTGGAATAATTCTAACAGACAATCCAGCATCTTTACACATCCTATAAAAAAGTACTGCATATCCATTACAGACTGCTTTTCCATTACATAATGCGCCATATGCTGTGTATTTTACTGTATTGGTACTGTCACTTAATCCATCATAATCATAATCTACATGGTCACAGATATAATTATGAATAGCAATTACCTTCTCCACATCTGTTTTTCCATTTAAATTCAATGAAGCTAACGCACAAGTCACAGCACTTGTCAGCTGTTTCTCCTGTCTGCCGTTGAAAAATAATTCATGTAATATGTATAGGTTACTCTTGTAGCACCTGTATAACTTCTTGTACTAACACTGTATCCAACTCCTCCATACTTAAGAGCATCCCCTTCCTGTCCTGTACAAGATTCCGTATATTCCTGTGCTGATGTCATTGCACTAACTGGTCCAATTTTATTATTAATCTCAATCGGTACACTAACTGTTATCTGACTATTCCTTGCTACAACTTGTTCTTTCAGATATTGATATAACGCATCTTCTGTATCAAGCTGCACCACATCATCCGAAAGTACAGACACCTCATCTGTTTTTATCTGTGGTAACGTCTCTCCATCAGCTAAAATCACATACGGCGCTATCTCTTCTACGGACACAACCTTTTCTTCTGACATGCCAAGTTCATTCGTTTCATCTTCTACAAATGTTACATACTCTACCTCTTCAGATACCTTACTTTGAACAGGCTGCTCCGTATTCTCAGCATACACTAACAGCTGTGGAAATGATGTAAAAAAAATAAAGATAAAACCAGACAACAAATAAAACACTTCTTCACTCTTTTGTTCATACTCTTTCTCCCTCGTAGAAAAACTAATTTACATTTATCTCCAAATCAAACTTTTTCTCAATTGCTTTCAGATATTTTTCGTTATGGCTCGCCGCAACGAGCATCGGTGCATATGCGTCTCTGCCACTGATGTTGAACATATATGGAAAATCTTTGAAATGTTCCTTATAATCTGCAGCAAAATCTAAAATTCCTTGTTGTATCTCCTTTATTCCTTCCTGATTTGCATCATACTTTCCGAATTGCAATGTAATATCTAAATCCGGCAGATATCTGTCTTCTGTCTTTTCCCTGCACGCATTTCCGCTCTGGAATCCAGAAAACTGTGGTGTCGGAGATGACAGTAGCAATTCCCAGAATACATTGTAATCCTTATTCGGATCATGTTTTTTCAATAGATCTCTGTTATGGCTCTGAGAATACAGATAGGCAACTAACTTGCCACTCTGTAAAAAAGGTTCTGACGCATCTGGCTCTGAATTATGTACTGTATTTGTTCCTGCAATCAAGCCAATAATTTCACAAGGTATATACCATTCCTGCTCCACCAGATGTCGAAGTGTCATTGCTCCACTTCCAGCCCATCCAATGTCAACCGCTACGGCTCTTTTGCATCCGGTTAAAATGTCCTCATAATATCTTTTTGCTGCCTTGTGCTGTTCTTTATATTTTTTTATAACACATTCCCATTTAGACTCAATAAATTTTCTCAGTTTCGATTGATTACTATCTGTAAGATACTCTGATACATCCAGTCCGACTAATTCTCTGCCAAGCTCCTGCAATTCCATTGCTTCAAGAATTTCAGCTATCTTATACTGTTGATTTACCTTATGTTCAATAAATCTTCTAAAATAGTCATGCCTGTCATCCTCTGCCATTAGCTTTGTAGCCGCTTTTCTCGACCAATACGCATATTCCGTAGAATCTTCCTGATACAACTTATTATACACCTGTTTTATGATATCTCCATCCCTAGACAGAAAAAGAATTTTGTCAATCCCATTCTTTTTATAATAATCATGAATGAAGGTACAATAACCTAATACAAATAATCCCCCATATATATATCCGTATTCATATTCCATAGAATACGAATTGTTACCACAATACATGTGATTATTTACAATCCCCCGATATGCGGCTCCAACCATAAGACTCATATCATATGCCCGGTAAGCTTTCGAATGTTTATTTACATTTGGATAATAAAAAACTGCCAATCCTGCCTTTTTAGCATTTGTGATATCGCTGATCTCATTATCGCCAATATGAATTATTTTCTCTTTTCAAAATCTTCCTTCACATATTCATATATAGTACCGTCTGACTTTCCAGCAGTATATTCACTTGATATGTATAGCTTCTGAATACCAGAATAGCCATTTTGTGCAAGCAACTTTTCCAGAAAGTCTTCTGATAAGTACATATCAGAGGTTATGATGATAGTCTTTTTTCTACGCTGTAATTCCTTAAAAACCGTCTGCATTACCGGATTTGCATAGCAAAATCTCTGCTCTAATTCCTCTTCCAGATTTCTTCCTTTCCCAGCCGGATAGCCAGTCTCGCACTCTATCCTGTTCCGGATTTCTTCCAGCGTGACCTCATAGCTTCCTGAAACAGCAAATTTATCCTGTCTGGCTTTCCACTCCTGCACTATTCGAACCGATTTAAAATCTAATATCCCAATCTCTTCTGCCAGATAGTCAAATAAATCTGTTGGTGCAGAAAAAGGTCTAAAAATCAGAGTATCAAAAATATCGAATGATATAATGTCATAGTCCTTAACTGCCTCCAGAATATGTGTAGCTGAATATTCCGTAGTGAAAAGAGATTCCGGCACATCTGTCTTAAGGTTTTTCTGCTCATTTTCTCTCACTATTTTTATATAATCTAATGTCCAGTCTTTCAATATATAATAGCGAACATTCAACCATAATAAAACAAAATAAGAATTTATCTTCGAAAAAGGGGTCTGTTTACAATGAACTTCCATATATCTTTCACGAATACCGCTATGCTTATTAACTAATTCGTTATATATCTGCATACGTAAACTCATCTTGTAGCTACCTCTTTCTTATTTAATGCTTCTTCTTTATTTTAAAAGTGACTCAGCTAAATTAAGTGCAGACCTAATTGTCACATCCATATCATAGTATTTGTATTCTCCCAATCTGCCACCAAAAATAACCTTTTCCTCTTTCTCAGACATTTTTTTGTATTCCTGATAAAGCTTATTATTCTTCTCGTCATTTACCGGATAATAAGGTTCATCACCCGGCTTCCATTCCGAGCTGTACTCTTTACTGATCACTGTTTTCGGAAGGTCATTTCCAGCTTCATCCTTTCCAAACTCAAACCATTTGTGTTCGATAATCCTTGTCCACGGAGTTTCTCTGTCTGTGTAATTTACAGCCGCATTTCCCTGAAAATTCGGAATATCTAAAACCTCGTTTTCAAACCGAACAGACCGGTATTCCAAATTTCCCAATGCATAATCAAAATATGCATCGATGGCACCTGTATAAATTATCCTGTCTGCCAACGCTTCGTATTTTTCTCTTTCCTTTAAGAAATCTACATTTAAACGCACTTCTATTCCATCCAGCATATTTTCAACCATTTTCGTATAGCCGCCTACCGGTATTCCCTGATACAGTGCATTGAAATAATTATTGTCAAAGGTCAGTCGAACCGGAAGCCTTTTTATAATAAATGCCGGTAATTCCTTACAGTCTCTTCCCCACTGCTTTTTCTGTATAACCCTTTACAAGCTTTTCATAAATGTCTCTGCCAACGAGGGAAATAGCCTGTTCTTCCAGATTCTTTGGTTCTCCTGTTATCTCGCTTTTCTGTTCCTCAATTTTCTCTGCTGCCTCTTCCGGTGTTACTACTCCCCACATTTTATTAAACGTGTACATATTAAACGGCATAGAATATAATTCCCCTTTGTAATTCGCAACCGGAGAATTTGTGAACCGGTTAAATGTAGCAAATTGCGTTATATAATTCCACACTCCAGTATCATTCGTATGAAATATGTGTGCTCCATATTTATGAAAATTAATGCCCTCTACTTTTTCTGTGTATATATTTCCTGCTATATTTGGTCTTTTATCAATTACTAAAACAGACTTCCCGTTTTTCTTAGCTTCGTGTGCAAATACAGCACCAAAAAGCCCAGCTCCAACTACTAAATAATCATACATCACTTTTTATCTCCTTTACATTTTATATTTTCTTCTATACTTATGCACCACAATTCTCCACAGCACAGAATTTTTCACTTTATATATCTTTGTTTTTTGCAATTTACTATGATTTCTTGCAGGATCTACCTTGTATAGCCACGGCAGACCTTTCAAATAATCATCCATTGCTTTTATGACATAATATTCAGATATAAAATCCTTATTAACATGATACAGTGATATCTTCTGCTTCCATTTGTCCAGCACTGCCTGTCTGTCCTCATCCAAGCCATATACTTCATTCACAAACAGCGGATTTCTGGTATCATAGTATAGCATAATTGGTGTCTGACGATGTTCAAATGTTTCATGCCAGACCTGTACACCTTTTATAATAATTGGCGGACGTCCGCATCTTAGTCCATACTCCACATCATCGCAATGAATGAAAAAAGGAAGCACATCATTTTCTCTGACAAATTCGTATGGAAAGCAGCAGAACCACCAGCCCCCATACTCAGCCCCACTGTTCCATTCAACATCCGGCTCTTTCTGTATCTCTTCTATGCTCTTATTCAAGCCCACATGACGGATGTTTCCTGCATTCCAGATTTCTGCCGCCGTATATTGTATCTGTCTGTTATCCATCCGGAACATCCTGCCAGCTACCGGTCTGTCCGCATTTTCTTTGTCAACCATCTGAAGGAAATCAAATAATTTGTAAAAACAGGATATATCAAATTCGACATCATCATCCATAAACACGACATGTGTAAAGTCTTTTCCCGCATTTCTGATTACTTCAATTCCATACTGATACCCACCTGATCCGCCTACATTTCCCCTCGGATTATGTATCAAATGAATAAATTCCGAATCAGACTCTTCCAATTCACACGCATTGTCTATAATATAGACTTGTAAAAATCCAAAATACCGGCTTTTCACATCGTTCCGGCAAAAAAGAGAGACCTCTATTTTATCTGTTATTTTTTTTATGTACTTTTCACGTTTATAGGTGCATATATTAACTGCAATAGACACTCTGTTCATTTTTTATTCCTGCATTATTGTCCTGAAATCCTCTGCCACTTCATTTCCAAGTAAAATACACGTCATTGTATAGGTTCTCTGCTCATTCATTAGTGCCGACAAATCTTTTCTTGCCCTGTCCAGATACTCCTTTTTATATTTATCCTGTATCTTTTCAAGTGCATACCTGTGCGTTTGCAATTTACACATCTGGTAATAATCTATTAACTGCTGATTTCCTGTTCTTCCTATCGACTGATCCAAATATGCAAATATATCAAAATGAACATATAACCGCTGGTCATTTGCTGCAACGTCCTGTCCTTCCCGCTCTAATCTGTAATAATATAAATTTTCCGGAAGCATCACAACGGATTTTGCAAATGCAAACGTTTCTACCTTAAACGGAAGATCATCAAATCTTTTAATATTCGTGTAAAAATGAATATTGTTCTGTCTTAAAAATTCTGTTCTGTAAATTCCTCTCCAGATTGCCACTCTGCTATAAGTCACTAATTCCTTAATCTTATTCGCATCATAGCATCCATCAATGTAAGGCTGTACTATATAATCTTCTGCATTTCTGCTTAAACCGGAATTTTCATAATATTCCTTATATCCACACAGACTAATATCAAAATTTCCTTCCATCGCTTTTCTAAGAAGTTTATGAAACATATTGATTTCGATAAAATCATCCGGGTCAATAAACCCTACATACCTGCCTCTTACCCTTTCCAGTCCCATCTGTCTTGCAGACGCACAACCGCCATTCTCTTTTTCAATCAATAAAATACGCTTGTCATTTCTGGCATATTTTCTTATAATATCAGCCGAGGCATCCTTTGATCCATCACTCACAAATAAAAACTCAACATAATCTGCTTTCCAGGCAGTAACACTTCTGATACACTGTTCTATATAGTTTTCAACATTATAAACCGGGAAAACAATACTCAGTTCCTTCTCATAGCTGTCCTTTTTCCAATCAAGCGATACAGGAGGTCTTTCTGCTCTCCATGTTTTTAAATGAATTTCCTTACAAGTATTTCTGCATTTCTCCCATATCTTATATGCGCTTATCTGTCCCTCTTTGATAGAACCAACAATGTATGCCGGCTCATATTTTATCATTGCAAGAAGCTCATGACCACTGCAATTTACCGGATATAAGCCCCATTCTTCTTCCATTCCATCAAATTCATAATAGGATAAAAATGAAAGTTTCTCAGGCAATGTGATTATACCTCTCGCCTGGTCATTCCATAAACGTTCTTTTAAGACTAAAATATCCTTTTTGGTCCATGAAAACACCAAAGTACAATCCGACATATTTGTAAAGCTAAATATTTCCTCCAGTCGTTCGAATCCGCACTCACCAATTACAATAACCGCCTTACCAATATCCTGATGTAATGCACAAAACATTTCTAATTCTTCCATTTTAATTACCATGTCCTATCATTTTTTCATCATCAATTTTAATGTGTACTTTAATCCGCTATCTTTTATACATTGAATTCCTCTGGTGAGAATATTTCCCTTTCTCGCACCATGAAGAAGCCAATAACGATACATATTGTTGCGCTCTTCATATAATGCAAGCTGTGCATATCTGTCACTTCTGATAAACTCCATGAACGCCTCTTTTTTATTTTTTTCCTGTGCGTCTTTCCACTTATAATCCAGGAAAGCGCTGATCTGCTCCTGTGAAAGTCTCAGAAAAACCTGATGCAGCCCCTCCAGCAGGGCATGAATATATTCTGTATTCGTCATATCCAGCATCCAAAAGGAATATTTACACATTAAATTAACAATCTGTGCTGTCTCTGCTCTGGAATAATCAGACCTATCCACTTCATCTAACACATCATGAAATACTTTTATAACATCCAGCCTTCCTGCTCCGGTTCCTGCTGTAATCTGTCCCGGCACGTTCGTCCGGTAAATAAAACCTGTCCCCGGCAGTGCAACTACATTTTCTGCACGGTGCAATAACTGTATATGAGGTCGTATATCTTCCCACTTCACGCCTTCCGGAAATGTAAAATGATTATCCTTAAGGAACCCAGTCCGGTAAATTTTACGATTCGCATTTACCTCCAGAGAATATACTTCCGGGCAATTATCAGTATTAATTACCTTAATGCTCTTGTTATCCTGCACCTCAAATATCTGTTCATATTCTGACTTGTCCATCCAATATTCAAGCATATGAGATGCCTCGTTATAACACTTTGGCAATGTAAATATGATATCTGGCTCAAAATCCAGTGACGTAATCAGTTGTTCAAATTTTTCTACAAATCTGATATCCTGCCAATCATCACTGTCAAGGAAGCATACATACGGCGTATTAACATATGTAAGTCCTGTATTGCGGGCTGCTCCAAGACCTTTGTTCTCCTGATAGATATATTTAATTGAGTTATTCTTTTGGTATTCTTCACAAATCTTTCCCGTATCGTCAGTAGATCCATCGTTCACAATAATTATCTGATAATTTTTTGCGCTTTGGTGCAAAATACTTGATAGACATTGTCTCAAATATTTAGATACGTTATATGCTGGAATAACAATCGATATTAAGTTCTCCGTCTGCACATTCAACTTCCTCCATTGTTCTGATTTTCTAAACTGCCATAATCCTCATCATAACACAGCACATTTTATATTTTTTTCTTCACATCGAAACAAATTCCTTTTGTCGAAAAACTACTCAAAAATTTCTGACCATCTTTGCTAACACACCGAACCGAATAATAATATACTTCATTTTCATCCGTCAACGTGTCTACAAAATAATTCGTCAACGTAATTCCTATTCTTTCCCATTTTCCTTTTTTTGTTCTCCTTACTACCAAATAATTCGTATCCTCATGAAGTTTTTCCCATGAAATTTCAAATTTATTATCTATTTTTCTTACATTCAGTAATTTAGGAGTCGGATACTCATATATAACCGTTTTCTTACCATTAAAAAAACAATACTTATCAATCCATAATTGTTTTTAACAACCTTACCATTACACTTATCTATGCAATATATTTGAAAATGATGTTCCTTTCCTTGTAAACAATTTGGAATTGTGGCAGAAGTAATGTCCACATTCCAAATTGTAACCAGTAGTTTTTCAGCATCATCAATAATCTCATATAACAAATATCCATCTGCCTCATTGCATTTTTTCCCAAGTTATCTTGATTATTCCTTTATCCAATTGACATATCTCCCGCTTTACTTTTCTTTAAAGCACGCTCTATATACCTATCTAACAAGTCCCAAAACCATTCGTTTATATTCGATGTTGTATAACCTAATTGCTTTGCCTTACTCATATTCATAGAAAACGAGGTTTCATTGTACTCATGAAATGGTGACTTGTCACCTTTCTCTACATCAATAATTGCCCTTTCGCCAACTCTATTTTCTATATATTTAATAATTGTATCGATGGTTATATACCCTTCACTAGCAAGATTGATTGGTCCACTATAATTTTGTGCTGCAATCCAGGGCAAAAATTTTCCCACTTCCGTATCTCTTATAAAAGTAAATCCTCTTGCAACATCATCAATACTCATTGGTATATGTGTTTTACAATATGTTGGCAATAATAATATAATCTATCTGTTTTCGTAACATATGGAATCCTAACTGTAACACCATTAATATGATTATATTTTTGATACAATACTCCTTCCGCTTGTCTTTTTTCCCACAACATATCCAGCCGTAGTATCCACCAGCTTCATAGGATTTGTTTTTGGATCAAAATCTTCCTCTCGCAAGTCAATTTTTTTATCTTTATAAGCCTCAACACTAGAAAGTTGAATATATCTTCCACAGGAAATTGCGTTAAGAACATTATCAACATAATTTGAGCAATATGCCAAATTGTCAAATACTACATCAAAATATTTACCTTTTAATGCTTTATATACACTTTCTCTGTTAGAAACATCCATGACAATTCTATTTACATCTATTCCAAATGCATCCTTTTTTCTTCCTCTGGTTGCAATATATACATCATTTCCCAATGCAATTAATTGTTTTACAAGTTGCACACCCATAAATCTTGTACCACCGATTACCAAGACCTTTTTGCCTGAGATTGGTGCCTTTGCTGATGATGTCAATGCAAAGTATTCATCTTTTCCACAGCTTTTAGGATTTTCCGTCACACTATCTCTAGCCCATGCGCAATCTCTTCTAACAATTTTTGCAGGATTTCCTCCGATGGAGCAATTATTAGGGAATTGACCTTTTACCACACTTTTGGCACCTACAATGCTTCCATTTCCAATATTCGTTCCGTGCATAATAAATGCACCCTTTCCAACCCATACATGCTCTCCAATTATAATTGCATTGCGATGTGACGGCTGTTTTTCTGACGCAGAATTAATATTTTTTCCTGTCGAAACATCAAAAATTGTATGTCCATCCCCAGCCCATAAATCTATATCATGTGAGAACATGCTGTCTCTTCCAATGATAATTTTTTTACCTGCATTTGCATGAAGTTCAAGATTTGTTTCAAATGTACACTCTTCATTAATCAAAATCTGACCTGCACTAACTATTCTATAAAGAGCATTGGTTAATCTACATCCTCTTCGAATAATAACTTCAGACTTTCCACTATATGATTTTGTAATAAAACGATTCTCGCCATTAAATCTGCATTCTTTTTCTATTTCAATATATGTACCAGCTAATAAATCAAATGACATATTGGAGCTTCCTGTTACTTTATCTCCAATAATAATATGATTATTGCATCCCCTGAAACACTATTTTTTTTTATTATTCCGGTATAACCTTCAATCGTATTACCATATGCATCCGAATATCTTCCCTTTGACAAATCAAACTCATTTATGACAATTGGTTTATGATACCTGCATATAAAATCCTGAAGATTATTATAACCATACTGCTCTAGCAGTGCATAGGTATCTGCAGCATTTTTCGGATCAAAAGCTACTATATAGAAGTCACTGCTTCCATCTTTTATCTTAGAAACCGGGAAAACTTTTTCATTATCCACTTTTGTTTCTGACTTTGCAATTGAAAAAGCAACCTCTAATCCAAAATATTTTTTAATATTTCTTCAAATTTGCGGGATTGTATCCATGTAACAATTTTTCTTCCATTGCTATACCTTGCCGCCGCCTCTGCAAGATAATAATATTCATGATAATTTTCCGGTAATTTTTGTCCAGTTCCTGCTTGTAATATTTGTAAATCTGATTATAATAACATCCTTTTTGTTAAGGATGTAAAATCCATTCTGTCAAAATACTCAAAAAATTCTTCCCTGTTTTTATGAAGACGATACGGTCCTTTTATAATATGGTTTCCTCGGATTGCGACCTCCAAAGGTTCTTCCCTTACCTTTTTCATGCCAGACTTTAATTTTTCAAAAAATTCTTCTGCTTTTTTATTATTTACCAAAACAACAGATGTACCCTTTAAGTCAGACATTTCTTCATCATATTTTGGAATGCCCCAAAAATCTCCTATTGTTAAATCTCCCTGTCTCGGCAATTTATTAGATACACATTTTCCACAAGTTGTATTTTTCGAAATAGATTTTAAATATGCTATAAAATACATATCAGACTCTAAAGGCTTCTGATACGTTGTTCCATCTGTAAAGTACGCATTGATTCCAGCATGCCATCCCCACGGCGTCTTTTGTTTAAATTCTAATCTATTTAATTTCTTCGCTCCTAATACATCATTATGATATTTTTCAAATACTTTTGAAGATGTAATTCCATGGCACAATAAATCAATTGTATAAAGATTTGCATACTCCTGTCCTAAATAAGAATATAAACCTGCAACCTGACAAGGCATTCCAGTAAATAACACCATCTTGCCATCCTTTAACAATTTTTTTATTTCAGGGTACACTTTAGCCGCGTAACTCTGCATATATTTTGAACCGCGTAATCGCCACAAATCTCCTATATTGTTTATGATAATATGTTCTACTTTATAATCCTGCTCGTATGCAGCTCCAGCAACGTATCCTCCCTGCTCAATTACATACTTTGCAGCTACTGTGAACATTCCTCTGAGGAACTTATTTCTCTTATTTCATCTGACGCCATCATTGCATAACATTTCGGTTTTGCTTCATTTTTATACACCGGATTTTCCGATGTACATTTTTTCAAACATATGCCACATTTCACACATTTTTCGCTGTCAATCTCCGGAACCAGAAATCCCTCATTGTTATATTTAAGATTTATGGCATCTTTCGGACATACCTCCTGACATGCCCCACATCCTGAACAATTTTTTTCTCATCTACAACTTTATTTACCGTCCGGCTATTATATAGTGCCTTGTCTAAATGATTTTTTAACCAGGCAATTGATTCTTTTCTTTTTTCCAAAATAACTTCATTTACAGAAGTATAATCAATATTGACATTAAACCCTGCTTCATTAAATTTGCTAACAAAATCCTCCGGTTTTTCAATCATTCTGTCAAGTAATCCAAGTTCTCCCAACAGAAATGGGAAACGTGCCCCTCCGCGTCCCACATTTTTCATTACTACAAACGGTTTTGGAAAATAATTGAAAAACAAGTTCCATGAAAGGAATCGGTTAACACATATTGAGAATTTTTGTATAAATATAACCACTCATTCACTGTTGGATCAAGTTCATAAGAAACCAGTTCTGAGGAGATTTTTAACCTTTCTTTAAAACTTTCTTTATCCCCACTCTCATTAAATACAACAATTACTTTTTTCTGAGTTTCTTCCGCTATTTTCTGAATACTTGCTCCAATTTTTTCATTTGGATCCAGTATATATGCAAATATGTAGTCTCCCTCAACTTTAAAATCCGATGCCTCTGCAATGAGTTCATTATATTTCTCAACTGGGCATAAAAAACTGGATCTGACAATAATTCTGCCGAAATGCCAAATTCATCCTTGCATATTCTCTGAGAAAAATCGTCTCTAACAGATATACCATCAAAACGATGTAAATTACGATCTGTTCTTATCTTTTCATCCTCTGGTCCAATATATTTATCCTTTCCAAAGGATGTTGCATACAATTTTCACTTTATCGTCTGCGACAAAATCAAAAAAATAGGATTGTCCATAAGGACGGCTTAAGTTATAGTTCCACATCTGGTCAGAACCTAAAACAAACGCTGAAAAGTTATTATTCAACTCTGACAATCTATTAATCGGTAATAAAGGGGTCACCTCGTATCTATCCCTTGCAAATTTTAATGGGTGAGATCTATTAAGTGCATCAATATCGATTTCTCTCCCCAGTGGATTTCTTATCATTGCATACGTGTAATTCAAGCTTTCCAGCACACGTGTCAATGCATAATAAGTAATAATACTTCCATAATTATTTCCATACCACAAACCATATACTGCTACATCATATTTATCTTTCATATCATTTATCTCCTTATCGCAAGTAACCATCCCAGAAATCAACCCCGGTAATTTGTTTCTTTGCATTTTTATAAGCTTCAGTAACTTTTTCCATATTCTTATTATAATTTCTTCTTATTTCCCGATATCTCTTCATTAACCTGAGATACTCGCTTCTTGAGCGGTATCTTAAAACTCCAGTCTGATTATGAGGGTTCACTGCCAGTACTACATCATGTCTGTACTGTTTCTCCGGTATGTCAAACCAATCATATGCTACAACTGCCGGCTCATGGTTCATCATGAATTTCGGTAACAGTTGCCAGTTATGTGTCTTAAAATAGCGTTTCAATTTTCGCTTTGAGAACAATTTTCCCTCATAGAATTTATAAATCTTATCATAATCAACGTAGATATCTGCGAAATTCTGCCGTATATCAACCAATGGTTTTACCCTTGAAGTCTGCTGTTTCATAATTGTTTCGCCTTCCGGCTTCATGAGAAACTCCGGACCTTTCAGAAAATCATCCACTGCGTCAAGCAGCAAATCACATCCGACATAATTGTAACGGCTTATCTCCTTGTCAAATATATCTTTTATTCGTTTCAAATAATCTACTTCAGGAGTTACACCACTTGTCGCCTGAATAATCAGACTGTTTCTATGTACCTGATAAAATTCCATCGGCATATTAAATTTTGTGACAAATCCCATATGCCATATGCAGATGCCGTTCATCGTTATAAATTTAGCATGATTCGCAATGGAAAACTCTACATCATCTCCACGGATAAACAATGGCAGTGATAATCTGTCTAAGCTTAATTTGGTTCTCGGAATACAGCAATACCACCATCCTGCATAATTGTTTGGCTGGTCTTCGTATATTTTTTCATTTAATAAAACAGAAGTTGCCAAATGCATTTCCATGGATGGTTTTCTTGGTCCATAGGTTCCATCTTCACTGACAAAGCCTACGTCTTCATGCTGTACGTGCATTTTTTCATAATAGAGCATCGCACCGCTGATAAAATGATCTCTATATTCCGGCTTTAAGCAGCGTAACAGATTGTATGTTCTGATAATGCTCTCCGGCAAAATTTTTACATCATCATCCATGAGAAGCGCGTGAGTCGCATTAAATGTCTCGTCCCGAAGCGTTTCAATCATTCCACGGGTGTAACCACCGGAGCCTCCGACATTTGGATTCTGATAGATATGAATACGTTCCCCATTCCATTCTTCTGTGTTAAGAGTTCTTCCGTTATCAATTACCCTGACAAATATATGATCTGCGATTTCTTCATCCGAATAGATAATCTCATTTTCGATAAGTCTCAGATTACGGGTAATAAAATCTTCTTTTCTGAATGTAACCGTTACCAATGAGAGTTCCACTTCATTCATCTTATCTGTACTGATATCAGCCAGATAACTTCCCTCATAGATTGAAATATCTGAATATGCAAATACCTGAAATGATACCACTTGACTTTTTACATCAAAAGGAATCGGAATCAGTATTGTCTCTGTTTCATCACATTCATAATAGTTTTCCGATAATACCTCTTTTTCTATTATGTTGTTATTCATGTAATGTCCAAATAACTGTATTCCTAATGTTCCTTTAACCTTCAGTTGTAAATATGCATGGTCAATAGCCGTATATTTCTTCCATTTTTCCAAAGAAAAAGCATTAAAATATGTAAAGAATTCGGTTTGCTGATCTTTTTTCAGGCAATGTGCAGACTCATATATATTATGACTGAATCTGTCTCCTCTGTAAAACATATGCCAATGCTGAATTAATTCATTTTTTGGAAACAATATGTTCTGTAATTTCATCATTTTATCCATCACTAACTCTCCCCTATTCCAGACATTTACCAAGCCACTCTTTTGAATGCTCTATGAAAGCCTTTAATTTATAATCTACAACTCCATATTTTATTGGTTTTTATATAAATAGCTTTTTTCTTTCACATCATCTTCTACGAAGATAATCCGTTCTTCCAGTCCCAGCTGCTCTAAAGTAGAGATAACCTCCAACGATTTCTTTTTATTTCTCGATAAAATTGCAATAAAAGGCTTCTTATATACAATTGCGAGATGAACGATTGCATTCGAATCTGTTATCACTAATGAACTTTTTTGAATAAGCTCGATATAATTATCAATGCAAAGCTCTTTAATATTATAATTGGCTACACGGTATCTTACTTTCTCTTCTGCCAGGCTCACTACTTTTTGTTTTTGTATATCCGGTTCCTCAATAAAGCTTGCTATGAATAATCCTTCTTCTTTCCCATTATCGGTATAACTGAATTTGTCACTTAACAAAATTGGATTGCATACACGCTCACAGGAAACATCAAATTCCATGTTTAAAATATTCAGGGTATTGTCATCCGCTACGGATATTGCATTGTATGTTTTCATCATAAAATATGCCGCATTTTTTGGTCCTACCGAGTAATCACAATCTTCTCCAAAAGACGGAGCATATGCTATTTTCTTCAACTGTGGAATAATCTGTTGGAAAAAAGTATCTTCCACTTTCTCATCTTTACAAAGCCGCCATCTATTTGATGCCCCTGTGATAAACGCATAAAATGTTGAATAATATTCTTCCCTTGTCATCCTTAAATTCATCCCAGCCACCATACAGCAACGTTCCTTTAAGTATTGGTACCCAAAAGATTTTTCATCCAAATACCTGTCATTCACCACACAGTCATATCCCAGTTCTTCTAAGGTTTTGTACAAGGCATATGTAGATAAAACCTGACCAAGATCATAAGAATTATTAATTGTGTCCAATAAAATATTCCTTTTTTTTCCCATTTTCATTTTCTCCTAATTATGTTGTGATCTATATGCAGCACACACAATGTCCGGATTACCAACCATTTGAAGTTTTCCTTTTTCAATCCAGACAACCTTTGTGCAGTTCTTTAAAATAGTGCCTATTCCATGAGATACCATCAAAACCGTACTTCCACCATGAATTAATTCCTGCACTCTGCTGAGACTCTTTTTTCTAAAGAATTCATCTCCAACAGAAAGGACTTCATCAAGAATCAATATCTCTGCTGCATCTCCGACAGTTGCAATTGCAAAGCCTAACCGGCTGACCATACCGCTTGAAAAATTCTTCACTTTTTCATCCATGAATCCATCCAGTTCAGCAAAGGAAACTATTTCATCATAATGTAAATCAATAAACTCCTTTGTATATCCGATGATTGCACCATTTAAATATACATTTTCTTTTGCAGACAATTCCATATCAAATCCTGCACCCAGTGTCAATAACTGGATTTTTTTCTTATCAACAACAACCTCACCACTTGAGGGATTTAAAGCACCGGATATTATTTTTAACAGAGTAGATTTTCCAGAGCCGTTTGTACCAATTATTCCGACAATCTCGCCCCGATAAATATCAAAGCTTACATGATCAAGAGCCTTTAGTGTACGATAATTTACCTGATGTTTTATTAATTGAATGATATACTCTTTAATTCCCGAAGTGCTTAATGTAGGTGTTTTATACACCATAGACACATCATCTACCTTAATAATTGGTTTTTCTGTCGTCATATCAGACTCATCATTCACATCTTCTGAACTGATTTCTTCACTGTCCTTTATATTGTTTTCAAGTTCCTCTTTGCTCAAATCCAGCAATTGAAGCTCGTCAGATTTTTTCTTTTTATCCTTGAAACTTTTCCTTTCTTGAAACGCAAAAAGATTACAGCAAACAGCAATAGAAACCCAACAATGATACCTAAACCTATTTTCCAGACCGGAGTACCCGCTGTCGTATTCTCCGTTGTCATGAATACCTCTGTGTTACTTTCCTCAGTTTCAGTTTGTTCCTCACTGCTAATATCAGTTATGTTTTCCGTTGCTTCAATTACAGTTTCAGTAACTTGCTCCATAGGCGACTGTTCTTCTTCTACCTCTCCTACTGTATCCTCGCCTGACAAATTCACCTGAACATTCTGGAGATTTTCAATATCAAAATTCTCTCCCGTTTCTGTCAATGCCGTTGCACTCGTAATCTGAATATCTGCCATTCCGCCGCTTAAGGCTTCAAATGTCAGCCATAGTTTCGTCTCATCTGATGATGTTGTTCCATCGAACGTCAATATTCCATTCTCTTCATCATTGTTTCCAAAGTCGTCTGTATATCTAAGTCTCTTCTCATCATATTTGATTTCAATATGATATTGTGATATTGCGGTATCTCCCCTGATATATATTCCAACCGGGAAATCTCCTCCGCTCTCTCCCTCATAACTCTCTGATCCAAATGTTACGGTTGCATTTGCAGCATATATCCTCATTGGAAGACATCCTATTAACATCAGAAATATAAGGCATGCTATATTTATTCTTATATGATTTCTTTTTTTGTGCATAAATTATATCCTCTGCATTACATCATTTTGTTTTTTATTGAATACGATCCATCCAATTATACAGCTCAGCACTGCCGCTATCGCCAATTTTATCCATGCTGTATAATAAGGTACTCTTGCATATACCATACACTCTCTTGCAATATAAATAGACATATATACCGGATTATAGCCGATTAAGGTCTGTAATTTTTCTGGAAGAGAAGTTACCGGATAGAAAATTGCTGTAAGATAAAGCAAAATTCTTAAAAATACACTATATAAATATTTAATATCTGCAAAAAATACATATAAAATGGATAATATATATCCAACCCCTGTTACAAACATCAGTGTTAAAAGAACATCTAACGGAAACAGCAGCATTGTCCACGATGGTTTTGTGCCAAACGCAAATAATATGATTATATATGGTACACACGAATATCCGAAATTAACCAATGCTGTGTACATTCTGGACAACACAAAGGTCTGTCTCGGCAGCTTCGCTTTTATAAGCAATGTTTTATTATCAACCAGTGCTGACATTGCATGATTGGTTCCGTCGCTAAATAAAGTCCAAAAGATACTACCGGTCAAATAGTACAATGGGAAATTTTCAATTGATCTTTTAAACATATATGAGAAAACCATTGACATTACAATCATCATCAGCAACGGATTTAACACGCTCCATATGATTCCAAGATAACTTCTTGCATATTTTCTCTTTATTTCCCTAGATGTCAGCTCCTGAATTACGAAGAAATACTGTTTTCTATCCGAAAAATTTTCATTAAAAAAATCAAGCTGTCTTTTTACTTTTTTTCCTATTTTTCTCCGCTTTCTTACAAGCCAAAATGCCAATCCACCAATTATACATCCAAGAACAAGTATTAAAATGAAATATAAAACTAATTTGAAAAAATCAGATTTGCTTGTAGTTTCTTCATTTGCCTGTGTATTTTCCCACTTAACCAGTTCCCCTGTTGTCGTATATCTATAATAATCTCCGCTGCCATTTTGATTAATTGCATAGAAAACTGTATTATCCTGCATCTCTTCCATGGTGAGTCCATCCGGAATATTTTCACAAGCCCCTAATGACATGATGTAATACTTCTGGTCATTTGAAGTAATCTCACTGACAGGATAGAAATTAGCAGTCTGACTGTTGAATGCATAGATTGAGAAATTTTCATCACCATCCATGATCAGCATAACACGAACATTTCTTGCCTGATCACTAAAAAATGTCAAGGACTCTCCTGCATAGCTATCTGTCACTAATTTATAATCCCATAAATCAATCTGCGGGGTATAATCAGCAATATCCACTACATATAAAAGCTGATTCCCTTTTTTTATACTTCCAACAACTGGAACATCCGTCTCTAAACCATATGTATCAGATGATGTCTGTGTTTCCTCTTCATCCATAAGCTGCTCAAAAATGATTTTTCTCCGGTATCTGTTCCATCTACATTTATAAGCAGTGTTTCCTGAGAACCCATTGCGTAGCTTTCTGCTTCTTCACCATTTGAATAGATTTTTGCACCTTTAACTTTTAATCCTGCATTTCCACCACCTATTGCTTTGAATGTAATATTGTCATAGGTTATTTCATTACCAAAACCAGTTCCCTCAAGCGTAATTACGCCATCTTCTTCTGCCTCAGCTCCTGATACATACTCCAAGCGTCCTGTATCATATTGAAGTTCAACTTTATAAACACCAATATTTCCATCTGCTTTAATCGTTACTTCTATCTCAAAGGTGTCATCCATATTTACTGAATAACTATCTTTCCCGAAAGAGACAACTGCGTCTGCAGCATAAACTTTTCCTCTGTCAGAAATGATTAATATAAAGGCAACAGCCATTATAAATAAAATTTCAACGATTTTATTCTTCTTTTTCATTTTGTAACTCATATATAATATTACTCTCTATTTTCTTTTTTAATTGTTTACGCAAGAATACAAAATACTTATATATTCTGACATGTAAAGACTCCAACTGCGCTTTTCTGCCAGTGTCCTCACTTTTATTTTCTCTGAATTCAGCTTTTACAATGCTTCCCTCCAGCCAAGCACTTTCATATAATGTTGCTTTTCTCACACCAGATACAATCATCATTCTTCTCAAAAATCTTTGATTTCTTATCTGTTCCCATGTTAGCTCAGCCGCTGTTTTTTTGTAGTTGCCATCAATTACATCATCCGAAAAAAGATTATCACCATAAGCTTTTACCTCAACAATAGACGGTTCTGACATAAATAGATAAAATAATTTTTCTATTGTTCCAATATCTATTGTATTTTTTTCCTTTTCGAAAGATATTTGCGCCAACAACATTTGTAATGCCTCGATGTTTTTTTTCATTTGATCTGCATTTGGATTATGTGCATCATTCATAACTGGCGCATACCCATTTTCTACCTTATCATATGATTTGGTCATACCCTCCAGCGACGACACAATTGTTTCGAAAAGTGAATTGCTAAAGCAGCTTTTTCTCACTAATCCGCTCTCCGGTGAGAAATAATATGAATGAAATTTTTCATGAGAACTTCCAGTAGGATATTCATACATACCAAAATAGCACCCCTGCACCTCAATATCAGGATTCACACTTTTTACCAGTGCCTCAATGGAACATTGTAGTGTTCCGATCCAGCCACTATCCACAAGCAAATATTCGCTGTTATCACATAAACCTTCCTGTTTTAAATAACCAACCGTGTTTTCATATGCGTCAACCGAATGTCTTTGTATGTACATACGAATTAATTTGCTTTGTCTTATTTTTTTCTCTGAGTTGAATCACTTGCTGATAATTTAATATGGTATCTTTTTCTTTGTTTAATTCCAACTCATTTAATATATTTTGACATTCCTCATCAGTCAATGCCGCTCTACGCAATATTTTCAAGGGTGTAACATCAATTCCACCAACGCAAATACTGTCGATGCTTTTCTCCATATTGAAATGATATCCCGGCAACCGCATAGAGAAACGTGACACATGCAAATATTTACACTCTATATTTAAGTGTTTTTGTTTAACGATTTCATTTGCAATCAAATACATCTGATAACCGTCTCTGCTTAAAAAATAAACTCTGCTTTTATGAAGCCTTACTGCTTCATCTAAAACCCACTCTGTAAAACCAACAAGTGCCGGAGCTATCACCATAAGATAAAGTTTATTATCGATCGGCATCTCTGCATTTTTCATTTTTAAATTCTGATAAAATGTTGTTGCTATCGCTCTTTTAATAATTGGTGCTGCCTGCAGAATATCAAAATATTGTTGCTGTCTGAACTGATTTATATTATTACTCTCCATCTCCTGTACCTGTAGGCTGTCCCTCTGAAGGATTTTCTGTTTCTGTTGGTGTTTTTTCATCCGTTGACGGTTTTTCTTCTGTTCCCGGTGTCTCCGTTGACGGTTTCCCTGTTGATGGCGTCTCTGTTCCTGGTGTTTCCGTTGACGGTTTCTCTGTTGATGGTGTCTCTGTTCCTGGTGTTTCCGTTGACGGTTTCCCTGTTGATGGCGTCTCTGTTCCTGGTGTTTCCGTTGACGGTTTCCCTGTTGATGGCGTCTCTGTTCCTGGTGTTTCCGTTGACGGTTTCTCTGTTGACGGTGTCTCCGTTGACGTTTTCTCTGTTGATGGTTTCTGATCCGTTTTTCCGCCTGTCGATGATTGATTTGTCTGTGACGACTGACCTAAGCCACTCGATTGCGTTGTTGAATTTGACTGGCTGCTTTGTGTTGACTGTTTTGTATTTGTGTTCTGTGCAGCCGGAGCTGTCTGAACTGTCTGATTTGCAGACGTATTTTGAGTCTCTTGCTGTATCTTCTGAGTTGCCGTCTTGCCTACATCATCTGTCTTTTGCTTCTCAGTCTTTTTTTCTGCCTCGTTTTCATCGCTCTGCTTTACCTTATCAGCCTTAACGTATGCGACACGACCACTGTAGGCTATCTTGCACCACTTTTCATCATCAGATAATGCAATTACACTTATATTTTTCCCTTTTTTCAAATTTCCAACTACTGTTGCCTCTGTATCCGGTTTACTATATACATCAGCATTAGCTGCAAGTTCGCGTGTTTCTATTTCCTCATTTCCATCAGCTTCCTGTTCTTCAGTTGTGACTATTTCCTGCTCAGCCTCTGTTTCAAAAATCGTCATCTCTCCATCGTTATTCAAATTTATCATCTGTTCATATTCAGTAGATGCCACTTTCTCATTATCTGCTTTGCACGCTGTCAGCTGTGTTGCCAAACTCAAAGCTATCAATGCCATAACTGCTCTTTTCTTCATAATCTTTTTCTCCATTCCAATATCTATTTTGCTGTATTGATGATTCTTTACGTTTATACCATGCCAATAACCAATATGGAATCGCGCATGCTGCAATCGGTCGTAAAACATATATCCATCCCTTTGGGAGTAAAATACCCAAGGCTTTAAAATTACGATATCTGCATTTTGCCTCATTCCATCTATGGCGAAAACTACGCTTTTTGTAGGAATCTTTATTTTCTCGATAAGCCAAAAGTTTATCCTGTATATTAGCACCCTTTAATCCTGCCCTGCGCAGCCTCATAAATATCTCATAGTCTTCACAGCGAAGTGTCTCTTTGGACGCAACATATCCCTCATTTGTATCAAAAATAGATGCCCTGTGCATAACTGTCGGATGTGCATATGGTGAGAATCTCAGATAATCCTGCTCTATAGGGAATTCCGGCATTTTGCGCTCTCCCCATACTCCATTCTGATCAAACACATCAATATTGCAGCCAACCCATGAATACTCCTGATATTTGTCCAAAAATTTTTTTGTTTCATTAATCTTTCCGGATATGAAATATCATCTGCATCCATTCTTGCAATATATTTTCCCTTTGCCTCATCTATACATGCATTCAGCGAAAATGCCAATCCATGATTTTCATCCTGACCGATCAATTTAATTCTTTCATCCAGTCCTTCTACCTCCCTGAGTAGTGTTGCTGCCTCCGGGCATGAGCCATCATCATAAATAATAAACTCAAAATCTTCAAATGTCTGGTGTAAAATAGAATTTACCGCCTCCATTAAAATATCCTTATTCAATTCATTATAAACACCCATGATGACAGAAATCTCTGGCATAACTCCCCTTTCCAGCAACTATGAAATTCTTTTTATCCATAGTTGAATAAATTCTTTCCATAGTTCTAACTGACATCCACACGAACTTAATTACCTCTATCTACTGTTCAAAAAACCATTTACTAAATGGTTTGAATTACTGTCTTTGATTGGGTTTCCGCTTGAGTCTTCGATGTTATCTAAGAACACGAACTCGTTAGGATATCCTGCGAAAGCCGTTCCGGTAATAATTGTGCCATCTGCTTTGTGTGCTGTATAGCCCTTCAACAAAGCTTCTTCCGTAACAGTATCGCCGGTAAGGTCGATCAAAACTTTATTGCCGAATACGACTTTATTCGCAGCCATTTGACAAAACCTCCTTATCCGATCGTAACAGTCTTCCTCCGGCAGAGTTGTCGGTTTCTACATACGGGATTGCCTTAACTGTAACCTGAGATAAGCAGTTGTACTCTTCATCCGGCATAATCGTCTGAGCTTCTTTGGACGGTATTACCTCCCTTGCTCTGCGGCTTCATATCCTCAGAACCAGACATAGCACCTTCAACGCCAAGAATCGTCACACCCTCACGAATGTTAGTAGCAATAAGCTTTGCCTGTTCAGTGGCATCAATAGACACCTTACCAGAGCCATCATGATAGCCTTGCGGTACTGTATATTCTCCAGCCACAGTTGAGATGATACCCTTGACAGCGCCGTTGTTCTTCATAGTACCTGTAAGCTTACTTCCACGGGCGTGCGCAGTCTTTCCTACGAGAATCTCAGCGACAGCCGCAGTATCTTCGGAAGTATCGCTGTCGAATGTACAGGTACCTGTGATCTTTGCACCACTCTTATCATGAGCAGTAATACCTTTGAGGACCTTATCTGCACTGACGGAATCGCCAGTAAGATCGATAAGGACATCCCCCCCGTAAATGACTTTGTTTACATTCAGATTTGCCATAATGTTTAGTCCTCCATGACACTTTCATTATTTTTCTTTATCAGCAGTCTTGTTGTACTGGGATGTACTGATTCCAAGGATAACACCAAGGAAAGTATCGACCGCAGTGATGGTTCCGACCACCTGCTCTCCATACGGGAGACTCCAGATTCCGGCCAGTGCAAAGTATAATGTACCAGCAGCCGGAAGCAGATACATAGCAATCCACTTAAGGATGTCGTATGTCTTGTTACTCATGCTCATTGTGCTCTTCCTCCTTCTCTATAAATTTATGAATCGGGAGTTTGTCCACCTCCTGCATAATTCGCTTCGCTGAACCGTTCCCGCCCATACGTTCGTAGGGTTCATAGAGATATACCCTCAGATTTTCATATTCATCCTGGGTTACACACCCACGGTCAATATACGACATTCCAAGATACATGATCCTGTCATGTGCCAATCCAATAAGCATCTCTGTTTTAACATCTTTTTGCTCGCTTTTCTTTTTTGCAAATAGGCCCACAGCCCAGAAGATGCAAGAACTGAGCTAAAGATCGTAAGTACAACCTGAAACCATGGTTCCATCGTTTCCTCCTTCTTTATGTGCAATCATGCAGACCTATCAGAAACAATCAGCTTCTTGTTGACTATTGTGATTTTCTTACTAAATAGGTCTTCGTAAAGCTGTATTAAATTCTTTCGTTGTTCTCTGGATAAGAGCTTATAATGACCTCCCATCCAACCGCGAAACATGTTCTCGACATTGTCGTAATCCGCTTCTTCATTTCCAACCTTAACGGCAAGTTTCTTGAGTTTTCTACGCATGGCGGTAACTCGATCCGGGTTTATTCGTTTGATGACTTTACCAGTATCTGTAAGTGTGTACTTGATTTGCAGGAATTTGTATTTGCTCGAAATCTTAACGATTCTGGTTTTCTTACGATTGATATGGATTCCAAGTTCAGCTGCTATTTTACAGACGTTTTCGAGCAAGTCTTCAAGCTCTTCTTTACTGGGATTCATAATGTACCAATCGTCCATATACCTTCCATAAAATTTCTGTTGACGTACATACTTGACGTAATTGTCAATAGGATATGGATAGTAAATTCCAATGACTTGCGAAAGCTGATCTCCAATATTGACAGACTTCTCCATCCACTTTTCGCCAGTGAGCTTCTCTTTTGGAATGTTCCGATACTCCAGTTTATTGAAAGTATCGGTCATACAGGCCTCGTATTCCTCGTCAGACATGTACGAAACATCGATCTGGAAGCCCTTAAATATCAACGTTAAAAGCCAGTCAATAAACTCATCGTCATTGAACAGCTTCAACAATTCTCGTTTGGCAATCTCATGGATAATATTGTCATAGAACTTTGAAAAGTCACCGAATAGAATATAACCGTCATTTCCGTATAATTGGTAGTATTTGTGGAGATGGATTTCAAATCGTTTTCTCTGTTGTGAAATTCCGCGTCCCTTGATAGATGCGCAGTTATCATAAATGATATGTTTCCTAACTTCTGGAAGTAAAACCTCATCACACAGAGAATGTCGGACAATGCGATCGCGGATTTGAATGCTTGTAATAGGTCTTATCCGGCCTCTTTCATGCAGCTCGAATTCCTGTGTCGGTCCATTTTGAAGTGTCCGATTTATTAGATCATCTTGGATTTCGAATATGTACCGCAGGAAATTCATCATGAATTTTTGCGTCGATTCTTTCCATTTGCTGCTCTTGACAGAAACCTTGTAAGCCCTATACAAGTTGTTGGCGTCACAGATAATCTCCTCGTAGTTCATAACCTATTCACCGTTATAACAATACTTACCGTAGTAAATTGTATTAGGCTTTATTATTTATCCTTGCGGAACGGATAGCATCTCCTTCTTCGTTGGTTAATCGAAGAATCCGGACGAACTCCATTAGAGTTCGAAGCGTTGTTGTAGTTCGTATTGCCATTGTTGTTCACATTGGCAAAGTTAGCCGAAGAAACGACGCAATTTTTAGATGTTACCCTTTTTCTAACCGCGACTTAATCGCCATGTCTCTTTGACGCCACCTTTTTATCAATCCGATTTCTCGGTCGATAGCTTTAACATACCGGTTGTATAAATTCAGATCTACATCAAATATTTCAACAACCCGTTGTAACTCATTGATGAGCTGCTCGCAATTTACAATGGCCGCATTCTGGTAATCTCTCCTGGTCTCGTACTCGTGCATTGTCCGTGGGTAAATGGTATTTGCCGCTCTAACATTGCTCGTTATCAAGGAAGCACACTGATTTACTTTCGATTTGAAACTCCGCATCAGTTCTCTGTACTTGGCAAAGTTTTCTTCTGAAATTTCTCCATACGCGTACTTCTTCCGAACAAAGCTGTCCACATCCTTAACACCAAATCCTCTCTGCATAAGGAGTATCAGCATATCATGCAACTCGATCGAGTACGTAATCGCTTCGAATTTTGACTCTTTCCTGTCGCCTAACAGAACGCTCATTCGTAATCTTTACCGGTGATCTCAGCGAACTCCTCTTTGGTGATCCAGCCCATCTTCACCGCATTACGAACCTTGGTCTCATTCCACATTTTCATGCGGTACCAAAGCTTTACTTTACTGTAATTCTTGCTATGTTCCATGGTGATCCTCCTTCTTAAAGCTCTACATTTGACATCATTGCAATGTAGGCGATGTCAGACTGCATTTTGGTTCTGGCAAATTCCTCCTCAGAAATATCTCTAAGGACAAACCAGTATTCCCCGGGAATCTGCTCAACGATCTGAACAAGTTCCATGTTCGGATGAACAGTCTCGGTTGTTCCGTCGCTGATAGTAACCGGAGAGCAGTTATCTGCAAATACAGATTCCTCGATTTTTTCTGTAGAAATGAAATTGTTTCCGTTCAGCTTAAGATTGGAAATCTCAGTTCCATCACCGAGGGTAATTTTATAGATTTTCTCTTCCATGATTAGAAGCTCCTTTCAAAAATAAAAACGGGGCACAAGGCCCCGCGATTTTAATTAACCAACCGGGAAGACCGGACGAACCCCATGAGAGCCCGAAGCGTCGTAGTAGTACGTACTGCCATGGCCGGACACAAGGGCAAAGGAAGCCGAAGAAACGACGTCTCTTAACCACTGGTTGTAAGATCTGTTTACGATGAATCTCGGGCATACCATGAACAGCGCCAGCTGAGTCTTGCTGATTGTGTAGATACTCGGAATGGTTGAACCATCAGAAGTTGGACTGAAATGAAGATGTCCATACATCATAGGTTCGTTCGGGAGCTCAATGCTGGAATCGAACCATGCTCCACCGGACGGTCTTCCGTTTGCAACAGCATTGCACAGGTATTCTCTGTGAGTAAGAACAGAACCCCTGGAAAGCCGCATTAATGATTGTCTTTGCGTTCTCCAGGTTCTTTTTATACATCTCAGAACCAACGTATCCACCAGTTGTAACATTGGTAGTATTCATCTGTGCATCGTAAAGTGCTTCATCCGGCATGATAACAAGATGATGGCTGGTAAATGCAGTGTCACCGCAGTTGTACCAGTAATCCATATCAACGATACGCCAGATGCGGCCTCCGATATTCCAATAATCGCCAAGGAACATTCCTTTAAAGGAACCATCCTTAATAGCAGCTTTCTGTACCGCTGTCAGAGCTGTTCCGAGATTCTTACCTCTGAAGATAACTCGGCGAAGCTCCACTGGAGCAAAGCTATCTAACATAGCAAAGAGTGCATCTTCAGCGGCGATAGCCTTGTTTCCGTCCGTAGTCCCGACGAGTAATTTGTTACCGGTTACCAGCTTGTTGATCTGGGTGAGTTCGGAAAGATTTACTCCTCCGATAAAATCTTTGGAACTTAAAAGACCGATTAACGCCTTTGCTAAAGCATCTGCCGCAATGGTCTTTGTCCCGTTAGGTCCGTCAAGCAGGGAAAATATTACTTGCTGCTAACTCCTGGACCTTTTCGTAGTCTGTGATTTTCATTTAATGAATCCTCCTTTATTTGATGACAAAAATAGCCCGACCTTCGATAACATCACCATTGCTGTCACGGAGAAGATCACTGGAATATGTACGTCCAATGACCGTATCCAAATTGCTGTCAGTTATGGGTGCGTCCGAAGAATCGAGCACGTCTCCGTAAGTACGGTATCCATTGTCGTAAATCTTCTGATATACCGTGTATTCGTTTTCAAGGTTGGAACTGAACTGGTTAAGAATATCTACCTGCTCCTGCAATTCCAGCAGCTTCTTAGCAAGGCTTGCCGCCGTATTGCCATCTAACAGTGCCTGTAACTGATCAAACCATTCTCGAAATTCTGTTTCTGACTTCTGTTTCCAGTCAGCCATTTCCGCAGTATTGATGCTTGTGTATTCGTTGAACCACGCCTCCCATTTTTCTTTCCAATAGGTACTTGTGGCTTCCATATCTGCTGTATGCTCCGAATACCAAAGGTTCCACTGAGCTTCCCATGTCAAATATGCAGACTGAATCTCCTCAGTCTGTGCCAGAAACCAGGTAGACCACTGCTCTTTCCAAAACTTATTTGTTTCTTCCATATCAGTAGTCTGCTTTTTCGTAGAACTCTTTCCACTGGTCCTGCCATTGAGCAATCAAATCATCGATTTCGACCTTGTCCAATGGAGCCGTTACGAATGGACACTCTGAAGTTCCAACGCAGTTCGTGATGTTTGCCTGTCGAATAGAAGTAACTCCGGCGCCGACATAAATATACGCCAGCGGATATTGCCAGCGATCATTTGTCTTCACCATCGTAGGTTTCGTTGGATTCGATGCTGGGGTTCCTTTAATGATTTTGATGTCATTTGCTCTGACGGCCTCTCTCGAATCCACTTCAAGCACAACTGCATCATATCGGTTCAGCAGAATCTCGGACTGTGGAACTACTAACGGTAACAGAGCGTCATTCAGCGTCCAAGTGTGATTGAACCAGGCTCGTCCGACACCAACGTTGATAATCATTGCTTCCGATTCTTTTACAACCATTGCAGTTCCGACATGCTGCAATATTCCGTCCTGAATGATTCCATCGAAAATGCTGGACATCTGAATAGCATCGTAGCGCCGATCTCCTTCTTTTGAATTATAAAATCCAAATGTTACACTCACTTCTTCATCACGCTCCTTCCTGTTCTATAGTCTTAAAAGTCGGATAGACGGAATAACCGTCCTTATCTTCTGAACGAACAATTTCAAGAATACGAGCTTTTTGTCTCGTGTCCGTATTCGTTCGCAATCTGTACAATGTCCCCATTAAAGAAATCTTTTCCATACTGGAACATGATAGTTGTTTCTGTTTCTCCCTCGAATGAGGTAATGCTCACATTTTCAGCAAGCTTTTCTTTTCCTCTTTGCTGCAACTGTGCCATATACTCGGCATCGGTCAACGCATCATCGCTTCCAACATTTGAAGAAATGTCACGAGCGTCCGTAAACAATTCTCTGCGATTCAAACCAGAGCCACCACCAACCGTAGTATATCTTCGATCGGCGCCCTCACCTTCTCCACCAACCAAGGTCACTGTCTTCAACGAAGCTTTAGATTCGATGTAGTTACTATTGATGATGTTCTCGAATTTCGGTGAAAATATAACGTAGGGATTCTCCGTCTGATCGTATGATCTATCTGAACCGGCATACAACTCAAATACGAACTGCTTTTCATCATTCAGAGTGATCTTGAAACCGATACCCTGCTCCTCGCAAATTTTCTGGATGACATCATACAGGTTATCTCCCGTGTACTGAGCTTCCAGTTTCAACTTTGTAATTGCTGGATCGGTTGATTCTTTGAAAATAAAGTTTGGAATTTTTCGATTGCTGTCTGACGGAGAAATTACATTCTCGTTGAGCAGTGTTTTTATTCCATTTTGAAGATTTCCGCTTAATAGTTTCTGTCCCCAGACGATTCGCCTGTCGAGGATAGATTCTAATGAACGCCCAGTAACCGTTACATGGTTACCGTCTTCGGTATCTGAAGTAATCTGGATTTTCTCCACGATCATCACATGTTCAGATTCCTTGCTCTGCAAATAGTAATCCTGTTTGATGTAGTCAAGAAGACCCTCTCGCATTGCTTCATACAGTTCAAAGTCACCGTAAGCGTAATACCGATCTGTCCAGATGAAGGACTCGTACGTATCCACAATAGAGACAGCATCTAGGTTGGTGTTTAAAATTGTCACATCCATAGTGCTTATACCCCCTCGTAGACTATACGGTTCTCAATCTTAAACTGTAAATTTGTACTTCCGTACTCAGCCGTATAAGCAAAGATGTTGTCGCCCTTCGCAAGCTGGAACCAATCAGCGTTTTTATCCAGGCAGTTCAAGATGTCTGTAGTCTTTCCGTTCCTAAGAAGCGTAATCGACTTGTTTCCTTTTACGGTGCAGATAATGATTTCATCACCTGCTATAATTCCAGAGCCAGTGAATTTCTCCAATTTATCGGTATCGATCCGCATCACTTCACGAGTACCGGTATTGTAGATCGTAATATTGCTGGCTTCACCGATTGCGTGAATCGTAATAGTCACTCCGATTTCAGCGTCGCCATTATATACAACCACCTGCTCTGTTTCATTTTTGATTTCTCCCATTTCTAGTAACGGGTCCTGAAGAGATTCATTACTGAAAGGAAACTCGAACAGTGCCTCTACACCCTAGAAGATGGTTGTGTTGATTCCGTCTTTTCCGGCAGAGTAAAGAAAGGATTCGGACACACGATTGAGATATCCGAACCCTCGTCTTTACTGAAGATTGTTGGGTCGTTTGATTCGACATACCCTTCAATCTCTGCCTGCCTATTATCGGTTTCGATAAGCATTGTGAGCTTCTTTTAATAGGAAAATACTTGTATGAAAGCTGTCTTACGTCTTCAATGGAATCCTTCCACATATACGCAAGAGAAATAACAATGTTTCGGCTCGGCATCCTTGAAGAATTGAACAGACTTCCATCGTTTGTAGCGATTTCCGTCGTATTGATGTTCGCTTTTCCTGGTCCCAAGCCAGTTACAGACTTGATGATGAAACCGGATTCCTCCGGTCTCGCCAAATCAAGTCGGATACTATCGCCAAGATAGTTCGTAAACGTGACTGCTCGAATCAAGTTTCCACCATCCTTTCCATCGCCGAGAACTGATTCTTCGTCTGCCGATAAATCTCTGTTCTCGACAGTGCCTTAGGCGAATAGTTATTCTGTGTAAAGTTATAAGAGTTACCTGTATTCGGATTAGTATCTTCATTTTGAAGATTCCGTCCACGAGCTGCTGCAATTCCTGTGCTGACGGTTAAAGCCTGCGATCTACTGAACAGCGTATTCAGTCGATGACTCTTCTCTTCAACGTCTGACAGATCCAGAATCGGTCGAATCATAGGCTGAGTATCAACGCCGTTGTCGATCATATCCTTTACCTTTGCGATTGCGTTTCCAAGACCTGTTTTTGCTGATTTAGCCATATCAGCACTTGCGTTGTATGCCTTTACTGCATAGGTTCCGATTGCATTGACGAATCCCAATCCAAAGAAATCACCGATATGGTATCCTACTCTGGAAGGTGAATGTTCGTCCAATTCGTCTTCTGCTGCTTCTGCCGCAGCCCTTGCCATTGCTCTGGCTTTAGCTTCCGCGCGGTACGTATTCTCACTGATTCCATCAGCAAATCCCTCCACCAAGTAAGCACCAGCCTGTTTAAACTGATTGATAATCCCGGATAGCTGTTACAGAAGCATTAAGATTGCCAGTGAAAGCTGTTTTTACTTCTTCGGCTTTTTCCTTAACACCAGCGATGAACTTAATCATGCACTGCATTCCTGCATTTTGAAATTCCGGATACTTGTTTGCGATAGCTGTAAGGCATGAACTTAAGATGTTTACAAACGCATTTCTGGTTTCGTAATCTTTCGATTTAACTCCAGCAATAAGCTTGATCATGAGGTTCGCACCCGCAGTATTGAACTGAGTCTGCTTATTATTGATTGCAGTGATGCAACCGCTAATAATGTTGGTAATTGCAGTTTTGGTATTTCCGTCCTGAGATTTAATTCCGCTGATAAATTTTGTCATCAACGTAGAGCCAGCAGTATTGAACTGTGTTTGATAGTTCGTAAGAGTCGTAAGTACAGCCTGCATCATGGTCGTAAACGTAGATGTCAGATTACCTTTCTGAGCATTAGCCGCATTGATGAATGTCGTCAGCATAGAGGTCGCGGCGGATGTCACTCTTCCGCTCGCATCTGTAAACGCATTGATGAAACCGTCGATACCGTTGTTTCCAAGCTGAATCAGTGCTGTGCTAAAACCACTCATACCACTCGTATCTAATTCAGCCATTCCTTTAGCCATTTCAACAAGTCGATTCACCTGGGTAATCACACTTGACATGATTCCGGTATCGATTCCAGAAATAGAATCCGAATAACTCTTAATTCCACTTCCGAACTGAACCAGACTATCACCAAAACTACCAAGATCGTTGTCACCGGTAAACCAGCTTACAAGTCCTCCGGTATTTGGAATGGTGTTGGCAAGCTCCACTAGGGCTTTACCAGCTGTTGCTGAGTTCGTAATAGCCGCGGAGTCCATACCCATAATAGCTTCAGAATATGCCTTCATAGCTTCACCGAACGGTACAAGTTTCTCACCGAAAGTATCAACATCGTTGTTTCCAGTAAAGAATGCTACAACGCCACCTGTATTGGAACAGTATCAGCAAGCTCGACTAAAGCCTTGCCCGCCGTTGCAGAATTGACGATTGCATCGGCTTCCAGTCCACGAACCGCATCGCCAAATGCTTTCATTGCTTCGCCAAATGGTACAAGCTGTTTTCCAAACTCACCCATATCGTTTTCACCAGCAAAGAATCCTACGACACCACCAGAATTTGGAATGGTTGTTGCCATCTCTGCCATGGCCTTGCCAGCGATTGCCGCTTCTGTAACGGCATTTGCATCGAGTCCAGTAATTGCATCCCCGAACTGTCTCATAGCTTCGCCAAATGGTACAAGCTGCTTTCCAAAGGCAGTCATGTCATTTTCTCCTGCGAAGAAAGACACTAATCCGCCTGTATTTGGAATTGTGGCTGCCATTTCAGCTAATGCTTTGCCAGCTGTCGCCGCATTTGCCACGATTTCCCCGTCCATGTTTCCGATAGCTAACGAGAAATCTCTCATAGCTTCGCCAAACGGTACAAGTTCCTCTCCGAACTTAGATAAAGACGATCCTCCTGTAAGCCAAGAAGTCAATCCTGTAAAATATCAGCCGCTGTCAGAATAAGCACAGTCTCGGCTAATGCCTTTACTCCGTCCATCATAGATGGCTGAATCTGACTAGCTCCCTGTAAAAACGGCTGAACATTATTCATAAAAGCGGATAAATCAGCTCCAATTTGCGGGAACTGACTCGACACACCGCTCATAAATCCGCCGACGATTCCACCAACGAACTGACCGATTGCCGTTCCGATTCCCCTGTAAAAGCTTTCCACCTTCTCCGATAAGCCAAGAAAGTCCTGGAAGTTTCGATAAGAGTCCGACGGCCGCAAGCACTAACGCCATCTCAGCAACAACCGCGCCCATACCAAGGATTCCAACCATTGCTCCTGGAACAAGCGATGCTGTTGCACTAAGAGCAAGCATAATAGCTGATAACAGACCGATTCCGGCAATTCCTTTTAGCAAAGCTCCAGTATCGATTCCTCTTAGTGCATCGACGATACCAGCGAAAAATGCTACGAGTACATCGACACCAGCTTTAATCAGTGACGGCAGATTACTAGCAATACCCTCTAAAATTCCAATAAGGAATTTGAAAGCTAGATCTACAATTTGAGGCGTATAAGTAACCAGAGCCGCTAATACACCAACCACTAATTGTAAAGCTCCGTCTGCCAGCTGCGGTACACAGGATACGAAAACATCGATTAGCGTTAAAACAACTGCCTTTACAGCTTCACCAATAGCTGGTGCTCCGGCAGCAATAACTTTGCAGATTGCGATAATTCCTTCTCCGACTTTTGTAAGAACAGCCGGAATTAAGCCAGCGATACCAGTAACGATAACTGTCAGTGCTGCTACGATTGCAGTCGCTCCAGCGGCACCAGCAGTTGCCAGCGCTGTGAATCCGATAGCAAGTGCCGAAAGTCCTGTGCCAGCTGCAAGTAAACCCGCTCCGATTGTAAGAACCCCAACACCAATCAATGCAAACGCTCCCGATAATGCCAGAATAGTCGGAACCAATGGTGTAAGTACCGCGCCTGCTACGCCGATAATTGTGAATGCTCCGGCAATAGAAATAAGTCCTTTCGCAATCGCTTCCCACGATAACGCTCCCAAAATACTGAGTACCGGCGCAAGAACAGCTAAGGCTCCGGACGCAACCAACAATGCTGCTGATCCACCAAGCGTACCTTTCATGAAATTGAGACTGATAGCCAACTCGGCTAAAGCCCCACCCATGACGGTAAGACCTCTACCGATCTCTTCCCACTGCATACCTCGAATTTACTCATACAGTTTGCAATGATTTCAAGTGCGCCGCCGACGATAACGAGCCCAGTTCCAATACCGATCATGTTCTTCGGCATCAGATTAACAGCAATAGCTACCTCTGCAAGTGCGCCGCCCATAGCAGTTAAACCTATGCCGATTTCATCCCACTGTAATTGACCAAAATCTTTTACAGCGGAAGCAAAGATTTTCATTGCAGCGCCAATAGCAATTAAGGCTACGCCAGTAGACATTACGTGTTTTGCATTTCCAGCCAAATTCGTAAAGACAGCAAGTTCGGCAAGTAATCCACCGATTCCAGCTAATCCTTTTCCAATCTCGCTCCACTCCATCTGACCAAAGTCTTTGCAAGCGGACGCCAAAACCTTCATTGCTGCCGACAGAATAACGATTCCAGTTGCAGTGCTGATCATTTTCCCGTTGAATTTTGCAACTCTAAGGAATACAGCAATCTCAGCAAATAATACTCCTACTCCTGTTAATCCACGTCCGAGTTCATCCCATTGTAATCTTGATAAATCCTTACATGCCGACGCCAGGATTTTGATAGCCACTCCAAATATGATTAAGCTGGTGGCACCTTTCATAACCTGCTTCTGACCACTTGCCATGGCTTTGGATGATGCAACAACAATAGCCGTAAGACCAGCAATTCCAACCAAGCCTCTCGCAAGTTCGCCCCAATCAAGGTCTGAAACTTTCTTCAAAGCTCCTGCCAGACTAGATACCGCAACTGACATGGCAATCATCGCTGTGCATGCTTTGGATACTTTTCCAGTATCACTACTGATTTTATTGAAAATCGCCATCGCTCCAAGTAAATTAGCAAAGAGTACAGTAATTGCTCCAAGAGAAGCTGACAGTTTATCACTATCGATCAGGGAAATTGCAACGATAGAACCTGCAAGCAAAGCGATTGCTGCACCAATTTTAAGTAGCGTTCCAGCTTTAAGATTTGTCTGATATGCCTCAAAGCAGCCTCTGACCCCGTCAAGAATTCCAGTTACCCTTCGAGAACGCCATTTAACCCCTCAAGAGGTTCGGTTACACTCTTTAAGAATTTAGAAACTGATAAAGCAATTCCACCGACAGCAATGCTGTTAAGAATGTCAAGAACTCCGCTGAAATCTGCATTTCCAAGTTTCTCGGCAAGTGTTCCCATCATAGTCCCGACTGCATCGGCAATACCGCCAGCAATTACCTTTACAGCTGTCCACAATGCTTCCATGACTTTGAGAAATTTACATTTTTCCAGTGCTTCTCCCATCATCTCAAAAGCAACAATGACTCCGCTCTTCATTTTTCCAGCACCATCACCAATCTGAGCCATGCGATTATGTACTCGTTCAAGGAATGAGTGGAATAATTCAAATCCATGGAAATCGAACTTCTCCCCTGCGGCTTTTCCAAATTCTTTTACTTTTTCTCCGGCAGTTTTAACAAACGTAATAACTGTCTTTACGATATCAACAACAGTCGAAACTGCTTTACCAAAGATATCTGTCTTCTTTACAGTTTCATCAAGCTTAACGAGATACTCACCGAAGCTTCCGGTAAGTGATAACACCCCGTTTCCAGCCGGTAAGAAAAGACCAATCAATTCACCAATACCACCAGCAACAGCTTTGAAAGCTTGTCCGACGATATCAAGCACTGCAAATACGCCCTTAAACGTATTCTTTAGATTCTTTGAACTCTCTTCCCCATTTTGAATTTTGCTGTCAGATCACGGATACGTTCTGTGATTTCGGCTAACTGTTTTCCAGTCATTGGCGGAAAGATTTCGTTAAATGCCTCCCGAACAGGCTTAGCAACGCTAACCAGTCCCTCGAAAACATTCTTTACTGCTTCGATCATCATGGTTCGACCACCAAGGTCTTTCCAATCCTGAAGCATTTTATTTCTTGCATCGGCAGAAGCATTGATTACGGCGCTGAACGTATCACTAACTTCCGTAAGTAATTCCTTCGCCTCTTCAAAGTCGCCGACGATAATTTCCCAGCTTTGTGTCCATCCGACTGGGCAGCCTCTTTCAATGTGTCGAATAACTGGGTAAAAGTTTTTACTTTTGTCGCAGCATCATTCGCGGTCTTACCCATCTCCATGATGGATTTGATCTGATCATCGGTGTATCCCATGGTTCGAAGCTGATCTTCGTTGAGATCGCCTGTAAATTTTGCCAAAGTTTCAGTCAAGATGTCAGAGGTAAGCCATCCTTTACTAAGGGTCTCTGAATGAGCCCTCATCTTTGATCATCTCATCAATGGCAATTCCATGAACTTTAGCCGTTTCTTTCAGCGCATCCTGGAATACCTGACCACCCATACCAGCGTTTACTACTGAGTTCCAGTCCTGTAATTTTACTGTTCCTGCCGCTAATGCTTGTGAAAGCTGATACATAGCGGTACTTGCCTGCTGAGAGTTGGAACCTGATACGGCTGCAAGGTTCGCAATACCCTTGATAGCGGCTACAGATGTGTCCAAATCTACGCCAGCCGCAGTGAACGTACCAATGTTACGGGTCATTTCCGTAAAATTGTAAATGGTCATATCTGCATAATGGTTTAGTTCATCCAACGCATTGTTTACCTGATCAAGAGTTGTGCCTTTTGAAGAGGTATTTGCAAGGATTGTCTGAACGGCATTGATCTGGGTCTCATACTCCTCAAAACCGGTTTTAATCGGATCGATGATAAAAGCGGAGACAAGATTTTTCCAGCAGCAAGTGCAGAGTTGGTAATGTTCTGCAAAGCTGTAATCGCCATCACTTCCAATGCCGAAAATCGCACTCGCACAGTCTCAACTGCATTACTCAGCGGTGACATATTCCCACTGCATTTATTTGCGGCATCGTTTACGGTTTCTAAGCCTTTCGCCGCCCCTTCGAGGTTAAGGCTCTTCTTCAACTTATCGAGGCTTGATAAACTGGTCTGAATATTCTGTTCAAACTGTTTGTTATCAAACCGCATTTCGACGACACGTTCGTCTACGGTTGTACTCATAGCTTAGTAACCTCCTTCCATGCCGCATCTGCAATTTTGTCAAAAATAGGCTGGATAGTAGGATTGATGTAGTCTCGCCCTGTACCCAGCCGCCGTTTCTTTGTTGCATGTCCGTACTGCAAAATAACTGCAATAGGGACTCCATTTTGAATATTTGTGTTATAAAAGCTGATTGACACGGAACCTTGCTTCTGCTCGATCTTGTAGTGCCACGAATTTGCTGTCCGTCCTGTATCAACTGGTGTTGCAGACGCAAGGGCGGCTACGCCCTCTCGACCATACTTATCGAGGTCACCGAGACGAACCGATTCCTTTGCTCGCTCTAAGAATCGAGTCAGCTTAGAAAAATCACCCTTTTGTCTGAACGTGATCATATGAATCTCCTACTTTGCTAAGTAAGCACTGGATGAGAAGCCAGTATACTGCACACCATCAAGTACAAACTGGATGTACAGCCACTTAACTCCGTTTGCCATTGTATAGTAGCCATAGCATTTAACCTTAGTACCAGCCGGAATTTTACAAAGAGCTTTCTTATTGGTTCCCGCATCATTACGACAATAAAGAACTGCTGTTGTTTTGTATTCACCAGCATGGGCTTTGTTAAACTGCTTGGCAGAACATGTAGCCACCACTTTCTTCGAAACTGACTGGTTCTGATCCTGTTTGGTGTTGGACGGTGTTACCGCCGATCCATTCAGAATTTGATTAACCATGTTCTGAACTTCAGAGTAGCTGTATCCGTACTCAGTAAGCAATTTCTTACGATTCTCACCGCTTCCCCCACAGTCCAACGATAACCTCATGAGCGATGGTTTTGATATCTTTATCCTTGCTTAATCCAGGAGCGGCAACAGTATTGTCGTCGTACTTTGGTGTGATGAAGCCGCGGATAAATTTTCCGTTAATAGACAGTGTTCTCTTCTTGACAGCATTACTGTGGTTGCCCTCTTCGATAACCATGTAACCGGATTCCTTATGTACCTCGATTACGGTACCGACATGATCCGGATTGCCAGTGTTGTCACCGATTCCGTTATCCTGCCAGTCATACAAAATCGCATCTCCAGGACTCGGAACATAAGCATCGTTCTCCTGCCAACATCCCATTTTCTTTGCTGCTTCAATGAGGTAATAGCAGGAAATTTCCATAGGCATAATGCTCTCATATCGGAGAGCTGCCGCTAATGCAGACCAGGTACAAGCGCACCAAGCCCAGTCATAGCGCATACGAATGCCACGAGGAAATTTGCCAGCGCAGATCTTCTCAAAGAAGTCGTTATATAAATCGATAATGCTTTTTATGTGAGCCGTTCGATTCTTTCTTTCCATCCCAAGATTTGACAAGATTAACAACGGCCTGTCTTGATTTCGCCATTTTTATCACTATCCTTTCGAATTAAATTTCTTTCTGTTTGCGGCATTTACTTCCGCATGATGTCTGTATAAATCTCGTTTGCTTCTCTTCTTCGGTGGCTTATTTTCAGCATTGCAAATCCGAATAAGCATTAACAAACGATTCAAATGCCATTTCTGACACTCAAATGGAATATGATATGCGATCATCCAGTAATAGATAAGTTCACTGGTTATCTGCTGCCTGTTTATTGGGCCACCCTTTTCTTCCTTAACAGTCGAAGCCGTCATAGGCTCTTCAATATAGGCATTTACCGCATCAATGTGAGAATTGGTAATGCATTGATAGACCAGCGGGTCAACATTCTGTGTGAGTGTCATACAGCGTATATAATCAATGGTTTCTTCAATGGTCTTCTGCTCTTTAGATAAGAAGACTTTGCACCATCTACTTTCCCATTTTGAAAGTGAAACGAGCGAATGCTCCAAACGCAACTTCTGTTCCTTTACAGGGATAAATCGCTGATTCCGCTCATCCCACAGATCAGTTCTTGGTATCGTAAGTTCAAGCATTCGATCTCACCTCTTTAGTTCATGGTGGCAACCACAGGAGCAACCTCCGGATTTTCCGAATGCTTCTTGATATCTACAACTTTCGGAATTACATGGTTTACGAATTCAGCGGCTTTGCTGTCATCTGTAGCCAGTTCCATAAACAGAAGATTGTAGAACTGAGTGCAGGCAAACTTTCTGGAAATCTCTTCAGACTTCTCGAAATATGTGCCGTCAGCACTCTTCTCTCCGTATGCCTTTAAGATAAATTCCTTAAAGAACTTGATAATGGTCGGCTGATCTTTTGCATCTACGATGCGCTGAAGCATCTCAGCAACTCCACCAGCTGTACCCAGTTCCATCTCCATAACCTCTGTTTCGGTAAGGTTGAAGAGCTTTGTTTCGGTGCGCTCAACGCCGTTAAAATCTTTATAAGTCTTTGTTACTGCATACATAGTTTTGTTCTCCTTTCGAATAAAAAGGAGTCGCCAGCTTTCCTGAATACGACTCCGTCTGTGGTGTGTATTATTTCTGATTAGCCTTCTGCGGTCATAATCTTAATTACTTCGTCCGGAAGCGGAAGTCTCGGTTCAACACCATCATCTGCTTCGGCGGAAGAAGGATCTTTACCATACAGGATCTCTTCAAGAGCAGCCAGTTTCTTAGCATCGACCTTGGTAGAATCGAAGGTGAGAATGGAAGTGGGCTTCAACTTCTTTCCATCGATTAAGGTTGCAATCTCGACTGGTGTGGTGCTGAACTCCCAGGATAAGGTAATAGCTTCCGGACTGTCATTTACAGTTGAATAACCCTTCTCGGAAGGAGAAGCCAAGCAACCATAAACGAGATGAAGCTTATAGCCGTAATCATTGGAATCAACATCGTTACCGAGAAGCGTCTTGTAAGATAAGCCGAACATCTTACGGTTCTGCTGTCCCGCAAACACTCCAGGAGCAATCTCTTTGGAACCGTCGCACTCTGCGAACTCATCCGGTGCCATATAAGCTTCGATTGTGCCGCCAAATTCCTCTGCGGACATAAGGTTCAGATACTTGATATTGTCTGCATAAATTGCAGTAGGTTCTGCTCCAGACGGGCTTTCTGTTACGGTACTAAGACCGTTCCATGCGGTACCAGAGTTATATACGCCGCCGGTCTGAATCGGGTAAAGGACGCCCTGACTGACACCGGTCTCATACAGGCGCTCGCCAGTCTTGTCCCAAACGAGTTTCTTTTTCATAGAATTTGTCCTCCTTAAAAGAATATTTCAAAGACATCGTGATTTAAGTTGTCTTTCGTGTAATGCCGATTGAATCGGCTTGTCGGCATAGATGCCACCTTGCCAACGAGAGAACTATCCGGATCGCTGTCAATAACTGTTACCGAATACTTTCTCGCAGACAAATAAACCCCGTCATTCGCAAACGTATTCTCAATATCGTCGAGAGCGTAAACGATGGCGGGGTATTTCATTTTACCGATGACGGTGGTTGAAAATAAGCACGACACTCTGGTCCTTTGTTTGGACACGAGAGGATGTCGCATAAAGCATTATGCAGTTTCAGTCGTCTGCTCATTGTAAACACCTCCAACGGTCAATATTAAACGGGGATACTGAACTTCAACATTTGAAATTTTCCATTTAGCTCCCATATACTCGATAAATCTCATCGAATGAAAATTCGCATAAGCAAACGGATCGGCTACGATGCTGAACTCATTCGACACATTGAGATTGTCGTTGAGGTTATCCGAACTCTGATACTGTCGAGTATTCCGAATAACGTCTCCGTAGTAGTCACGAACTGTAATCTTCTCTCCCCAGACACCAGGTCGAATTTCCTCTGTTACGGAATAGCCGATTGCTCCGTAAAATTTACTCATTTTGAATTTTCTCCTTTAAGACTTTAGGCTGTGTGATCCTCGGAACCGGAAGAAGCAGTTGTTACATTCTCTTCGATTGCAATTGCAGAGTATACACGAGTAAGAGCACCAGAGCATCTGGTCTCAAGCAGGGATTTCTCCTGGTTGAAGTCGATATCGAACTGAGTGAAGTGAGTAACCTCTCCACCCTTGGTTGCACCGAGGGAGTAATCAGCCAGATTTGCGATAATGGCAACCAGCTTCTTCTTTTTGCTGTCGGAAGCGGTTCTGGTCTTACCCTCAAACTGCTCCGCAGTATTGATACTACCAACATTCAGTGCAGTGGCAAGTTCGGTCTTGGAAGAGTAAATACGTCTTCCGTTGATGTCTCTTGCCAGAAGCATCTGATTCAGCATATGAGGAGTAATGAACAGATCCGGGGTACCGGTGCCCTTATAATCCTCTCTTGCATACAGAACGGTATTGATCATGGCCTCTGCGATGATGTAGTTCTCACCAAAGTTAGCCGCGGTATTGGTTCCCTGAAGTTCTTTCTTAGCAGCTGCTACATCGAGATCAACGTGAATGGTGTACAGATCATCATCCAGCCAAATCGGTCTGATGTGATCCGTAGAAATCTTGCCTTCATCTCCGTCGTCTCTGCCATCACCCAGCATGATTGCAGTTGCCAGCTCTTCATTGAGCATCAAGCGGTCGATGTTGTACAGGTATGCCACATAGTCGAAATCAGTGATGTCGATGATATCATCTCTATGCAGCGCACTCTTTACATACACAGTCTGAGGGTCGGTAGTTCTGCGAACCAGCTTGAAGTTGCCAGTCTGCTTCTTCTGTTTTCCCTTAGTATAGCCTTTAGCCTTAAGAGTATCGATGTTGCGGATATCTACCTGACTAGTTCTGATTCTGGAAATCGGACTCTTATGAACTTTGTTCATTACAGTTGTGATCCAACCCTGGTCGTTAGTAATCAGCTCCGGTGCACCAGGACGTACATCCTTGTATTCCGGGAACAGAAGTGTTACATTGCCATCTCTGTCTGAGCAAATCCACTTGCAAGAGCATCATGCTGAAGTGCATTCTCATTAGCATAGATCTCCAGCGCGGTCTGGAATGTTCCTACCTGGCTTGTCTTTGCCAGCTTAAGGATCTCTTCCTGGTCTGCATGAGACAGAAAGCTCTTATCATCGCGCTTGTCGGTGTCAAAAACATTGTGTTTCATATTGTCATCTCCTCCTTTAGATTCATTATCCTCTTTTTTAGGATTTTCTTTGTCTACGAATTCAGCCATCATGGCGAAAACGGCTGTCTGCTGTTTCTCGTTCATGGATTTAAAAATGTCTTCGATAGTCTCAACCTTATCGTCTTTTTTCTCTCCATTATCTGATTTGTCATTGGGCTCGATTTTTCTTCTTCCTTCTTTTTATCCGGCTCATCTGCGGAATGCTCCAACTGCCCCATGATCATTTCATTATAGCCAATGACAATACCGGTTTCGCCGTCGCCATGCATCACAACATCATCGATAAATGCTCCTGGATTTGCACCGGCTAATACCAGACTTACTTCTCTGATAATGCCATGAACAACATCGTGTCCAGCCTGTTTAAGCTGATTGGCAAAGATAGAAAGAGACTGTACGTCGCCATGTTTTACAAGTTCCCGTGCAGTCTTTCCCGATTCTGTATCATTAAATTCACAGAACGCATAAACTCCTTCATCTCTATTTTCGAGATGAGCTAATCCAAGCACATTCGCCGGATCGGCATGATTATGCATCCATACTAACGGGACAGTCTGCCCATTCTGCCCTTTGAAAGCGTCTTTTTTAATAACTCTTCCATCGGCACACTGAAGATCATTTCTAGTGGCCCAGCCACCAAAGTCATACTTCATTTTGATTTTCCTCCTTTATTTTCTGATATAGTACGATAACGGATGCGATGTCTTCTTTGATGAGCCGGAAGATTTTTTCTTTGATTTCTTAACCTTCTTGTACTCAGACTGAATTTTATCGAATTCATCCTGATACGTTTGTTCATATGAAGAGTCAAGGTCGGCTTTTGCCGCTTTGTAAGCTTCTCTAACTGACTTAACCGCTGCTTTTTAGCTCGGAGCTAACTTTTGCTCTTTCGCTTTTAGCATTAGTCTGGTTCTCAGCTTTTTCTTCCTTGGTATCAGACGATACTTTCGCTTTCTTGTTTGTCGCATCCGTTCGAACACTAGCCTTGTCCGTTTTGGCATCGCTACTGATTTTTGCTTTATCTGATTTTGCATCATTTCTAAGCTTTGCAATCTTTGCTGTTCTTTCGGCAACACGCTTAGCTCTCTCAGTTTTAGATAATCCTGACGGAATTTCTATCGCCATCAAACGCTCAATTTCTGCATTCTTTTTATTATCGATTCGTTCCTTTTCGCTAGATGATTCCTTTTCAATTTCTTCCAAATCAGAATCTTTATCAGTATCGATGTTTTTCTTCCTATCGGAAGCATTTTGGGTTAAAGCCTCGTTCAGTTCTTTCAAGCGAGAAGATATCTGTTCCTTCGTAGCTTCTGCTTTTTCACGAAGTTCTGTAATCTTCTGATCTCGCTTTTCCTGCTCCTCTTTGACTTTTGCGGCCTTTTTCAGATTTAATGTTATTTTTTGTATAAGACCAAATCTTCTTTCCATCGTCATTCAGTGAAGTGGTAGAACGCCCCTTCAATTCCCTGGTACGCATATAATATTCATGCGCTTTCTGAGGATCGTAGTAGGGCGATGCATAATGTCTAAGAACCGCTACTTTAGGTTCATCCATTAAGAATCATCTCCTCCTTATCATCGCCAGATGTATAATTTCCGACGATGTCATCGATCTGTGCAGAAATACTGTCAAGAACTTCATTAACCAGAGCATCGTAATCACTGGTATCGCTGGATTCCGTTCCATCACCACTTGTAGCATCTGTTACGGAACCACCAGGCTCACTTAAATTGCTGTTTCTCAATTCATCTGCCTTAGGATCAGCGGATGGCTTCCAACCGATTACCTGTCTGATTTCATTTGATGTAGCAATTTCATTTCTGGTAAACTTATCAGAAATTTCAGCAAGATCAGCTACCGGCACAAGCTTGAATGGATCTCTAAAGAACATAATTGACTTGTTCTGGGACCTAGCAGTCTTTGTTAAGAATTTTCTCTTCATTTCATCAACGATTGCAGAAATGATAGGTTCAATCGTCCGGTTGTAATAATTCAGCATAGTCTTCTCGTCTGCGGTACCATCCAAGATGCTCTGAGTGATTCCTAACTGGCTGTAAAGCATACTCGTTAAGTATTCAATCTGCTTCATTAGATTGTTTTCCAAAGAACGATTCAACTGCGTGATTCTCTCTGTTCCATCGGTATAAGCAATGCCATACTTAGAACCGGACAACTGCTGCTCGATATCTTTACGCCGCTGCTCAGCCTGGTGACGTCTTGCCTCTGATTTAATTACATAAGGTAGCTGAATGATCAAATCCAACTTGCCGGAGCTGCTCTGTTCATCGACAGCATCTAGCAAATTCAATTTTCGAATAAGCCTCTGCATCGTCGAATTCGGTTCGTTAATTACCGCATACAGTGGATTTTCCACGATAGCAACCGTATCTTTCGGAACAACAATTTCTTGTTTTCGCCCAGTATTTTCGTTGTATACCTCAACACGGACGTGACGAGGATACCAGTCACGAATTCGACCAACTCGCATCGAAAGAATCTGATATCCTTTTTGTGTCATCTGGATCATCATCGGTATCCACAGGAACGATTGCTACACAGCCTTCATCCATCATGGACATAACAACATCTTGGATAAATGCCCTACCAGTCTGATCAAGATTGGCTTCCAACGACAAACATTCGTTTAAACCGCTTTTTATAACATTTAAAAACCGCCCTTCATCATCCAACTGAACGTGCTGAATGTTGATGGCGGCTACGTCTAAAGCGATTCTATTGTATACGGACGTGACTATCGATCTTTCGTTTCCTCTGGTAAGGCGAAAACGATCAGGACGATATGAATAACCCGAACCGATATTCTGGGACATCATGGTAGGGGCTCTATTGCGAAAAGCATTCCAGGCATTTTTAAACCTGGAACTTAATGATAAATCCATTTTGAATTCTCACCTCCTAAAAATAGGCAAAAAAAAAGACCCCTTTTCTTAAGAGGTCTCCAGTAATTTTACACCGGTATTTTGTTCAGTATAGATTCGCATATGATTCCGTTACTATCGGGATTATAATGCTCGTCTAAACACTTCAATGTCAGGAAATTCCCAACCTTTTCTTCTATGTCTGCCCAATATTCATCGGTCTCAGATAAACCGTTAAAATCACAGTCCAATCCGAGTGACCGCATAAGGTTTATTTCTTCTTCACTGAACATATGCTCATCCTTTCTTTAAATATTTACGCTTTGTTCTACTTCCTGTACACCATGTAGTTGTTATGGTTCCATTTTCAGGATTCACTGCTACTGTCGCAGATTTCCCTATAAACTGCTGACTTGGTCGCCCAAGGTTATCGGTTTTTGTTTTAATGCTACCATGATTCAACGGATTTTTCAATGCATCCAAAATTCCTTCAACGGTTACCGGTCTTGATTCGGTTTGTGTCCTATCAAGGGTATGATCTGAAAAACGTGTAACCAGTATTCCGTTTGAAGCTTTTACGGGTGTTCGCAACTGGCTATTCATTCTTGCCTGGATAGAGCTTCTATCATGAGCTAATTGTTCTTTCGTTCTCCGAACTCCCCATTTCATACCTTTTATTCCATAATGCATCAAATTATCACTTGATTCAATATGAGCTACTTTTCTGATGGTACAGGGTCGTAATACAGAAGAGTAATCAATTAACTTTGCTACTGGCATCTTTATCCCCCTACTCGAATGCTTCTCGATTTGCCTTGAATGCGATGTACGCATCCATCATTGCCGCAACGGCATCGATTTTTTGTTCATACCGCTTTTTCAGCAATTTACGGTTCCCGTTAGTATCTTCCAGGGTAATGCAGTTTCCCATAGCAAATGTCATCAAGTCCTCATCAAAGAGAAGCATCCTCTCTTCTGAAAGTTTCTTCAATTCGCCAAGTGGGACAGATTCTGTCTTTGCACCCTGGATAACTTTTTTCTATTCCGAATGGTCCATTTTCACTTGCCCAACGTTCAACAAATTCCTTTGCATTGTATGGGTCATAACCAAAGCATCGTACATCATAACCGCATTCAATAATATGGTTATCCAAATCCTCATATACTTCCATCATGTCAAGAACCGTCCCTTCCAACACAATAAGACTTCCCTCTTTCATAAACTGATCGTATTTAATTCTCATTGCTGCTGGGAGTTTCATCAGAGTCGATGAGGAAATGTAGTTTCTGGTTTTGACGCCGAATGATCCGTTCGACAATGGGAATAAAAATGTGAATGCACAGAAATCATCGCCTTGTGATAAATCAGCTCCCCCAAAGAACATGGCATCTGCCAATAATCTCGATGGCGATGTGGGAGAGTTTCTTCATATGTAAAGTAATATGTGTATCCCTCCATAGGAAGTCCGAAGCGCTTAGCCAAAATATCGTTTCGAGCTGCCGGAGCCTTTTCTGCTCTCTCAACGTCCAGCTGATAGGTTTCATAAGAAACAGTCTTTCCAAGGTTCGGATTTGCTTTCAACCATTTATCCGGATCGGCAACCTCATCAATAGAATCCAGCTTATACCACCAGATCGATACGTGCGGATTGATATAATCCCCTTTTAAAATGTCCATCAATTCCATTTTGATTGTATCGCCAGCACCGTTACGGACAGTACCCTCTGAACTGATCGCAACGATAAGGTAGTCGTTGACCTTCGATGCACCCTGTTCGATTGCTCCGATTACATCTTCTCGAATATCACCAGAAAGCCACTCGTCAACCGTCGCCACTTTAAGCTGAAGTCCCTGAAGTTTGTCGATTCTCATTGGACGAATTTCAAGAAGCGATCCAGTAAGGAAGTTTTCAATGCCTTTCTTAGTGGATGCCAATTTCATTCTATTCGCCTTTGATCCGGTTGTGTTCTGCAACGATCCTTCTGTAAGGAACTTATAGAAAGGTCCTCTTGATCTGGTAATAGCGGTTCGAATCGGGGACAACACCTCTTCTGCCTGCTTCATCGTCGGGGCTGTGGTTATCTGATGTGTCGTTGTGACATCAACATTTAAGAAGAAATTCTGCAAGCATGAACCATACATTGACTTTGCAGCACCTCTGGCCACTATGAGATATTGCTTATTAACTAATCTTTTTCGGATAGACTTGGTGACATAATGTCCGCCATGACCATCTTCATAAGGTTCGTATACACTTCTCTCAACAAAATAGTACCAGCCGAAAATCTGCTCAGCCCAAACTTTAAATGTGTCAAGCAGTTTCAAATCTGAACCGTCAGTTAAAGTAAGCTCATTCTCGCAATAACTGATAAACCCCTCTACTGCTTGATCGTCGTAATAAATTCCAGGATTTGCAATGAGATCATCGATTCGGTTCATCTCCATCTCGATTTCTCGGCATACCGGAATTTCGCCACGAATTACGGCATCACGAAACATGCCGTAGTATTTCGGGACGGCAGTGTTCGATAACGCCATTATTTTCTTCTCCTACTTCTTCTTATTCGGGTTTGCAGCGATATACTGTGCGGCCTCTTTAAGATTGAATTCTTTTTGTCATTGCAGTCTTTACGGCATAGGTCATTGCTCCAGCCGCAGCCACAGTCAACGCTTTCTTTCCGGATGCAGAAAGAATTTCTGACACATACTTTCTACCAGGTGCGATGTCGTCTTCTGTAAGATTCTTAAACTCGCGTTCTAATTTAAGTCTCTCAATCTTTTTTCTTCAGATCGGCATCGGACATTGTTCGCCGATTCTTAACAGCAGCTTTACGTGCTGATACCTCATTCTTATCATCTGAAGATTTGGAAGAATGTCCTCTGGCTCTTGCAAGCTGTGCTTCTGATCTTCGAACTCCCATTTCATTCCAAGAATTCCATGGTGTGCTAAATAGGTGTTATTCATTTTGAATCTCCCTCCTTTGCGATGTAACTGGTAACACCTCCGCTGGCATTGGATGTCTGATAATATGGAACTTCATGAATCACAAGGTCTTCGCTAAGCACCTTTCCAGATGTATCCAAAGTTTGAGTCTGATGCGCCTTTGGCGTAACTTCGTACGATCCAGAATAATGCTCAGGCTCGTCCGGATCGGCGTCATCGTTTTCCGCAGCAACATTTAGACGCCATTCGTACTCGCTGATTTGTGTTTTATAACACTCCAGCACGGCCGAACTAAGCTGCGGATCGAAAAGAAGTTTGACCTTCAAATGCATATAAGATTTGACAAGCATGTATTTGGATTCATCAGAAATGAAATCTTTCCACGTTGCACTCATATCTTCGATCATGAAACCTTTGGATGGACCGACACCAAGCTGTGTAAGAATTGAGAACACAGAATTGATGTGCATGATCAAACCTGCATCGAAATGTTCATACTCCTCTGCGATACCGAGTAATTTCTTGATTGATGTCAGTACACTATCTGTAATATTCATGATCGCACCTCCATCTAACAGAGTTTTATAAACTCACTCATGCAATACCCGCTGATACCGTCCACAGTCTTTACTTTATAAAAACCGGAAACAGACTCATCGTTGCATACCTTCACAACTGTATCCGAGCCGATAATTCCTAATGATCTGGATGCCTGCGTCGGGTCTTTGCGAATGTTTAAATTCATACAATTTACCACAACACCCATAAGTGGCTTCTTGTTTCCTTCCATAATTTTCCTCCTAATGCCTCCATGGGCATGTATCATTTTTTCGTCGTTCATTTGGAACTGTTAAAAGTAGTTTCTCATCTCCATAATGTATAGCATTGTGGGTCGATAAAGTTGTTGCAATTAGATACTCTGGATTCAGAACCAAATCAGTCCGCAACAGTATGTCCTGCTGCTTTATTGGGTTCATATGATGAATAAGAATCTTTCCACGAATCTCATAACCATCCAATCCAAGGTCGCATCCATTATCACGAATAATAATTTTTCTCCGAATGTCCTTCCATTCTTGAGAATTGTAAAATATCTGATTAAGATACCTATCAAATCCGAATGTCTCTTCACCAACCACTCCATCCAAACGAAGATACTCGTATCGCTCCTTAAAGGTTGTAAGTTGCAATAGTTCCGAATAACATTTAAGCATCATCCACCTCATCTCCATGACCGCTATAACCACGAAATGCTTTTAATGCATCTGCATACAGCTTTTCAGAATTTTCAATGGATTTCAGATTCTGAGTCTTCGCCTCTATCAGTTCCTTCTGTTTTTCCAAAATCTCTTTTTCAATTCTTTCTTTTGTTGAACCGAGCTTCAAATAGTGAGTAATCACCTGCGACGAAGCGGTTCCCTCTCGTAACTGCTTTTCAGCCAAGTCAACTGCTAATGAAACAAGCTGATTTTCTCTCGCTTCTGGCGTTAATGCTGGACGCATCATCCTAGAAGACTCTGATTGCTTTGCTTTCCTCAAAGTTGATGCCTCCTTCCATTTAGTTGTTCGCTACTTCTGTGATGGTTTTCGCATACTTTCCAGTATTTAAAAGGACCTACAAATCATGACAATGCTACTCAACGAAAGGAGAACTAACTTTGAGCCGATCCCACAGAAACCGTTGTCAAATATCATGAGTTATAGACCGGCTCCTGACGAATAGTATCGGCATTCGTGTTTTCAAGAACTTGATAGCTTCCCATTCTTATTTCAATGTTAGATCTCTTGGCTCCTACAGAACTTCTTGCCTGTGCCAGAGCCTGCTGACTAGCCTTCTTAACTTCTGCTTTCGTCATATCCGGATTGTCTTTCCTTTTAGCAGCAACTGTAGCATTCGCCATTGTCTGAGCCTGTCTCTCTCTAGGAGCATTCGCCAAAGCCAAATCCAACTTAGCATTTAAAGACTTTACTTCTTCAGAATAAGTTGCCTTAGCAGAAGCAGAGTAAGCAATTTTGCCTGTACTCATCATCTCCCTACGAGCCTGGTTAGCTAAAGACTTCATAGAATTCGCATAGTCGGCATAAGCTTCTTCCTGGGGGGTACCTGAAGAAAGAGTACGGGCGTCTTTTGTTTCAGCCATCTTTGTACTCTTCTGAGTTCTCACCTGAATTTTTCCATTCTTATCGACATACTCTTCCTTAACAGACTTGTATGACAGCGATCCATCTTCGTTGATTGTCGGAGAGCCTTTTCTCTTAAGAACCTGTGTCTCAGATTTTGCTCTTGAAATTAGAGTAGATGCTCCTTCATGGTAACGACCTTCTGAATCTACATTTCCCTGATACTTCTTCTTAAGAGAAGCGATACCATTGTCGATTTCACTCTGCTTATAATCCAGTTTGTGTTTCTCAGCATCGATTACTACCATACTGTGACGAACCGCTCTCGCTAATTCATCCTGTGTGGCTCCCTTCAAAGTCATATCAGTAATCAGATTCGATACTTTACCCATTTCTGTCTGAGTATTTCTCATAATCTTATACTCTTTACCATTACGATAATAATGGTCTATGCCATCAGCATCTTTCTTAACAGTTCCACCATAAGCATCCTTGGTATCGAAACCTTCCAAACCTTTTAATGGAGAAGTGGAAGTAATCTTTACCTTACTCTTTGTGGAGTTACAAGGAATTACCATTACGGTATCACCATCAAAGTCCGCTCCGGATAAACGGTCTGCATTCTTCTTATTGATACCGATTGCATCCGCCGGTGTATTTCCGAGAACGCTCTTTCCTTCAGCCAATTTATTGTTGACCTTCAGAATAGGAATCTCAAAAGTTCCACCATGCGGGTATCGAATCAAAGCAACTGTTTCTCCATCTTTGTAGTTTGGAGCATACACCTCATTGTCTTTGATTGTTGTTAATGGGAGAATTACCTGATACTTCTGACGAGGTAACGCCGCTGCCTGCAAATGTACGGCGGCCGCATCGCAATCGTCAGCAAATGATTTTAACAGAGCCTTCTTTACAGTGGGGTTTGTTAATGAACAGATTTCATCATATTCTGCCTGCTTATCAGCTTTTGCCAAACCTAACTGCTTTTTGATAAGTGTCAAACTCTGCTTAGAAAGAAACTGTGACGGAAGTGTCTTACTCCATTCACCCCAATCGCCTTCTTCTGCTCTCTTATTGATCAGAGAAAGAGACTGTTTTTTCCGGTTACAGGATCTGTATACTTACCCTTTGGATCATCGTAATAGCTCTGACCTCCATGCTCCTTAATCAGGGAACCAAACGGATTATCTGGATCATCCTTAATTTTCTTGAGAACATCTTTTGTAGGAGTGCCAGACTTTTTATTAGTGTTGAAAATCACATCAACGCCATCCGGCATATTATCTGAGTAAACAGCCATACCTTTAAGGTAGTGAGTTCCGTCAACCATAATACGGACCTGTGCATAATGAGAATCACCTAAAGACAGGTCTTTCACACCTCTACGGAGTTCAATTACACCATCCTTATCAACGCCACCTTGATCGGCATAGCGGATCTGCAAGCGCTTTGAATCCATGCTGGCCGGATACTCAAAAGATTTTCTGAAAGACTCCCCATTGTCATAGGAGATGTAGTCTCTTACAGAATGGACATTCTCGAAGTCATAAATATCTTTGTGCTCGGTTCCCGGTGGACAAATGACCTTGATATTGGTCTGCTTTCCAGGATTGGTAACCTGTGGAACGCCGCCGCCATAAATCGGATAACCTTCCAATTCCAGCATATAAAGAGCCTGGTTTAGTTTTTCTTTTGACACGCCAAGTTCTCTTTCAACGCCGGTTCCGACATCGATCATTCCCTTTTCTTCAATGAGTTTTCGCAGAACATCCGCAGTGGCCTTAGCCTGGTTCATTCTGTTTTCCGAAGTTTCGTTCAATAAAGAGCGGACAGACGAGTCATTAGCAAATCCCATCTTATCGGCAATTTCATTTAAACTGTAACCTTTTCACGAAGACCCTTTGCTGTTGCTACCTGAAGAGCACGACGTTCATCTTTAGCGAGGCTCATCTGAGTACGAAGCTGTGTGGTAGTCAAACCCATATTCTTAGCAATGTCTGTTTCGCTCATTCCGGATTTTTTAATTCCTGAACACGACTAAGAAAATCACCGCTATGCTGATATGGATTCTCTCCAGAACCATAAGGGTAACGCCCAGAACGCCGTGGCATACCATAATGCATTAAAATATCTTCCACAATGGAATTCATAGCTTACCCCTCCTGTTCTCTGATTTTCTTAATCACCTTATCAAAAGTAATAATTCGGTCCATGATTGGAACAATATCTTCAGCCGTTGGGTTATGATACAGAATTTCATTGTTCTTATAGATTCTCAATTCCATTTCAATATCCCCAGGCTTCACTTTATATTCCAAACAAAAAAGAGCGGCATATATTTCAAGCTGCTCCATGTGCGCCGGAATCTTTCCGGTCTTCAAATCGTGAATTCTTAAGAAGTTATTCCGAAACAAAATCGCATCGGCTGTACCAAAACAATCATCGGAATAGTAAAGGATCTGCTCGGTGTCATCTTAAAGCCGATGGCATCATTCACATACATATTTAATGTCTGCTTCGATTTTGGTAATTTCTGATTGAGCATGATGCACTGTGCTGCAAATGCATGTAATACAGTTCCTTTTTGTGTGGCAAGGAAATTTCGATATGCTTCCGCAACTTTATCCTCACCATAATTTATCCAGTGATATTTACTGGCACCAAGAAAGGCGTGTTGTCCTTCAAGGTTCGAATGATTGTTGAAGTTCATCCAGTACCTCCTCTTTATTCTCTGGACATATAAATCTTGAAAACGACATCTGATTCATACGATCCACATAATATTCCTGATTCGGCTGCTTCTTTGCGCCAGCGCTTTTTTTACATTCTAAGGAAGCCCATTTGTCTTTGTGAAGAACCAGCAAATCTGGAATGCCCTGAATGTAGGTCGGGTCATTTTTCATCACGATACAACCGGAAATCTTTCTTTCAGTTCCTTGATCAAATTTGCCTGGAACTTATTTTCCAACATAATGGAGTCTCCTTTCAATTTTCTAAAAACTCAAAAGAGGATGTGGTATTTAATAAAAATGCCTATTTATCCTCTCTCTTCATAAAGGGCATGTTTTTTCGCGCGCAAAAAGAGCATAAAAAAAAGACAGAGACACGATTAAGCATCTCTGTCCAAATATGTAGTTGTCAGCTGTTATTTCTTAAATACCGGATCAGTATCCAAATCAACCATAAGCCACCGGTACACAATGTAAGAATCACATCAAGGATTAACCCAGCCGTGCTACGCTTTTTCTTTCCACCTTTACTCATCTATCGTTTCTCCTTTCTCAGCTTCTATAGCTTTTCGATCTTTCTTAAATATCTTTCCTAAACCACTCTTAGCAGAATCCATAGTTTCAGAAACACTTTCTTTCAAACGTTCTTTCTTCTCCTGCTTCTCAGCGGCCTTCTGTTCTTTAGCCTCCTGTTTAATACGAACGTCATCATCAAATATCTTTTGGCTCTCCTCGATAACTTCAGCCGTTATGTATCTCAGACAAACAGTTGTACCGACTTTCACCTTAGCGCCCTGCTTAGGATTTGAGTCTATGACTTGGGTAGCCTCGTAATCTCGATACTTTGGATCTGCTTCTTTCATACGAAGCTTACTCTTTGAAACTTTCAAGCCACGTTCGGTTAATAATTCTTCAGCCTGTTCCAGGTCTATCGGAAATCCCTTACGATATAATTCTGGAATGATAACTTTCGTATCTATTTTTTCAGTCGGTTTATTCTGTGCGTTATCTATTGCTTTTTCGACCAAAGGTGTAACCGCAGTAATCAAACCGCCAACAGCTCCGATTGCTCCTATGACACCCGAAATATTCTTATTCGATTTCGTTCCCATACAATCACCCTTTCCATACTTAAGTAGAAATTTAGGGCAAATAAAAAGTGCGCCCCAATTTGAGAGACGCACCGAAAAAGCGCATCTCTTATTGTTGCCACACAATCCTCTTCGCCGTTCAAGGGTACGAGTAAAAGAGAATACACTTTTACCAAAGTTATTCCCTCGAACGCGATTTCATTATTAGATTGTGTGGCTCTTATAGTATAGCATGAAGCACACAAAATGGAAAGTGGATTCTATAGCAGGATCCTATGCCACAAGCATCTTAGCACGCTTTGCCATATCATCGTAAATAACCTTGGTTCCATCTTCCAAATATACGACAATGCTCATGTAGTTGTACGGACGGTAATCCTGGGCTTCTTTCGATAACCGCGGATACACCGATTTGAAATTATTGAAAATATCTTTCCATGTTACCTTTCTCTTTACATTCACGGCAAACCTCCTATCGGATACAATCCACCAAATGGATATCCACAATACGAAGCTCCGGCACCTGAATAAAAATCCCTAGGAATGGTATAACCGAACATCACATCTTCAAAAGATTGATACGGCGGATTATCAACCCATAGCCATTCTTGTGATATGGCAATTTCATTTTTCATCGTCACATGTGCACCATTCGGAATATCTTTATTCACTCGTAAATGATACGGAAAATGTTCGCACAACCAATCCTCGACCAATTTCTTATCGTAAGTCATAAAATCACCTCTAGTATAATAATGGTGTAGTCAATCAAGACTACTTGGTTAATAAGTTTCTGTAAATCAGATAACAAAAGAAGGGATTCTTCCTTCATCAGATGTTATCCATAATAATTATCATGTCTGACGGTTCTGATAGACACCAGATAAAACATAAGGTATTATCTCTTAGGATAGGACAAAGAATGTTCACCTCCTTGGGAAGTCACTTCTGTGACTGATACAATAAAGTCAATTAGTTTTAATCTTGATGAATCTTGATGAACACAAAATCCTACATAACAGTATTGATTCCCTTACAACCGCTGTTTCTAAAATAAAAAGAAGCAGAAGAGTTGTATTCTTTGGAAAGTCGCATTTTCCTCGAATCCACGGGAATTTATCATTACCCACTCTTCTGCTATCTTCGTGATAAGGGTTTTAACTGCTCGGTTATTAATCCTATCATCACTAAGAATAGCACAAATATCAACATACGAAAAGTACATAATGATCGTTTTGATTCTAAAAAGCTGCTTTGGTTGGTTTGAAACCTGATTTAAAGGTTTCACTTATGCCTTCAGATCTTGCTCTAAACTGCCGTAACCTATGCCGTGAATACTACGATTTAATGGATAATCGCAGTGCCTATGTGAATAAGCTTCAGGGTGAATTACGCATGGCGTTTCCACAGTATCTTGGCATCTTTTCCAAGGTTACTATCAACACTTCTCTTACATTATTGGAGACTTATACCTCTCCATCAGCTTTTCTTAAAGCAGACAAGCAAGAGATTATTGATATCATCAAATCCACAGCTCGATTTGGGCTTACATATGCTCAAAATAAGTATAATGCCATAATTCAGGCGGCAACTGATGCAAATCAGTTTGGTTACATCATAGACAGCAACATCAAGCGTATTCGCCTTTATATCAGCTTCATACGTAAATATGATGAAGAAATCAACAGCATTCTTGAATCACTCCACGAGCTTGTTGATGCTAATGAAGATTCTGACTTTGTCAAGCAGATTCATTTGATTGAAACTTTCAAAGGTGCTGGTTTCTTGTCTGCTGTATCCATTATGGGTGAGATCGGTGACTTTTCAGCATTTTCAAAGCCCAAACAACTTTTCGCTTATTTTGGTCTTGATCCAGCAGTAAAGCAATCCGGTAAATTTGAAGGCACCAAGGTTCAAATGTCTAAGCGTGGTTCTGCCATAGCTAGACGTGTTATTCACACGTTAACCTTACAAAGCATCAGTATCTCCCGTAATGGAAAAGCTAAAAATCCAGTTCTTCGTGAGTACTATCTCCAGAAATGTGATTCAAAACCAAAGCTCGTAGCAATGGGAGCTGTTTCACATAAGGTATGCAATATGATATTTGCAATACTCAGAGATAACAAACCATTCAAAATCATTGCTCCTCAGGAGCATATCAAACAATACAATTCTGCTAAATGCGACATAGCTGCATAAAATACTATGAACCCAATGAATCAATATCTTTCAAAAACGATATTTTCACCAAGGGAAAGTCCGCCCTTTTTAGTCAGAAAATAAAATAGATTTTTTCTCATTTAACTATTGACATTTATTAGCTGGATGGGAAAGTGGGCATAAAGCCCGCAAACCCGCATAAATACTGGGTTTTTGCTGGTCAAATCCGGGTTTTTGAAAGTGGGCAAAACCGGGCAAAATGGCCAGAAATTTGACCAAAATTCATAAATTTTCTCCAAATTGACACCGATTTTTCAGTTCTGGTCAAAAATATCCGGGATTTGGTCAAATCCTAAAACCAAAAAGTGGGCAGAAAAATGACCTGTTACTACAAAGATTTTTAACCTAGATTAGCTGAAATCGGTCAGAAATTCCGTCTCTGATAGGGCAAATTGCGCTTCACAACAGGCTTATAATTGTACGTAGACATCTTAGAATCCGGCACACGCTTTACAGATTTAAGCTTCCGACCGGTGCGAATTTTACGATTCTCTTCCTCAGAAGCATACATATGTCCGAAGGCTTCACGCAAATCTTTAGCCAGTTTCTCCATCGGCTCCAAAACTTTGTTCCACGCCTCTGCCAACGTTTCGCACGCTTTCTGTAATTCTTCCATAGTCATCATCTCCTCGCCTACCTCCAAACCTTTCCAGTTCTTTTATCCTTCAATACAACTCGTCCCTCGATATGGAAATCCGCCAATTCGCAAAGTGAAAACAGGGTATTCAGTAACTGATGAAATCTCATGTCATCCTTGTCCTGTTCCTGCTCCACATTCTTAATCGCATTGTAAGCTGTCGGATCATTGTAACCCTCTGCATTTTTTTCTGTCATCCTTAGCTATCATCTCTACCTCCCCATCTCATGGAATCGTCCATCCACATTGCAGCATTCATAACAGACAGAACAATATATCCACCAAAAATAAGAATAACTGCCAAAGTGATAATTCCTAAAATTAAATATCCCATTTACTTACCCTCCACTTCTTCTAATCGCACACCGCCGTACACCCAAAGATCTTCTTTGAGTTTGTCCATATCCAACTCATCGTTTTGCCACTTTTCATAATATTCGAGAACATGCTCTGTAAACTCCGGAATCCGCTTTGCATATGTCTTTGTCCAATAATGATCCATCAGCACTTCAAGCGGCAGAGTAAGCAGAAGAATCATCGCCTGATTGATAGCATCATTCGTAGCCTCCTGCTTAACTCTATCCAGTTCACCAGATATCTTTTCTCGAACCAGGGGCATCTAACTGAGCTCTTGTCAGATTGTATGTAGCGGTCTTAGCTTTCTGCTCACACTTCTGTGCTCTTCTCCTCTCAGCCCGGCCCATACCGCCGCCTCCTTAATCCATAATGCAGTTTTCTCTCGATGCAAAGAGCATAATACCCACCATCAAGGCAAATAAAAAGAACGTTGCATCCCACTCGATCGGGATTGTCAACGCTCCAAGTATGATAAATATAATTCCGTATATCTTATTCTTAATCAAGTCTCTTCTCAACATTGTCTTTCTCCTCTTTTTGACTTCGCGATGCCAGCTGCTACATCATCCATTTTATCATTACTCCGGCTTCTCTGAACCGTCCGTATGCTTTGGCTGTAGCACAATGCTCAATACACTTCATAATGCGATCAACTAAAGCGTAAAAACACACATAGCCGATAAGAAACATGATGATAATCTGAATAACTGTAAAATGCATAAGTTTAATCCTCCGTTTTTCTTTTATAGATATAACCATTGCTACTATTTCTAGCCGCTCCCTGTAATGCGTTAATTGAATTGAGATCTAAACCAGATGAAGACATAATAATCTCAGAATATGGCAGTGTCTCGATCCACTTGCAGAAATCACACCACTCATCCAGCTTATGTCCTCGACGACTCTTATAAATATTTGCCAGAACTTCATAATTCATCATGACATTGCGTGTTTGATTATAGCTGCTCGGGAGAAGCTGAATCATCTGCCACCAAATATCTTTCTTGCTCGGGCACCCTTTAATCTCAAAATCATCTGCGTTATATTCAATATATAATTTTCGATAATCGTTTAACGCCTTTATTGTTTCTTCCAGTAATGCTTTGGTGCGGATATCGAGATGCTCACAACTGAAATCATCCATTGTAAATTCCTTAGCCTGGATTTTATGCATGGTACTACAGCTGTTGGCAACAGTTCCGACTTTGTAAGTATCAAATTCTTTCCACCAATATAACGGTGCTGTGATCCTTACGTACACCGGCGACATTCTCATAAATTTTCTATGATCTGTACCAGCGTTAGCTAAGCGTTGCATTAGTGAGCGATCGTTCTCTCCAAGATCGAATCCTACAATATCGTATCCAGCAGTTTCATACTCACTATCACTCTTCCCCCAGCTGTTCATCGGGTTTCTCATGCCTTCGATAATAAATCTCATTTGTTCCGGACTTGCCAGAACCACATGCTCTAATTTAATCATTTTTATTCTCCTTTCAGAATATCCAGATCCCCACCAATCTGGATTATTATGCTCCTGTGTTCAGCATAGCCCACGGTTTTAATTACTCTTCTTCCTTCTCATAAGGAATCTGGATCACATCTCCACCAGGAACCGTGACCGACTGCATAAGCTGACCGGTTTCCTCATCGAAGTAAATGTTATCCATTGCATTATCCCACTCTTCGAACTGCTCAGCGATGTTTCTGCCTTTTTCCTTACGCATGTTGATAAGCTCGTCATGAACCACACGTCTCCAGGATCTCGCAATTTCCATACGGCTTTGAGCAAGGATGTTGTACAGACCATTCTCAGTCACAAAGTTGACAGAACGTCTCTGACCTGCTACTACTAAAGGTAGTTTCAGCTTCTCATCCTCTTCACACATTTCGAGCATTCTCCACTCGTTACCGCTACTGTAGCCGATAGCATGACTAATATCTTTTGCCTTGAACAGCGGAGCATCCAGGTCTCCGTATACATTGAGGCGTTTCCCTCCAAATGAAATACTTCCAGCAATTTTAATCTCTTTACTCATCTTTGTTTGTTCCTTTCTCTTTGTAATTTAACGTCTACAGCCTTCTGCAACTCTTCTGGTGTAATATTAAAAATGGACTTAAGGAATTCCAGGCAAATATAAGCATCTGCCATCTCTTCCAAAAGTCCAATTCTGTTATCATACCCTCGAATCTGTTTACTGATTGCTTGCGTAAGTTCTGCGAATTCCTCCATAGCAATCGTACACTTTAATTTCCACGGCTGACTCTCAACGCTTCTTCTGATAATTCTTCGCCGCTCTTTATCTGACAATTCGATATTGCTTTTCATGCACTGGACAAATCTATTTCGATCCATCGGTTTCCCCATCCGAGCTTTAGCAGCGTCCTTTCGCTCTTTGTACTCCTCTTCGTCGATCTCAGCAAAGCCGTTCGGAGCTTCTTTAAAATATCTGTTAATTGCTACCTTGTCCATGGACGGAGTGATTACATACAGAATACCTACGGTATCGTAATCGCCTTTCGCTGGATCTACAAGGAAATCCTCCGTATAAATCTTAAAGGCTCTATCAGCCGGCATATAAGGCATAGTGATCGGATACAGTTCGTCCATAACAGTATCGATCAGTCCACTGTGATATGGAGCATCCGGACAGTTGATGTTCACGCCATGATAGCGATCCACGTCTCTGTACTTAACCGTGCCATCAGCATACACGTACTTAAATAAGGAAGACATGCGTTTGCACTGATAGTTACGCTCTTCACCCTTCAGACCGCTCATATCAGAAATATCACTCCATACCTCGTCGATATCCTCAATCGGAAGAAGCGGCTTGTTGTTGATGAGACGGTTCAGAATAGCCTTAGTCAGACCAATGCTGAAACCGGAATGACCGTCATTGCACAGAGAGCCAAAGGCTTTCAATGCGCTTTCATAACAAGCACAACCATAATCCCATTCCCCGTCTTTTCTATCTGGATTCTCTCGACGGCAAGCAATAGCTACCTCATTTTCAGCCCAACGCTCCATGCTAGATTTTTCACGGCAGGAACCGATAGAGCGGTTGCGATCGTCTATGTACTCATTTGCAAATATCTTTCTGCAATTTCCGCCAAATGCTTCCACGATTTCTGGAAGGTTGTCGTTTACAGCATCGAAGATCAGTCCGTGCTCTTTACACCCTCCACAGCCTCTTTGGTCTGCTCCTCGTTTCTGGATGTCCAAAGGATCAGTTTTTCTCCGTTAGCCTGTCTTTTTTCAGATACTCGATAAGCTCCTCGTTCGGCATACCAATCTCAGGCCATTTGTTCTCACATAAAGTTCCATCAAAATCTACTGCAATAATGTTCTGTTTCATTTCTAAATTCCCCTTTCAGTTTTCAAGCCATTCATTATCAATATAGTAAAAACCAAATACACACAGTCCAATAACAATTATCCAAATCACCCAGAATAACCATAGTTCCCAATCGCTTTCCAAATAATCAACAGTTTCGTCAATGGTGCTGTTTTCATAAAATGAAGAATTATCAGATATAGTTTTATCCTGTAATTCGGTAAATATGGTTCCTGTATATTCCGTGCCAACTCCATAATATTTATGCCGGACATGGCTCGATTCTTTTATAGTGTCAATATGTTCGGTACTTGGAAACTCTACCTTATTTGAGGGAAAGATATGCCCTAAAAATGTAATTTCCAAACAGCTTTGTTCTTCGCTACCAGCATAATCCCAAGACCAATAAGTTTCCGTTCTGGTATGTGTCTTTCCTTTGGAATCGGTTGTGGTGACGGTTCGTGTATGCATATTGTAATGTTCCTCTATTTTTTCTATATACATATACTCCCCGTTAATTTCTGGATATGAAACAGTATCCACAGCCTTCAAATCTCCATAAACGAACGCATAACCGACGTTGGTTCTCATCCCATATTCAAACAGATCAGAGCTTTCGATTTTAATAGCTTTATTATACTTTTCGTTCCGATCGAGAATATAGTTTGAAATTCTCCCAGAAATCACAAAACCAATGAGAAGCATCGCTGCAATTATTGATATGCTTGCCAAAAACTCACGCTTAGTAATTTCAAAATCTCCAACATCAAAGCCTCTGTTCTTCATAGTATCAGTCTCCAAATAAATTTTGAGGCGCATCTACCGGAGCATCATAATCAAGGTACTGATACTGCTGCATTTCATATCCTAAAATGTTTAAAAATAATCTAGTTGGGAATTTTCTAGCATAGCGATTGTATTCTTTAATCTGCTTGTTATAATTTCTCTATACTCAGCAATTAAATTTTCCGTAATGGATAACTCATTCATCAGTTCCTTGTAATTTTCATTGGATTTTAATTCCGGATATGCCTCTGTAACAGCAGCGATCGCAGTGGTTACATTTTCTATACTGGTTGCTTTTTCCCTACCCTCGACAATAGCTGTAAGTGTTTCAGCCTCATGCTTATCGTATTGTTTGACACAATCCGCAAGATTGTAAACAAGATCGACTCGTCTTTTTCCTGAACTTTAATGTCTGAATCCGCAGTGTTGACCTGTTCCTCCAATGCGAATGCTTTGTTTTGTGCTCCCTGAATTCCAAAAATACACATAAAAATAACCGCGACAATCCCAGCGGCCACGATAAGTACCAGTTTCCAATTTTCTTTAATTGCTTTCATCTCTACTTGTCCTCCTTAATAATCCCGATAAATTCCACTCGCTCTTCTGCCAGACTTACGAAATACCTTTTTCCCTTATAATCGACGATGTCACCCTCGTACTTATAATTCTTGTCCGGCTCCGAAGCATACGCTAAGATGTTTATTTTTGTCGTTCTATTCATAGCTCCTCCAAATATCAAGCTCCAGGTTGCATGGCTGATTGATCCGCATACTGCAATGCCTGAAGTTTTTTCTTCATATTGTCTAAAATATACTCGACTGTGATTTTCGTTGTCTGCGCCAGTTTTATATACTTAGAATGTTCCTCGTACCACTTGAATATCTCATAGAGATTTCCACTCTGCCAACTGAATGACCACCAATCGCAAATCATCTCGATGATGTAATCGTATGGCATTTCCAAAACGGTCTCCAGTTCGCCACCTTCCATATCATCATGAATAAGAATCCAGTGCTGCCAATGATGAGGATTTCTGTGAATATGAAGTAACCATGCTCGCTGATATCGCTGTACAACCTCATAAGAGCGATTATTTCCATAGAAATATGCATCGTATGCCTCATACTCATCCGGTTCGTTTTTAGACTGATCATGAGCAAATTCTGTATTCCACCCGGCGGTTAGGGTGTTTGTCATAAGTCCCGGTAAATTTTAGAAAGCCAGTCGAACCCCCTTTTCACATTAGCTCGATGCCTAGCTAAATATTGATCGTATTGAAAACTCACTTTTGGCCCTCCTTCTTTTTTTCTTTGTTACCAGCTTTTCATAAAGTTCTCTCGCTTCATCTCTCCCTGGAAAGCATTGATAATCTCGACAGACTGATTCATTCGTTTTCTTCCTACAACCATTACTCCAGTGTCATTTTTGTTTGAAAAATCAACACTAACTAAAATACTATCTACCATTTTCAGCCTCCTTCCAGTAAATAGGTTTATCCGAATTTGCGTTCATCGGTTCTGCCAAACAGTCATTACAAGGATCAAATTTTTCTTCGAGATCCTTATGTTCGCAGGTTTTGCAATAGGTTTTGAAATCAACCTCTTTGTAAATATTTTCCATTGGACACCTCACATGTAATATCTTAACAAAATTGCATATAATCTTTGTTGATAGTCACACTCTATTAGCAGACTGTAAAAATCTTCCGCAGACATACTTTTCAACTTGATAGATAAAATTTTTAAAAAATATCCACAGATTATAAATCATTGTCTCCACTTAACAAACCTCGTTTCATTAAATGTTTTCTTGTCCTTCAATGCTTTACTGATGGCAAGATCAATACCAGACCTGGATTTCAAATGATAGTAATACAGATCCGTATATGGTGTATTCATCCTGTCTATTCGACCAGCAGACTGTGCCATGATCTTATACGAATAATTCTGAGAATAGAATATAATCGTGTCCGTCGTAATACAGTTCCATCCTTCAGCCCCGGCATTGTACTGAACTAAATATACCCATGCATCGCTAGTCGGCACTGGCTGATGTTTGTGACCGTTCCACTCTCCGACTTCGTATCCAGAGAATATTTCCTTCAGAAGCTCAAGCTCATAATCGAAATTGTAGAATATAATCGCTTTCGGATGCTTTTCCACAATTTCAAGTAAAGCTATTTGTCTGGACTGATCGGTGTTTACAATCTTTCTCCACACATAGCACAGACCGGCAGCATTGATAATTGGTTCTTTTTTAAACGGGTCCCATCTGGTTTTTCCGACATCTTTATACATTTCGATATTGTACTTGACATAAATATCCTCATGGTGCGAAACCGTCTGGCGTTTGAAATCCATATTCACCAAGATTTTGTTTCGCAATCGAATCAATCTACCAGTATTCAAATATCGGTCAACTTTAGGAAATTTGCTGAAGCGACTATAGACTATATGCTCTCTTGTAAATTCGCTTCGGTTTTTATAAAATCCGTTAGCCACAAACACCGGAATATAATCCTGCCACGTATCACCAGGAGTTGCGGATAGTAATATCCACTCATTTACCTTGGCGATTTTCAAAAATGCTTTAACCCATGTTCCAGAGCCTATGACACGCTGCTCATCGAATATAAAGAAAGCATCTTTGACATCTGCATACTTCTTGATGTTGTTCCAGGAATCAATCACAACCTTATTGGTATATAAATTCTCTTCTTTATCCGTTGATAATAGAAATGGTGAGAGTTCCTCTTCCCATTCAAAGGTATCTCGTTTCCTAGCGGTTGTGATTATGTACAAATCCTTAATGTTCACATCGTCCATTGGAACATACTCATCCGTTCCAAGCTCTCCGCCATTTCGAACATAATAGTAGGCCAGCGAAGTTCTGGATTTTCCACTACCAACACCGCCACAAAGTATGCAGCCGTTTCGCATTTGCCGTACAGCATCTTCCTGATAGTCCCGTAATTCTACGCCAGCCATTACACACCTTTCGTGACAAATCCATCTTCTACCTCGACTTCGTAGCCATCGCCATCCAGATCTGCTTTGGGACCATACAAGAGCATACAGGTTGTTATGGTTTCATCGCTCTGATTCTCTGAATGATAGAACTTATATAAGCAGTCCAGCACTTTTTAGTGATAGATAATTTACGGCAATCGTATACAGCTTTGCTTACATCAGAAATCCCAATGATTTTAGCAACGTTGTCATAAAGCTCGCTGATGCCGCACGTACACTGCTCTTTTGGAATAGAATATCTTTTCTTCATTCGTCATCACCCTTTCCAAATAACTTGTTAATCTGACGGAGCATTCTTCTTGTACTCCATACATCTGAGAAATACATAGGTGTATACCAATATTTTTCAGATGAATCGTCCGTAGATATTGGGTCAGTTATCGAGTTACCTATTTTTATAAATCCAGCCAATCCGAGAAGCGAGATTTGGATATAACACATCAGACCAACGATTTCATCAACGTCCTGTGCAACTACTAAGATATGGTTCTGGTAGTTTCTCGGTGGTTCACAATGCTCCAGCTGTTTTCGGATTACATGCACACCAGCAATCAACGTCGCTCCAGCACCGCAGCATGGATCGTTAATCGAAATATAACCATATTGCTCTATCTTTTTAAAGCATCAGTCGCTACCACTTCGGCCATAAGTTCACAAACATGATACGGTGTGAAGAATTGACCTGCCGAACGATTTCCAAGATCCAACCGCATAAACATTTTTCCGAGGAAATCCTGCTCTTGATTCTGATCCAGGGCCATGGTTGTATACGCTGCTAATTCTGGAAATATAGCTTGCTCTTCTTTTGAATACTGATGAATAATTTTTAGATACCGCTTCTCTCTTTGGTCGTAGTTTTCCTTGTCCAAAACATTCGAGATTGAACATGCATGAAGTAAAATATAATCTCTCCACACATCCCATGCCCGATGTCTGTATGTAAGTTTCTGAAAAGATTTTAAGAATTTATTTTCCAAGTCAATTTTGGGTTCGGATTTCGTAGTTACTTCCGGTGGTTTCTCATCCTTCTTTTTCGTTTCACCGAAAGTTGGTTGCCACTTAGGTGGCGGTTCTTTGCTTTGAATGTTTTAGGTACCGTAGTCTTAATCTGTGGTTTCGACTTCGTTTTTCTTATTCCAAAACATAATTTTTCTCCTTTCATAAAGTAAGAGTGCCGGCTTTGACACCGACACCCTCAAAATATGATTTATGCGAACGGCGGCTCCTCTTCATCCGCATATTTCTCAGCAAACACGTCCTCCTCAATCGTGACGTACATGGTCTTCAAATATGCCTTAATGCCGGATTTTCCATTCACTTCCCACTTTGACGGGCTAATGACCAAATCAACATTTCTGATTTCAGCATAGTCAAGAGAAGATACAGACTCCTCATCCAACTTTGTTTTAGCTCTTCTGGTAACCATATATACATTCGGCGGAATGTTATCGAACCGAACAGCTACCTGAATATAGTGAAGAGGTTCTTCATCCTCATCTCTCGGCGGAAGGATTCTTACATTCCATCCGTCTTCGCCGAGCTTCTGCGCCTGGTCTGCATCCGGAATCACAACGCAGAAGTTACGGTTACCTGCTCTGTTGTACTTAGTCTCTTCTCCTCTGAAATTTCTGAACATAATACGAGCATTCTCAATAATCAGCTCATTTACATTTGCTCTTGCCATGATTAAATTCTCCTTTATTTTTAATTTTCCGGCGGATTCATTGCGTGCTTCATCACGATATCTGAAATATCATAATCAAGGTCACAATCCATGTGGAAGTTATCATTGTTGAAATGCGGACAGTCGAAGCATGTCCGATACTTATCCTCTCCGCAAGGCATCGCCCATGGAACAACACAATCGACATCAGCGTCGTTGGCGCCAAGTTCTGGAATATACGGATCATCAGACACAAACCACTCAAAGTCTCCGTACTGAGAAATAGTTTTTACAGCCTCATCAACCAGCTTGTCGTAGTAGGATCGGTCAATGCCGTCTTCTTTACCAAGTTCTTTGACCATCTCTGATTCCATCCAACGATAACCTTTAGAACCAGTTGCAGCATAGTAACGACCGTCTTTTTCTCTCATCAGAAGTCCAGCTCCATATCCATCTTTCATCGGACAGAACTGACCAACCTTTCCAATAAAATGATAGTCGTGCCCTTTTTTCAATCAATGGAGTAAGCTTCTGACATGTAGCTTCAAAAGTGGTGTCGGATAACAACCCCTTCTTATAGTCGCTCTCTGCCTTGCTGAATTCTTTTTCTTCCTTACTGACATCCGGTAATTCCTCATTCAGATCCAAATATAAAGAGCTGCTCACAGATTTGGTCTCGCACATATCTTCAAATGCGATGTCTTCTCTGCTGAACAGCTTCTTAAATACATATGGAATCTGGAACTGAGTGCCCGTTGCCGTCCATTTTCCGCCTTTCTTTTTTGTTGTCGCCAGGGACATAACCATACATCTTCTGGCATTCTTCTGCCGATTTGTACTTTGCGATATATCCGGCATCGTTGACCAAGCACATCCGATCGTACGTAGCCTCGTGCTCAAATGTGTATCCATATCTCTCACCAAAGTCCATGACAAACTGAATGATCTCCGGTGTAGCATCTGGAATCTTAATAGAGTCTGTCTTAATATGAGCAACTTGGAATCCACGCTTCAGAACCTCATTCTTAAGGTCAATCATGAATAATGCTCCACGTTTCGCCACAATGTTGTCGATGTTTCTTGGATCGCGGAACGGATTATCAAAGGATGCCGATGTAAGACCGTATACTGAATTGATAGCCGTCTTAAGCGCATTGGCAAGATCCTTTGATGTCATCTCGCCGTCGATAACCCTCTGAATATACGGAGTAAGCTTGCCGTCCAGCATGGTATTAACAATATCCCAAGCCTCATGCTTAATACTTACACGACCCTCAACAATATCACGGAACGCCTTCGTAAATCTCGGTCCAAACAGAACCTCTGCAATAGCACTATGCGGATGCATTGAAGAAATATCCAGGAGTGCTGCATTTCCATACATTCCGGGTACGCCTTGTGCAAATCCGCCCTCGCCTACTTCTTCTCCACGATATGTAGATTTTCCATGGTCGAATACATACCAGGGGAAATATGGAAGAATGCTGTGAGATTCAAATGGAACTTCGTCCTTATCGTTGTACTTCCAACCATAGTGAGGCACCTCCATCATCTTCGGGCAGGCTTCCTTAAGGAAATCCATACTCTCCTTATCCAGCGACTCTACCGGTTCTGCCAGATTTCTGTAATGGAACTCTGACTGGGGTTTCCGGTTGTTTCCAAATATAATTCTGGTTGTAAGTGAGTTCGTTGTATCGTTAACGGTCATTTCTGCTAAATCTGCCAGAATCTGTCGCGCCGTCCAGTCAGCCTCAAGATAATTAAAGGCCGCCTCAGTAGCAATAACATCGTTATCACAATACTCAGCGACCTTAATCCAAAGCTCTTCCGGAACCGGTTGATCCCATGGAAGACCAAGCTCCTGATGATGCGTTCCTGCCTTGATAATTCTTATTTTTTCATCGGAGAATCCTTTTTCTTGAGATCGTCATCGGTGAGGTTTCCCATCTCGATTTCCAATTTCTTAAGACTCTTCTTATTACCAGCCGAAGCGAAGTCATACACATCCGTATAGGATACATTATACGCTTCTCCAAAGAAACAGTTCGGACTTCCGTTAATGATCTTCTGCGAAAGGTTGTAGAGCTGTTCGTTTGTATAACCCATCAACCTTGCGTACAGAATATGGTTATCATATCTCCGACAGTTAAAGCCAACCAGTCTGAACCGCATCAGATCCTCGATCTCACTCGGAGACGGGTTAATCATTCTTACAACAGGCTTTCCCTCACCCTCGATTTTCCAGTTCACAAGGAATAAGTTTGGGAAAACCTCAATATCATAGAATACCAGCTTTGCATCATCGTTTTTCACCGCTGTGGACGGATCTGCGGACTTAAACTGCATTTTGTTGACCAACTTAATACAGTAATCCGCTTGATGAGTGCTATTCGCTGCAAATGCTAATACTGCATTGCGCATGTCTGTGACGTCGTACTTCAAATCGCTTTCATACGCATCTTCCAGTATCTTGTAGATAAAATCGATACTGGGCTTAGTTCCCGGATGTATCTCTTTGTTAAGATTCCGTTTGATCAGTGTTCTAAGCCCTTTCTCGCTCTTAATCGCTTCAAAATTTACCATTTTTGTTCTCCTTTCAGCGGTAAACCAGAGCTAATTGTTGCGATAGGCAAATTATTACACTTTGACAGCATACGCCGTAAAGAGCTTTTGCCCGTGAACACCTTAACTTCAACATGGTCGTCATATACTCTGCTAAGCTGCGTCGGATCGCCGGTATAAATATAATGAAGATGTATACCTTGTCCTGATTTACTAAGCTCGGCATAGGTAGGCGGCCACTTACTTGCTTCTGCTAAATTCTTTTCAAATGACTTATTTCCAGATTCGTCTGGAATATCAAAGTCAATCACAATATGATTCTCCGGAACTTTCACATAATGAAGTTTTTTCGTATCAATTCCAGATAATTTCGTGCGGACAGAATCCCATTTTTTCTGAGGTGTTTCGTTTTCCGAAGCATACTGTGCAGGGCATTCCGAACACACATCATCAAATATAGATTCAGTGCTATCGAATTGGATCAGTGCCGGTTTGACTACTTCCGCCTTTTCCTCTACAGTTTCTTCTTCAAATTTTTCTGTTCTGAACCCGATGTAATAACTTCTAACGCGAGTTCCATCATCAAGATTGAAGCGTTCCTGAAAATCATGAAAATAGTTTTTAAGTTCCTCTTTGAATACCCTCTGTGAAAACGGGAACCCAACTTTGGCGTCGTCACAGTATGTTTTGTACATCTCCCATGCGGCTTTCAGAGTTGTCCCGTTTTCTTTCTTAAATACATGGTACGAATCGATAATGAAGTTATAGAAATCATTAGATGCACCAAGCATCGTAATCGGAATATAATCGTCATAACGACCAGGATTGTTCGAATATACCTCCTGGCAGTGGTAAGCGATAGCTCCCAACTCAAATTCCACTTGCTTCACAATCGTTTTGTACTCTTTTGGATTCAGCTTATTTCCAGACGGCGATACATCGATCAATCGTCGAATCAGACCGGACTTTGCATCCGTAATCTTGACCGGCTTATTTGTTCCCATAAACAGGAAACATTTGAACCGGTTTGAGTACGTAGACTTGAATTTTTCGTTCACAGTCATCAGCTCATGAGATACCCAGCTGTTCAATCTGGTATTATCCTCAATTCTCGATAAATCGCCATCGTGCTGAATGGCAACCAGAGGGTTTGTTTTAAATGCTTCCAATGCAAATGAATTGCTGGAAGATCCAAGTGCTTTTGCGTCAAATACAGAATAGTATCCGTCGAAAAGCTGCTGAATAATGTTAAGAACTGTGGATTTACCTGTTCCAGCAGCTCCGTATAAAACCATAAATTTTTGCAGTTTTTGGATTCTCCAGATACGATTGACCCTATGGCCCACTCAATTTTTGTCCGCTCTTCTTCCGAATATAAAGTAGACATCAATTTCTCATAGGCAGACAAATCGCCAGCTTCAAGCGGATAATTCAACTTTTGCTGGCGTAGTCTTTTTATTAGTTTCTGTATTGGAAAATATAAGTTTGTCATCCAACGTATGAAAGCTGTCCCTCATCTGCTTCTGACAATACTTATGCCATGAGTCGATCATACCCGACTCGGCATCCCACATATGCAGGACTTTAATATCGGAGTTAAAACGCTGGCGGTTCTCCTCAGCATATCTATCCAGTTCGCGCTCAATGAGCTGCAAGGCATCTTGCTCGTCCGTAGACCATAAACCACGTTCCTCAATCCAGATAGCATAGAAATCACCACCTCGAATCATTAGATCGGTGCTTTTTTTTAATAATGAACTTTGGATAGATTTCTATTACTCCACGTTTCGTTGAACGTGTTGAGATCACCATAAAGTCGATCATCGCATTTTTTACTCTCCTTCCGGACGCTTAAGTTCCTCGATTTCCTTTTCCAGTTTTCTGATACGCAGTGCCTGGTCCTTCTGCTCGATTTTCATAACAACCAAGTTTGCAGTTGTCATGACAGCAAAGATTGTGAGCTGCTTATTGAAGCTCCGCTGTTTACTGACCGCTCTTGTAACAACGTCCAATCTTTTCTCAGATGACCGTAAGCTGCTAAAAATATAAGTAAGCATTTCGCCCATTACTTCTTACCTCCTCTTAATCCGTTCATGAAGCTCTCAACAGTCTCAAACCGCCAATTTCCTTCGTTGTTGAACGTAAATATAAATTCCTGATGGTTCTTCTGACGGATGCGAATACTGTTCTTTCCGTTCTGGAACCAGGTTTCCACATTATCCCCAGCGTACTGCGGAAAATATAACTCGAACCACTTGTATACCTCACTATGGCTCATAACGCCCTCCTATCTGATATTGTCGAGATACCAGTTGGCCTGATACCAAATCTCGATATCTCTCATATCGTATCTGCAATGCTCGATTGTGAATAATCCACCCTTGCCATCCCGTCCGTAGTCACGATCCAGGAATCGCCGAATAACATCGATGGCATGAGCCTTGTCGAATTTGGAATCATCCATGGAACCCAACCCAAGGCTCACTATCATATCCCAAAACCACTGACCTGTCCGATTACCGATGTCAGGATCATCCATGATGTGCTCTTCTAAGCGTATAGCAAGGGCAATAATCATTTCTAAAACACTGCACGGACGATTATCCAAATAACTTGCAATCATACTATCCCGGTATCCTTGCTCGTTTCCGAATCTATATCGAAGATCGATCCCATCGTCATAGCGGTTGCCATCAAGAGCAATCGTATACGTAAAATCCGTATCATGAAGCAAAAATAACAACTTACGATACGACAAACCTCGCGAATATTCATCGTCGCATACGAGCTGGTACATCCAGTCAAAATATGCATTGTTCAGCTCATCCCGTGTCATTATACCTCCATCTGATGCGGCATATCTTCAACCACTTCAGAATAGGTCCTCTGATCAAGGAGAATTTCGTAATCACACTTTCTTGCGTCATTACGAACAAAGACAGAGTCGTCCTCATACTCTCCAAAATGATTCAAAGAATCGATTCCAACAGCATCTTCCACATCTTCAATTACTTCATCGTTTTCATCAGCCAGTACACCATCTGCATAGTAGGTAAGGCTGATCTGCTCATACTCTTCATCGTCACAAAACTGCTCCGGCGGAATCACATACGGACCGGCTTCAGAAACAGGCTTTTCTTCCTCGTCCGAACCGAAATCAGAATATCGGGTGTAACCCTCTTTTTTCAGACGTTCCGCATACTCTTTAAGATCTGGTTTTTCTTTGTCCGCATCTTTAATACCTTCAGCAACGGTTTTCTTTACGGACTGATCCTTTAATTCCTGCTCACGTCTTAAGAAAACCTCTTTTACAGAATCAATTTCCTCCTGAGCGAGCGCTTCGTATTTATCCTTAAGCAGGTACCATGTCACTACTGATCCAGTCGCAGCACCAATGATAAATGCCAAAGAAAACAGAGATTTGTTACTCATCTTCGTCCTCCTCGTTCTGAATTGTCATAACGGTAAGCGCAAGCCCACCGAAAAGTAAAGAGGCACTCAACAGAATGCCCCCTGTGATATGTCTTTTTCTTTTGGTATCCAATATGTAATCCATCATGGATATAAAATTTCCAATGCCATCCATCAGTGATGCTCCTTTCCGCCCATAAGAACGGCCAGACCACTAACAAAGCAAATACCAGCAAATGCTGAAAATGTTAATCCCATAAAACCTGTCATAATTCAGGACTCCTTTCTATTCATAGCTCGAAAAAATAATGGTTACCTACTTGAAACATCGGTCTTCCGTATTTTCCATATTCACCAGCCGTGAAGAATATCGTATCCACATTAGTTCTGGAGTGCAATTCCTCTTCAACTAACTGGCAAATATCATCGTCTACAAAGCACTTATCAATTCTCCCATTCCACATGGATGAAAACTGATTTGCTTGATATACAACACCGTACACTGTATCCGGGAAATATACGGAATCAACACGATTTAATATGGTGTCGATCACTAATCGCTTTCCTTCCTCGCATTCGCCCTCAGCTTCTGCCATAGTTACAAGAGCAATCAGCTCAATATCTTCCCGTGGCAATAGTGTATCCTCCACATACTCTTCGATTTCAACTGCCGACACCGTTTCCTCTAAGGGTTGCTCAGAAATAATTACAATAGGATCAATAGGTTCAGCTTTTTAAAGTCGGCTGTATTTCGATATATTCATACCGGTTTACCTGTTCTGCCGAGCAGACAAAACCTGTGCAAATAATCGCAAATACGCAAAGAGCAGGAAGGACCACCATACGAATATAATTTCGCATATGTATCCTCCTCAAAAAAATTAGATCAGATCGAGAATCGGTCCGTCTACATTGAACTCCATTAGAATGGCTTTCTCGTAACCACCATCCTCAGTTTCACGGTTGGTCTCCAGAATCCCGAAATCAACGAAGTTGTCGCCATTTTCATTTCCTTCCGGTTTATAAACCCAACCAACAATCTGGCTCATTTTGGTACGCTTAATGCCAAGCTGATCGTATACATCGCTGAGGAATAAATATCCATTAGCTTTAAGTTTGTCGTTTGCCAGATTCTGCTGAGAGCGCAGATACATAAGGTTGTAATCCATATTGGATTCATATGCCTCGCAGGACTCATCAAAGAAACGGGCGTAATCGTTCGTAGAAGGTGCCGCCACATCTACGGCGGACTTCACCTTTTTTTCTTTACCGCTGTCCGGATCAGTTACAGTTTCCTCAAATTTCTTTGCCTTGATGTTGTAGCGAAGTTCTTTATCAACCTCCGCACCAAAGCGTTCAACGACTCGATTTCTGTCTTCCTTGAAAGTCTTATCCACAGTCGCATAGGCTGCTGCCAGTGCTACATTTCTCTTCTTGAGAATATTGTGAGACGCAACAATACTTGCTATGGATAAAGTTCCAAGGGCAACAGCAGGAGCATAGAGCTTAGCAACTTTTACGCCAGCCTGTACATAAACAATAGCCAAATCTTTCTTTGCATCGTCCTTAGAATACTCCGTCGCCAGTTCCTCATTTTCAGCACATTTGTGAATAGCATCAATATCTTTCTTGGACTTCTCAATACGCTGTCTAACTTAGTTGTTGCATGGCAAGCCATAACAGCACTTGCAACGGTACCAACAACACCAGCCACTATCAGAATCTCAGGGCTATGCTTCTTAAGTTTCACCCTTACTTTGCTGAAGGTCGTGGAAACGTTCTTCATGATTTCTTCTTTCTTCATATCAGTTATTCTCCTCTTCAATTTTTTCTTTCTTCTCCAAATGTTCGATTAAGTGCTGCGTGTACCACATGATTTTTTCAAATCCTGAATGCCGTTCTTATTTTTCCAACGGCACGCGTACTTGATGATATTACCTGTATCGGTTGCTTCGATACCTTTTAAATCGAAAGTGAATGCCTCAATAACATCAATCACTTCCAAACCTGTTTCTGACTGATAGTGGCTCGGATGAAATACCATTTTATCGTCTGATTCGTACATAAATATCCCTCCTAGTTCAACGGTAATGCTTTCGGAAGTTTGATCATGTATCCGTCTCTTACGCGAATTACAGATGCATTCCGAATATCGGTCCAACCGTACTTATTGTCTGTATAGTTGCCAGACACACCAACCAGATCGTAGAAATCAGCAACGCTGACTAACTGGTATGTAGCGATAAGCTCGTCCATTCTCTCAAGAACGTCTTCAGCTTCACCACGAGATTCCAGAATAATATCGTCATAATCGTATCCGGTTCGTGTTCTTGTTGTATGTCCGGAATCTCTGCGATCCCGATCATCATAATACTTACGATATGAAACTTTGGATGACGTTGACGATCTTCTTCCTCTTGAACTTCCGCTAACACCAAGAAATGCTCTAACAGCATCCAAGATAATATCCTTTAGTGCCGGAACCACAATGTCTTCAAAAATATAGCTTTTTACATCATCTACATCTTCCGGAACAAATACGTTCGTAATCTTCTGAAGACCATTCTTTTTCTTTGATTTGACAGAACCACTGACAACCTTTTCAACTCTTTTCTCCGGAATATCATCATTCTGGTTCTGTCGTGATTTATGGGAATTGGATTTGTATTCCTCCATCTCTAAATCTCCTTTCAATTAACCGTTACCACTTTTCCGGGGAGGGTTATCCTCGTACTTGGAATACGGTTTGTTTTCTTCTTAAACTGATACACCAGATTACTCCTGGCTTTCTTTTCAGACGCCGCGTATGTAGAACCCTGCCATCTATTTGCAACGCAGGTATCAAACTCCATAACCGGTCCGTCGTACATATACTGATTCATAGGACACCTCCCTTAAAAAGCAAAAGGGAAAGCACCCTGTTATAGGTACTCTCCCTCTGTCTGAATCATCGATTCAATTCTTATTCAGAATCCTCTTCTGTCTCTTCATCGATATCCGTAAACTCTCCGTCGACGATATCGCCCTTCGGCTGAGTTACAACCGTCTTACGATTCTCACGCCAGTTCTTGAATTTTGCTGTGGCCGGAACGACTACAAATTTGTAGGTTAATGCACCTGCAATCATAGCCAATCCGATAGTGGTCGCTAACTTCATACCGCCGTCAGAAGCCGCCTTCACGATCTCCTCAGTAGTTGTTTCGATAACCTCTTCGTTGTTGTTCATGATTTCGTTGTTCTCCATAATATGTTCTCCTTTCAGATTTGAAATATGTGGTTCTTCCATAATAGTGTTTGTAAATTCTGCGAACCTTACATTAAGTTGCGGAAGTCGTATCTTGGACCATATCCATAGTCGATAACAAGACAAGGTGTTCCGTCCGTAGCAAGCTGAGAACTGAATCTCAGATCGATATATCCATTATCAATATTCCAGCCAAGATCATCACCAAGCTTAATAGGCTCTAATCCAACCTCATAATAGAAATCATTAAGTGAAATATACATTTCATCTCGCATTTGACGATTTAATTCATTCTCGGCCTTTTTCAATTTGTCGATGTCTGACTTAAAATATCTTCCGGACACAGCATCAAAACATAAAGTATCGCCTTTTGCTGTGACGATGACCTCCTTATTTTCAACAGGATTTTTCTCAAGGCGTTCCTTAGCAACCGCGTCCCTCACAGTCTGTTCCTTTTTCTCGCCGATTGTCTCTACTACCTTTTTTGATAATCTCTCAACGTTGATTCGGAAATGGTGTACGCTGCGGTCAGTGCCGCATTTCTTCTGGCATTAACGGAACTTGCCCCGATAAGACAAGCTACTGATACTGTTCCAGTAACTGCCGCGGGAATATAACATTTCCAAGCGGTTTTAACGACGTCCATCGGCTCCAGTTTATCTGCCTGCTGACGTCGCTTTTCCTCATCCAATAATTGGATTGCTTTAGAGTAGATCGTACTGCCATTACGGTAGTCGTAATCATTCCGGCAATTCCAACTCCAGTGAGGATTTCAGGACTATGCTTTACTGTAGCTGTTTTTACATTTCTACAGATCTTAGTCAAATTAGGTTTCTGCATTTCAGTCTATCCTCCATAAAATATAAACGGGGCACAAGGCCCCGCGATTTATCTAACCAACCAGAATTCCGGACGAACTCCAATAGAGCTCGAAGCGATGCCGTAGGCCGTAGCGCCATCGCTGTACACATCGGCAAAGTAAGCCGAAGAAAATTCCTTTTTAGTAGCATTGCGGAGCCAGCCGAACTCACAATCGTTTTTGTAATAAGCAACGCGGTTTCTTCTCTGTTTCATAAGAGGAAGCTGCTCATCGCCATCCGCTTCGATGTGATCTCGATCCCATTTATCGGCCCAGCCACAAATCTCTCCGAGAGTCGGGATTGATAAACCGGTCATTCTCTGCTTAAGAACCGCAGGGAACATATTGTACAGCTCGCTATCGATCCACTTTTTCAGATCGGACTGAGAATATCCGCCAGCATTGCCACCATCTTCATTCATCGGGCGTTTGGCAACATAATCGTCGAAAATGAATAGCACCTTAGTGTTCGTAACTTTCTGAACTGTTGCTGTAAAGTTTCCGAGCTTTCCTAAAGGAACCATCATTTTATCGCCAACTTTAATGTCTGCTGGAAGGATAGAATACGGATTATGTACCGTATCTCTAAATAAATTCAAGGTCGCCTCAACATCAGCTCTGCAATAGCGAACTGTATCGCCAATATCAAATGTCGGAAATAACGGTCCCAAATCAATCGCATAACAACCCTCTGATTTTCCCTTTTCGTCAAGATCGATGTACTTTCTATACATCCTCTCTACCGTCGGAACATCGATGCCTCTTTTGGTTAAGTTGATAATTTCTTCTCCTAATGTCATTTCTCTTGTACACATAGTACGTTCTCCTTTCAGAATATAAAATTTTTATTTGGTAACTACGAAATTAGCAGGTCAATAATCCACTCAAGCATATCTTTCGCACAAGAAAAACATAACTTGTTCGTGGATTCACACATGAATATGAATCACACTCATCTCGAAATGATTCAATCACGATCAGCGGTGGTATCTCTGGGTGTTTGCAGAGTCGTATTAACACTTCTCTTCCAGCCCATCTCATATAACTCGCCTGCTCAAAGTTATATCCACGCTGAACCACGGGCATTGTTGCGATAGCATAACGTACAGTATAAATGGCTCTTTCAGTCGGCGATTCCATTTGTCTCCTCCAAAAGAAAAAAGCGAAAGAGCCTTGTTAGGACTCCTCCGCTTCATCTTTGTCTCTCCGGGCAAGTGCTTCACTGACCTTTTCTTCAATTTTCTCGTCCATTTTCTGTTCATTCACCCAATCGGTAATAAGGTTTACGCCTACACCAATCACGGTTGCTGCTACTCAATAGCCTTAATCCATTTACTTTTATTGCTCATAATGACACTCTCCTTTCATAATACAGCTTGTAATTTCTGCGAATGACCAGATTTATTCAGAATCCCAGCCGGCATCCGGAACCCAATCCATATCGATAACCAATACTTCAAGTCCATCATCCAGTGTTACTTTGGAATGGTTAAAATCGATCCAGTATATTCTGTATCAATACTCCATCCAACCGTATCTCCTCCTTCTAAAGGCTCAAGACCAAGCAGTTGATAAAAATGATTCGCCGGTAAATATCCGCTGATGACAAAATCACGGTTCAAATGATATTCCGCCTGAATAACTCTGTTGATGGAACTTTCGAAATATCGATTGGAATAGGCATTGTAGAATAACCTTTCGTCATTCGGATCATGCTCATCAAAATCAAGTGAACTGTTTCTAACTAATCCAGTTGAAGTAATATACACGTCCTTAGCCTTTTCCGCTGCGATAGCATCAACTATCTTCTGGTGAGCCTCTTCGCCGTACAATTCCTTTAGCTTATCCTTATAGTTGTTATAGGAATCATTCAGCAACGCATAAGCGCTGGTAAGTGCTGCCTGTTGGCGTTTATTCAACACATTGGCACCCAAGATACAGAATATCGTTGCCGTACCGCTAATTGCTGCCGGAATATAGCAGACCCATGCTGATTTAACAGCTTCAAGTTTGCTATAAGCCTCTGGATCACCGTCGTGATTTGTCTTACTATCCGCTCTGATTTTACGAAGAGCTTTTGGTGTCGCACGTACAGCTAATACCGACGTTACGATAACCCCAGCCGCACCAAGACCAGACAGTATAGTCGGTGATGCTTTTCTCAGATAAATTTTCGACCTCTGAGCGAGTCTTTGAAGATTTGGTTTCTTCATAAAGTTCTCCTTTCGTTTTTATTTCATAGCATGTAATAAATCAAGGACATCTGTGGATATGTCCACTGCTACTGAAAACATAAAATTGTTATCCGGATTGATTTTTGAAAACTGATTCATCATTCGCCGGAAGTCACCAACAAATATGATGAAATCTTCAATCGATCCAGATTTCTTTTGGATAAAGTCTACCGACGATGTATCTTTTCAACTCATCAATAGCCCATACCGAATAGCTCGATTTTTCAAGCTCTTTCTTCCATTTCCAACCGAATGGAAACCACGCATCCATCTGATACGTATCGCATAACAATAAGTCAAGTTGTTCGATAGACATCCGTTCTCTCCTTTCTGCAAAAATAAAAGAGAAACAGGATGGACTCGAACCATCGACTTCGGGACTTTAATCGTCTCGCGCTCTCCCAACTGAGCTACTGTCTCTCATAATATGCCTTGTAAATTTTGCGAAGTAAAAAGGAAAGAGGCGTTGTATGCGCCCCTCTCGGTTAATTTAAACCAATGCTCTTTAAGATGCTCATCAGCTCATCTTTATCGAGTTCAGCATCTACATCCAGGTGAAGATGAGTCTTTCCATCATTTATAGTAGTAATAGCCTCGTTCAACTGAATATCAATGTTGTATCCTGTTTTCTTACGTATTACCATCTTTATTGCTTTGGAAATGATTCCTCTCGTGAATTTCGACACTATTCTCATTTCATCCATGCTCCTTTTACTCCTTTCAAAGCTTCAGTTTTTCATAAAAGGAATTGTAAAAATCGCTAAATATCTCGCCTATCAAAGCAAGTTTCCCATCGCTGACGTTGGATTGGTTTCATTTTTAATGCCCACATTATTTGTCTTATAGTGACGGTTGGATATAATCCGTCCGTACACTCTCCAGACCGGCTGTCGAAATATTCCTTGAATTTGGGATGTAAATATAAAGAGTCCGTCAGCCACGAATCGACCTCTGCCCAATATGTACTTTTTGTATCCGCACTAAATCGTTGCTGAATCACTGCCAGACCTTTATCTCCTATCGTAAATAGAGTGCAGCGATCATATACAGGATGATTACAAATATAAAGTTCGCCGTACATCGACAAATAGATGTCTGGCTTTTGATAATGGTACCGCATTTCCATCTCCTCATAGCAAAAAGAAAAGAGCCTTAGATTTCTCTAAGACCCTCTCCTACTTAGCTTATGTTTTTAATCGTCTGAATCTTCCTCGGAATCATCGTTCGCAATGCCCAATACTTCTTCTCTAGTTGGGTATAAGTTCTCATATTCTTCATTGCCTTCACGGCCGTAATCATCTAAATCTATGCTGTGGCCGCAGTGGGGACACACCAGTGTATCTTCCCACTCATCCTCGAACTCCATTAAATGCCCACACTCATGACAGATATACTCTCTGCTGAACATTGCTTTAAGCTGCTCCTCGTTAAAAATACTCATAGCTAAATATCTCCTTTCGTACTGTCCAGCTCCTATACCATATAGTATACAAGCTGTTGTCTGTAGTTCAAGAGATAAAGCTTTATTCTCTCATAATAGCCCTTGCATTTTTTCACGAGAAAAACGAAGAGGACATGCATTACACACGTCCCCAACGTTTCGGAATTTCCTCGCTACTTCTTCGTAGGTCTAAAACGGTTGATTAACCCTTTGAATGTTGAAGATGTGAAGGTTCCAGTTTCTTCAAACTTAAATCCTTTATTCATCCAGATGCCATAACACATCAACGGAATCAATAATTCTGCCGCTGCAATACCAACTCTGAAATATCGATCCTTAACCTGCTCTGCGATCTGCCGCTCTTTGAAGTCGCCATCTTTCGTAACAGACTCTTCGTCCATCATACGCCGATTGTACTTCTCATCAGCATCCCACACACTCTTGTTCTCTTCGATTCTCAGCTTGTAAAGCTTTGTCAGATCATCAATCGCTGTTGATTTTTCTTTGCTTCCGGACTGCAAATCAGATAAAGCCTCAATCTGTGCTGCAATCTCCTCACTTAATAATTCTTCGATGTTTTTCTCTTCCATTTCGTTCTCCTTTCAAATAATTATTAGGTTCATTCCATAATAGAGAGTGTTATTTGTGCGAAATATAATTTTTCAGCTCCACTCGCAAACGTACGTAACGCTGCTTATAAATTGCATCCGCGCCAGACCGATCTAATTCGAGAAATAAATAAGGTCCGCTATCTGGATCTGATTCATCGACCCTAAGCGAACCAACCGGTTTTTCCCTGAATATAAATCGAGACAATAACACTCCACCCATTATTCCGATCAGTAATCCAATCATCAAGCTCACTTCTGCTCCTCCTTCCAAAATGTTTTTCTGAAAAATACCACCCGGCAATTTTTCAAATATCAAAATAACATGTTTCACGGTAACCTACGTACGGTATCTAACCTAGGATAAAAAGAAAGAGCCATTGCTGGCTCAATCTTTAAAAGTTTTCAAGTATTTTGTAGGTAAATATTCTTGTTTTCTTAAGTTCATTCAATACCTTAATTGCATTGGAATAATTACTTTCGCCCTCTGTCCACCAAATAGTCCAGCCTTCAAACGAGCCAAAACATATCGAAGTCCGAAATACTTCAAAGTTGTTTTGCTCCAAACCAACTGATATAAATGTGGAACGAAATATCCAGTTTTAGCTCCTTCTGCGCCTTTAATTGCGATAAACTTACACATATCAATTCCCTCCTAAAATATATTCTTTTCATAAAGGGAGTTGTAATTATTGCGTGTTCTCACCTTCGTACACCGTTTTCTTCCGAAGATCAGACCATGTAATATAACGGTCCTTCTTGCATACTGGGCAAAAGAATTTGCTAATCTTCCCACCGATATCCTCAAATTCCTTACTTTCGCCCTCAAGTCGGCTCTGGCAATTTGGACAGTTGAACCGGTATACCTTCTTCACAGCTTTATCGACAATCTTCATATCATTTCCGCTCCTTGTTAAGTAACCAGAAAAATCGTCTGTACAATTCGTAGTAAACATCCTTGCAGCATGGAATTTCTAATCTAGCTTTGAGAATGTCATAGGACCATCCCTCTGTTACAGCTTTTAAAATATACTCCGCCAGTTCTCGATCAGTCTGCTCTGCAACTCTCTCGACCATATCTGTACGCTCAGAATAATATGTCTTAGCCATGGCGCATTTTGCAGTCGGATCACCAAGCGTACTGGTTACTACGAACGATGCCAAATCTTTCGGCGGATTAGAGTACCCATCAAGAACCGAATAAGCTTTTCTCCAGATTGGATACTGAAGACAGAAATGTTTAAGCTCGTAATAACGGTGCTTCTCTATCCAATAAGGATTCTTTTCGGATAGCTCCGGACGTATTGTTGTTCCCATTAGCGCTTCTCCCCTTTCCACACATAACCAGTCTCCTCGTACAAGCGCTTCGGTGAAATATAAAAATTGATACGTCCGTACTTAGAATTCATGTCCTCAATTTTTGTCACTAACTGACCATTCCTTGTGGCTTTTCCGATTGGCAACCATCCAGATATAATACCGGCCCTAACCCATGACGCGTCTTTGCCGTAAATTCGTGCCGCAACCATTACCGGAACCGAGCCAGTTGCAAATTCATTTTCATTCATTGGCTGCTACCTCCTTTCAACGGCTATTCTAGGTTAGGAACAGCATTTAGTAAAAACAACCTCGGTGGATATGAGCAAAAGAAAGAGGCTTTGCTAAGCCCCTGTTCTCATTTTGTTAAACCGTAGTTTCTGTAACCGAATACGCATTACAGTCAATTCCTTTCCGATGTTTTCCTGCTGACGATAATCCTTACTTCTCAAAAGCATATCCTCGAAAAATCGAATTTTATTCAGCAGATGTCTTTCTTCTACACTCATATCGCACCTCCGTAAATATGTATTCTATTCATAAAAGCAGTTGCGATTTATGCGCCTTCCAACGTATCATAGTCATCTCACATGGATAATCTTCATATCCAAAAGTCTCGCAAGTGATCAGTCCCTCTATAACACCGGCTATTATTTCCGATTCGTATTGCTTGTATGGGTAAATATAATCTGGGAGATACCGATGTATACATCCGCATTCGGAGCATTGATACCTCGGAACATTCACCCATTTGCTCACACGACCTTTCGTCCGTACAATTCTTCTAACTTTGTCATAGTATTTCAATTTTCCACCGCAGTCCTGGCAGGTTGATGTATTGTTACTGATCATATACCTAACCCTTTCTATCCTAGGTTAAAATATAAAAAAATTTAGTGTAGGAGTTGACAATTCCTACACTATGATATATGATTACTAACGATAAATCAACAATCCAACATAAAATCTCGGTTCATTATCATGAGGAGGGATTTAATATGCTGATACAATGCCCGGAGTGCGACTTACAGGTAAGCGATAAAGCAAATACCTGTCCGCATTGTGGATACCCGCTGAAACCAGACGCAAAGCCCAAATCGTCTCGTAAACCAAATAAGCGCAGGCGGCTTCCAAACGGTTTCGGTCAAATAAGTGAGATTAAAGGTAGAAATTTAAGGAACCCTTTCCGTGCAATGGTTACGGTTGGAAAGGACAAGAATGGCAAACCAATATGTAAGCCGTTGAAACCGGAGTCATACTTTCCAACATACAATGATGCATACACAGCTCTTGTGGAATTTAATAAGAATCCGTATGACCTGGAACCGTCTATCACAGTCAAGGAACTGTACGACAAATGGACACCGGAATATTTCAAGACTCTGAAGAGCGACGACAGCGCCAGAGCTACTACATCGGCTTGGCAATACTGCTCTGCTGTTTACGATATGCGAGTCATGGATGTTCGAGCAAGGCACATAAAGGCTGCATGGAAGAAGGTGTTGCTACCGTAAGAGGCCAAGAGCAGACACCAAGCGCATCAATGAAGAATAAGATAAAGACGCTCTTCAATCAGATGCTCGACTATGCTGTTGAATACGAACTTGTAGATCGGAACTATTCGAGAACATTCAAGCTTACAGACGATACCATTAAAGAAATACAGACTGTCAAGAAAGAACACATTCCATTCTCTGATGATGAGATGGCTCTTCTGTGGAAGAATCTCGGACATAAATATGGGATTGAGTTCATGATTATTCAATGCTATTCTGGATGGAGACCCCGGTCCTCTGTTATCTGCAACAATGAGTGGCACTCCACATGCAAGCGCCTCTATTGCGGCAATCCCCAACCCCTCACGGATAGAAGGGAATGCAAACACATCAGCGGTCTGGAGTATTTCATTCATATCTGTTCTGAAGCCAATCAATTGCACCTGCTTCTCTAATTTTTTTCATGAATCAGTTTTCGTAATTCATCTTCATCTGGTCCATTTCCGCATATAGTATAATATATATCTTTTTTGTTTTCCACTGCAATTGCTTCAATTATAATTTTTTGATTTTTATTTTTATTCAGTTCTGCAGCTGTAACGATATGAAAAGCATTATTCGGTATTCCCAATTCTATTCTTTTCATGGAAGCCATTTCTGGCATCGGGCGAAATTTATCCAAATCTACCCCTACACCATGTATTTGCTCAACTGTTCCATTTTTTTTTAATTTGAATCTGTCTTTTACACAACAATAATCTTCTTTATTGATGGTTATAAGTGTATCCGTCCACCGTGCCAGCAGCTTTTCAACTGGATAAAATAAAATCCAATTTAAAATTGGAGCACCTTTATAAAAATGAAGTCCATGCGCAGTGTATATAACATACGGATCTGCTTTACTGTAATGTGCGGCGATTCTTCCCGCAACGCCTCCCATCGGATTGTGACAATGTATCGCCGTTATATTTTCTTCATCAATAATTTTAATTAACTGCTTAATTGCCCTGCAATTCATTATAATCTGTGCCGGACTTTTCTCTATATCGATCTGATGCAGAATAATTCCCTGTTGTTTCAATTCTTTTTCATCAAAGGTATAAATCGGTTTTTTAAATTTGATGCATAATGTATCTCATAACCCATGTTCTGCATAATTTCCACATCATTTTTTTCAAATTGTGGTAAAAATCCGCTAATCGTTGTTATGTATAATATTTTTTTCATCTATTCTTCATCCAACACACTTTCTATTAAGCTTTTAGCATTTTCTACATCCTGATCATTTGGAATCATAACATAGCATGTTGTTCCTGGCATAGAATATGTCGTTGTATGCTTTCCTGTTCCTGTTACTGTATAACTGTCAATTGTCCACGTAACATCATTAGATAACTTATATTTAACCAAATCGTATATCACATTAGATGGAATATCTGTCATAACACAATCAGCAACTTCATCTAATATTTCTCCATATTTTGCTAATATACTTGGAGATGTCATTTTATTTATAACTGCTTTTATCACTTCCATCTGATTAATACCCCGCTGAACATCCCCAGCAGCAAAGGCATGTCTCTCACGTGCAAATGCTAATGCTTCTAGTCCCGAAACATGATTGTATCCTACTGTATAATGTTTTATCGGATCAACAGTAAAATCATATTCCGAGTATACATCAATTCCTCCAAGCGTATCTATTATCGCCTCAAACCCACTAAAATTCATACGCACATAATAATCAATATTTATTCCGTATAAATTTTCTATTGCTGCCTCTGAACTTTCTACCCCATATAATCCAGCATGTGTCAATTTATCATTTGCCCCTTGATTTGGCAGATACACATAATAATCTCTCGGTGTATTAACAAGCTGGATATGTCCCGTTTTCATATTGACAATCGCAAGAATATTTACATCGCTTCGGCTTCTCGCATTCACAGCCCCCACATATCAATTCCACTAATATATATTACAAAAGTATCTTCATCTGATGACAGAAAATATTTTTCTTCTGTACTGTCCACATCAGTAACATCTCCACGTACTTCAACCTGAATTTCTGCAGAATATGTATATAATTCCCTTATTCTATCTGAGAAATCTTCATATCCATCCTGATCAGATATGATATCAACATATGCACTATTCATAATAATTGCTCTTTCTGTTCCATTTAGTAATGCATCTGCCATAAACAAAATATTATTATATGCTTTATATTGAACTTCTGTTGCCACAGTACCATCAATTACTGACATAACCTGATCTGCTGCATTATCCGATTCTAAATATCCAACAGATGCCCCCTCTATATCTCTAAGTTCATTTGCATTATCATCTGAGCTGACAAATACCGACATCTGAACCACTTCAAGTCTTGAATCCTTTGCTACATTATTTAATGTCATGTCTAATTTTCCTATTGCAATTAATCCATACAGAAGACCTATTGTTATCAAAACAGATATTATTGCAAAAATAATTGCAGGAATGCTCTTTTTAGTCGAAAAAAAAGTTCCAATATTTAATATCAGAATTATAATTGTATATAATATCAAATATATTATTGGAACTACACCCATTGTAAATAATTTCACACCCAAAGCCACTGCTATGATTATTTGAAACGCAATTAGAATATAATCTATTTTTTTTTATTATGCTTTGTTTTTTCTTATTTTCCTCTAACATTTCTCCACTCCACAAAAAACTAGCTTCAAATCTTATTTTTATTAAACTTATTTAATAATACACTTACACTTGTCTTATGTCAATTACGCAAACTGCCATATTTTTACATTTGTTTCTTCTATATTTATGCATTTTTATAAATTTTATTGGTTAGTTTTACTTATTTCCCATATGATTTTCTTATCCATTTGTTTTTCATAGTTTCTCGCTAAAATTTGTTTAAATCATCATTTATATTCATGTTTTAAACACCATTTATAATACACATCTCATTTGATTATGTCAACAGAAGAAACTTACAGTTTATTAACATACCTCTCTCATTTTTTATTCAGCTTCGCATTTAAAACATATCTTGTACTTTCCTTTTAAACTCGCCTTTAAATTACGTTTCCATTGTGTTCTTTTTCTACGTTTTTTTCGCAAGAATATGATACAGAGAATCACACACAATAAGAAACAAATGAGAAAGGGGAGTTTTTATGAACCGAAAAAGAGAAGCATATGACCGTTTAGCCGTTGGCGACCGCATTCGAAAAAAAAGAGTCCAGTTAGGATTTTCACAGGACGAGGTTGCCGAGAGAATAGACCATGCACCGAAATACTGTTCAGACATCGAGCGTGGCACCTGTGGAATGTCCACAGAAACAATGCTTGCGATTTCTGAGTGTCTCGACATGAGCCTTGATTATATGATGTTCGGGGAACAGACAGACGAAGAGGCAAGACGGCAGGAAAATGATGAACTTGCAGTGATCCATATTCTTTCCCGCTGCTCCAAGCAACAGCGTGATTATGCAATCCGGCTTTTGAAATTATATATTGCATCTATGCAGATTTCCCAGAATCCGTTATAATGAACCATGCGCCCGGTAATTCCAGGCAAATTTTTTTTTAGAATAAGAGGTGCACAAAATGGCTCTTGATGGATTTGTGATTTCCAATATCGTATATGAATTAAACCAGACAATTTTAAATGCCAAGATCAGTAAGATCGCACAGCCGGAAAACGACGAACTGCTCTTCACCTGTAAAGGAAGTAACGGACAGTTCCGTCTTGCCATGTCCGCAAGCGCATCCCTGCCTTTTCTATATCTGACGGGCCAGAATAAACCAAGCCCTATGACTGCGCCAAACTTCTGCATGGTACTGCGCAAGCATATTGCCAATGGCAGGATCGTAAAGATTTACCAGCCGCATATGGAACGTATCATTCACTTCGATATTGAACATCTGGATGAAATGGGCGATCTCTGCCAAAAAACCCTGATTGTAGAGCTGATGGGAAAACATAGTAATATCATTTTCTGTAACAGTGATGGAAAAATTATTGACAGCATCAAACATATCTCATCGATGATGAGTTCCCTGCGTGAAGTGCTTCCGGGGCGCGACTACTGCATTCCTGCCACACAGGATGACCGTTTAAACCCGCTCGAAGTTACGGAAGAAGCCTTTATGGATATGGTTATGAAGAAACCGACCTCCATCACAAAGGCTCTCTACTCTTCTTTTACAGGCTTAAGTCCACTGCTTGCCTCCGAAATATGCCACCGCAGTTCCATTGACGGAGATATGCCGGTCGACTCGCTGGATGATGATGGCAAAAAGCATTTATTTAACAATCTCACATGGATTGCAGATGATGTAAAAAATCATACCTACAAACCGAACATTATTTTTAAGGGAAAAGAACCGATTGATTTTTCCTGCGTTGAACTCACACAGTTTTCGGATTACGAAGCAAAAAATTTTGATTCCATCTCACAGGTTTTGGAGGAATATTATGCTTCCAGAAATGTGTATACAAGAATCCGGCAGAAATCCGTTGATTTGAGAAAGATCGTTTCCACTGCTCTAGACCGCAACCGCAAGAAATACCAGTTGCAGGAAAAGCAGTTGAAGGACACGGAAAAGCGGGACAAATACAAGGTATACGGCGAGTTGATCCACACCTACGGCTATGGTTTAGAGGAAGGTGCGAAAGAAGTTAGAGGCACTGAACTATTACACCAACGAGATGATCACCATTCCGCTCGACTCTCAGTTAGACGCCAAGGGAAACGCGCAGAAATATTTTGACAGATACAACAAATTAAAGCGTACTTATGAGGCACTCATCAAGCTGACAGAGGAGACAAAGACGGAGATCGAACATCTCGAAAGTATCTCCACGGCTTTAGACATTGCCCTGACGGAAGATGATCTCGTACAGATCAAAGAGGAGCTGATCGAATTTGGCTATATCAAGCGCAAAAAGACGGACAAAAAGCCAAAATCAAAAGCAGACCGTTCCACTACCGCTCCACCGACGGCTATGATATTTATGTTGGAAAAAATAATTACCAGAACGATGAACTCACTTTCAAGTTTGCAACCGGAAACGACTGGTGGTTCCATGCAAAAGGAATGCCTGGTTCCCACGTCATCGTAAAATCTAACAATGAAGAATTGCCGGACCGCGTTTTTGAGGAAGCCGGAATGCTTGCCGGATATTACTCCAAGGGACGCGAAGATGAGAAAGTGGAGATTGATTATCTGCAGAAAAAAATGTCAAGAAACCAAACGGGGCCGCGCCGGGATTTGTCGTGTACTACACAAACTACTCCCTGACCATCCATCCGGACATTTCAGGGCTGACGCTGGTTTCGGATTAAAAAAATATCGTAGGGGGGAGGCACAACCCCTACGATTTTTTATTTCCAGAATACTTTTCCTCCGAAATCTTCTGCCATTTTGATACATCCCTTGTAAGAATCAAGATCATGATACTCATTTGGATTATGTGCGTCTACACCTACAATAAATTCATTTCCGTTTTCCACACCAAGTTTCACAAACCTGCGATCTGGATAATTGCACAACTCCCGGAAACCATTCACATTAATTTCAATTGGAATCTGCTCGTCTTTTAATCTGTCTGCAAGCTTTTTCATGTACTTTGTATACAATGCTTCATCTCCGGTGAAGTTTACGATATCCGGGTGTGCCACCATATTAAAATATCCGGTATCCAGTGCATTTGTCAGCAGATCTACATAGCTTTTCAGATGCATTTCATCCGTCCAGTTTTTCCTTACACTGATAAAACTTTCATTTTCATAGAAAAAATGCTGTGCCAGAAGCAGATAATCCATCGGATACTGTCTGATTTCTTCAATTGTCGGCTCAAAAATCCCCGGAAAATATTCCATTTCCAGTGCGAGGAAAATCGTGATATCCTCCCGATATTCTTTTTTCAATGCCTCAATGGTTTTTACATAGTCCTCCAACTGTGACATTGTCATACGAATCCTTGACACATATCCATTTTTGAATAAATAAGGGGAATGGTCGGAAAAGCCGATCACCTCAAAGCCTTCCTTAATTGCCTCCTCGACATATTCCCGCTCTTCTCCCACTGCATGCTGACAGCGCACCGTGTGCGAATGAAAATTACATTTTTGTCTTTATAATCATTCATGTCAAAATCAAAATAACGTTTCATTCTACTTTACTTCCTTCATATTGATTTATCGAATGAGCAGTTTTGCAGTGACATTGTTCAAAATGGCGTGCTATTTTTTCAGGCGGAGCATCTCTGTATAGGCAAGCAAAAATGGTCCGACACCTTTGGCATCGTCCTTGACAACCGGCTCCGACATATAATAATCATAAGTACCCGGCCGTCTGTTTGCGCCGCCTAAGCCTGCCACGAGACAGATTCCCATCCAGATGAAGGTTTCCGTTTTCATCCGTGGAAAGATATTGGTCACAGATTCCATGAAAAGCCTTCTCTCCATATGCACGATAGCTTTCTGGCAAAAATCCAAGACGGACACCTTTTAAAAGTGCATATGCCATAATAGAGCTTCCACTTGTTTCGAGGTAGTTTTTGTCCATACCGCCGAAATTCACGACCTGATACCACATACCGCTCTCATCCTGATATTTTAACATAGCATCCATGAGTTCGACAAATATTTGTTTTAATTTTTCGTAAGATTCTCCTGCAGCCGATGCGTCTGCTTTGTCTAATGTATCGAGCAGTGCCATGGAAAACCAGCCCAGTGCGCGCAGCCAGAAGTTCTGACTCAACCCGGTGACTCTGTCGCACCAGAACATTGCTCTGGATGAATCATACGCATGATAGTATAATCCGGTCTTTGGATCTCTCATATTTTTTTCAACATTAAAAATTGCTGGAAAATATCGTCATAATTTTTTTGTCATGAAAACGGGTCTCATATTCCATATAAAACGGCTGACACATATACAGCCCGTCCAGCCAGACCTGATCCGGATAGATATTTTTGTGCCAGAAGTTCCCCTCTTTCGTGCGCGGCATCTGTGCAACCTGACTGTAAACAAGATCAATTGCTTTTCTGTATTTTTCTTTTCCTGTCAGGTCAAAAAGCTCAAACAGTGTTTTTCCCGCATTCACATTATCAATATTTAATTCATTGACATCATACCCCTCAATTGTCCCATCTGCATTCACTTTGCAGTCAATAAAATCATCTGCAAATTTCAAGTATTTATCCTCTTTCGTGATCGCATACATTTCCAGAATCGCTTTGATCATACATCCATCAATGTAATTCCATGTGGATTTTAACCCCTGCATGATTTTTTTTTCGATGTTCCAGATGGGACGGTCCGGTGTACTTTTTTCCATTAGCTCCTCTATATATTTTTCGATTTGATCCATAGTTCTTCTCCTTTTTTAACCTTCTATATCTAGGCGTTTGCGAAACTCATCTACTCTTCTTTCAATTGTTCAAAATCAACAAAAACATTCAAGACACGCTCTCGCTATGTGTCACTCGCAACGGTACTAAGAAGCCAGGCACAACTCCGTTGTATCTGCCTTCTAAGTGCCGGCGGTTCCCCAATGTCTTTCATGTCTTTTGTTAATTTTTCACAATTCAATTTAGTTTTTCATGAGTTTCGCAATTGTCTACCTTCTATATCCATCATAATCAATGTTCTCCTGTTTGTAAATATTTTTTTGTAAGCGCTTACATATTTTAAAGAAATAATTGGCACTATTGCAAAAAACTGCATGTGTATTCCATATAAAAAATCACATACTATCACTGAACAAACAAAAAGAAATTTTTGAATGTTCTTAAAATAAACCAGAGCAGAAAAAAAGACCTAAAAAACAAAGGAGGACTTACTATGTCAAATCGTTCATCTAACAGAGCAGCCGTTCCAGAAGCAAAGAGTGCCTTAGACCGTTTCAAATATGAGGTGGCAGGCGAGATCGGTGTACCATTAAAAGATGGTTACAACGGAGACTTAACTTCCAGACAGAATGGTTCTGTCGGCGGCTATATGGTTAAGAAAATGATTGAAGCACAGGAACAGCAGATGTCAGGAAAATAAATTTTCCCTGAACAAGAAAAGAACCTTGGATTGATATGATCCAGGGTTCTTTCTACGTGTTTTATGAAGTTTTTACTGCTTCATTCGTTATAAATTTAATTTATTTCTCTGGTCTGCCAAAAACAGTTCCAGATAGTCTTTCAGGTTTTTATGATCCTCGCTGGAAAGTTCCGGGTCTTTTCCTAAAATATCTGCAACTTCCTCGCTTGCGCGCTGCATAATATAGGCATCCTGATAGATATCCGCAAGCGCAAACTGCATTTCACCGGACTGCCGGATGCCAAAGAAATCCCCGGGGCCGCGTAGTTTCAGATCCTCACTCGCAATCTTAAAGCCATCGTTGGATTGATTCAAAATATCCAGACGCTTCTGTGACTCCTTGGAGTTGCTGCAATTGACCATAATACAATAAGACTGTGCATCCCCTCGTCCGACACGCCCGCGAAGCTGGTGAAGCTGTGCAAGGCCAAAATGTTCCGCATTTTCGATCATCATAACCGTTGCATTCGGAACATTCACTCCAACTTCTACAACTGTAGTCGACACGAGCACCTGTATCTCATTTGCTGCAAACCGTTCCATAATGTCATTTTTTTGTGCAGGTTTCATCTGCCCATGTAAAAGCCCGATTTCAATCGTATCCGGCAGTTCCTCTTTCAGACGCTTCGCATAGTCTGTGACATTCTCTGCCTCCATGTTCTCGCTTTCTTCCACCAACGGACAGATCACATACGCCTGATGACCGGCAGCCACCTCTTTTTCGATAAACTGGTACGCTTTCGGACGGTATCTGGTGTCCACCACACAGTTTTTGATCGGCAGACGTTTTGCAGGTACTTCATCCACCACGGAAATGTCCAGATCACCGTATAAAATAATGGCAAGCGTCCGTGGAATCGGAGTTGCACTCATGACAAGAATATGCGGCTTTGTTCCTTTTTCTGAAAATATTTCACGCTGTTTTACGCCAAACCGGTGCTGCTCGTCTGTGATCACAAGCGCAAGGTTCTGATAAATCACCTTTTCCTGTATCAGCGCATGTGTTCCGATGATCAGTGCATCCGGATGATCTAAAATCTCCTGATATGCCAGCTTTTTCTGTTTTGCAGTCATGGAACCCGTGATAAGAATCACTGGAAAATCCAGTCCAAATATCTCACACATGCTCTGAAATGATTCGTAATGCTGTCTTGCAAGCACCTCCGTCGGTGCCATAATCGCAGACTGACAGCCATTGTGTGCAGTGTCTGCCATCGCCAAAAACGCAATGATCGTCTTTCCGGAACCGACATCTCCCTGAATCAGACGCTGCATGACGTAGTCACTCCGCATGTCCGCCCGTACCTCTGACAATGCCCGCAATTGGGCGTTTGTGAGCTTATACGGCAGTTTTTCGATCAACTGTTCCACAAAATCATCCGACTGGAAAGAAAACTGATTTTTCTCTTTTTCCTTTTTCTCCTTTCTGATATTGCAGGTTTAAGATAAATAAAAAGAGTTCGTCAAACACAAGCCGTTTTCTTGCCTCGATCAACGTCTCCATATCGTCCGGGAAATGAATCTGTTTGATTGCATAATTATACTCACAGAGCTGATGCTTTTCCCGCAGTTCTGTCGGCAGATAATCCCGGAATAAATGTTCTTCCTCCAAAACAGACCGCTCTGCTTTCAGCATAAGCTGATTTGATAATCCTTTCGGCAGGGTGTAAACCGGAAGCAGCAAATGCTCCATCGCCTCATATTTTTCCGGCGTATAAATTGCCGGCTGCTCCATGACAAACCTTCCGTTTTTGTGTTGTACCTTGCCGTAAAACACATAATTTTCGCCCGGATGAAGGCTGTTTTTGATGTATGGAAGCCGAAACCACACCAGTTCCAGACGTTTTCCCATGCCAGTGATCGAAGTTACCGTGATCTGCATGCTGCGCACTCTCTTCACAACCGGAGTCTGCCGTATCTGTCCTATCACTGCCGCAGTCTCTCCCTCCACCACTTCGTCAGGACGTTTGATCTCCGGGAACTGCACATAAGTTCTTGGGAAATAGGAAATCAGATCCCGGATTGTCTCAATATTTATTTTAAGAAAAAGACCGGCTGTTTTATCGCCGATCCCTTTCACTTCTTTTATGGATGAATTTAATCTCATACTTTTATTCTACGGAAATCACATAATAGTAAATTGGCTGTCCACCGTAATGTACTTCCACTTCTACATCCGGATATTCCTCTTCCACTTTTTCTGCGATCTCGTTGGCAGAATCCTCGTTCATTTCCTCGCCATAGTAAATACTTAAAATTGCAGAATCCTCATCGATCATTTCACCGATCATCTCAAGAACCGTTTTCTCCATGTCTGTGCCAACGGAAAGGATTCCCTTGTCACCGATTCCCATGTAGTCATCCTGTTTGATCTCTTTGTCATCGATCACAGTATCACGGACTGCGTAAGTCACCTGACCGGTCTTGACCAGCTGGATTTCCTCACCCATGCGCTCCGCATTGTCTTCCGGTGTGCTGTCCGGAATATAATTGACAAGTGCTGTAATACCCTGTGGAATCGTCTTGGTAGGAATTACAATAATGTTCTTATCCTCTGTCAGGAAGCTGCCTGATTTGCTGCCATAATAATATTTTTATTATTCGGAAGAATGAAAATATTCTTCGCATTCACTTTCTCGATCGCATTGAGCATATCTTCTGTACTTGGGTTCATGGTCTGTCCGCCTTCGATGATATAGTCCACGCCCAGTCCACGGAAAATCTCATTGATACCCTCTCCGATGCTTACAGAAATGAATCCCATTTCTTTTTCCTCTGCTGGAACTTCCTGCTCATTTTCCTCTGCTGCCCTGATCTCGTTCTCTGCATTTGCAGTGTTCTGCATCTCTTTTTCTTTCATTGCAGAAATCTTCTCATCACGCTCTAAACGCATGTTCTCAATAATAATAGTTGTAAGCTTCCGTAAGTAAGACCTCTCTGCATTGCAAGTCCTGGATCGTTGGTATGTACATGTACTTTCACGATCTCATCATCTGCAACTACAACGATAGAATCACCGATCGTCTCTAAATAGCTCTTAAACTCTGTCTCCTGATTCTCTGTGAACGGATGCTCTAACATGATCAAAAACTGTGTGCAGTAAGCAAAGGTGATCTCCTGCTCTGCCTGTGCGTCAATATAAGAATTAGAAGTTGTACCCTGACTGCTGCTTCCTGTAGAAGCTGTCTCAATCGTATAATCCACTTCTTTGCCCATAAGAGCGTCAAATGCACCTTTTAATACCTGCATTAAGCCCTGTCCGCCGGAATCCACAACGCCTGCCTGTTTTAAAACCGGAAGCATATCCGGTGTCTTGCTCAATACATGATCGCCTTCTTTGATGATCTCCTCACAGAAATATGCAAGATCATCGGTCTCTTCCCCTAATTCAGCCGCCTTGTCAGACATTCCTTTGGCAACCGTAAGTATTGTTCCCTCTTTCGGTTTCATAACTGCCTTATATGCGGTCTCTGTTGCTTTCTGGAAAGCATCCGAAATAATCTGTACATTCAGTTCATCATATTCTGCGATCACCTTTGTAAAACCACGGAATAACTGGGATAAGATAACACCAGAGTTACCTCTTGCTCCGCGTAATGATCCGGAAGAAATTGCTTTTGCCAATGAAGCCATGGTTGGATTTTCAATCGCTGCAACTTCCTTTGCTGCTGACATAATTGTCATTGACATATTGGTTCCGGTATCTCCATCCGGAACCGGGAATACGTTCAGTTCATTGATCCATTCCTTCTTAGCCTCTAAGTTGTTAGCTCCTGCCAGAAACATTCTGGCAAAAAGTTCAGCATTTATTGTAGTGACTTCCACTTTTAAAATCCTCCTTAATCAATGACACGTACGCCTTCAACGTAAATGTTAATCTTCTCAATTCCATTCCAGTGAACTCCTCCACTTTGTATCTGACTGTCTCGATCAGATTATCGGTCACTGTACTGATGCTCACACCATAAGAAACGATCACATGAAAATCGATTGTAATTTTATTATCTTCATTCACAGACACGTTAATACCATGTGTCAGGTAATCTTTCTTCAATAATTTTACCAGTCCGTCCTTCATATTGACAGCAGCCATGCCCACGATTCCAGAAACACTCTACCGCAACAGAACCTGCATATAATGCAATTACTTCAGGGTCTATCGTAACCTTACCTAATTTGGTCTCCATCTGTCCATTCATACTCATTAACCATGCCTTTCTTTATATTTGTAAGAAAGCCACTGACTGACCAGTTTTCTCTCTCACACATAATAACGCTAGTTTAGTGTCTATTATAACCGCTTTTTTCCAAAATTCATAGTCATAAATTACATTTTTTATATTTTTTTTAATTTTCACTTGCAATATCTTTTTTTTTCTGATAGAATAAATCATGTTGTGAGCCTGTTCATACATATAGGCTTAGAAAGATGCGAGGAGGTGCAAAGCAAATGGCAAATTGTGCAGTTTGTGGAAAAGGCAATCATTACGGAATTAAAGTAAGCCATTCACATAGAAGATCAAATAGAGTTTGGAAATCAAACATCAAACGTGTTAGCTGCAAAGTTAACGGAACACCTAGAAAATTATATGTATGTGCTTCCTGTTTGAGATCCGGAAAAGTTGAGAGAGCTTAGTCTTGAAACGTAGAGAACTGCATTGCAGTTCTCTTTTTTTGTCCTGATTCAGAAAATTTTCAAATGAAAACAGATACACTGCTCTTCTAACAGCAGCAAAACAGATAGTATCCAAGCAGGATACATCCAATCATAATTAAAATCCCACAGAAATCGCCCGGAATCAGAAACATCGCAAGCATTCCAAGCCCGAAAAAGAATAACGCAAAGCCTATGATACGTTTCATTCGGGCACCAAAAAAAGACATATATCACTATTAATATATGTCCTTTTGTAATATCCATGCCTCTGTTCTTTTTGTCCAAATAATTTTGCTAAATTACGCTTCCTCTTTATTTACCGAATCACTTAAGATCTGCTCCATCTCTTTTGCTGCTGTTTTCTTTGCAGCCGAATCATCTTCTGATTCTTCCACAACATTATCTTTCTCACCTTTTGATGTAAATTTGTTCACAAAATCCGGCACCATATCCAGCACTTTTGTAAGACCATCCTGATTTTTGATGTTGACAAGCTTGGTTGTTCCATTCTGGATCACTAACACAGCGCTCGGTGTGATCTTTCCGCCCATACCACCGGCACCATTGTTTTTCTTCTCCTGGCTGAACGCTCCGGCTGCCACGCCAAAGGAAACATCCACCAATGGTAAAATAATGGTATCACCGATATGGATTGCATCACCAACCACCGTTTTTGTTGTAATAAAACTGTCCATTCCCTTGAATAAAGATTCTACTGTTGTATGAAAACTATTGTCTCCCATTGTAACTACCACCTTTCTATTTTACCTATGTTTTTTCGTATATGAATTTTATTCTCTGTGATCTACCAACTTTTAAAGAAAACGTCGGATATCTTTATCTGCCAGCAAACGAATCGCGGTAACCAGCAAAAAAGAGAAGCTGGATTCTAACCTTTACATCATAGCTGCCCCTGATATAAAACGATTCTGATTCAAAATCAGGGAAAATATGAAAATCATACTGATAAAGGAACGGCATCATACACAAAACGCCTAACACCTGTCCGGTAAATGCCGGATCAGCCAACGCAAACGTCAGTTCTGTATGAATTTTCCGAAAGCCAAAATGTTTGAGCAGATATAATAATTCTTCCCACAATCGCCTCACAGCATACTGATTTTTCGTGTCCGCCACAATCTCTTTGACTTTTACCACGAACTCTTTGAAACCGGTCAGTTTCTTTCGTATACTCATGAAAAATTTTTTTATATTTTTCATGAAGCTTTTTATTTTATCCCACATCCGCATGAAAATATTTTTTCCGGATGGTCGGGAATTTTTATCGGATGATTTTCTGTTCTGCTTACCCTTGTGAGAATCTACCTCTTGATCCTGCTCTGGCTTAATCGGAGTTTTCTCCAATTTATCTTCTTCCCCGGCAGCGGAAACAAGATCAGAAACAACCTCTTCCACCCCGTCTTTTACTTCAGGAACAGCTTCCTCCTCCAGCTCTTCTTCCGATACTCTCTCTTTTTTCTTCGGACGAAAGCCAAATATCCGGACTTCGCCGTTCAATTCCTGCTCCTGAAACGTAAAATCATATCGGAATATCGAACATAACCAGCTTATTTTGCCCTCTGCGGTGATATTGTTATCGACTGTTCCTTTCACGGAATAACGTACCGGTACAAACAATAAGACTGCCAGCAGAAAAAGCATGATTCCAAGAATCACCAGCAGCACAATCCCAATGATTTTTAAGATTGTGAGTAACACGGCGGTCATTCTGCTTTTCTCCTCCTTTTTTCCCTGAGATATGAAGCCACCTCGAATGCCCCGGTCTGGCGGTAAACTTCATCGATCACAGACGCAGCGACTTCCACTGCCTCATCATATCCTTTTGCCAATCCAATGACATATAACTGCTTCTTCGGGTAGCCCTTTTGCAACAGTTCATGTGAAGGAATGATATCTAATAAATTCTTCTCACCTGATGCCAAAGTGATCACGTAAATATTAATCTGCCCTGCATTATGACGAATTTTCCATTTGATCTTATTTGTCTTATGTACGATGCTCTCACCTACGTATAAATCGTCATACCATTTCATGCGAATCCTCACATTAAAAGTACTTGTGGCTGCCCCACAAATTGTTTTTCTTCAACTCCAGATATTCATTATAAGCTTTCTCTAAAATCTGCTTCTCATTCGCAAATTTAAGCAGATGGTAAGCCTCATGATATTTGTAATATCCGGAATCAACAAAATATTCCTCACGCTGTGGTTTGCTGTAATAACTGTCTGCCATCATCAGATACCAGTGTACTTCCTTCTCCACGGTATCCTCCGGCACGGTAAACGTATACTGGCTCTTTCCAATATACTTAATGATACTTGCCGCCGCTCCTGTCTCCTCTAACACTTCACGAGTCGCAGTATCCCTGAATTCTTCCCCTTCTTCCACAGTTCCTTTCGGAAGAACCCAGCCCTCATATTTATTCTTATAATTCTTATATAAGAGAAGTATCTTACCACGGAATATTACCACACCACCACAACTTGTTGCCTCGATCATTGCAATACCTCCTGATGTGGTTTTTTGTTATAAGTATAATACTTTTCGTTTTTTCATGCAACCAATACTGAAATATCTTTCCTGCCCCGTTTACTGATAATATGCATCAAAAATCTTTTTTGCGATTGGAACTGCATACTCACTGCCTGATCCGGAATCCTCCACGATAACCGCAACTGCGATATCTTCCTTGTCCTCACGGTGGGCATAACCCACAAACCATGCATGGGAAGCCTTTGAGGACGTTGAAAACTCTGCCGTTCCTGTTTTTCCCGCGGCAGTATAACTCTGCCCCGAGAGACGTTCTCCGGTTCCATCCTCCACAACTTCTCTCATGAAGGTCTGCATTAAAGATGCATCCTCCGTTGACAAAAAGTGTTCCATATTCTGTCGGTTCATATGCATCAACCACGATACCATTATAATTTTCCGTGTGATCGATCAGATAAGGGTTCATAAGCACTCCGTCATTGGCGATTGCTGACACAACAAGCGCCATATGCATCGGTGTCACCAGCGTTTTTCCCTGCCCGATGGACGTCTCTAACACCGTAGACACATCTGCATCCGCATCCAGCGAGAAACTGCTCTTTGAGGATTCAAACCTGAGTGGAAGGCTCGTATTAAAGAGCATGCTGTCGCACAGCTCTGTAAAAGAATCCGGATTCAGAGTAAGACCTAACGATGCAAACGAAGAATTACAGGAATCGGCAAATGAGCCGATCAGATCTTCCTGTCCGTGTCGCTTGTTTTTGTAACAGTGAATGACAGAATCCCCCTCTGTGAATTTGCCGTTGCAGTCAAAGGAGTAATCTTCATAATCACTGTTTTCATGTACATATTCCAATGTCGTAAAAATTTTAAACACAGACCCCGGCGGATAAAGTCCCTGCGTCGCACGGTTTAGCAGCACAGAGCTCTCACTGTCTTCTGCTGTCAGTTCATCCCAGTCTTCTGCGATATTATTTGGATCGTAATCCGGTTTTGACACCATGGCAAGTATTTTCCCGGTCGATGGCTCCATCACGACAATGGCTCCATCATATTTTCCTAATGCCTCGTATGCCGTATCCTGCAGATCATAATTTAACGTTGTCACCACATTGTCACCAATGTTCTTCTCTCCCTGAAGTTCATTGACCACTTTCTCCAAAGTCATCGTGTGGGAGCGCAGCAGGTTAAAATTAGCAATCGATTCCAGTCCGGACTTTCCGTTGGTAGAGAAACCAACGACATGCGCAAACATATTGGCATACGGATAATATCTTGTCTCGGTCCCATCCGTATCTGTGATCGTTTCTGCGAGTATGCGGCCATCGGCAGAAATAATTTCGCCGCGCGTCACCTTCCTTGCAAAAAGATCCTGTCTTTTATTATAAGGACTATTGATAAAATCTTCACTTTTTACAAACTGGAAATATGCAAAATATCCCATCATGCAGACAAAAAGTACAAGAACTGCATAGGTAATGACCGTAAATTCCCGGTTGTTTTTACGAGAGTTTTTCGATGTCTGCGTTTTCGAATCCGGTTGTCTTTTTTCTGTTTTGTCTGTTTTTCCTGCTTTTAGACGCATTTATCTCTCCTTCATCCTGTCTCAAAATATACAATCCCTGAATCACTGCAAAAATGATCATAGAACTTAACAGGGAACTTCCTCCGTAACTCACAAGTGGAAGCGTCACTCCGGTAGACGGAATAAACTTTGTGACGCCTCCGATTGTCAAGAATACCTGAAATGCATAAATCGTTCCAAGTCCGAGTGCCACAAGTTTATAAAACTGATCTTTCATCTGCATCGCAATATTTAAAAACATCAGAAAGCAGCTAAAACATACCATGATCAGGCACAGCGCAAAAATACCGCCAAGTTCCTCTGAGATTGCCGAAAAAATAAAATCCTGTTTTACGACCGGTATTTTATCCGGCAGCCCCTGATATAATCCCATTCCAAACCATCCGCCTGTTCCAATGGCAAACAGTGACTGCGAGATCTGGTATCCCTCCTTATCGATATATGCCAGCGGATTCTGCCATGCTCTCACCCTCACCCGGATATGGGAAAAAAGATGGTAAGCCACCACAGAAGCTGCGCTTCCGGCGGCAAGTCCGCCCGCAAAATAAAGCACTTTTTTCGTTGCAACATAAAGCATGACCACATAAGTCACAAAAAACAACAGTGCTGCACCGAGGTCGCGAGATGCCACAAGGATCAGCACATGGATCGCAGCGATCACCGTTGTCACACACACACGTTGAAAAGAAGTATCCTGATATAACATGCCCGCCACAAAAAATACAAATAAAATTTTTACGAACTCACTCGGCTGGATCGAAATTCCTGCAATGGAGAGCGAAATTTTAGCTCCATAACTTGTATTTCCGGCGATCGTCACAACCAAAAGCGCCAGGATCCCAACGATTGCAAATAACCAGTATAATTTCCGCACAAATCCAACCCGGTTGATCAATACCGGGATGATGAGCGAAAATATCATCGACACCAGTGCTATAAAATATTGTTTTCTGGCGCTGTCAAAAGAAAGCCTTGTCAGCATGATAAACCCAATCGTCAAAAGCATGCACAGATTGTTCGTCAAAAGTCTCGATGATCTGCTGTAAAACAATTGATAACAGGTCTGTATCATCGCCAGAAGTACCGCCTGCGCCGCATAAAAAATCAGCATACTGATATCCTCCGTCACCAGATAGATCACCGCAAAGGCATCAAAGTGGATCAGAAAGATTGCTGCGCACTGTCTGCTTAAAATATGTTCTCTTTGTTCCGGTTTGATTTTCTGACGAAATGCCGCAAAGCACTCGTACGTATAAAAAGCAAACATAAAAATCATGAAATATTTTGATATTTCTATGATAAGATTCGTCATGTTTTACTCTACTCCTCTTTTATAATGACCATTGGTATACTCCCCCTGGTACACATCTGCGAGGTTTTTTCTTCCCTCATAAAATACAGTCTCATAAATCGCAAGGATCTGCCGCACTTCCTCCTCACTCTCCACTGTAAAGTTCAGTCTGAAGTTGGAAAAATCTGCTTTTTGCAGCTCCTTCCCATAGCCAAACAACATCAATGGCGTCGTATTATAAATGGTATTATAACATTCCATACAGTTATTTTTGACCGGGAAAAATTTTCCATAGCGGTCTTTTAAATATGTTACTACAGATGTCGTATCACATTTTCCGGTATTGGCATGCACACACTGCGCCGATGTCATCAACGGGAGATATCCATAAAGTACCACCTCGCTGTCTGTATTATCCCTCTTTTTCAGTTCACCACGGTTTAATTCGTAAGGCGCCGTCATACGGATCGGGCAAAATTCACGCAATATTTCCTGTGCCCTGTGATTGTAAGTATAAAGCCCCTGATCCAGGATCATTGGCATCTGCGGCAGATACCTGTGTACAAACCAGACTGCATCCAGACTCTTCACCACCACTCCATCCACAGAACAGCCGTTCAGTTTTTTCAGGGATCCCAGATAAAAATCCGAGGTATTTTTCCGAAAAACAGATGGAAACACATAATATGCCTTTTTCCCCGCCGCATGGATTTTTGCAGTATCCGCTTTTAATTCTTCCCACAAGTCCTTTCTGCGGTAGCAGCCCTGATCCAGATAAATATCAGAAACCAGTTCTGACTCTAAAAGCGGCTGTAACTGACATCTCTGCTCTGTCAGAGCAGACAAATATTTCTCTGGTGTACCGGCTGTACTCTCCTGCGCCTTCATTCCGGCATAATCCACCTGTTCCACCTCCCTGCGGAACTGTTCCACGCAAAGCTTTTCCAGTCCTTCTAACGCATCTCTTCTGAGCTGGTTTAGAGATTTCATCGGAAGGAAAATGGCATCCTTCATCGCAATGGTAAGATTCTCAAACTCAAACGGCGTGTTTCCTGTTTTCTCCATATTCTCGCGTACCTTTTCCATGGACAAAGTCTGCTTTAATGCAGGCTGTACCACATCACCGCCTGCTGTATAACGAAGATCTCCCAATGTCACATCCAGTATAGCAGGGGAATCTTGGGATAATATTAAATTTCCATTGATTTTTTCTTTTATTTCACCACGGCAGAAATCTTCCCTGACTTTCTCCTGAAGCGCTTCATTTCCTTTTGCATGGTTTGGTTTCTGGAACGTAATCATATCTTTTCCATTATGTTTCTCATAATAACCCTTCGTAAAACCACTCCGGTTTCCAAAGTCATAAAGCTTTTGCATATCCTCTTTGGATACATGATAGTCTTTCGCACCATATTCGAAATATCGATCTATATATTTACGATAGACAGACACAACACCGGCAGCATATTCTGCCTGTTTCATTCTGCCTTCAATTTTAAACGAGAAAATACCGCTCTCTGCAAGCTTTGGGATATCCTCGATCGTGCAGAGATCTTTCGGGCTTAACACAAATGGCTCACAGGCAATTTTTTTCCGCTTCGCATCGTAAACTTCATAGGGAAGCCTGCATGGCTGCGCACATCTGCCGCGGTTTCCGCTCCTGCCTCCAAGCATACTGCTGAGCAGACACTGTCCGGAATAACAGTAACACAATGCTCCATGCACAAAACTTTCGATCTCGATATCCACATGATCGGCAATATCCTTAATCTCCGCAAACGACATCTCACGCGCTGTCACGACTCTTGTTGCGCCAAGCTCTTTCATCATTTCCGCACCATAACGGTTACAGATAGTCATCTGGGTACTTGTATGAATATCCATTTTGGGAAAATACTCACGGATAAACTGAAAAGCCCCCATATCCTGCACGATCACGGCATCTAATCCCTGCTCATAATATGGGCGCAGATAGTCATATAACTGAGCTTCTAACTCTTCTTCTTTCAACAGCGTATTTACGGTAAGATAGAGTTGTTTTCCATGAATATGCGCTTCGTCAATTGCACGGAGCAGTTCTTCCTCGGAAAAATTATTGGCATATGCCCTGGCGCCGAACTGTCCGCCACCCACGTACACAGCGTCTGCCCCTGCATTTAGTACCGCCCTGAAAATATCATACGAACCGGCCGGTGCTAATAATTCTAACTGATTTTTTTTCATCTTTTCACCTGTTTATTTTCAAACCTGAACATTGTCTATAAGGAAAAAGGGACGATAAAATCGTCCCCGTATCTATTCTTCTTTTTTTGCGTTCTTTTCTTCTCCGTGCTTCTTTGCACCAGGAACTTTTCAAGCAGGGCATCCTCTAAAGAAGCCTCCAGTTTTGTTTTGTTTAACAGAAGTTCTTTGTTCGCAGCCTCTAATTTTGCTTTGCTCAACAGAAGTTCTTTATTCTCAGCCTGCAATTCTGTCAGAGTCTTCTCATCGCTCTCGGTTTTAATCTGGTTTGAGATCAGATCATGCTTCAGATTATAAATCTCACGATCCTTCATCTCAATATCCTGTTCTAACTTCTCCACCTGTGCTTTTGCCTTAAAATAATCATCCGCAATATTCAACTGTAACAGAGTTGCCTTCATATCCGTTGGAAATCTCCGATAGTCTTCCATGGAATCAAACTCATTTATTTTATTGTTGATATAAGCCGCTACTTTCTGTAGGTATTCTTCTCCCTCATAGCCGCTTAAAGTATAAACTTTACCGCCAATGATCACTTCAGCACTGGACTTCTCAGACATAACGATCTCCTCCCGGCAGGCTTTTGCCTTTCCCAATATACGTACAAGCTATAGTATATGTTATATATTATATAAGCAAGATATTGTAAAAGCAATAACAACTTACACTATTTTTCAATTCCAAAATGCTGATAGGCAAGATCTGTTACCATTCTGCCCTTTGGTGTCCGGATCACAAAACCGTTCTGGACAAGATACGGCTCGTAGACATCTTCGATCGTTCCGGAATCCTCCCCGATGGAAGCTGCCAGTGTATCCAGTCCCACCGGTCCTCCCTGAAACTTTTCAATAATTGTCATCAGGATATTCCTGTCATTCTGATCAAGACCAAACTTGTCGACTTCCAAAAGATCTAACGCAAAAGAAGCAACATCTTTTGTGATCTTTCCGTCATATTTCACTTCTGCAAAATCTCTGACACGCTTTAAAAGACGATTGGCGAGACGTGGTGTTCCTCTTGATCTTCTTGCAAGCTCGTAGGCTCCATCCTCGTCAATCTCAACGCCTAACTTCTCTGCCGAATGGATAATAATGGTTTTCAGCTCATCCACCGTGTAAAATTCGAGATGATGGATCACACCAAACCTGTCCCGGAGCGGTGCAGACAAAAGTCCTGCCCTTGTCGTTGCCCCTACCAGTGTAAACTTCGGAAGTTCAAGACGGATGGAACGTGCGGTAGCCCCTTTTCCGATCATAATATCGATCACGTAATCCTCCATAGCCGGATAGAGCACCTCTTCCACCTGACGGTTCAAGCGATGAATCTCATCCACGAACAGAATATCCCCCTCCTGCAGATTACTTAAGATTGCCGCCATCTCACCCGGCTTTCCAATTGCAGGTCCAGAAGTGATCTTCATGTGGGTTCCCATCTCATTTGCAATAATGCCCGCCAACGTTGTCTTGCCAAGTCCCGGAGGTCCAAAAAACAGGACATGATCTAAAGACTCTCCACGCTGTTTTGCCGCTTCGATATAAACTTTTAAATTCTTCTTGGCTTTCTGCTGCCCAATGTAATCGTCTAACGTCTGCGGTCTTAGATTTTTTTCAATTTTAATATCCTCATCCTGAACCTGAGTGGAAATTACTCTCTTTTCCATGTTACCTGTCCTTTTTTACATAAAAGCCATATTTTTCAATGCAGCCTTTAAGATGTCTTCCACATCGGTATCATCTGTAATCTCAATACCGTTTAATGCTTTTAATGCCTCTGAGGAGGAATAACCCAGCGCAACCAGTGCCTCGATAGCCTCATTCTTGGCTCCTTTGGCTTTGTTTTGAACCGGGTTGTCATTCTTCGCTAACTTCTGCTCAAACGCATCCTCAAGGCTCAATTTATCTTTTAATTCCAGAATCAGACGCTGTGCCGTCTTTGCTCCGACACCCGGTGCTTTTGCGATTGCCTTTGCATCATCGCCAAGCACAGCAAACCGGAGGTCATCTGTCGTCATGACAGAGAGGATTGCAAGTGCGCCCTTCGGTCCGATCCCGCTCACTCCAAGCAGGAGTCTGAACACAAACAGATCATCCTTGGTGAGAAATCCAAATAAGATCATCGCATCCTCCCGCACATGCAGATAAGTATAAACTTTTACCTCTTCCCCATGGACGGAAGATACTGAAAGGTCTGACCGGTCGTAAAGATCTGATACCCGATCCCGCCAGCCTCGACCACGATATAATCTTCACCTGTCTCTTCTAATGTTCCTTTTATATATGCATACATCCTTTTTTATCCTGCTTTCACGAATCATTAAGCAAGTCTGCCAATGTAATAGAATCCTTTACATTCCTCAAGCACAACATTCTGAATCGTTCCGATCATGTCCGCCGTTCCCGGGAAATGTACCGTTGAATTATTAGTCAGTTTTCCGGTGACAAGAGATGCATCCTGTCCGTTCACTTCCTCAACTAATACCGGAAGTGTCTGACCTGTAAGTTTTCCCGCTTTCTCAGCAGAAATTGTCTGAACCTCATGCAGCAGACGGTCAAATCGTTCCTTGATCACCTCTTCCGGAATCTGGTCATCCATTGTCGCTGCCGGTGTTCCCGGTTCTCTTGGAATATATAAACGTAAACGCACTGTCATAGCGGACTCTGCGCACAACATCCATCGTCTCCTCAAAATCTTCCTCGGTCTCTCCCGGGAAACCTACGATAATATCGGTTGTAAGTGCAATATCCGGCACTGCCGCCCTGATCTTATCCACCAATTCCAGATAATGTTCCTTGTCATAATGACGGTTCATGATTTTTAAAATGCGGCTGCTTCCAGACTGCAATGGCAAATGAAGGTGATTGCAGATTTTTTTGGAATTCTTCATCACTTCGATCAGTTCATCCGATAAATCCTTCGGATGGGAAGTCATAAACCGGATACGCTCCAGTCCCTCGATCTTTTCAATCTCCTGCAAAAGCTGTGCAAACGTCATCGGATGTTCCAGATTCCTGCCATAAGAATTGACATTCTGTCCCAGCAGCATCACTTCCACAACGCCGTCCTGCACTAAATGTTCGATCTCACGCACGATCTCTTTCGGCTCACGGCTTCTCTCACGGCCGCGCACGTAAGGAACGATACAGTAGCTGCAGAAATTATTGCAGCCGAACATGATATTCACACCGGATTTAAACGAATACTTCCGCTCTACCGGGAGGTCCTCCACGATCTTGTCCGTGTCCTTCCAGATATCAATCGTCATGGAATCAGATTCCATTGCTGTCACAATCAGTTCTGCAAATTTATAAATATTATGTGTTCCAAAAATCAGATCCACAAACCGGTAACTGTTCTGTATCTTTTCAACAACGGTCGGCTCCTGCATCATACATCCGCAGAGTCCGATCATCATATATGGGTTCTTTTTTCTTAAAGCCATGTAAGTAGCCAAGTCTGCCATAAACCTTGTTGTTGGCATTCTCACGAACGGTACAGGTATTATAAATGACAAAATCAGCCTTTTCATCCGGTGCTTCCACATAACCGATCTGTTCCAGGATACCGACTAATTTCTCGGAATCCCTGGCATTCATCTGACACCCGAACGTCGTCACGCAGAATGTGAGCGGTGCTCCCTTCTGCTCTGCTAACTCTGCCACATATTTTTTTTGCAATATCCATGAAATAATACTGTCTTGCCGGCTCCTCGGAAGGAATCTGCTTTTTATCAATAATGGTAATGTTTCTCTTTTCTTTCATTGTATTATCCTATCTTTTCTTAAATTATAGCATACTTTTATCACTTTAGCAAACATATGTTCTGTTTTTTTATAGAACATACCGCAAGTCAGTATTTTATCATTTATTTCCGGATCTGTCCATTCCCGTAAATAATATATTTTGTGCTGGTCAGGGCGATCAGTCCCATCGGTCCTCTCGCATGGAGCTTCTGTGTGGAGATTCCAATCTCCGCACCAAATCCAAACTCAAATCCATCGGTAAAACGTGTCGAGGCATTCACATAAACACAAGCTGCATCGATCTCGTTTAAGAACTTCTCCGCATTGGTATAATTGTTTGTGATGATTGCCTCGGAATGTCCTGTGTTATATTGATTGATATGGGCAATGGCCTCATCAATGGAGGAAACTGTCTTCGCAGAAAGTTTGTAATCCAAATACTCTCTCCCCCAGTCTTCCTTAGTTGCAGGGACAAGCAATTCCCTTTTCATGCAGCCTTCCTCTGCAATCTGCATCACTTTTTCGTCTCCATGAACTTCCACGTTTTTCTCTGCGAGACGCTCCATTAATTTTGGAAGAAATGCATCTGCAATTTTTTCATGGATGACAAGCGATTCACATGCATTGCACACACCAATCCTCTGTGTCTTGGCATTTAATATAATATCCATTGCCATATCAAAATCCGCAGTCTCATCCACAAAAAATATGACAATTTCCGGTTCCTGTTTCAATGACCGGGATTGTTGCCTGATTTACAACAGCTTTGATCAGCCCTGCTCCGCCTCTTGGAATCAGTACATCCACATATTCATTCATTTTCATAAAGGCTGCTGCTGTCTCTCTCGACGTATCCTCGATCAAAGCAATTGCCTGCTCTGGAAGGCCCTCATTTACAAGTGCTTTGCGAATTGTCTCCACGATTGCAATATTGGAATGAATCGCATCACTGCCACCCTTTAAAATCACAACATTTCCAGTCTTAAAGCAAAGGGCAAATGCATCAGCCGTCACGTTTGGTCTTGCCTCATAAATAATTCCGACAACGCCAAGCGGTACTCGTTTCTGACCAATCATAAGTCCGTTTGGTCTTTTTTTCATTCCCAGGACCTCCCCGATCGGATCATCCAGCGCTGCAACCTGCCGCAGTCCTTCCGCCATCTGCGCAATCCGCACTTCTGTCAAGAGCAGACGATCAAGCAGCCCTTCCGGCATATGATTTTTCTTACCATTCTCAATATCAATTTTGTTGGCATCCAAAATGGAATTTTGTTCTTTCACTAAAAAATCTGCTACTGCAAGAAGTGCCTGATTTTTCGTGTTTGTATCAAGTATTCCAATTTTTGGTGCAATTTCTTTTGCCTGTTTACAAATTTCCAATAATTCCATAATGTACGCCCTTTCCCAATCTGTTTTTAACTTAAGTGTAATCCACTTACAAAGCCATCCTTTAGCTTTCAAGTAAGGCTTCACTGCCCCAAAAGCATTGGATGACTTCCCTTTCTGTATAAATATCATGCATATAGATGTCGTGTTGATCTGTTGGCAGTGTTTCTTCTAACTGATGCTCATAACAGACTGCATATCGCCTCAGTCTTGGGTATTTTGCAAAAAAGCGGTCATAATAACCCTTTCCATACCCATAACGGCTGCCGTCCCTGCCAAATACACTTCCCGGAACAATGACTGGTTGCTGTAGCGGATCTGCTTTTTCACTGCCCCTGACCGGTTCCATCACATGAAATGTGCCCTCTTCCAACTGCTTCAAAGAATCAATATAGAAAAAATCCATCTGATTTTCCTCTTTCGTCCTTGGAAGGGCGATCCGTTTTCCATCTGCCCATGCCTGTAAAAACAATGCATGGCAATCCACTTCGTTCCCTAACGGATAATAAGCAAAAATTTCTTTCGTATCTTTATACCATTCCGATTGCAGCAGACGCTTTACAATGGCGCTGCTTTTCTCTGCCACTTCTCCCGGCAGCATGGCATTTCGGATTGCAAGATGTTCCTTACGAAAGCTTTTTGGATTTGTTTCCATATTTTTCACCAAGGTTTTCGATGGTTCCATCCTCATTTTGGATATCAATATTATTCAACTGTGCCGTCAGGTTTTTCTTCACATCCGCCACAAATTGCTTGCGCAGCAGCGTCTGTTCCTTTTTTTCCGCCTCGGTCAGTCCCTCGGCTTTTGATTTTCTGTATAACTCATTAATTCTGTTGATTTTTGACTGTTCCATTATCCTATTGTCTCCATAATAAAATCTGCGATATGAAAGCTTTCGCTCTTATCGGCTTTAAAAATTGTTCCTGTGAAATCATCATCAATGATATGATGTAAAATGCATACATCTGCACCATTTGCGATCACCATATCCGCGCCGGAAAGCGTTGCGATCTTTGCTGCGGTGAGTTTTGTCGCCATGCCGCCGGTTCCGACATCACTTCCAGTAGAACCTTTCGCCATGCCAAGCAGTTTTGTATCTATCTTATCTACCACTTTAATTAATTTTGCGTCTGGATTTTTATGCGGATCATCCGTAAACAAACCATCAATATCCGACAAAAGGATCAAAAGGTCTGCTCCTACCAGAGAAGAAACGATTGCTGACAATGTATCATTGTCACCAAACTGCATTTCATAAGTAGAAACTGTATCATTTTCATTTACAATCGGGATTACCTCCAAGCCGAAATAGCTCCTCAAATGTATTCTGGGCGTTTTCTCTCGACACTGGGTTTACCATTGTATTTTTTGTCATCAGGATCTGTCCTGCGATCTGGTTGTACTCTGCAAACATTCTCTGATATGTCATCATGAGTCTTGCCTGTCCAACCGCCGCACATGCCTGCTTTGTTGAAATATCCTTCGGTCTCTCATTCAGACCGATCGTCTGACGCCCCACTGCGATCGCACCGGAACTTACCAGACATACATCCATTCCGCGGTTTCTCATATCACAGATTTCACGCACCAGATGTTCCAGTTTCGTAAAATTCAGATTTCCGGTTTCTCCTCTGTTCAAAGAAGAGGAACCGATTTTTACAACTACTCTTTTTTTCTTAGTAAAATCAAATTCTTTCTCGCTCATGCTGCCCCTTTTGATGCATCTGTTCTTTGTGTCATTGACTATATCTATGATCCAGCCGATCATGATATAGGTAAAATTTTGAGCTATTTACCACTTTATCATATCTTAATCCAAATATCAAAAAACTTTTTATTCTTTTTTCTTCTTCCGCTTCTTCCTGATCGATCTCACCACAATGACCACAACTGCTGCGATCACTACCCACACAAAAATGATCGGCAAAAAATCCTATGACGAAACTGCGGATACCACGGTTACCTACCTGATATAAGCTGTCGCCAAACCGGTCTTTTATCTCTGCAAAAAGCTTTTCTCTCCGGTTTCCGTAATACGCTCTACTTCATCCACATCCACATTCACTGTACTGTAATCAATCTGATTGTCGAGCATCCGAAGCTGGCTTCCATAATTTTCCAATTCATACCGCACCTCTGATAATTTACTTTCTATAGCCAGAAGATCCTCCATGTTTTCCGCACTGGAAAGTAATTCCATCAGGCGTTCCTGCTCTGTCTCCAATGCTTTTTTGCGGCTCTCCACATCCACATACTGTAAGGTCACATCCTCGACAGATTCATTTTTCTGCGTTACATTACCAATCTCGCTCACCACATCTACAAACTGATTTAATTCTGCGGTTGGGATTCTTATCGTATAACTTGCATATCTGGTATTGTTATAATAATAACTATGGCGGCACTCACTGAAGAATTTTCAATATAGCCGCCCAGCTCGGCTGTTTTCTCGCTTAAATTGCTGAGCACAGAGTCAAACTCTGTCGTCTGCAAGACAGATAAACGGTGCGGATCAATTTCCGTCCGGCGGCCAAACCTGTCCATCCAGCCCATTTTCTGATGTGATTCCTTCCTCTGCTGCTATTTCCCCCTCATTTTATAATCCTCGTTCTCAATAGCGGCATTCATACTGCTTTCCCCGGATGCAAAATCCGACATGGTCTCCATGCTCTTACTGCCACATCCGGCTGCAACAGACAGCATAAAGACCACGCATAAAACTATCCAACACTTTTTCTTCATCGAACCCCTCCTTTTCCCATGCCAGACGGAACCTGTCATGCCTCTCTGGCAAAAACATATGATATTCTTTATTTTACTATATCCCTGACAAAAAATCGACACTTTTATGCATAAAAATACGCCTGTACCGGCATGATTGTCGATACAGACGCATTCAGCTCTGAGACTTATGATAGGTCCCACATTTTATTTTTTTATCCTGTGTTCCTGCTCACTGCTCTTAAGGTCTTACAAAATGATCTTCTTCGGACACTTCTCAGCACAGAGACCGCATTTTGTACATTTCTCCTGATCGATGTATGCAACATTATCCACTACGTGAACTGCATCAGATGGGCAGTTTTTTTCTCACATAAGTGACAGGCAATACATCCAACAGAACATGCCTTCATAACATCTTTACCTTTGTCTTTGGAGCTGCACTGTACGATATGTTTTGCGCTCACTGGTAAAAGCTCGATCAGATGTTTTGGACATGCAGCAACACATTTGCCACATGCTTTACAAGTATCTTTGTCAACGACTGCAACACCGTCTACGACATGGATTGCATCAAACGGACATGCTTTCACACAATTTCCAAATCCCAGACATCCATAATTGCAGGACTTTGGTCCGCCATTTGGAACAAATGCCATTGCCGCACAATCTTCCACTCCTGTGTACTCATAGTCCTGATTTGCTTTTTCACAGGTTCCGGCACATTTTACAAATGCTGACTTCTTTGCGCTCGCCCCTCTGCCTTTACTCCCATGATCTCACCAATCTTGGCTGCAACAGGTGCTCCACCAACCGGACACTGATTGACTGGAGCTTCCCCTTTTTACGATAGCGGCTGCAAGTCCGGAACATCCGGCATATCCACAACCACCACAGTTATTTCCAGGAAGAGCCTCTGTAACGGCTACTTCTCTCTCATCTACTTCTACTTTGAATTTTTCTCCGGAAACACCAAGGAAAAATCCAATTAAAATACCAACACCGCCGACTACAACGGCTGCAAAAATAATTGCTGTAATGTTCATCGTCTTTTTCCTCCTAAATCATTCCTGAGAATCCCATAAATGCGATTGACATCAGACATGCTGTAATTAATACGATCGCTGTTCCCTGGAAAGGCTTTGGAATATCATTGTATTCAATCTTCTCACGAAGTCCTGCCATAATTACGATTGCGATCAGGAAACCAAATGCAGTTGCAAAACCATTTACAACACCCTGAAGAATATTATATTCTTTGGTAACGTTTGTAAGTGCAACACCTAATACGGCACAGTTTGTTGTGATCAGTGGTAAGTACACACCCAAGCTCTTGTATAAAGCTGGCATGGATTTCTTTAAGAACATCTCTACAAACTGTACTAATGCTGCGATAACAAGAATGAATACGATCGTCTGTAAATAAGTAAGGTCAATGCCCTTGCTTAACAGATATTCATTTGCAAGAATATATTTATAAATCAATCCGGTTACAAAAGATGAAATTGTAATAACGAATACAACTGCGCCACCCATTCCGGCTGCGGTCTCAGTTTTCTTGGATACACCTAAGAATGGACAGATACCAAGGAACTGGCTTAATACAACGTTATTTACAATCGCAGATCCGACTGCAATTAAAATTAATTCTTTCATCTGTATCTATCCTCCTACTCTGTTTTTTCAGCTGCTGCTGATTCCGGTTTTTTACCGGTACATGTTGCAGACATTCCACATCCTGCACAATCACCAGTGATACATCCGGATGGTTTTGCAAGTGGCTTGCCTTTTGCTTCCATCTTAGCTCTTACAATATTCATAACCGCCACAAGGCAGGCAAGTACAAGGAATGCACCAGGTGCCATAACGAAGATTGTGATTGGTGTGAACCAGCTTAAAGAAAGAACCTGTGCGCCAAAAATCTGTCCTGCACCGAGTAATTCACGGAACAGACCGATCAATGTCAGGCCAAGTGTAAATCCAAGCCCCATACCAAGTCCATCGAAGATAGAAGGAACAACCGGATTCTTGGAGGCATAGCTTTCCGCACGTCCTAAGATGATACAGTTTACAACGATCAGAGGAATATACACACCCAGAGAGTCAGAAAGACTTGGTGTATACGCCTGCATCATAAACTGTACAACTGTAACGAGCGATGCAACGATCACAATGTAAGCCGGCATACGCACACCGTTTGGAATGACCTTACGGAACGCTGAGATCAATAAGTTGGACAATACCAATACTACAGTTGTAGAAAGCCCCATACCAAGTCCGTTGATAGCAGATGATGTAACCGCCAAAGTAGGACACATTCCAAGCATCAGAACGAAGGTCGGGTTTTCTTTGATAATACCGTTATATAAACGTTCTACATTTTTGTTCATTAGTTTGTACCTCCTAATACATTCTGGAAGTATGCGATGCAGGCATTCACACCGTTTGCCATAGCTTTGGATGTAATCGTTGCACCTGAGATAGATTCGATCTCACTGTCAGAAGAAGGTGCTGCTTTTACAACAGTGAAAGAATCAACGTTCTTTCCTTCGAACTGGCTATAGAAAGCTTCTTCCTGTGCTTTCATACCAAGTCCAGGTGTTTCTGCGATATTTGTAATAGAATAGCCATTTACAGTGCCATCATTCTGGATACCAACAGAGAAGGTAATACTTGCCTGGCTGGCGTCTTTTGCTGTAACGGTCAAAACATAACCGATCACATTGCCGCTTGCATCGAGTGCTGTATTCACACTGTCGATCGGTCAGAAAAACCTTTTTCTGTCATGAGTGCTGCTGCTGCGTCTGCATCAAAATCACTGTATTCCTCAAAAGATGCTGCATCTTCAAATACCTGTTTGTAGGCAGCCTGTGTTTTTTCGTAATTTACCTGATCAATGGAAGGTTTGGTAATTCCATAGACAACTCCGAGGATCAAACCAAGAACGACTGTAAATGCGAATAAAACCAAAGCGTCATGTACGATCTTTTTATTCATAATTTACTTTGCCTCCTTTTCAGGTTTTGTTTTCACAACACCAAAAGCGTTTGGTACTGTGTATTTCTCGATCATAGGAACTAAGAGGTTGCTTAAGATGATTGCAAAGGAAACTCCTTCTGCATTGGCTCCGAAGCAGCGGAACAGTCCGGTAAAGATACCACAGCAGATACCAAAGATGATCTGTCCCATTGGTGTGATCGGTGAAGTAACATAGTCTGTAGCCATGAAGAATGCACCGAGCATTAATCCACCGCCGCAGAGCTGTGCTGTCACATAGTTCATGTCAAATCCATGTCCACCAAACAGCAGAATGAATACAACAAATGTAATAATATAGGAAGCCGGGATTCTAAGGTCGATAACGCCCATTAAAATCAGGAAAATAGCTCCAATTAAAATTGCGATTGCAGATGTCTCACCGATCGTACCTGCTGTCTTACCGATCAGCATGCTCATGGTGTTCACTGCTTCCCCATTTCTCATCTGTGCAAGTGGTGTTGCTCCTGAGTATGCGCCTACAGTGAAGTTTGTCATATCCGCTGCAAATGCGATCAGTAAGAAACATCTTGCTCCGAGAGCCGGGTTCATGAAGTTCTGTCCAAGTCCACCGAACATCATCTTAACAATGACGATTGCGAACACACCGCCGATGACTGCTTCCCACCAAGGAAGGGATGCCGGAAGGTTTAATGCAAGAAGTAAACCTGTTACAACGGCACTTAAATCATCGATGCTGTTCTTTTTATGTACGATCTTGTTGAAGATCCATTCGGAAGCTACACAGCTTGCGATAGTTACTAAAATTAAAATTAACGCTCTGATACCAAAGTTATAAATACCAAACAAACTGGTTGGCAGTAATGCCATGATCACATAAAGCATAATTTTGCTTGTTGTGTCTTTCGAGCGTACGTGTGGTGATGATGAAACATGATATAAATCACTCACGGGATCCACCTCTTTCTTCGTATTTTTTTCACAATAAAATCTTATAAAACTCTCTTTATTGTCTGTTTATTTTTTTCTCTTTGCTGCAAGAACCTGTTTTTTCATGGTCTTGATGGACTGTGCCAACTGACGTTTTGCAGGACATGCGAAACTACAGCTTCCGCACTCGATACATTCCAGTCCATGCCATTTTTCAAACTCATCTGCTACACCATGATCTGCCATCTTTGCAAGTCTGGATGGGACCAACTGTTCCGGACACGCTTCCACGCAACGTCCACAGTTAATACATGGAGATGGTTCTGCTTTTTGCAACTTCATCCTCTGCCAAACACAACAGGGAAGAAGATGTCTTGGTTGTCGGGATATCTAAGGAGAACATAGAGAATCCCATCATAGGTCCACCGGAGATAATCTTCTCTGGCTGTACTTTGAATCCACCGGCAGCTTCTACTAATTCTGCATAGTTGGTTCCAATGTAATATAAGAAGTTTCCAGGATTTGCAACCGCATCACCTGTGATTGTTGATACACGGTTCATAACTGGTTTTCCTAATTTTACTGCGTTGTAGATTGCAATGATTGTCTCTACGTTATCTACGATACATCCTGCATCAGCAGGTAACATTTTGGAGTTGATTGCTCTTCCAGTAACAGCGTAGATCAACTGACGCTCACCACCCTGTGGGTACTTTGTCTGTAATGGACAGACTTCCATACGTGGTTCGTCTTTGGTTAACTCCTGTAATTTTGCGATACAGTCCGGTTTATTATTTTCAACACCGAACACACCTTTTGCTTTATCAAAGATCTGTAAAATAATCTTCATTCCGGCAACTAACTCTTCCGGATTTTCAAGCATTCTGCGATAGTCAGCCGTCAGATATGGCTCACACTCTGCGCAGTTTGCGATAATGTACTCAATCTTCTCCGGCTCCTTTGGAGAGAGTTTTACATGAGTTGGGAAACCGGCACCACCCATTCCGACAACGCCTGCTTCTTTTACTTTGTTAATGATTTCTTCCTTGGAAAGAGCTGTCACATCCTCACATGAAGTGAACTCAGCTTCCTTATACTCTCCATCATTCTCAATGACAATGGAATTCACCATATCTCCAACCGCTACACGGCGTGGTTCAATGGCTTTTACGGTACCGGATACAGATGCGTAGATTGGAGAAGAAACAAAACCTCCTGCTTCTGCAATCTTCTGACCTCTTAATACGGTATCACCTTTCGCTACAATTGGATTTGCTGGTGCGCCGATATGCTGGGATACCGGATAAACCAGATCGCCCTTAGGTAAAACTTCCTTGATTGGCTGATCTTTTGCCAGTTCCTTTCCTTCATAAGGATGGACGCCACCTTTAAATGTCTTTAAACCCATTTTTGTGCCCCGCTTTCTCTTATTTAGTATTATATTTTGCGCTAGAATCACAAAATATCATCAGCATGATTATAACACAGCTCTCTCATATGAAATATGTTTTTTTGTATTTTTTTAGAACCTTTTGACAAGTTTTTAACAATAATATACATATTTTTTAGAATATATAAATAATTTTTACATAATAAAATCTATGTATTCTTTTTCGCCGGATATGGTAAACTGTGGTGGAAAACACGATAAAGGAAACGATATACCTATGAAAATCTGGAACAAAACACACCATCTTACCGATACAAATTTAATTTTAAATGAAACATTCACAGAAGACGCATTTTTCTTTGATATTGAAACGACCGGTTTCTCTCCCGCCTATACTTTCCTCTACCTGATAGGCTGTGCGCACCGTGTGGGTGACAATTTTATCATCACACAGTATTTCGCCGAGACAAAAGAGGAGGAAGGCGCGATTCTCTCTGCCTTTCTGCAGGAACTCTGCCACTATCAGACCGTCATCTCCTTCAACGGACTTGGATTTGATATTCCTTATTTAAAAAAGAAATGTGAAAAATATGGTCTTACACACCCTTTTGACGAAAAAGACTATATTGATATTTATAAAGAAGTTTCTGGCTTAAAATTTTTGCTCAAACTGCCAGACTACAAACAGAAAACCATAGAACGTTTCCTCGGTCTCTCCAGAAATGATACTTTTTCCGGAGGTGAACTGATCGAAGTTTACCAGAATTATTTAAAAACTCCCGATGAGCAGGCAATGTTCTTTCTGAAACAGCACAATTACGAAGATGTGCTTGGCATGACCGGACTGATTGCTATCCGCAGTTACAGAAAGCTTTTTGACGGGGCTTTTACTGTGAATTCGACAGAAACAAATATTTACAAAGACTGCAATGGCATCCCTCAGAAGGAGCTGATTCTCACGCTGCAAAACCAATACCCGATCCCACAGCGTGTCTCCTGCCAGACGGATGCATTTTATCTGATCTGTGATGGCATGCAGTCCAAATTGCGGATTCATCTGTTTGAGGGCACATTGAAGTTTTTCTTCGATCACCCGGAAGATTACTACTATCTTCCGGCAGAAGATATGGCAATCCACAAAAGTGTCGCCACCTATGTAGACAAAGATTTCCGTAAAAAAGCAACTGCCGACAACTGTTACACAAAAAAAGACGCTATCTTTGTTCCACAATACGAAACATTGATCACGCCTTTTTCAAAGAATCAAACAAGGACAAGCTCACTTATTTTGAACTGACCCGGGAGTTTCTGGATTCTGATTCTCTTCTGCGCCAGTATACCAGTCATGTTTTCCGCCATTTTCTTGCCGCAAAACATTAGCTTTGCTCTGCGTCTGTCCTTTCTTCTTTTTGGATCTGGCAGAACTCAATCGCAAATATAACCAAAGACATCACCGCGGTCATAATATTGCTGACTGCCATCACAATGCCTGCGCTCACGTTGCCGAGATCTGTGAAATGCTGCAGTCCCCATAACACCGGAATTCGAAAAACAAACACTCTGGAGAAATTCAAAAGCAGTGTCAGTTTTGTTTTTCCATATCCATACAAAAATGCCATGACCGCAGCGCTCGCGCCAAGAGGAATCGTTCCTAATACTTCCATTCTGTATATTTCCATGATCCTACCCGCAAATTCATGATCTCCATTTGCAAACAGATCTGCAATCTGATGCAGGCAGAGCAGGGAAGCCGACATCAGTATCACACTGAGGATAAGGTTCATGACAAGCACACACCAGAAAGCCTTCAACGCCCTCTTTTTCTTTCCTGCACCAAGATTCTGGCTGATGATTGCAGAAGCACCCTCCTGAAATCCATTCTGTGGATTTGTCGTAATGCCTCAATATTGTTTGATATTCCGAGTGCCCCGACTGTGAGTGTACCATAGACGGTACTCATGGAATTGACTACAACTTTTCCCAGTGAAAATGCCATTTTTCAACGATCACCGGAACAGAAAGTTTTATCATAGGCGCGACTACCGATTTTCGGAATGAAATTGCCTTCCAGGAAAAGCCGAAAACATTTTCTTTTGCATTCATATAAAACACTGCGACACCGAGCAGCGCCAGCTGTGAAACAATCGTCGCAATCGAAATATAATTAATCCCACCTTTTAACACATAAACAAAGAAAGCAGTCAGTGACAATTTAATTCCGATCACCATCATATTCAAATTTAAGATGCGTTTGGAATTTCCTCTTGCCCGCTCAATTGCGATATACACATTATTAAAAAGATGATGACAAGACTGACTAGTTCCAGAATAAAATAGACAGTCCCTCCTCGATAAATTCTTTCGGCGTATTCGCCAGTCGTAAAAATTGCGGAGCAACCGGGATCAAAATTGCAAGAATTGCCATGCCAAGCAATCCACATAAAGCAAAAAGTGTGCTCACACGTCTTTTGACCAGTTCAAAATTTCCTTCTCCATAGGCTTCACTGATCTTAATGCTCGCTCCAACCGCAAGTCCACCTCCCAGAGCAGAAATCGCCATGTTGATCTGTGACAGATATGCGACCGTTGACACTGCATTTGCACTGATGTGCGCCGCCATCATCGTGTCCAGTATTTTAAAAAGCTGGCTCAGGCTCTGATAAATTGCAAGTGGATAGCATACTTTCCAAATCACTTTCCACATAGATCCTTCCAGTGCAAATTCCCGGAATTTCCGATCCTTTTCCGATAAAGCAACGTTCATTTCATCTTCTCCTCATGTAAATAACTTTACTTTTTCTATAGTTCCATGATATAACTTTAAAATAAGTATTCATACTGTTTTTATATGCTGTTATTTTATTTTTTACTGATTTTTTGCCATATACTTTCAAAAGGAGAAATTTCATGGAAGAGATTCTTTTATCAGATAAAATCAAAGATTACAAAATTGACTTTGCAGAACGCGATGCTGATTTTCATATGGATCGATTTCACTACCATCCATATTACGAGATTTATTTTCTGCTTTCCGGAAACTGCAGCGCACTGATCGATCATTCTATTTACCATCTTGTCCCTGGAAATTTTGTTCTGATCCCGCGATCGACCATGCACCGCTTTGTCTATGACTGCAATTCGACAGTAAAACGCTACAATTTATTTTTCACAATGGACTTTGCCGCTTCGCTTTTTCATTCTGATACAAAGGATATCCTGGAGCATTTATTTCATTATCCTGTGCTTCATCTTACTTCTCTGCTTCAGGACAATGCCACATGCTTATTTGATACCTTATATCAGGAAACCGCAAGACAAGACTCCTGCAGTCAAGCTGTGATCTCCGCTTATATTTCTCTGATTCTCTCACTGCTTGTCAGAAACAGAGATCATATACAGTTGCAGAACCTTGATTCCGCAGAAAATGCCATTCAGGCATCCGCCCGCTATGTATCCACACATTTTCAAGAAGCTGTGTCTCTGCATATGGTCGCAGATTATATACACATGAGTCCAACTTATTACTCAAAAAAATTCAAACAAATTACCGGTGTAGGGTTTAAAGAATACCTGACCAAGACACGCCTCTACGAGGCTACAGAATTATTGACACATACCAGCCTGAATATGACAGAGATAGCCATCCGCTGCGGTTTTAATGATGGGAACTATTTTGGGGATGCTTTTCGGAAAGAATTTGGTCTCTCACCACTGCAATACAGAAAAAGACGAAAAAACCTTTTGTGATGGTTTTTTCGCCTTTGTAATTCTATTATTCTTTTTCAAAGAAGAAAGATTTATCACGGACAAATCCAAGTTCCTTATAATTCATAATCTGTTCTGTGCTTCCGATAAAGAGAACTCCTCCCTTTGTCATGCACTGATTGAACTTTTTATAAATCTCATCCTTGGCTTCCTCGGTAAAGTAGATCACAACATTTCTACATACGATCAGATTACAGCCAGTCGGATATGGATCTTTCAGCAGATTGTGTTCTTTGAATTCCACCCTGCGTTTGATCTCATCTGAGATCTGATAGGATGTTCCAATTTTCTTGAAGTATTTATCCTTTAGATCCTTCGGAACATTCGCAATACTCTTCTCATTGTAGAGTCCCATTCTTGCTTTATCCAAAACCTGCTTGTCAATATCTGTAGCAATTACTTTGATATTAGCAAGTGGTATCTGTCTCGACAACGCCATAACTAGAGAATATGGTTCGTCTCCGGTAGAACATGCTGCACTCCAGACTTTCAGATTCTTTCCATAGGTTTTGATCAGTTTTGGGAATACCTCCCCCTCTAAGATCTTCCACTGCTCCGGATTACGATAAAATTCAGAGACATTGATGGTCAAAAAGTTGACGAACTGTTCGAATTTTTCCTTATCCTTTTTGATCAGATCCACATATGCATCATAGGAAGTGATCCCATTCTTATTAATAAGCGTATCAATTCTACGACGCATCTGTTTTTCCTTATAACAGTTCAGATCGATCTTAGTTAACGCATATACATCTTTTTTGAATTTTTCATAATTATCAAGCATATTATTCCTCTGTATGAACTTCAGCAGCTTCTACAGCATCCTCTTCCGGTGCCTCTAAGGCTTTGATTGATAAGCTGATCTTCTTGTCATCTTCATTGAAATCTACCACTTTTGCTTCGATTTCCTGTCCGATCTTTAATACATCAGCCGGTTTTTCTACATGATCCTTGGAGATCTGGGAAACATGAAGTAATGCATCAACACCTGGAGCAAGCTCAACGAATGCACCAAAATCTGTCATTCTTGCAACTTTTCCTTTTACAATATTGCCAACTGCAAACTTCTCTGCTGCTCCGTTCCATGGATTCTCAGAAGGGAATTTCATGCTGAGTGCGATCTTTGTTTCGTTGATATCTTTGATGAATACTTTTACAGTATCTCCAACATTAAATACTTTCTTAGGACTTTCTACTCTGCCCCAGGACATCTCTGAAATATGAAGTAATCCGTCTGCTCCGCCTAAATCAATGAATGCACCGAAATCTGTTACATTCTTAACAGTTCCTTCCATGACATCACCGACTTTGATCTTTGCAAACAGTTCTTTCTGCTGCTCTAATTTCTTCTCAACTAATAACTGTTTTCTGTCACCGATGATTCTTCTGCGTTTTGGATTGAACTCGCTGATCACGAACTGGATCTCCTGATCTTTGTATTTGGAAAGATCTTTCTCATAAGAATCAGATACAAGGCTTGCCGGGATGAATACTCTTGTCTCATCAACAACAACACATAAACCGCCATCTAATACCTGAGAAACTTTTGCTGTTAAAACTTCTTTGTTCTCGAAAGCTTCCTCTAATCTCTTGCTTCCTTTTTCAGCAGCGAGACGTTTGTAAGTTAAGAGAACCTGTCCCTCGCCATCGTTTACTTTTAATACTTTTGCTTCCATTGTATCACCAACAGAAACCATAGTTGTAAGATCTGCGTTAGACTCGTTTGTATACTCATTGCGAGTGATGATTCCGTCTGATTTGTATCCGATATTTAAAACGATCTCATCAGGTTTCACATCGATAACGGTACCTTCAACTACCTCTCCATTTCTTATTGTTTTAAATGATTCCTCCAACATTTGTTCAAAACTCATTTCTGACATTCTTTTGAACCTCCTCAATAATATTGTTTGGGGTAGATGCCCCTGCGGTAATACCTACGTTATCGGTGGATTTTAATCTGGTCAAATCAAGATCCTTTATTGTTTGTATATAGTAAGTATTTTCACATTCTTTTTTACAGATTTCAAATAACTTCTGCGTATTAGAACTAGCCCTGCCGCCAATGACGATCATGGCATCGACTTCTTTTGCAATATGTTCTGCTTCAGTCTGTCTTTCCTCTGTAGCATTGCAGATAGTATTTAAAACAATAATATCATAACCTTTTTTCGTTCACAATCTCAACTAATTCTTGAAATTTATTGTAATTAAATGTCGTTTGTGATACAATACACACTTTTTTTTTTCGGATGAAAGCGTAAATTTTTCCGCCTCCTCACATGTTCCGATCACGGTTGTCTCCGCTGGATCAGACCATCCTTTAATGCCTTCCACTTCCGGATGTGTCTCATTTCCAATAATAATAATATGATATCCTTCTCTGCTGTACTGTTCCACAAGACGGTGAATTTTCAACACAAACGGACAGGTTGCATCTACGATCTCAAATCCCAGTGCCTTAATCTCATCATAGATTTTTCTCTCCACACCATGTGATCTTATGATCACGGTTCCCTTTGGCCTGCCCTTTAATTCATCGGTCGAATGGATGACCTGCACACCTTTTTTTTCAAGATCTGCAACAACCTCTTCATTATGGATGATCGGTCCAAAGGTATAGATCGGTGTCTGATTTTTTTCTGCCTCTTTGTATACCGTTTCCACGGCTCTTTTTACGCCAAAACAAAAACCGGCACTTTTTGCTAAAATAATGTTCATAAATCATTCCTTATCTATTCGTTTTCTGATTCCTGCTTCTTTCAGCCGTTTTCCTGTTAACAGCCTTTTTTCTCTTCATAAATAGAGCGTATCGCTTCCACGACCTCATCAATATCCATCTCAGAAGAATCTACTAAAACCGCATCTTCTGCCTGTTTTAACGGAGAAGTCTCACGGTGCATATCCCGGTAGTCGCGGTCGATGATATCCTTCTCGATCTCATCAAAGTCACAGAAAACACCTTTTGCAGTCAATTCATCGTATCTTCTCTGCGCTCTTGTCTTAGAACTTGCGGTCAGATAAATCTTCACCTGCGCATTTGGAAGCACGCATGTTCCGATATCTCTTCCGTCCATGATAACGTCCGTGCTCTCTGCAAGCTTTCTCTGCAGTTCCACTAATTTGGTACGGACAACCGGATATACGCTTGTCGCAGAAGCCATATTACCGACTTCCTCCTACGGATAAATCCGTTTACATTTTTACCATTTAAAATAACCTGCTGTTCATTATTTTCATAGGCAATGGTCACATCCACATTCGGACATGCTTCCGCAATTTTTGTTTCATCCGAAGAGGCGATTCCGTTTGTCAGGAAATAATATGCCATGGCACGGTACATCGCACCGGTATCTACATAGATAAAACCAAGCTCCTTTGCCAGTTTTTTTGCGATTGTACTTTTTCCAGCTCCGGCTGGCCCGTCGATTGCAATATTCATACTCATAATATATCCATTCCTCTCATTTTTATCTGTTTTTCATTACTGTTCACTCGTTCCAGTAACGATTTTTCTATTCCACACACATCCCGGCGAGATGTCCGGTAGACCATGCAATCTGGAGATTGAAACCACCTGTCACAGCATCTAAATCCAACACCTCGCCACAGAAATATAAATGTCTGACAAGTTTTGACTCCATCGTCGATGGATTCACCTCACTGACTTTGACACCGCCTTTTGTGATAATTGCCTCATTAAAATCACGCAGTCCATTTAACGTTAACGGAAAAGCCTTGATGAGCCGCACAAATTTCAGTCGCTCCTCTTTTGTGATCTCGTTTACTTTTTTATCCGGATCGATCCCGGATAATTCAATCATGACCGGGATCATTTTTGCCGGGAAAAGCTTTCCAATGGAATTTTTGAACTGTTTGTTCTTTGCTTCCTCAAAATCTTTCAACACACGCTTGTCTAACTGTTCTTCCGTCAATGCCGGCTTTAAGTCGATCTCCATTGCAAGAGGCTCTTTTGCGATATCCGGCCTGATCATCGCACTTGCAGTCAGAATCAATGGTCCGCTGACGCCAAAATGCGTAAATAGCATTTCTCCGAATTCATCGTAAAGTACCTTCTTTCCACGGTAAATACGGACATTGACATTTTTAAAGAAAGTCCCTGCATCTCCCTGACATAGTCTTCTTTTGCGTTAAACGGCACAAGGGAAGGTCTTATCTCCGTCACAGTATGTCCTGCCTCTTTTGCAAAGCGGTAGCCATCCCCGGTCGATCCTGTTGTCTGGTAGGAAAAGCCTCCGGTGGCAACGATCACGTCATCCGCCTGGATTTTCTCTCCGTCAGAAAGCCGCACACCACATACCTTTTTTTGTTCCTCTTCCCCGGAATCTTCATATAATAATGTGTCCACTTCACTGTGAAGTCTGATCTCCACCTGATCTTTTTTAATACACGCTGCAGTGCTGCGATCACGTCCGAAGAATGATCTGAAACCGGGAAAATGCGGTTTCCGCGTTCATTTTTTACCGGCAGCCCAGCCTGTTCAAAAAAATCAATGACCATCTGGTTATCATATGCGTAAAATGCACTGTATAAAAACTTCCGATTGGTCATGACACTGTTAAAAAGTACATCCATATCACTGGAATTGGTAATATTACACCGGCCTTTTCCTGTGATAAAAAGCTTCTTTCCCAGTTTCTCATTTTTTTCCAATAATGTTACATGATGACCATTTTCTGCTGCAGCGATTGCCGCAAACATTCCGGCAGGTCCTCCGCCGATCACAACTACTCTACTCATTAAATTCGGTATCTCCTATTTTTCCATATCGCATTTTAATGGAGTCATCAATATAATTGATCTCATCACTCTCATATACCTGATATTCATCCCAGATATCTTCCAACATCTCCAGCGTTTTTGCAACTTTTTTGCGGTTCTTCATGCAAAGTGCAACGATCAGCGCATTGATGACACTGAGCGGTGCTACCAGAGAATCCACGATGGAAGCCATATCGCTGTCTGCGATCAGATTGCAGGAAGAATAAAGATTCATCGGGGAATGTACACTGTCTGTCAATGTGATCACTTTTGCATTGCGGTTATTTGCAAATTCCATTGCTTTTAAAGTCCGCATGGAATAACGTGGGAAACTGATCCCGATAATCACATCATCCTTTCCGATCCGCACCATCTGTTCAAAAATCTCACTGGAGCTGCTGGTCTGAAGCAAATGCACATTATCAAACATCAGGTTAAAATAGAATGCCATAAAGGATGCTAACGGCGCACAGCTCCGGATTCCAATAATATAAATGTGCTTTGCGTTTAAAATGGTATTCACTGCGATCTCAAATGCTTCCTGATCGATTTTCTCCAACGTGGTATTGATCTTGTCCGCATCCGAGTGCAGGACCGATTCCAATATTTTCGACTGACTGATTCTTCCATAGGTCACTTCCATACGCTGGATCGAATTCAGCTTGTTTCTCACAAGTTCTTCCAATGCATTCTGGAATTCCGGATACCCTTTGTATCCCAAATGTGTTGCAAAACGCACAACGGTTGATTCACTGACGCCAACTACTTCACCTAATCTGGCGGCTGTCAGAAAAACTGCTTTATCATAATTATCTGTGATATATGTAGCTAATAACTTTTGTCCCTTGCTTAATCTGCTGTAAGATTCATTAATACGATTACTCAGATCACGCGTATTACCCATAGTTCCCCATCCTGTTATCCAATTTCTGTCCGGCAGCTTTTACATAGTATCTGCTGCTTTCGGAACATTTTCAAAATTCCAACATTTTAATTATAGCAAATAGGAACTTTTTTGCAAGAAAAAAGAGGCTGAAAACCAGCCTCTTTTCTGTCCTGTCTTATACCGGATATGCTCCGTTCTTTGTATCTGCTACCGTTGCATCTACTTTTTTCTGCTGAGCTTCTCTGTATTTGAAGAAGTCTGTGGCAACCTGTGGGAATAAAGCATATGTTAATACATCTTCATCCTGCTGTTTCCACTGTTTCATCTCAGCTTCGATCTTGTCTAATTCAGGTTCAAGCAAGTCTGCATATCTGCATGTGATCGCATTCTTCTTATCCTCGCCAAGAACCTTGTCAACAACCTCTGGATTGAAAGGTTTTACAGTCTGACCATATTTTCCAAGTAAAACGTCTTTTGTCTCTTTTGTAGCAACTTTGTAACGTTCACCCATCAATACGTTAAATACTGCCTGTGTACCAACGATCTGTGAAGAAGGAGTTACAAGAGGCGGTTCACCAAGGTCTTTACGAACTCTTGGGATCTCCTTTAATACTTCTTCGTATTTATCCTCTGCATGCTGCTCTTTTAACTGGGAAACCATGTTGGATAACATACCACCTGGTACCTGGTATAATAAAGTCTTAATGTTAACGCCAAGTACTTTTGTATTCATCAAACCGCTCTCTAATGCTTCTTCTCTCATTGGTCTGAAGTAATCAGCGATCTCTGCAAGTAAGTTCTGGTCTAAACCGGTATCAAATTCTGTTCCCTTGAATGCCTCTACCATAACTTCTGTTGCCGGCTGGCTTGTTCCCATAGAGAATGGAGAGATTGCAGTATCAATGATATCGCATCCTGCCTCTACTGCTTTCATGTATGTCATGGAAGCAACACCGGAAGTATAGTGTGTGTGAAGCTCGATCGGTAATGATGTAGAATCTTTCAAAGCCTGAACTAACTCTGTTGCTTTGGAAGGAACTAAAAGTCCGGCCATATCTTTGATACATAAAGAATTAGCTCCCATATCCTCTACTCTCTTAGCCATATCCATCCAGTATTCCAGTGTATAGGCATCACCTAATGTGTAGGATAATGCAACCTGCGCATGTCCGTTCTCTTTGTTGCAGGCGGTAACTGCTGTCTGAAGATTGCGGATATCGTTTAAGCAGTCGAAAATACGGATGATATCAATACCATTTGCAATTGATTTCTGTACAAAATACTCTACAACGTCATCTGCGTAAGGACGGTATCCCAAGATATTCTGTCCACGGAACAGCATCTGTAATTTTGTATTTTTGAAGCCATCTCTTAATTTACGAAGACGCTCCCATGGATCTTCTTTTAAGAAACGAAGGGATGCATCGAAGGTAGCACCGCCCCAGCACTCAACCGCATTGTATCCGACCTTATCCATCTTGTCTACGATCGGAAGCATCTGCTCTGTTGTCATACTTGTCGCGATCAGGGACTGATGCGCATCACGCAGAACGGTTTCTGTTATTTTTAAAGGTTTTTTAACAACTTCTGCCATGATTTTCTATTCCTCCTAAATTCCAAAGATTGCCATGAATACACCGGCTGCTACTGCTGTACCGATAACACCGGCAACGTTTGGTCCCATTGCATGCATAAGTAAAAAGTTTGTCGGGTCTTCTTCTGCTCCGACTTTCTGTGACACACGGGCTGCCATTGGAACGGCAGAAACACCTGCAGAACCAATCAGTGGATTGATCTTGCCCCTTGTGATCCAGCATAATAATTTACCAAATAATACACCGGCCGCAGTACCGAACATGAATGCTACAAGACCAAGGATAACGATTTTGATCGTTGTCCAGTTTAAGAATGCCTCTGCACTCGTGGAAGCACCAACTGATGTACCGAGTAAAATTACTACGATATACATTAACGCATTGGATGCTGTCTCTGATAACTGACGGACAACTCCGGATTCGCGGAATAAGTTACCAAGCATTAACATACCAACGAGCGGGGCTGTTGTCGGAAGGATCAGACATACAACAATTGTTACCACGATAGGGAATAAAATCCTCTCCAGCTTTGATACCGGACGCAGGTTCTCCATCTTGATCGCACGCTCTTTTTTGGTTGTAAATAATTTCATGATCGGAGGCTGGATAATAGGAACTAACGCCATGTAGGAATACGCTGCCACTGCGATTGGTCCCATCAGGCCTGACTGTCCTAATTTTCCTGCAAGGAAAATAGAAGTAGGTCCGTCTGCACCACCGATGATAGAAACAGCCGCTGCTGCTTTATCATTAAAACCTAATAAAATTGCAAGGAAGTATGCACCAAAGATACCAAACTGTGCCGCTGCTCCAAGCAGGAAGCTGATCGGGTTTGCGATCAATGGTCCAAAGTCTGTCATCGCACCTACACCGAGGAAGATCAGTGAAGGCAGGATCGACCATTCATCTAACGTGTAAAAATAATGGAACAAACCACCGACACCATTGCTCATCATTTCCGGTTCTGCAAAAATATCCGGGTAGATATTTACAAGCAGCATACCAAATGCGATCGGAACCAGAAGCAATGGTTCAAATCCTTTGGCGATTGCAAGGTAAAGGAATACACAGGCAACAAGGATCATGATGAAATTTCCGACTGTCAGGTTAAAGAAGGCAGTCTGGTGAAGGAGATTGTCCATTGTCTCCATAAAATAACTCATAGTTATCCTCCTAAAATACTAGTTTAATGTAGCAAGTAAAGCGCCTGCTTCTACCATATCACCAACATTTACATTGATACTTGCAACAGTACCATCCTGTGGTGCAACAACTGGTGTTTCCATTTTCATGATCTCTAAAACAAGGACAGCATCACCTTTTTTCACTGCCTGGCCTACAGAAGCTTCGATCTTAAATACTTTTCCTGCTGCTCCTGCCTCAATCTTAACGCTTCCTGCGCCACCTGCCGGTGCTGCTGCCTTTGGAGCTGCTGCCGGAGCGGCTGGTGCTGCTGCACGTCTTGGTGCTGCTGCCGGAGCACTTACGCTTCCGTTCTCTTCTACTGTAACATCATAAACATTTCCATTTACGGTAATTGTATAGCTTTTCATTTAATAAATCCTCCTGATCATAAAGGTAATCAATATCTTTTATTTCATATTGTGACTGGTTCTTTTATCTTCTGTGGATAGAACGAACGACAAAAGAATCTGTGGATGTTCCTTCGCTTGCTGCGATCGCTGCAGAAATAACAGCTACAAGTTCAAGGTCATCTGTAAGGTTTTCATTTACTGTCTCGACTGCCGGTGCTTTTGTTGCTTCTGTTTTTGCAGTTTCTTTCTTCGGAGCACCAACTTTTGAAATAAACTTAAAGCAGTAAATGATCAGACTGATAAGTATTAATACACAGAATACAGTTCCCATTCCCATCAAAGTATTGAGAGCTGCCTTTTCTAACTTCTCGCCTAATGTATACACGATATCTGCTGTTGCATCAGTCATCTCGATCTCTTCTGTCAGATAATTGTATTCATAGACGAATGTTACGTCCACATCTCTCTCAGAAAAATTTACGATCTGGTCAACGGTAACAGTATCGCTTGTCTTATCAATAGAGAACTCACCCAGACCAACAAATGTACCCACATCAGATGTCGTGTCCAGCCATGACTGTAAAAGACTGATCACAGCTTCTGCCTCTGTGTATTCTCTTCCATACTGTTTTGCATACTGCTTTGCATACTGCTCATTTGTCTCAATTGCCGCAGATAACTCCTCCTCAGAAGATGCTGCAATTGAAGTTACCAAGTTCTGTGCGCTGCTCTGTAGATCAGAGTAACTCATTCCGCCGTAGTCAACATCCTGCGGATCAGCGGATCCACAAGCTGCGAGTGTCAGCGCCATGATGCAAAGACAAAGCATTAAAGATAATTTTTTCTTCATAACTTCACCTTTCTATTTTGTTCCATGTTTCTTATCCGGTGTGCATACACATTTTGTGTAAAGCATCTCAAATGCTGCAACAAGATATTTTCTTGTATCTGCAGGCTCAATGATCAGATCAACATAGCCTCTTCTTGCGGCAGTCACTACATTTGACTGTAATTTTTCATATTCTTTTGCTTTCTCAGCAAGAACATCTGCGGAAGCGTCTGCATACATAATTTTAGCTGCAAGTTCTGCATCCATCATACCGATCTTGGTCTCCGGCCATGCATATACTAAATCTGCTCCGATCGATTTGGAGTTCATGGTCACATAAGCACTTCCGAAAGCATCGCCTGCGATCAGGTTTACTTTTGGACAGGTTGCAGATGCGAATGCAGATGTCATATGGGCAAGTGCTTTTGCAAGTCCTTTTTCTGCACACATGCATGCCTTGAATCCTGTTACATTTGTGATAGATAAAACAGGGATCTCGAATGCATCACAGAAACGAATGAACTCAGATGCTTTCTCGCATCCTTTTACAGTAAGTGCTGCCTCAAAAGTCTCTGCTGTCTTTCCTTCTTCATCATGAATCTCTGTACAGTTTGCAACTGCACCGACCGTCATACCATTTAATTTGATAAATCCTGTCACCATGTTCTTTGCGTAATCAGCTTTTGTCTCAAAGAAGGCATGTCCGTCTGAAATCTCGCTTAAGAGATATCTTGCGTCGCCCTTCATAACATCCATGCTTGCACATGCGCGGTTTAAATCATCCTCACATTCCTCTGTGTAAACATCTCCCTCATTATTTAAAGGAAGCATGGATACTAACTCACGGATCTGTGCGAGGATCTCATCCTCTGTGCCGGCATAGTCAACACAGCCTGTCTCTTCGCTCTGGAATTTTGCTGCGGATGTATCGCATTTTTCAATTCTGTTGCCCTCGATCGCATTTGGGGAATTGATGAACATCTTAGCCTTGGTTGCTTCCATAAAAGCGAAATCAGATAAAGCTGGAACAACTGCAAGACCGCCGCCACAATTTCCAAATACGGCACTGATCTGTGGAATCACACCGGATGCCTCGATCTCTTTGGCATAAATCCTGCCAAATCCGTCTAATGCATCGACAGACTCCTGTAATCTCATACCTGCACAGTCAATAAAACCGATGACCGGTGCGCCCATTTTCATTGCCATGTCATATACATTGGCAATTTTCTTTGCATGCATCTCACCGATTGTTCCGTTTAATACGGATGCATCCTGGCTGTAAACATATACCAGATTGCCATCGATCAGACCATACCCTGTGATAACACCGTCGGATGGTGTGTCTGTGTCTGCAAGATTAAAGTCTGTATTTCTTGCTGTTACAAGAGAACCGATTTCCATAAAACTGTTCTCATCGACTAACTTGGTAATACGCTGCATTGCCAAGCTATCATTACTACTACTCATTCTTTAGCCCTCCATCTATAAAAAATTAACAAATTTCGCTATGATAATATTACCTCTTTTCCAAACAATTTTCAAGTGCATTGTTAATTTTTTGACAGAATTTTTTCCAGATCTTTACCACATATTGTCAGACAGCGAGTTTTAACACCTGTCTTAAGCACCACTCAAAATCCAGTTTCTCCATATCTTCTGTGGTCTCCACCTGATATTCCCGCAATACCATGCCGCCCAGTTTATAATAGATGACTCCGGCACAGCTTCCCTTTTTTACCGGTGCACTCAGTTTTTGTGCGATCCGATACTCCACTGTCACCTGTTCCCCCTCTCTGAGCAGTACGTGGGAGAGATCTTTTTTCAGGACGGCATGCAGTTTCATGTACACCTGTTCTCCGATTCTGCCGCCCTGTGCATGTTCAACGGGAACCGGTGCAAATCTGCTCCCGTCCAGTGCGATATCGTCCAGATCGCAGCGCTCATAAGCGGCAAGCCCATACTCCATAAGTTTTCTCGTATCCGACCATTTATAAGTTCTATTGTTCGGCCAGCCGCATGCAAGCAGTGCCACAATATATGTTTTTCCATTTTGCTCCAGCGCACCCACATAACAGTATCCGGCGTTTCCCGTAAATCCTGTTTTCCCGGAAACTGCCCCGTCCATCATCTTTAAAAATGCATTATGGTTGTAGCAATGGTAGGCATATTTTCCACTCACATCTGTAAACGTATACTCTGCCTCCCCGGTGATTTTCAAAAACTGGTCTGCCTTTGGAGATTCCTTAATGCAGTAGCGCATGATCCGCGCAAGGTCTTCCGCAGTCGTGTGGTGAAACTGACTGTCCTTCTGTGCGTCCAGACCATTGGGTGTTATAAAAAAAGTGTCCTTACACCCGATTTTTTTTGCATAGTCATTCATCAGCTTTGAAAAATGCTCCGTTGTACCGGCAACCTGCTCTGCGATAACGACTGCACAGTCATTAAAGGACTCTAGCATCATCGCGTAAATGAGATCTTTCATCCGGAATTTCTGTCCTGCGGGTGCACCCAGATGCACTTTTGGCGCCTTCGCTGCCTGCACAGACACCTCGGCGATCTGCTCTAAATCACAGTTTTCCAGTGCAATAATGCAGGTTAATATTTTGGTGGTACTCGCATTGGCAAGTGCTTCTGATCCGTTTTTACTATATAAAACGCGCCCGGAACCGCCATCCATTAAGACTGCCGCCTTTGCGAAAAGCTCCGCTTCTTCCGGCGGCTCCTGCGCTGCCATCAATTTTGTTGGATATGTAAATAGAATGATAAGACATATGATAAATGAAATTGCTCTTTTCAAACCCAGAACCCATTTTTTCTCTTCACTCATCTATATGCAGAAATGAAATATGGTATGACTCTTCTTTTTCCCTTATATATCCAGTTTTACTTTCATCTCTTCTTCTGCTTCCTGCTTGAACTCCTCGATCTGAACCTGATCTAACATTGGCAGTTCATCCAGGGACTGCACGCCAAAGCTTCTTAAGAACTCCTCCGTTGTTCCAAACAAAAGAGGACGTCCCGGTGCATCTAATCTGCCGAGTTCCTTCACCAGATTGTACTCGACTAACTTGTTGACCGCATGGTCGCAGGAAACACCGCGGATCTTCTCAATCTCCACCTTTGTGATTGGCTGCTTGTACGCAATAATGGAGAGTGTCTCTAAAAGTACATCCGTGAGCACATGTTTTTTCGGCTGCTTAGCAATCCGTATCAGGTACTCATACATTTCGCTTTTCGTGCACATCTGATAGGCTCCGTCCAGCTCGATGATCTTCATGCCAATGCTCGGCTTCTCATATTCTTTCATGAGATGCTCAATAATTTTCTTTGTCTCTTTTTTATCTAATTCCAATGCAGCGGCAATTTTTTCCAGTTCCACGGATTCTCCCATGGTAAAAAGGATTGCCTCCACAATCGCTTCATAATTCTTTTCTTCCATTCATCTATTCCCTATGCCGTCAAGACCTGTTAAGCGGCCATTTTCGATTCTATCTTAATATCATCAAAAGTGTGTTCCTGTGAGATAAAAATCTTTCCCACCTTCATCAGCTCTAATATTGCCAAAAAAGTAACAATCACTTCCACCTTGCTCGCCTGCGCTTCCAGAAGGTTGCGGAAGCTGAAATTTCTGTGTGTTTTGCAGAAGTCCTCCACATACAGCATCTTATCCGAAAGTGAAACTTCTTCCTTCTCGATCTTACCAAACTTCGAACGCACCGGGTCAATCTTGTCCACCTGTTTTTTCATAATGGACTTAAAAATCTGATCGAGCTTTGCCAGATTCATATCCCCGACTAATTCTGCAAGATCTACCGGTTCCTCATACTCTGCAACCTCCGGTGGGATCGTAGGTTCCTTAAAAAACACCTGCTCCGCATCCATCTGTCTGTCCCTGAGTTCATAAGCCATGCACTTGTACATCTTGTACTCCAGCAGCTGCTGTACAAGTTCTGCCCTCGGATCTTCCTCCTCTTCCTCCTCGGATTCTTTCTTCGGAAGCAGCATCCTGGACTTAATATCGATCAACGTGGCAGCCATGACCAGAAATTCACTCATGACATTTAAGTCATTCCGCTTCATCTCCGCGATATATTCCATGTACTGATTCGTGATCTCTACAATCGGGATATCATAAATATTCACTTTATTTTTTTCCAACAGATGTAAAAGCAGATCCAGTGGGCCTTCAAACACCTGAAGTTTTACCGTCAGCTCCATATATGATAACTTCCTTGCAATGCTTCGTCCGGTCTGCCATGACACAAACCATAAGAAATTAATTTGTAAATCGCAACGTATCAATTTTATATGGAAACCGAAAAAAAGCAAGCATAATGTACAGGTTCTCCGGCTAAAATGAAGTAGAAACGTCGCAGGCTGCGCCTTTTTGCAGATATGTGACACTGAAACTCAAAATTTTCGGAGGTATCCCAAATGCGCCTGTTATGCTCTGCCCTTCTTTCTGCAAACCTGCTCCTTGGAAGCAGTTTTTCCCTCCTGTCACCGTACTATTTTTTGTGTCAGGACAATATTCTCCCAAAAAACATTTTTTCCTTTGAGAGAACCTTTGTTCTTTCCGAGACACCGGCGGAATCCACTCCGGCGGCTGATTCGTCTGACGTTCTCAATCTGTCTGCCCCGAGCGTTCTTCTCATGGAAGCATCTACCGGAACGATTCTATGAAAAAAATTCCCATACAGTCCTCCGCCCTGCAAGTATCACGAAAATCATGACGCTAATTCTCATTTTTGACGCGATCAAATCCGGTCAGATTTCTTTAGAAGATACTGTCACCGTGTCAGAATACGCTGCCAGCATGGGTGGCTCGCAGGTCTTTTTGGAACCGAATGAAACGCAGACCGTCGACACCATGATCAAATGTATCAGCATCGCAAGTGCCAATGACGCATGCGTTGCCATGGCGGAATTTATCTGCGGCAGTGAAGCCGCTTTCGTAGAAAAAATGAATGAGCGTGCCAAAGGACTTGGCATGAACGACACTACATTTGTAAATTGTTGTGGTCTTGACGTTGACGGACATATGACAAGCGCCTATGATGTTGCCCTGATGTCCCGCGAGCTGACCACGAAATACCCACAGATCCATAATTATTCTACCATCTGGATGGATACGATCACGCACGTCACAAGACGCGGTTCGGAGGAATTTGGTCTGACAAACACCAACAAGCTGATCCGGCAATATCAGTATGCAACCGGGCTTAAGACCGGCTCGACGAGCCTTGCAAAGTACTGTGTCTCCGCCACCGCAGTAAAGGACGGCATGGAACTGATTGCAGTCGTCATGGCCGCCCCGGATTTTAAGATCCGGTTTGCCGATGCAGCCACACTTTTAAATTACGGTTTTTCCAAATGTCGGATTTATTCGGATGAGAACACCGACACACTCGCCGCACTCCCATTAAAAAAAGGAATTTCCGATGAAGTCTCTCTCTGCTACCGCTCCCCATTTCAGTATGTGGTTACAGACGGTTCCGATCTCTCCGGTATCACAAAAGAACTGGAACTGCCGGAATCTGTGGAAGCCCCGGTTGCATCCGGTGATGTCATCGGGCGCGCTGTCTATAAACTGGGCGACAGGGAACTTGGAACGGTCGACATTTTATGCAGCGAGGATATTGCCGCCGCTGTCTACAAAGATTATTTTATGGAATCACTGCAAATGTACCTGCCATAAATCTGCGAATTATTACTGGAACAAAGTGTAAATAAACTGTATCAAAAAGCAAAGGGCAGAGAAACCTCTCACCGGCTCTCCACCCTTTGTTACCATTTTACAGCAACGGTGCAAACAGACGCATCATGCCCTGGAAAATACGAATGAACACATTCTGACCTCTGCAGAATTCCAATGTCATTTCCTCGGAAGCCGCAAAAGTATCCATACAGTCCTCTTTCAACTGCATCAAGGCTTTCGTTTTATACATAAACACACCACACTCAAAATGCAGGAACAGACTGCGGTAATCCAGATTGATACTTCCCACAGTTCCAATCTTATCATCACAGAGAAAACTCTTGGCATGAATAAAACCAGGTGTATACTGATAAATTTTTACACCACATTTGAGCAGCGGTTCATAATGGGACTGCGTCAAAAGGAAAATCATTTTCTTATCCGGGATTCCCGGTGTCACAATCCGCACATCCACACCACGCTTTGCAGCGTTGCACAGGCTCACCAGCATCTCATTGTCAATGATCAGATACGGCGTAAAAATATATACATACCGCTCTGCATGGTTGATAATATTCAGATAAATATTCTCTCCTACTGTCTCATGATCCAACGGTGTATCACCATAAGGCTGTACAAAGCCGTCTCCCTCAAAAGGTTCTTTCTGGTATACCTGTGGCATGAACTGTTTGTAATCCTCAGAGGAATGGTTGATGTAATTCCACATTTCCAGAAACATCACAGTCATACTCCACACAGCTTCGCCCTCTAAACGGATTCCGGTATCTTTCCAGTAGCCAAACCGTGACGCCACATTAATATATTCGTCCGCAAGATTGATTCCTCCGGTAAATCCAACTTTTCCATCAACCACAAAAATCTTCCTATGATCCCGGTTATTCATAATAACGGACATAATCGGACGGAATGGGTTAAACGCGGCACACTTAATGCCTTTTGCCTGCAATATCTTATAATATTTTGGCGGCAGTGTATTGATGCAGCCGATATCGTCATAAATCAGCCGGACATCCACACCCTCTTTGCTTTTTTGCTCAAGTACCTCCACGATGCGGTCAAACATCACTCCCTGATCTACGATAAAATATTCCAGAAAAATAAAATGTTCTGCTTTTTCCAGCTCTGCAAGCATATCCGGGAACATCTCTTCTCCACAGCTGTAATATTTTGTGGACGTATTATGATAAAGCGGAAATCCTGCCCAGTCATTGATATATCTGGACTGACGATAAACAGAAAGATCCTCTCTCGCTAACTGTTCTTTGATCTCCGGTGTCTGATAAAGGCATGCACTCACCTCCCGGTTCACGGAATCCATACGTTCCTGTGTTTTCTTCGTAAGACTTGATCTGCCAAAAATCATATATAATAAGAGTCCAAGCACAGGGGACAGCAGGATAATGAATGTCCACGAAAGTTTATTTGCCGGATTCGTCCAACGGTTTACGATCACCAGCACCACAATAATTGCGATCACACGAATTGCAAGATTTGCATATGTGAACTGATAACTGAACTGATACATGACCATTACAAGCCAGAAAAACTGGAGGATAATGGAAACTGCAACGATAGAAAATCTTCCTAATAATAAATGTGCTATTTTTTCATCTGTATTCATCGCCCCTTTCCCATTATTCTAATATTAGACTATTAAAATGTCAAACTACAAGGTTGTTCACATGTAGCATTCCCCAGCATTTTCTGCCAATCTGCTCCCCTCTCGGATATACACTCTCATAGAGTTTTAATTTCATCTCTGCCGGCGTATAATCCGGGTGTTTCTGATATGCAAGCGCAACCGCACCGGAAACTACCGGTGCAGCCATTGAGGTTCCGCTTTTCACAATATATCCCTTTGCATCTTTACTGCAGCTTTTCACATTTGTTCCAGGTGCAAGGACTTCCGGTTTCACGATACAGCATTCCGTCGGCCCGAATCCGCTGTAATTTTTTGTCAGTCTCCCACTGTTTCCTGTTTCTGTCACATTATCATCCCAGCTTCCGACCGTCAGCACTTTTCTGGAAATTCCCGGAATTGTGACAGAGTTTTCCTTTGGCCATTATTTCCCGCCGCTGTCACCACCATGATTCCCTGATTCCACGCCTCGTCCACAGCGTGAAGCAGCTGCTCCTGCTCATTTTTTCCTGCACTTGCCATCATCCCGACTGAAATATTTAAAATTTTCACCTGATATTTCTCCCTGTTTTGTAAAAGCCAGTCCATTCCCTCTAACACATGGCTGGTAACTCCGTTCCCCTTCCGGTCCAATACTTTTAGTACCACCAGACGAACCCCTGGCGCCACTCCGCTTAACAGCCTCACACCGCGCTTATCCTTAGACATCAGTCCACTGCCTCCAATGATCCCGGCGACATGGGTTCCATGCCCATTATCATCATACGCCGCAAGCTTCTTCTGGCAGAAATCCTCGAAATGTAAAATTCTCTGGTCAAAATCCAGATGTGGGGCAATCCCGGTATCCATGACCGCCACAGTGATATTTTTGCCGTTCAACCCCATTTTATATGCACGGTCACAATGAATGACGCGTTTCACTCGATCCATAAATATTATCCTTTTTTCTATCAGTATATGAAGATCCGAAACTTCCAGTGACAAAGCCAGCATCATAGAGTGCACGCTCCGCGGACATTCTATTGTCAAACAAAATGAGGTATTCCCCGAAAGTAACACTTTTGGAAAACACCTCACATATTATTTTTTTCTTTTATTAGTTGTTCTCTGGAACATCTTTCATGGAGAAGCTGATTCTTCCCATCTTGTCTTTTCCAAGGCAGACAACTGTTACTTTATCACCTAATGTGAGAACATCCTCAACACGATTGATTCTCTCTTTACAGATCTTGGAAATGTGTACCATTCCTTCTTTACCCGGAGCGAACTCGATAAATGCACCAAACTCTTTGATGCTTACAACTGTTCCGGTGAAGATCTGGCCTTCCTCAAAATCAGTTGTGATCGTCTTGATCATGTCGATTGCTTCCGCCATCTTCTCTTTGTCTGTTCCACATACAGATACTGCACCCTCATCTGTAATGTCGATCTTGACATCTGTGCGGGCAATAATCTCGTTGATGGTCTTACCTTTCTGACCAACCACATCACCGATCTTATTTGGATTGATCTGAATCTGGATGATCTTAGGAGCGTATGCACCAACTTCTTTACGAGGTTTTGAAATTGCTTTGGACATTACTTCATCCATAATGTAAAGTCTTGCCTCACGTGTTCTTGCAATTGCCTCCTCTACGATTGGTCTTGTCAGACCATGGATCTTAATATCCATCTGAATTGCTGTGATTCCGTCATGTGTTCCGGCTACCTTGAAGTCCATATCTCCGAAGAAGTCCTCAAGGCCCTGGATATCTGTAAGAACGATGTAATCATCGTCTGTTTCACCTGTTACAAGACCACAGGAGATACCTGCAACCATTGTCTTGATCGGTACACCTGCAGCCATAAGTGCCATACAGGATGCACAGGTAGATGCCATAGAGGTAGAACCATTAGATTCGAAGGTCTCTGATACAGTACGTATTGCATATGGGAATTCTTTTTCTGAAGGAAGAACCGGTATCAGTGCTCTCTCGGCCAGAGCTCCGTGTCCGATCTCACGACGCCCCGGGCCACGGGATACTTTTGTCTCACCTACAGAGTATGCAGGGAAATTATACTGATGAATATATCTCTTTGTTGTAATATTTGCATCAAGTCCATCAATCTTCTGTACTTCAGATAACGGAGCTAATGTGACAACATCACAGATCTGTGTCTGTCCACGTGTAAACATAGCAGAACCATGTACTCTAGGAATCAGATCAACTTCTGCTGCCAGCGGACGGATCTGGTCGATTGCACGGCCATCCGGACGCTTGTGATCCTTTAAGATCATCTTACGGACAGTCTTCTTCTGTACTGGTAAACGGCCTCACCTAAAACAGCAAGCCATTCTTCCTTATCGGCAAATGCCTCTGCCAATTTATCTGTGATCTCACGGATGTTCTCTTCACGTTTCTGTTTTTCATCCGTGAAAACTGCGTTCTCCATATCTTCCGGAGTCACAATCTCTTTCATTGCAGCAAACATCTCATCCGGGATTGCACAGCTTGTGTATTCATGTTTTGGTTTGCCACATTCCGCAACGATCTTATCCATAAACTGGATAATTGTCTGGTTTACATCATGGCACTTGTAGATCGCCTCGATCATTTTGTCCTCCGGGATCTCATTGGCTCCTGCTTCGATCATGATAACTTTTGTTCTGGTAGAAGCGACTGTTAACTGTAAATCGCCTTCATCCCATACTTTCTGGGATGGGTTTACGATGAACTCACCGTCTACCATACCCATCTGAGTCATGGCACATGGGCCATCGAATGGGATATCTGACATGGTTGTTACAAGTGCAGAACCGATCATACCAACCACCTCAGGGCGGCACTCTGGATCTACGGACATTACCATGTTATTCAAAGTAACATCGTTACGATAATCCTTAGGGGAATAATGGTCTCATTGGACGGTCGATAACGCGGGAAGTAAGGATCGCATTCTCAGATGCTTTTCCCTCTCTCTTATTGAAACCGCCTGGAATCTTTCCTACTGCGTACATTTTCTCCTCGAACTCTACGCTTAATGGGAAGAAATCTACTCCATCTCTTGGCTTGTCTGATGCTACTACAGTAGATAATACAGTTGTCTCACCATATTTGATCAATGCAGCGCCGTTTGCCTGTGCACACACTCTTCCGATATCTACCGTAAGAGTTCTGCCGGCAAGTTCCATTGAAAAACTTTTATACATGTTTTCTCTCCTTTAAATTTTGTATACGCCACAGCATACTGTGTGACTAAAACAGAAGTACCGAAACTACTGAACCATACATGCCTGTCCGCCATGTACCCTTCAGTGGTCTCGGGTATTTAGACTTCTGCCTCGTTTTATTGTACTAGAAATATTCGGAATATACAAGCAAAAAAATAGAGCGGTGAAAAACTCCGCTCTATTCTGCTTATACCTACTATTACTTTCTTAAGCCTAAGCTGTCGATCAATGCACGATATCTCTCGATATCGACTTTCTTTAAGTAAGCAAGTAAACCACGTCTCTGACCAACCATCTTTAGAAGACCTCTTCTGGAGTGATGATCATTTGGGTTCTCTTTTAAGTGATCTGTTAACTCTGTGATACGGGCTGTTAAAAGAGCTACCTGTACCTCTGGAGATCCAGTATCATTTGCTGTTCTACCGTATTTAGCGATAATTTCCTGTTTCTTTTCTTTTGCGATCATGTTATGATCCTCCTTCTTACTCTTAATCGCCCAATAAAACATGATACTCAGCGAAAGGTCGGAGTGTCCATTCACCGAATATGGGCTAAACTCATGCTTGCATAGTATAACACAGTCTTTCTGTATTTGTAAACAAAAATTTTGTAATTAAGCCAGATTAATCCTGCAATACACGGACTACTTTTACCGGATTACGGTAGCATGCACCGGAGATTTTGATTCCGGTACGAGGGGAACTTGCATGTACCACCTGTCCGTTTCCAATATAGATCGCCACATGATTGATCCTGCTTCCATTACCATAGAAGAACAAATCTCCCGGCTGTGCTTCCGATGCAGAGATGCTTGTTCCGCAGCCTGCCTGCGAACCAGAAGAATGTGGCAGTGAAACACCATAGTTTGCAAATACACTCATGACAAAACCGGAACAGTCAGCGCCTCTTGTCAGGCTTGTACCACCCCACACATAAGGATTTCCTACGAACTGGCATGCATAAGATACCAGATCCACACGGACATCCGAGACTCCCTGTCCATATCTTACTTCCGTCATAGTCATAGCTGTCGGAAGTTCCGTATTGATCTCGATATAGTCTGCGGATACATATCCCTCATCACTGTCGATACTTACTTTTACCCAGCCATCTAACTGCTCTACAACCTCTAACTCCTCACCCATTGGCATAGAAGTCACGATACTGCAGTCTGTATTGGGCTCTTCCCTCACGTAAAGAGTTGTCGTTGTTACTTTGGCAACCGTCTCTTTTACCTGCTCTGCCAGAGCGGCCGCCTCATTTCCGGTTACCAGATACTCAGTCTTTACATATCCGGTGACTTCCCCGGACTGGATCTGTGTCCATTCCCCATCCACACCTAACACTTCGCAGGCTGCATGGTTTGGCATCTTACCGACAAGCGCTGCATCGGTTCCCGGTGTCTCACGGACATTTAAGTTACCGGAATCTACCACTGCAATTCCAAGATTCGTATATCCATATACGGATGTCACTTCCTCCTGTGCTGCTGCTGTAAGTTCTGTATCTGTATCAGAAACAGTTGCCACGTCTTCATCACTGGCAAGTGCCTGTGCTGTCACGCTTGCAATACCGGCTGTCACACCTGCGTCGACCGTCTCTGCACTTTCTTCTATTACAGAAGCTGTGGCAACTGCCTTAGCTGTCACATCTTCACTCTGTTTATGATTGTTGATCGCTGCAGTGGAAATAACTAGTAATCCTGCTGATCCAAGACATATTGCTCTGATATATTTGGATTTCATAATGCCTCCTGAACATCTGCATGTCTTTCTGCTTCTTTTTCATCTTACAAAATATATTTTTCAAACTTTTTACAGTATAACAGTCACTTATTACAATGTCAATCATATTTGTAACATTTTTGTAATATTTGTAGATCCAGATTTTACAAAGTGGCATTTACCTGTCCATTCATCCTATTTCATTTTTGCGAAAAAAGCTCTTGTAAATGCAATGTCATTCATCATCTGTTCCTGAAGTTTTTCAATACTTTCAAACTTGCGTTCTTCCCGGATCATTGTCCGAAATTCAACCGTTACCACTTTCTCATACACATCTTCCCTAAAATCCAGAAGATGTGTCTCCACCCCGACCGGATTATTTCCCTTTATCGTAGGTTTGCACCCTACATTTGTGACACCGTAATACCTTTTATCATCGATAAACACTTCTGTCACATAGACGCCAAAAGGCGGCAGAAGTTTTTCCTCCGGTGGAATCAGATTGATCGTCGGAATCCCGATCGTCCTTCCGATCTGATTCCCGTGTTTTACCATTCCGGTCACAAAATAGCGGTAGCCTAAGAGATGATTGGCTTTTTCAATGTTTCCAGCCATGATCTCTTCGCGGACAAAAGTACTGCTGATATCCCGCTCATCCTCTTTCATTTACGAGAGAATAAGTGCCTCATAACCATAGACCGGTGCATATCTTTTCAACATCTGATAATCACCGCGTCTGTTGTGTCCAAAATGAAAATCTTCCCCTGCCACGATACATTTTACATTTAACTTTTCTACGAGCATACGGATAAAATCTTCCGGTTCCATGCACATCACTTCTCTCGTAAATGGACATTCGATGAGATAGTCTATCCCGATCCCTTCAAAAATATGCATTTTCTCCTCGTTCGTGGTAAGCACCTTTGCCTCGATATGCTCCACATTTTTTTTCGGTGGAATATCAAAGGTAAAAATAGCTGCCTTTAATCCTTCCTCCTTTTTCTGCGCAAGTTTTTCCATTAAGAGTTCATGTCCGCGATGGATACCATCAAACTTTCCAAGAGAAATGACAGTCGGTTCTCCGACATAAAAATCCAGTGTATTTTTTATATATTTCATTCTTCCATAAACACTTTCACAGGTTTGAAGTTTCCCCTCTCCTGCTGGAATTCATAGATTCCGATAAAGTGATCCTTTTCATCATAAATTCTGATTGGTTTTTGCTGCATAGAAGCCTCAAACGAGCGGATCATCTCCGGCTCGATCCGGTTTCCATTATACAGTACTTTTGCAAACTGCTCCGGCACGACTCCTTTCTGATACTGTAAAAAACAGAATCCACAGACCGCACAAACGGAAAGCATGCCCTGCTCCATGCTTCCGGCGGAAGTTCCTTCGCACACTCCTGCACAAGCTGCCCGATCTCCCCGATCTTCAAGGCATCCTTTAACAAAAACTCAGACACCTGCGTGCGGAGCAGTGATTCCATACAGCCGCCACAGCCAAGTTTTTCCCCGATATCCTGACATAAAGTGCGGATATACGTTCCCTTGGAACAGTGTACACGCATACGCACCCTCGGAAGCGTAACATCCAGAATGTCAATCGTTAAAATCTTCACAGGTCTTGCCTGACGCTCTACAGTTTTGCCCTCCCTTGCGAGATCACAGAGTTTTTTTCCATTGACTTTCAGCGCAGAGTACATCGGTGGGATCTGCATATAGTCACCCACAAAAGAAAGGACTGTCTCCCTCACGGCTTCCTCTGTCACCTTCACATCTTTCTCCTCCAGCACTGTACCGGTGATATCCTGGGTATCTGTCACCTTTCCCAATAAGAGCACTGCCTCATATTCTTTGCTTTTATCAGTGAGCAGATCACAGACTTTTGTGGCTTTACCAAGACACACAGGCAACACCCCTTCCGCATCCGGATCGAGTGTCCCTGTGTGTCCGATTTTTTCTGTTTAAAGATACCACGGAGTTTTGCCACTACATCAAAAGATGTATACCCTTTTTCTTTATATACATTAATGATTCCGTTGACCATAGTGTATCCTTTTTCTTCATTATTTTTTAAAGCTGTTTTTTTACTTCTTCCAAAATAGCTTCGATAATCTGCTCCGGTTCTCCCTTCATGGAAAAACCAGCAGCCCTCACATGACCGCCGCCGTCAAACTTCACTGCGATCTCTGACAGGTCAACAAGTTCTTTTGATCTTGTGCTGACCTTAAATTCTCCATCCTCTAACTCATACAAAAAGATGGCAACTTCCACATCCTTTGTCACCCTAAGCTGGCTGACGATCCCATCTAAGTGCTTTGGAAGCACATCATACTCTTGCATCTCCTGCTTCGTGATGACACTGGAAATGCACTTTCCGTCCAGATGCAGAACACTTTTCATCAGGGCAAGTCCCATAATGCGGTTCTGGTTATACGTTTTTGTAAAGAATGTCTCGTCGACTATCTTTGGGAAGTTAATTCCTTTTTCGATAAGCTTTCCTGCGATCTCCATCGTTTTTCTGGAAGTGCAGGAATACTGGAAAACACCGGTATCATGCACCATTCCGGTGTAGATACATTCTGCGATCTCCCGGTCAATGCGCTCGTCTGGAAGCAGTTCAAAGATCAGTTCACAGGTGGAGCTTGCATCTGGAAAAATATAGTTATGTTCTGCAAAGTTCTGATTGCTCACATGATGATCCACACAGATCGTATGTTCTGCCGATTCAAAATACTTTGCAGCATTGCCAAGACGCTTTGCATCACCGCAGTCCTGTGCGATAAACAGATCATATTTCCTGTCATCCGGCCACTCACTCAAAATCTCTTCCGAACGCTTCATAAACTTGAAAATATTCGGGATCGGCTCTAAGTAAAGATCGACCTTCACATGTGGAAAATAGTTTTTAATATAATTGTATGTAGCGAGGCAGGAGCCTGCGCAGTCGCCATCCGGTCTGACATGACCTGCAATGGCAACTGTTTTTGCATCTGCCAGATAAACATCAAAATTTGTCATCTCTATTCCTCTGTCTTATCTGCGATATCTTTTGTTACATCATCGATCATTTTTGACATTTTGACACCATATTCAATGGACTGGTCTAAGATAAAGGTGATCTGTGGTGTGTTTCTCAGGTTAATGCTCTTTGCAAGCATGGTTCTGATATAACCCTCTGCACTCTTTAAGCCTTTGATCGTATCCTGCTGGGATTTTTCATCTCCTAAGACACTGATATATGCCTTACAGGTTTTCAGATCCGGAGCCACCTCCACGGCAACTACACTTGTCAGTGGATTAATGCGTGGGTCTTTGATCTCACCACGGATAATGTTACTTAATTCTTTCTGAACCTCTCCATTGATCCTGGTATTTTTAATACTGTTTTTTCTCATATTTTATGCCTCTTTTTATCTAGGAACCTCTACCATGGTATATGCTTCCACAATATCAAGCTCAGCAATATCATTAAATCCTTCAAATACAAGACCGCACTCGTATCCGGCTTTTACCTCTTTTACGTCGTCTTTGAATCTCTTTAAGGAAGCAAGATTTCCTTCAAAGATCTGTGTTCCTTCACGTGAAATACGGACTTTGCAGCCTCTCTGGAACACACCGTCAAGCACATAGGAACCTGCGATGTTACCAACACCGGATGCTTTGAAGATCTGTCTCACTTCTGCATGACCAAGTACTTTCTCCTCATATACAGGATCTAACATACCCTTCATAGCTGCTTCCACATCTTCAATTGCGTTGTAAATGACTTTGTAGAGACGTACGTCAACGTTCTCTCTGTCTGCTGTCACTTTTGCAGTTGGATCCGGACGAACGTTAAATCCAATGATAATTGCATTGGAAGCGGATGCTAAGATGATATCTGACTCATTGATCGCACCTACACCGCCGTGGATGACCTTGACAACAACTTCCTCGTTGGAGAGTTTGACAAGACTCTGTTTTACTGCCTCTACAGAACCCTGTACGTCTGCTTTTACAATAATATTCAATTCTTTTACATTTCCAGACTGGATCTGTGAGAACAGATCGTCTAAGGACATCTTTGCCTTCGTATCTTCGATCAGCTTATTCTTGCTCTCGGAAATATAAGTGTCAGCAAATGCTCTTGCCTCTTTCTCAGAATCAGTAGAAACGAATGTCTCACCTGCTTCCGGGACAGCGGACAGACCAAGGATCTCAACCGGAGTAGACGGACCTGCCTCTTTTACTCTTCTTCCCTGATCGTCGATCATCGCACGGACTTTACCAAAGCAGCTTCCGCAGGCGATTGGATCACCGACTCTTAACGTACCTTTCTGTACTAATACAGTGGCAACTGCTCCGCGGCCTTTATCAAGCTGTGCCTCGATGACAAGACCTCTTGCTTTACGGTTTGGATTTGCTTTTAACTCAAGCACTTCTGCTGTTAAAAGGATCATCTCCAGCAAGTTGTCAATACCTTCTTTTGTATGTGCAGATACCGGACAGAAAATAGTACTTCCACCCCAGTCTTCCGGAATCAGTTCATACTCGGAAAACTCCTGCTTTACTCTTTCAATGTTTGCACTTGGTTTATCAATCTTGTTGATCGCAACGATGATCTCGACTCCTGCTGCTTTTGCATGGTTGATTGCCTCTATCGTCTGTGGCATAACACCGTCATCAGCTGCTACTACCAGGATTGCGATATCGGTAGAATTGGCACCACGCATACGCATAGCGGTGAAGGCTTCATGTCCCGGTGTATCCAGGAATGTGATGTTCTGACCGTTGATCGAAACAACAGATGCACCGATATGCTGTGTGATACCGCCTGCCTCTTTGTCCGTCACACGGGTGGAGCGGATCGCATCCAGCAGGGATGTCTTACCATGATCGACATGACCCATGACGCAGACAACCGGCGGACGTGCCACAAGTGTCTCTTCCGGATCGTCTTCTTCTTTTAAGAGTTCTGCGATCACATCGATCTTCTCTTCCGGCTCACAGATGCAGTTGAACTCTAAAGCGATCTCTTCGGCCTGATCGTAATCGATCTCCTGATTGACTGTTACCATCGTTCCTTTTAAGAATAATTTCTTCACAATCACGGACGGCTGAACTTTCATCTTGTCAGCAAGATCTTTGATGGTAAGTTTCTCCGGAAGGACCAGTGTCTTGATAGTCTCTTCTTCCTGTTTTGGCTGTGGCTGCTGCTGTGGTTTCTTTTTACCGCCGTTCTTCTCCAGATTTACGAAGCGCTCCTGCTTCCTGCTTCCTAAAACATCGTAATCGCCGCGCTGTTTTCCGTTGCGGTTCTTGTTGTCACGTTCTCTCTCCCGTGTCTCTTTTCCGCGCATCTCCTCTGCCAATGGTGCAGAATCCTTATTGAACTTGTCGATCTCACGGTCTAATCTTCCACCATTATCTCTTCCGCGGAAGTTATTATTGCGTCCTCCGCTGCGGTCTCCCTGATTGAATCCCTGTCCCGGTCTTCCGTTGTTGAACGGTCTCTGGTTTCCGCCGTTTGGTCTCTGGCCTCTGTTATCTCCCTGACGGGCTGGTCTGTCACCATTGTTACGGTTATTATATCCACCTTCGCCATTATTATTTCTGTATGGACGGTCTCCCTGTGGACGGGCTGGTCTGTCGCCGTTTGCACGGTTATTGTATCCGCCATTCTGTCCGTTTCTTGCCGGGCGGTCTCCCTGTGGGCGTCTGTTGTCCTGATTTGGTCTGGAGGTCTTCTCCTGCTGACGCATCTGCTCATAAACATTCTCAGTTGGTTTTTGAAAACTCTCTCCTGTGCTGCCGGTGCAGTCTGTGCAGTTTCAGTCTTAACTTCCTCTGCTTTTGGAGCTTTGTTTTCTGTCTCTTTTCCTGCATTTGGATTGATCAGACTGTCAAAATATTTTCTCATATCATTGCCGGACATCGCTGGTTTTGCCTGACCAGCCGGTCTGTCACCACGGTCATTTGCCGGGCGTCTGCCATCCTGTGATCTTCCGCCTTTTGCTCCCTGGTTCGGTCTTCTGTTATTTCCATGTCCTGCGCCCTGTTTGCTGTACTGTGCGTTAAACACGGCTGTGATGCTGGACTTTTTCTTTGGTCTGTCATGCTCAGCATCTGCTGGTTTCTTCTCCTCTGGTCTCGCTTTCTCCTCTGCCTTTGGTGCAGCTGGTTTTTCTGCTTTCTCTGCGGCAGGTTTTTCTTCTGCCTTTGGTGCGGATTTTTTGTACTTTTTACGGATGATCTCCTGCGCAGCATCATCAATGTTGTTGCTTGCGGACTTGATCTCGTACTCTGTACCGCTTAAACTATCTATAATTTCCTGTGATTTTATCTCTAACTCTTTTGCAAGTTCATGAACTCTCATTTTTGCCATATATCCTGTTTCCTCCATTATTCAGTTGTTAACGTCAGTTTCAATTTATCTTCGATCGAATGGGCCAGCCCTTCATTTACAATTGCAAGTGATGCACGAAATTCTTTTCCAATACAGTGTCCCAATGTCTCTTTGTCAGAATAAATATACATTGGAACCTCATAAAAATCGGTCATATTGGAAAACATCTTTTTCGTGTTATCGGAGGAATCTCCTGCCACGATCACAAGATAAGCCCTGCCTTCCTTGACTGCTTTCTCCGTTGAAAACTCACCACTTACGACACTACCGGATTTTGCTGCAATTCCCAACATGGATAAAACTTTATCTGGTCTCAAATTCTTCCATCTCCTTTGTCAGCATTTCGTATACATCTTTTGGAATCGGCATTTTAAACGAGCGTTCTAATCCCTTACACTTAATTCTTTCTGCAGACATTCGCTTTCCGGGCAAATGTATGCACCTCTGCCATTTTTCCGACCGGTTGTATCTAATATTATCTCATCTTCCGCTGTCTTAATGACTCTTATCATTTCTTTCTTAGGCTTCATCTCTCCACAGCCTATGCATTGACGCATCGGAATCTTTTTATTTGCCATAATCTGCTATCCTCGATCAATTCTCCTCGGAATACTCTGTGTCATCCTGATAGTCTGCATCATTGTACCCACCATCTTCCTCATAGTATTCATCATCTTCGTACTCATTCTCGTAATCAAAGAAATCGCCGGCTTCTCTCGCCTGTGTCTCACTCTTGATATCGATCTTAAATCCTGTCAGTCTTGCAGCCAGTCTTGCATTCTGTCCTTCTTTACCGATTGCAAGGGATAACTGATAATCAGGAACGACTACTTTTGCTGCTTTCTCTTCTGCATCTGCGATAACGGAAATAACTTTTGCAGGACTTAATGCATTCTCGATGAGCATTGCAGGATTCTCATTCCAGGTGATGATATCGATCTTCTCACCACGGAGCTCATTGACGATTGCATTGACACGTGCACCGTTCATACCAACACATGCTCCAACCGGATCTACATCAGGATCATTCGACCATACCGCGATCTTTGTTCTGCTTCCTGCCTCACGTGCGATTGCCTTGATCTCAACCGTTCCGTCTTTTACTTCGGCAACTTCAGATTCGAACAGACGTTTTACCAATTCCGGATGTGTTCTGGAAACAAGCACTCTCGGTCCCTTGGAGGTAGATTTTACTTCCAGGATATAAACTTTGATACGCTCGGTGGGCTGGAATACCTCGCCCTTTACCTGCTCATTCTCTGTGAGGATGGCATCTGCCTTTACCGAGGTTGATGCTCACATTCTTTCCAACATAACGCTGAACGATACCTGTTACGATATCTTTCTCTTTGCTGTAGTACTCATCAAAAAGAACTTTTTCTCTTCCTCACGGATTTTCTGTAAGATCACGTTCTTGGCATTCTGTGTTGCGATACGTCCGAATTCTTTGGATTTCACTTCTACATTTACAATGTCATCCAGTTCGTATTTGGAGTCGATCATCTTCGCATTGACGAGGCTAATCTCCTCAACCGGATCTTCCACTTTCTCTACAACTTTTTTCTCCTGAAATACATGATATTCACATGTTTCCGGATCAATGTTAACTTTTACGTTTTCAGACTTTCCAAAATGGTTCTTGCATGCAGTGATCAGTGAGTTCTCGATTGCCTCAAGTAAAGTCTCTTTGCTGATATTTTTTTTTCCTGTTCTAATATATTTAACGCTTCTAACAATTCATTATTCTTAGCCATTATTTTATCCTCCATTATTTTTTCTGTTATTTTACGCTAAAAATCAAAAGCCAGGCGGATCAGTGCGATATTGGATTTTTCAAATACCATCTCTTTTCCGTCTTCCTGCTCAATTGTCACTGTATCGGCATCGTATGCTTTTAAAATGCCGTAAAATTCTTTTTCCCGGTCAATCGCACGGTAGGTTCTGATCTCCAGTTCCTTCCCCATGCTTCTTATATAGTCTTTTTTCTTTTTTCAGTGGTCTTCCAAGACCCGGAGAGCTCACTTCAAAGGTATAGGAACCTTCTACATAATCCTCTCTGTCAAGAATCTCATTCATTTCCCTGGATACATCTGCGCAATCGTCGGAAGTGATTCCGCCTTCTTTGTCAATGTAAACCCGTAAATACCAGGTACTACCCTCTTTGACATATTCCACATCCACAAGTTCAAAGTTTCTTCGGTCTAAAATCGGGGTGATGAGTTCTTCGGTGCGTGCTTCATACATCTCTTTTTTCGACATGTGTACACCTCTTCCTTCCATATTCAGTTTTTTCGTGTTCCGTCACGTTGCTGTCTCCTAAACATAAATTGAGAGAGGGTTTTTGCCCTCTCTCAATCAAGTCAACGTGTTAACATAAATAAAGTAACACTCTTTCTTCTATTTTGCAAGCTTTTTATTGAAAAAAGCATTTAAAAATGCCAGAAACAATGTTTCTGGCATTCCGGGTTGGGCTGTTATAAAAATAACAGAGCAGTTCGTAGGGGAATCGAACCCCTGATTCCGCCGTGAGAGGGCGGCGTCTTAACCGCTTGACCAACGAACCATGCTTGCATAATATAACATAGCAAAAACAAAAATGCAAGCGTTATTTTATATTTTTTACATTTTTCTGATTTAACCGGCTTACACTGTAAACTGATCCATGATCTCATTCAGTTTTGTCACAACATTGTGCAGGCTTTCGATCGCAGTATGGATATTTTCCATCTCCACGCTCTGCTGGTCAACTTTTCCTAAAATATCCTGACTGGATGCAGCCAGTTCTTCTGTCTCGGAAGAAATATCTGAAAACCGATCCACAACTTTTGCTTTATTTGAATTCAAAATTTACTGCACCTTCCAGTCCCTGAACAGCTGCACCAACATCATCGATCTCCTGATTGATCTGTTCAAATACGGCACGGGTATCACCCATAACTCCCATACACTTTTCTGTCTCATCTTTCATGGAGAACATCTGACTGCTTACCACTTCAATTTCTTTCTGGATCTCCAGAATAATAGCAGTGATGTTGGTAGTGGCATCACTGGTCGCACGTGCAAGCTTACCGATCTCTTCTGCAACAACAGCAAATCCCTTTCCGGCTTCTCCGGCTCTTGCAGCCTCAATACTTGCATTCAGTGCCAATAAGGACGTCTGCTCTGCAATACTGTTGATTGTCTGCGAAATATCATCGATCGTGCGCGAGCGTTCTTCCAGATCGGCCACCGTGCTGTATGCTTCATCCTGAAGCTTTCTCGTCTTTTCAAACTGCTCTCCCAGCAGTTCGATTGCCTTGACACCTGTCTCACTCTGTGCCATTGTCTTCGTCGCACTGTTATTCATATTGGCTGTGTGCAATGCAATCTCGTCAATCTCCTTCGCAAAATCGTTCAACGACATATTGGCTGTCTGGATCTGGTCTGCCTCCTCACTGACTGCTGACAACACCTCATCGATCAGGTTCTTGACATAAACATTATTATCCAGCAGGGTAGAAACGGAAGAATTCACAATATCATACTGCTCTGACAAATTCGTGGAGGAGTCGCCCATCTGCTGTATAATATGTCCGAGTGTCTTCTGCAGTTCCAGCACATCATGGTTCATTCTTCCAAGCTCATCCTTCTGTCTGTTTTCCTTGATGTCAATTTCCTTTAAATTCAGTTCCTGTAAATGATTGATCTGCTTCTGGATCTTCAGAATCGGTTTTGTTATGCTTCCGGCATACAAGATCACAAGTACTGCTGCAATTACCGATGACAGGACAGTAACCACAACGAGAACCATAAGCATTTCGTTCGCTGCACTGTTATAAGCGGCAACAGGTGTGACCAGAACCTCTTTCCATCCGCTTCCTGCAACTGTGGCAGCCTTCAGGTATTTTGCCTTGCCGTCATAGTCCGTAAATGCTCTCTGGGACGTCATTGCCTTCTCGTATGCTCCGCCGATCAGATCGCTTACATTCACTACATTCTCACCAGTTGATATAAACTCACTGTTCGGATGCATTAAAATGGCGCCATTCTCATTATAAATAAAACTGTAACTGCCATCCGAAGTATCGGTGATCTCGTTCATCATATCAAACAATGTGCTCAGCTTCAGATCCATATTGACTACGCCTTCCATGTCGGAGCCTGTATGGAACATCTTAGACACACTGATGATCAATTCTCCAGTGACTGCATCCACATAAGGATCGCCAAAATACTTCTCTCCACCTGCCGCTTTTGCATCCGTATACCACGGTCTTCCCTGTACAGTCCCATCCTGCTTCCGGTTTCCAGCCAGTACCGTCAATAAACAGCTTATTTTCAAAACCTACATTGACATTGATCGCATTCACGTTATTATTTGTGTACTGTTCCATAACCGGGCGGATCGTCACCTCATCGATCAGGCTCTTTGCCTCCAAAAAGGTACATGCTGCATCCACATCACCTGTATTTTCCTGAAGCCAGCTGTCGATCATAGACGCATAATACTCTGCCTGCTGCTCATGCAGCCTGTCGTTTGTGTCTGTCAAAGCAGACCTGCTGAAAATGGAAGACACTGCCATTGCAATTGCCAGACATCCCACACATATCAGCAGAAAAAATAATGTTAATCTTGTTCTGATACTTTTCAAACCCCATGTTCTCCTTTGTTCTTCCCCAGTTTTCACAAAACTCTTTCAAAACTGCTTATTTTCTCTAGTATAGCACTCTTCCACCGATTTGCAAAGTACAAATCGCCTTTTTTGTACATCAAAAAGGAAGCATATAAATATGCTTCCTTTCATGATAATAGCAGTTCGTAGGGGAATCGAACCCCTGATTCCGCCGTGAGAGGGCGGCGTCTTAACCGCTTGACCAACGAACCAAGTACTCATTTAATATAACACATGGATAAGGATATTGCAACCTTTTTTTCACTATTTTTGAAATTTTTTATAAAAAACATTAAATTGAAACAAATCGTACAATTCAAGAGCCCGCAGCAACTGCTGCGAGCCCTGTAAAATCAACATTATTCACGATGCATAGAGAAACTGTCCATATCATAGTTCTTTAAGTTTTCATGGATTCCACGTCCATCTGCATTGCTGATCAATGCATCCCTGTTCTTCTTGGAAGAGATCTGATCATTGAATGCACTTGGTCCGCCGACACATCCGCCTTCACATACCATACCTTCGATGAAGTCTTCCGGCAATCTTCCGGCTTTCATTAATAACAGCGCTTTCTTACACTCTGCAGCACCATTACACTTGCATACCTTTGCATCGATCTCATCTTCAGATTCTTTTTAAGCTCTGAAGAACTGCTGCAGTCACACCGCCTGCATTGGCAAATCTCTTACCGTATACAGAAGATTCCTGATAGCTGTTCTCATCCGGTTCTAATGCCACACTCTTCGCTTTCATGATGGCACGAATTTCAGAATAAGTTAATACATAATCTGCATTGCCTTCGATCTTCTGGTCTACCACCTCGGATTTCTTAGCGATACATGGTCCGATAAATACGGTAACTGCCTCCGGATCTTTTGCTTTGATCAGACGGGATACTGCTGCCATCGGGGAAATCGTGGTAGAAATATTGTCTGCAAGCTCCGGAAAATGATGTCTTACCATATTGACAAATGCAGGACAACAGGAAGTTACTTTCTTCTTGCCTTCTTTGTAAGCTTCTGCCCACTCTTCTGCCTCATAAGCAGCTGTCATATCTCCGCCGAGACCGACTTCAAAGAAACCATCAAAACCAACTGCCTCCATTGCTTTCTTCCAGCTGTTCATCGTGATATCATCACCGAACTGTCCCTCTGTTGCAGGAGCTGCCATTGCATAAACTTTTTTATTAGATTTTAATGCTTCAATTACATTTACAATATAGGTCTTAGATCCGATCGCACCGAATGGACAGCTGTGGATACATTTTCCGCAGCGGATACATTTCTTCTCGTCAATAACAGAGATTCCGTACTCGTCATATGTAATCGCATTGACCGGACAGCTGAATTTACATGGTCTCTTTAAATGTGCGATTGCATTGTAAGGACAGGCCTGAGCACATTTGCCACACTCTTTACATTTCTGTGGATCAATGTGGGAACGAAGTCTTCCCGGCTCGATCGCACCAAATTTACATGCATTGATACATGCCTTTCCAAGACAGTTCTGGCAGTTTTCTGTCACTGTATAACTGGAAATCGGACAATCTTCACAGGCAGAACTGATCACCTGGATCACATTACCGTCATCTACTGGTCCAGGAGCTTTTCCTTCTGCCAGTCTGACTCTCTGTCTGATAATCTCTCGCTCTTTATAGATGCAGCAGCGGAACTGTGCTGCTGGTCCTGGGATTAATTGGTTTGCAATGTAGTCTTTCTTCTCCTCAAGTTCACCTGCAAATGCAAGTTTTGCCACTTCATAAAGTACATCGTGTTTAATTTTGATCACATTTTCATCAGCGTACATTGTAAATACCTCACTCGTTTTTGTTCGTTAATTTTTTAACCATCTAAGACATTATATCGAAAATGTATGGAATTACAAGTACCTCTGATGTTTTTATTATAATACATAAGCTTTTTGTGCAAAGTAACAATTTCACTTATCCTTTTTTGTGCAATTATTCCGTGACCGCCTGAAACAGTCCGTCCCCTATTTTCGTCTGTAATAAACATCGCGGTCAACCGCCTTATTCCAGGAGGCAACGATCGTCGTGCAGACAGCGTCCCCTGTGATGTTGACTGCGGTACGTGTCATATCAAGGATTCGGTCGATACCCATGATCAGCGCGATTCCCTCGATCGGAAGTCCAACGGAATTAAATACCATGGTCAATGTGATCAGACCCACACTCGGCACTCCGGCGGTTCCGATGGAGGCAAGCGTTGCGGTTCCAATGACAGTGAGGTAATCCATCATGTCAAGCGGGATTCCAAACGCCTGTGCGGTGAACACAACCGCCACACCCTGCATAATCGATGTTCCATCCATGTTAATGGTCGCTCCGAGCGGGATCGTGAAAGATGAAATCTTTTTCGAAACACCCATTTTTTCCGCAAGCGTATCAATATTCATTGGAATGGTTGCATTCGAAGTTGAGGTTGAGAATGCAAACGCCATAACCGGGAAGAAATTCTTGATGAAAATAAACGGGTTGAGCCCTGAAAATATTTTCAGCAATCCGAGGTACACCACAAAACACTGCACTGCGAGTGCAAGCAGAACGCAGAACATATATTTTAACAATGGGATGAACACCTCAAAACCGATCTCTGCAAATGTTTTTGCGATCAGGCAGAACACTCCGATCGGTGCAAGCTTCATGACAGCCATCGTCATTTCCATCATAATATCATTGAACTGTCCAAAGAAGTTCTTCACAATGTCAACACGGTCTCCCATGTTTGCGAGAATCACACCGAGGATCAATGCAAACACAATGATCTGCAGCATATTTCCCTCGCTTAAGGAATTAAAAATATTGACCGGTATAATGTCTAACAGTGTTTCTGTCATGCTCATGGACTGTGTTGTCTCACTCACGGTGGAAGTCACCTGGATCTGTGACATGTCAAGTCCTTTTCCCGGATTAAAAATATTGGCGATCGTCAGCGCAACGGTAATCGCAAGCGCTGTCGTACACAGATAAAAAATTAGTGTCTTCACACCGACGCTTCCAAGCTTTTTCGTATCTCCCACTGCCATGCTTCCGCAGACGATGGAGCAGAATACAAGCGGAACGACGAGCATACGCATCAGACGGATAAATCCCTGTCCGACAATATAAAAGACACCCTGCACAATGATATCATCCACCACGTAGTTCGATGGAATCACATAGTTGATGATCACACCGGCCAAAGCTCCTGCAAGAAGCGCAATAAAGATCATCGTGGTAAGGCTTATCTTTTTCTTCTTTTGAACTCTATTCTGCATGATATAATCCCCTCTCTTCCAGATATTCTCTCAGGGAATCCTGCCAGTCTGGGAAATCATAAATCGGAACCATGCTCATAATAAAATTATCGAGCACCGCATACGCCGGTCTCACCTTGGAAAAATCCGACATGACAGTTGGAACCGGCTGCATGGAAGCCGTCTTTCCTGTCATTTTCAAAATCTCCTGTGCAAACGCATAACGGCTGCACACGCCCTTGTTCGTCGCATGGTAAGTTCCGTACTCGCTTGTATGCACAAGATGTAATAAAAATCTTGCCAGTTCGTTTGCGCTCGTCGGTGATCCAAACTGGTCGGAGGCAATCGATAACTGCTCGCCTGCGTCCACTTTTTTTAAGAAACCATTGATAAAATTCTGTCCCTTTCCATACACCCAGGTGCTCCGCACGATAAAATGTTTTGTTGTGAATTCTTTCACATAGTTTTCCCCCGCAAGCTTGGACTTTCCATAAACCGTTCCCGGATTTGTAATGTCAAATTCTGTGTAAGGCTCTGTGCTTTTGCCGTCAAACACATCATCCGTGGAAAGCTGTACCATTTTTGCCTGCATTTTTGCTGCAACGATCGCCAGATTTCTGGCTCCCAGTGCATTTACTTTAAACGCCTGCGAAGGATTTTCCTCACAGGAACTGATATCCGTCATACCGGAACAATTGATGATAATGTCCGGGCGGTTCATCTCGCCAAAACGAAGTACTTCATCTGTATCCGTCACATCAAGGTCATCCACATCTGTATCTAACATTTCAAATTCCAATTTATCCACAACATCATTCACTGCCTGGCCAATCTGACCGCGGGCACCACATACCCAGATTTTCTGCATCACTGTTCCTCCATTTTCTCTTCTAGTATTTCTCAAAGCATAGAAAAAGATGTGAGTTTATGATTCACATTACATCTCACATCTTTTTACCGTTCTTTATTATATTGATCCACGCATTTGATGTCAAATATTTTTTCCATGCAGGACAGATGATTTTTTATACAAAACATGCGACCACTACGCCATGTCATGATATTTTCCAAGGAACTCCCTCGTTCTCTGATTTGTCGAAGTAAATAATAACTCCGGTGTCGTCTCCTCCACGATCACACCTTTATCCATAAAGATCATACGGTTTGACACATCTTTTGCAAAGTTCATCTCATGCGTGACAATGACCATCGTCATTTTTTCCTCCGCAAGCTCCCGGATGACTTTTAGGATCTCAAGCGTCAGTTCCGGGTCGAGCGCGGAAGTCGGTTCATCAAAGAATAATATTTCCGGCCGCATGGCAAGTGCCCGCGCAATGGATACCCTCTGCTGCTGTCCGCCGGAAAGCTGACATGGATAGGCATCTTCCCTGCCGCTTAATCCCATCTTCTCCAGTAATACCTTTGCTTCTGCAACAACCTCTTCTTTTTTCCGCTTCTGAACACTGACCGGGGCATCAATGATATTTTTTAAGACAGAATAATGTGGAAACAGGTTAAAATTCTGGAATACCAGTCCAAAATGTCTCTGTATCTTTTTCAAATCTGCCGGTTTCGCATAAACCGTTTTTCCATTGATACTCTCTGCCGCCTTTTCCCCCATATACGTTAAGCTTCCGTCATCCATCTGCTCTAACAGTGTCGCACATCGCAGCAGGGTGGATTTTCCGGAACCAGAAGGTCCGATGATGGAGACAACCTCGCCCTCTGCAACGCTTAAACTGATATCTTTTAAAACTTCGTTTTCGCCGAAGTCCTTTTTACATGCTGCATTTCCAGTAAATTCATATCATTTCCTCTTTGCCTTAATTTTACTACGATTGTATCTCTAATGATAATAACTCATCTTTTTCTCAAAAATTCCATGATAAATGCCACCACATAGTTAAAGACATAATAGAATATCGCGGCTGCCACAAACGGGATCATGCTCTTCTGTGAAGCTGCCAGTGCCTTTGCCTGTGAAAACATCTCTGCATAAGCAATGGAAAACGCAAGCGACGTGTCTTTTACCAGCGTGATCACCTCATTGGTCACGGACGGAAGAATACGCTTGCTCACCTGTGGAAGGATGATCTTTACAAATGTCTGTGTTTTTCCATAGCCTAATACTTTTGCCGCCTCATACTGTCCAACCGGCATGGACTCAATACCACCACGGTATATCTCTGCAAAATATGCAGCATAGTTGATTGCAAATGCGATCACAACCGCATATGCGCGGTAGCTTGACGAAATATTCACGCCGAAAATATAGTATGGTCCAAAATATACCACCAAAAGCTGTAGCATTAAGGGTGTTCCACGCATAATGGAAATATATATTTTGGTGATCGTTCTTATCACAACATTTTTTGACATTCTTCCGAAGGCTACCAGAAGTCCAAGCGGCAGTGAAAAAATAAGTGTTAATAAGAAAATCTGAATTGTTGTCATCATCCCGGAACCAAGCTGGGAAATCATTACCTGAAAGCTCATATAAAAAGAACCCCTATCTTTTTCTACTGTAAAACCAATGCGCTGTTATTTGCCGAGCGTGCAGACATCATAACCGAAATATTGGTTGGATATTTCTGCGAATGTGCCGTCCTCTACCATCTCTAATAAAGTGCTCTGCACCTCATCGCGAAGTGCTGTGTTCCCAAGGAAAAATCCAACCGCATACTGTTCTGAGGAAATCGTCTCATCTAAAATCTGATACTGATCTTCTTTTCCCTCAATCTGGAACTGTGCGACACCGATATCTATCGCAACAGCATCGACTGCGCCAGACTCAAGATCCATAAATGCGGTGTTGTATTCGCCTACCGATAAGAGCTGTGCAAAGGAAGCCATCAGATCTGCATGTTCTTCATCGTTTAATGCGGTCTCTGCGGCAGACTCTTTCTGTACCTCCACCACTTTTCCTGCAAGATCCGCAAGTGTGTTAATTCCGGAATCTTTCTTTACCACAACCACCTGGCTGTTGTCCATATATGGATCTGTCCATGTATACTGATCTTCACGTCCATTCATCGTAAATCCATTCCAGATACAGTCGATCGTACCGGCTTCTAACTCCATATCCTTTGCATCCCAGTCGATCGGCTGTAACACAATCTTTTTGCCCATACGCGCTGCACACTCCGTCGCCATCTCAATGTCAAACCCTGTAAATTCGCCATCATCCCCCACATAACCAAACGGCGGAAAATCCTGGTCAAATCCAACAGTAAATGTATCTTTTCCGTCTGCTTGATCCGTTTTTGCTGTATCAGTGGAACCTCCACACGCTGTCAGCGACAATGTCATCCCTGCAACAAGTAATAATGCCATAAATTTCTTCATAAAATCTCCATCCTTTATTTTCAGTTTATTACCACGCTACCACATTAAAGTGTCTGCTTATAACCTATCACAGAAACGGATTCGTTGTCAAGCACAGCTTCTCTCTTTTCAAACATTTCCTATTGCATAAAAAGCAGGAACACGCAATGTGCTCCTGCCCTTTCTTACAGAATATATTTTTCCATTGTCTGATACAACAGTTCTCTCTGTACCGGCTTTGTGATTCTTTCATTCATGCCTGCCTCATGCACTTTCACGATATCCTTTGCCATCGCATTTGCAGTGACTGCCAGAATCGGGATATCCGATGCGTCCGGCTTTTTGCTGCCTCGGATACTCTTTGCTGCCTCATACCCATCCATGATTGGCATATTCAGATCCATAAAAATCATGTCATAATAGTAATCCGGCATATTCTGATAGCGTGAAAGTGCCGCTTCCCCATTGTCGGCACATTCTACTTCTGCGTTGACAGCCTTCAGAAATCCCTGAAAGACCTCTGCGTTGACTGCATTATCCTCTGCCAGCAGTGCACGCTTTCCGGAAAAATCATAGTCCTCCGTTTTATTTTTCTCTGTCTCCGGCACACTGCAGATCTCTGAGATCAGACTGTATACCTGAGACTGCAGCACCGGTTTTTCAGGATATAATCTACACCCGCCCCACGCATCTCTTCCTCATAATCCTCTGTATCATAGGAAGATGTAACGATTTTTAATGTATCACGGTCAAAGATCTCCCGCATTTCCCTGACCAGTTTTTTGCCATATCCCCCCGGCATCTGCCAGTTGACAAAACAGATGTCGTAGCCTTCCCCTCGTTCATACGCTTCTTTGAGTATCCGGATGATCTCCTTCCCGTCTGTCGAACTGTCATACCGGATCCCGAGTCTCGTCAGCGTCGACATCATATAATGCAGTGCGATCTCATCATTGTTTACCAGAAAAACTTTTAATGATCTGAACTTACGTTTCTCCCGCACAATACTTTTTCCAATTTCAAATGGAATGTCCACGATGAATTTTGAACCCACATTATATTCGGATGCCACATCGATCGTTCCGTGCATCTGTTCGACAATGCTCTTTATGATTGGAAGTCCCAGACCGCTGCCACCGTAATATTTTCCGTTTTCATGCTGTTCCTGCTCAAACGGTTCCCAGATTTTTTCCAAAGCTTTATCCGAAATCCCACATCCGGTATCACGCACTGTAATATGTAAAACCGTCCTGCTGTCATCCACATCCAGCTCAGACATGCACACCTCAATGGTTCCGCCCTTCTCGGTAAACTTAAACGAATTTGAGAGCAGATTCACAAGCACCTGCTTGACACGGATTGCATCTCCGATCAGATATTCATGTGTCACATTGTCAACCCTGAAATAAAAATAGATCCTTTTCATCCTGCACTGGGAATAAAAAAGACCAGAGACCTCCGACACGACCTCATTGAGTGAAAACGCCACATGACGGATCGTCATTTTTCCATTGTCAATGGCTGCCATATCCAGCACATCATTGACCAGTTCCCACAGATACTCCGCCTGGTAACGGATCTTCTTAAAATCCTCCCGGACTTCTGCATCTTTATAATGGGCAAGCTGTGAAATGCCCAGAATTCCATTGATCGGTGTGCGGAGTTCATGGGACATCCTTGCAAGAAACAGTTCTTTTGCCCTGCCCATCTCCTGCTCTTTCTCTAACTGTGCCCTGATCTTCTCCCGTTCCAGGATATATTTTTCCACAAGATTATGAACTCTTTTTTTCACAATAGCCGGATCACACGGAGAAAAAATATACTCATCCGCTCCAGCTTCTAACGCTTTAACCTCTGTTTTCTCATCAATTGCAGTTTTTGCGACGATCGGGATATCCGCATACTTATCCTGCTGTTTCATCTCCCGGATCACTTCAAATCCATCCATCACCGGCATGCAAAGATCAAGAAGAACAATATGTACCTTTTGTTGTTCCAGTTGTTCCATCGCCTGTTTCCCGTTTTCCGCCTCCAGAATCTGATATTCGTCTTTAAAGATTTCTGCAAACGAAATGCGTTCCACTTCCATGTCATCTACAATGAGCATTGTCAGTTGTCTGTTCATATCTGATTCGTACCTTCCTGATTCGATAATGTATCATCTCTTTAGCTATTATACATAATTTTTACATAAAAAAGCGTTTTTTTTTTTTTTTCACAAAAATATGCATTATCTGGCATCTTCTAAACATGATACAACATTTTTCGACAAAGATTCTGCCTCGTTTAATGAAACAAAGGACTGATCGCCAGAAGAAAAATCCCCACATAATAAGTGGTGAGGTTAAACAGGTGGACTTTCCGGTCCTTATTTTTATAAAAATAAAGAAACAGAATGGAAATATCTGAGATCATAAACAGAAAACTTCCCACCGCACAGACGATGTGCCGCATGTCAGGGATACTCACTGCAATATGCATGCTTTTTGCAAACAGGTATGCAACTAAAAAAAGTGTAGACTAAAATGCATGGCCGGAGTCTTCCGGTATGAAAGCTGCCCATTCCTGTCACTGCAAAATCCCGATCACCGCTATGACCGGAAACACCATATCTGCAACTGCCGGCGGCTGCATCCGGTCCAGCCACCGGATAAAGAACAGATGCCCCATTAAAAATGTGACAAGTCCCAACAAAAAAGTCTCTTTTTTTGATCTTATTATAAAAAGCAAGTATTACATCTCCTGCAAAGCAGCAGACAAACGCCGGAAGCATCAGCCAGAAATCCAGAATATCCCGACTGACAACTGCTGCTGCCAGAAACACAGACACAAACGCTGCACTCTGCAGTGTCTTTACAAGCACATAATTTTTCTTATAATCCGGCTTTTTCACCTGATTTAAAAACCATAGAAACAGCACTCCATAAAAGACTGCCATTCCCAGAAACCATATCCAACGCTCCATAGAAAGCTCCTATTTTTGTTTTCCAAATAATACCGGGTTTCCTGCTGCCGTCACGATCAGTGGGATCACCATGCAGATCCATATGACCGGTTCTGTCCAGATGACTGCCCAATAACCAAACCTACGCACAAAAACCAGCGTGAACACCACTTTTCCCGCCAGCTCTATAAAACTTGAAAAGACGGGCGTCCTCTGATCTCCGATTCCCTGCAGCGAATTGCGCAGGATCACAATAAACACACAGACCACCTGAAAAGACATATCGTACACCAGATACTGTGTGCCCCAGTAAATGACCTCCTTATTCTTTGAACTTGCAATAAAAGAGATCAGATACGGTGATATCGTATGCGATAAAATAAAAATAATCACACTGAACACACAGCCGATTCCAAGCACTGCCTTTAAGCCCTGCCGGATCCTGTCATACTTTCCGGCTCCGTAATTCTGTCCACAGTAAGTTGCCATGGAGGCGCCAAAAACGCTGACCGGAAGACTGAATATCTCAAACACTTTGCGCGCCGCTGTATGTGCCACGATAATGTTCGTTCCAAGTTTATTGATTCCCGTCTGCAAGATCAAAGTACCGCAGTTTACCAGAGATGACATGAGTGCCATCGCCAGTCCGTTCTGATACAGAAGTCTCATGCGTTCTCTGTCCCACTCCAGATCATTCTTCGAGATGTGAAGGATTGTGAAACCGGACCTGATACGCAGAAAGCATAATACTGCTGAGACCAGTTGTGACAGCACCATCGCACAGGCAGCTCCTGACACGCCCATGGAAAAGCCGCCGATAAAGAGATAGTCAAGCACAATATTTGTGACCGCCGCAATGACCAGAAAGATCAGTGGTGTCACGGAATCCCCGATCGCCCGGAGCATATCCGCACACAGATTGTATGCCAGTGTAACAAACATGCCCCACACTAAAATCCTGATATAATCATGTGCCATGCAAAACTGTTCTTCCGGAACATTCATGGCATGAAGAATCGGATTTAAGAAAAGCAGTACTGCAAAAATGATCACAACCGCCGTCATCATTCCCAGTATTATGGAAGACGCCACATTTTTCTTTAAAAGTTTCTCATTCCCACTTCCATAGTTCTGTGCGGTCACAATGGAAAATCCCAATGTAAAGCCGCTGAAAATTCCGGTCAGAAGATTATAAAGGATCGACACGGAGCCAACTGCCGCCAATGCCTCTTCCCCTAAAATACTTCCGACGATCTTGGTATCGATCAGACTGTACATCATCTGGAACAGTCTTCCCAAAAAGACAGGAATTGCAAATAATAAAATCAGTTTTAACGGATTACCCTCTGTTAAATTTAAAGTTTTTTCCTGTTTTCCCATCAGCCATTTTTTCGAAGTCCCTTCGGGTAATGATTTTTAAAATGCCACCGGCTAACTTGCCCCAGCCAATGCTGTAACCATCCACAGCCACTAAATACCAGCCCTTTTCTCCGTCCATATTCAGGGTCTGTCCATTTAAGTATGCTTTGACCTGTGGATCGTCACTCTCTAAATTGCACACATGCTTTACCTGATCCGGTCTTAACGCTAACGCCAGTGCATGGGACGGCTCGAAACGGTTCTTTTTTAAGGTTCCCAGATGCAGTCCCGGGCGGAGCACTTTCAGATTCCGGATGGACGGCATTCCCTCCGGCATCCGATAAAGCTGGTCGCCGAATTTCAGGAAACTGCCTGTTATATTTTTCACAAGGTTTTCCTCTGCAAATGCAAAAAATTCCTTACACTCTTTCTCACTGATCCCCTTCTCCACGCCGTTTCTGCAATAGCCCTGATAGGTTCTGGATAAAACACCCGCTTTCTGTAAGACAGCGAGGTAATGTCCTTCGCCTTTTAAATGGTGCGGCCATAAGCGGATGGTATGCTCTAAGCCCTCAGCCGGATGATCTGTCCACGCCGGGACACCCGGCATCATACCGTCTTTTTTCTCCGCCGGCAACAGTTCAAATTCCGGGTGACGCTCTAAAAAGCGGCTGATACTGCCTTCATTCTCCGCCGGAGCAAACGTGCAGGTCGAATACACAAGCCGTCCGCCCGGCTTTAACATCTCCGCTGCGCAGTCTAAGATCTCCGCCTGTCTTGCGGCACAGTTTTCTACATTTTCCGGACTCCACTCATCACAGGCATCCTCGTTCTTGCGGAACATTCCCTCACCGGAACACGGTGCATCCACTAAAATACGGTCAAAATATTCGCGGAAATTATCCGAAAGTTTCTGTGGTGTCTCATTTGTCACAAGCGCATTGCACACGCCCATGCGCTCGATGTTCTCAGACAGGATCTTTGCTCTCGCCGGATGGATTTCATTGCAGACGATCAGTCCTTCCCCCTGCATGGAACATGCAATCTGCGTGCTCTTACCTCCAGGTGCGGCGCACAGATCCAAAATGCGCTCTCCCGGTTCCGCCATCAGATACTCCGCCGGAGCCATCGCACTCGGCTCCTGGATATAGTAAACACCCGCCTCATGATACGGATGTCTGCCGGGATGATCATTCCCACTGTAATAATAGCCATTTGTTGTCCACGGCACTCTGTTTAAAGAAAACGGCGCCTGCAGCAAAAAAGTATCCCGCTCTGTTTTCAGTGGATTGATTCTGAGTGCCTGATATTTCGGCAGATCATAGCTTGCATAGAATGCTGCGTACTCCTCTCCGAGCATTTCTTTCATACGCACACAAAATTGTTCTGGTAACATAATTTCTCTCCGTCCTGTTTTTCCTGTGATTGATTCATTTTCATAATTCCGTTTTTATGAATTTTACAATTGTATTTTCTCATCGGTTAATTGTTTCAGTGCATCTCCCAGAATGTGATTGGATGATTTTTCCCTCATTCCATCGATTGTTTCCCGAAGCGTCTGGTTTGCTGCCTCTACCTCACGCTCAAACTCTCTTGCAGAGAGCAGATGACAGCCCTGCCCGGTGATGATGATCTGCTCAAGACCATCCGAAGTCGCCACTGTCACATGGTATTTTCTTCCGTTTTCATGTGCAAACTTTTCAATATAAGCATCGGCAGTCTCTGCTTCTTTTGTATACACGACATGGATATTATGGTGATCGAGCATTTCCGTCTGGTGTCCTTTTACGCGGTACGCATCAAACACCACGATCAGATTGCATTTTTTTATGCCCTGATAATTGCACAAAATGTCTAAAAGCTTTCCTCTTGCTCCGTCGATATTGACTGCCGCAAGCTCTTTTTAAGCTCTCCCATGCAAAAATGATATTATATCCGTCCACCAGCAGATATTCCTCTTTGAAACTGCCTTTACAGGTGCATAGCGTGGCGCATTGTCTCCCGAGATCACTTTTTTCGTGGTCCGCCACTGCTTTGTCGCTCCCTTCTCATGTTTATTTGCATGATAGGTACGTGCTAAGATCGCATCGATCTCCTCAATGTCGATCCAGTGATCCGGATCATAGGTTTTTGTCTTTTTACCGGAAGGTGCTTCCTCCTGCTGTTCTTTCTTTTTTAACAGCCTGCCCTCCACATGCATGTGATCCGGCACTTCATTCCATGGAACGACAAAGCCTGCCCCGTGCGCACAGAAAACAGAATCCGCCGGGTGCGAAAGATCCCGCTCCGGATCATAACCGGTCTGTGCGACCACCTCTTCCGTGTTGTGACATGGGTAATATCCCGCAAACCGGAACGTTACTTTTCCAAGTCCTTTCGTGTAGGCAGTCACTTCCTTCTGGTAATTTGCCATGCACGCCACCGGAGCAATGCCGCGCAGAACCTGTGCATCGCCCTCCTGATAAGGACCTTCAAACTTTCCATGCATTTTTTCAATATCCGTCATAGCACGTCCTACCATATTCTGCGGAACAGCTATGTGAAATTCATAATACGGCTCCAGCAGCACAGACTGCGCCTGTTTTAAGCCCTGGCGCACTGCCCGGTAAGTCGCCTGTCTGAAATCGCCGCCCTCCGTGTGTTTCGTGTGTGCCCTTCCACCGATCACTGTGATTTTCATATCTGTGATCACCGAACCGGTCAACACTCCGATATGCTCCCGCTCTTTTAAATGTGTCACGATCAACCGCTGCCAGTTTTTATCCAGCACATCCTCACTGCAGTCTGTGTCGATCACAATACCGCTTCCCGGTTCCAGCGGCTCTAACAAAAGATGTACTTCCGCATAATGTCTGAGCGGTTCAAAATGTCCCACGCCCTCCACCGTACCTGCGATTGTTTCCTTGTATACAATCTTACCCGGACCAAATGACACATCCACGCCAAACCGCTCTGCGATCATGCTTTTTAAAATTTCAGTCTGAACCTCGCCCATGATCTGGATCTGGATCTCCTGAAGCTTTTCGTTCCATACAATATGTAATTCCGGCTCTTCCTCCTCGATCTGGCGCAATTTTGGCAGCATGACTGCCGGCTCCACGCCCTCCGGGAGGATCAGACGGAAATGCAGTACCGGCTCTAACACCGGTGTTTCTCCCTGCGCTTCTATTCCAAATCCCTGTCCCGGATATGTGTGGTCTAATCCGGTCACGGCGCACACCATTCCGGCATCCGCTTCATTGATCAGCTCATATTTGGTTCCGGAATAAATGCGGATCTGGTTCACTTTCTGTTCCCACACTTCCTCACCAAACCGCACATGATCTGCATTCGAAAGCAGCGCTTTCACTTTTAACGCTCCTCCGGTCACTTTCAGATACGTCAGCCGGTTATTTGCCTCATCTCTGGCAATCTTAAAAACTTTCATGCCAAATTCATCCGGATATTCCGGTGCCAGTGTATATCGGTCAAACCCCTGTAAAAATGTGTCCACGCCGGCATTCCGAAGCGCAGAACCAAAAAAGCACGGAAATATCTTTCGCTGCACGATCATTTCCCTGATTTGTTCACCGGCAATCCTTCCGGTCTCTAAAAAACTTTCCATCGCAGTCTCATCTTCCATGGCAATTTCTTCCATAATAGTACTGCTTTTCTCGTTTTCCTGTGCTTCTTCTTCTGTTCCTGCGCCAAGATTCGTGAAATCTATGCATCCGTCTGACAACTGTTTTTTAACTCCAAAAGAATTGCCGCTCTGTCGGTTCCCGGCTGATCCATTTTATTGATAAAAAGAAATACCGGGATCTCATACCGTTTTAAAAGCCGCCAGAGTGTCTGTGTATGAGCCTGCACTCCGTCAGATGCGCTGATGACAAGCACGGCGTAATCAAGCACCATCAGCGTCCGCTCCATCTCTGCCGAAAAATCCACATGTCCCGGTGTGTCCAAAAGTGTCATTTTCGTGTCACCAAATTGTAATTCTGCCTGCTTTGAAAAAATCGTGATGCCACGTTTCTTCTCCATCGCATCCGTGTCTAAAAATGTATCGCCGTTGTCGACGCGCCCTATTTTTTTAATGCTTCCACTGCTATATAAAAGTGCTTCTGACAATGTGGTCTTGCCGGCGTCCACATGTGCCAGGATTCCTGCTATTATTTGTTTCATGATTATTTTTTCCTTAGATTTTGAAGATTGCTGCAAAACTCGAATTCAGGCTGTGAAGATTTTGAAGCATCAACAAGATCAACGAAGACACACTTGCGTTACGTGTCGCTCGCAACGGTACTAAGAAGTCAGATCCTGCATTTCATTTCTGATAACTCAGAATGAAATACAGAATCTGACTTCTAAGGACCGGCGGCTCCCCAGTGTCTTCTTTTGCTCTTGTCGATGTTTCAAAATTTATTCCACACTTTCTACGAGTTTTGCAACAATCAATTTATTTTACTGAAAAAATGATTCATGGGTTTTCTGCCCTTTTTGAATCATTTACGATTCCTATTTTAGCATATTTTCTGAAAACAGAAAAGGGACAGTCGCACGAATTACTTCGCATGCTCTGTCCCTTCTCTGTTTTGCTTCATTATTCTGTTTCTTCTATATTAGTAGCAGAAATAATGACAGCAGATTTTTACATCAAGATTCGATGTGAGCGGATAAGTTGAAAAATTCATTGTATCATTTCTTAATAGGTCTGTATTTCCATTTAATACATTATAAATAGACTGGTACTCTGTCTCTGTCGGATGCGCTTTATCCCGTCTTTTCCAGGAAACAAACTGAACCGGATTGTTCTGGCTCAGCACATCATATAATGTATCTGATACAAATCGGATGCCATGCGGTTTAACACCACCTCGACAACCGCTTCCTGCCCCTCGACAGGTTCGCCGTTTGCTTCCAACCACACGATTTTGGCCAGCAAATCGATCTCTTCATCGGTCAGGCTGATGTTCCAACGATTGTTGTATGCCGGAGCCTGCGAAGTTCCAGAAACTTCCTCCACCTGACCACTCTCACTTACTTCTGTATTTGTTTCAACTGATCCGTCTGTCTCTTCTTCTAAATTACTTTCTGAATCATTTGAAGTTGTCACTAAAACAACATCTTTCTTTTCAACACCTGTTTTTTCATCTGATTCTGTGGTAAATGAATTTGCGGAAATTGCAGCTGCCACACCGGCGGAAAATTGCATTTCTTCCGGCTCTGCTTCCTGATTCTGAAGCGGTACTGCCTCATTCTCAAGCTCTGCAACATAAGCTGCCTCTTCCTGAATGTTGGACGTAACAATCAAGCACAATGCGAAAGCAAAAAGTAATGCTGCGTCCAATATTTTTTTTCTCATTTTTCTCCTTTCCTCAAGAATGATACATAACATAGTAAAACGACAGATAAACCAAAAATTTATCTGCCGCTTCATTACAAAAACCCTATCATACTCAATTATTCCCAAAAGTCAAATTTCTCATTCAGGAACTGTGCTGAGAAAATTTCTTCGAATTTTACCATATATTTTTTCCATTTGTGTAAATAATCTACTAACGAGTCAGTTATAACTTTTTCGCGTTAAAGCAGCAACAGTCAGATATTACAATTATTGTGAGCTTTTCTGCTTATTTTTATGCAACTTCCATTAATTTTTCCCCAAAAAATCTGGAAACAGTCTTAATCTCTTGCGATCTCAGACAGAATTTCTGCGCGTTTTGTGCCGATCAGGAGCTGATTTTTATATGTTTCATAACGCTCTATGCGATGCTCGCTTAAGAAGACCGCGATCTCCGGTGTGATCGTAAGTTCTGTCACAAAAACTACCATTTCCTGTCCATCCGAAAATGCCTGCTCCATAAATGTAAATGCATGTTCTAAGGTTTCAATCCCTTGATTTTCAAGGCTTTGCAGTTTTTCACACTGTGCGTCAAACGGCTCTTTTGCGAGCGCAAATAAAGCAGTTTCTTCTATATTAATTGTTTCCTCGGCTACAATCTTTTTCGCACATTCCTTCAATTTTTCGTTCAGGCTGCGTGCACGGTCACTCTGTGCTTTTGAGACAAACTGCTGTTTCTCGTTCTGCTCATCTGACGCTGTTTTTTCTGCAAGAATCGTTTCAAAAATTCCTTTTGCCTGCAAAGAATTTTTTAATTTTTGACGGTATTCCTTCAAAAAATCATACCATGCATCCGTGATCTCACGCTCTCTCTGTATCTGATAAAAGACATTTGAGACACCATCCAGCAGCAGATTGACCACCGAAAGCCTCTCATCAAACGCTGCCTGATCGATACGCGCATAGACGGAAGGCTTTACTTTTCCCTCCAAAATCTCTGCAATGCCATAATCGTCCTGATATTTTTTATACAGATCAAAGTAGGCAGACACATCCTCCGCCACATCTTCATGCCGCAGAAACTCATGAATGATCTCCTCGTCCACCGGAACTCCAAGTTCCTCGTAGACATCCATGAGATTGCTTAAATCCTCCCAGCCTCTGGCGGTCACAAACTGTAATCCGTCCACGTCCGACTCCACGCGGTAAAAATTCTTCGGACGAAGTTCAAGATAGCTTAAAATTGCGCTGTTTAAACGTTTTTCTCTTGCATATTCCTTCCACACGCCAAGGTCTGCTTCGATATTCATGCAGCGCACACGGTCTAACGTTACCATATCAAAATCTCTCACCGACTTGTTGTACCCCGGCGGATTTCCGGCTGCAGCAATGATCCATCCCTCCGGGACTGCCTGGTTGCCAAACGTTTTACACTGCAAAAATTGCAGCATGGTCGGCGCCAGCGTCTCAGAAACGCAGTTGATCTCGTCAATAAAGGATTCCCTCTTTCCTGCCGCCCTTCTCGATTTTGCGGTAGACACTCGCAATAATCTCGCTCATGGTGTACTCCGTCACAGAATATGTTTTTCCGTCGTACTGCTCCTCCTTAATAAACGGAAGTCCTACTGCGCTCTGCCTTGTGTGGTGGGTGATGGTATACGCCACAAGCCCGATCTCACACTCTCTGGCAATCTGCTCCATGATCTGTGTCTTTCCGATTCCCGGTGGTCCGATCAACAGAACCGGACGCTGTCTGACCGCCGGGATTTTATATTCGCCAAATGCATCTTTGCTCAGATATGCCTGCACGGTATGTTTGATTTCTTCTTTTGCCTGTTTAATGTTCATGGTTTCTCCTTGTCTCCTCTGCCAAAATATCCTCCTGTTCCACCCGGAGTCTCATTGCCCACGGTGGAACGGCACTCTCATCATAATCATCCAGAAACAGAAATGCGGTCTTATATTCCGGCCGTTTCTTCGGATAAATGCCCTTGCCATCCGTAAAATATAACAGCCCGCCAAGATTTTTCAACACGCCCTGCTCTAATAATTCGTTCACATAAGCAAAAGCCGGTCTGAAATCTGTTCCGCCGCCTCCTATAACGGTAAAACGATTTAAAAGCTGTTCGAGTTCGCGGCTGTTTTTTACCTCCTCATCCATGCGCACCTGATCGTCACACTGAATGATGCGTATTCTGCTTTTTGCAAAAAAACTGTTCTGTTCGGTCAGGATCGTATAAGTCTCTTTCAAAAAATTGTGGATGAGCTCGCCGCTGGTCGAATAACTCGTATCGACCACAATGACAAACTCCTGGATTTTTTGACCTCCCGGCTCTCCACCGGCTCAATGAGCGGCATGTTTCCGTAAAGCCGCAATCCATAAGTATAATAATTCAGGTCGAACTCGTCGGGATCCGCATGCAGTTCCTCCCGCAGAACGGAAAATTTACGCAGAAAATCTGCATAACTTTGTCTGCTCTTCTCTGCCTTCAGCTGTGCAGCAAGAATATCTTCTCCATCCTCTGTCTCATCCCCTCTGGATTCCTTTTCCATGCGCGTCTGCCTTGCAATTTTATCCCACTGTTTTCTGGCGTCCTCATTTACGGCATTTTTCTGTTCCTCCTTCGGCCAGTAACGATGGTCGTCCGTGTAAAATTCCTTTTGCAGTGCGATCAGTTCTGCCGGCTTTCTGCCACTTAGATAACGATAAATAACCGCCGCGGAGATCCCGCTCTTTAGCTGTTTTAGCTCTTCATAAACCGTTTGTCTCTGCCAGCTTAAGATCCGTCTCGTACTCGGTTTGTCCATCTGGTCGATCGTGTATTCCACCGCAATATCGCAGGCAAGATTCCATTTTTCCCGGTCTCTCTTTCCACCGATCCAGAGATGGAAAAAGATGCAGTGCAGCACGCTGTGCAGGTATGCCCGGTCGAGATATTTCGGGTTGCTCTGAAACACCCTTAACACCTGCTCCGTGGAAAAATAAAGATATGTGCCGTCAGTCGCAAAGCTTCTGATATTCTCATCCGCCCGGTAAACAAGCGTGCCGAGTGCAATATCTAAAAAGCGCAGATCCATATATAGTTCACTTCGCACAAACTCCAGAACTTTCTTCGACATCTCTGCCTCCCACTCGCTCTGTGTCTGCTTATGTTTACTCCTAAACTGCTCCATGTCAGCTCCTTTATTATTAAAATTCCTCAAATGAATAGCGGCTCTTCACATCCGCCGTTTTCTCTGTTTCTGCAAATAACTGCCGCTTCCATGCGATGAGGCTTGCCACGCCTTCCATCCATTCCTCGTGTGAAGCGATTGCAACGGCATCCTCTATCTGCTCCTTCCTGCCGTATCCTTTCTCAAAGAAGAAATGTAACGTTTTTAACTCTCTTTTCTTTAAAAGAATGGTTAAAACCTTCCCGGACTGTTCCCTCACATAAGCCTCATAAGCTGCCCTTGCCTCCGGCGACAGCCCACATGCAGCATATAAGCGGTTCCAAGCCATCGGGATAAGCACCTCTGCGGACTCCTCCACACACGCCTGTGGGAAAATCTCATCATAGGCATTCAGCAAAATGACACCATCCTTAAAACACTGTCTTGCGCGGAAACCCTCTCCGGTAAGATTCAGTTCAAAAATATGCGCCGGTCCGATCTCATCATAGCTCTCATAATATTCCGGATACATAAGAACTGCCTCTCTCTCTCCGTCCTCCTGTTCAAACGATACTTCCACCTGCCATTTGATCTGCGCGAGAAGCTGTTTTAGTCCGGTCGGCTCCTCTACCCCAGCACACATCCGTAAGCTTCGCAGATTCAGGCAATTCATAAACGCATCGCTTCCCACTTCCACAAGTTTTGGATAAACACTGATCCTTTCCATTTTCGTACAGTTATAAAACGCACAGCTTCCTATTTTCACAATGTCTGCCGGAAGTTGTACCTCTTTGATATATTTTTCCGATAATTCGTGCAGTTTTCCATCCCGTTCTATTGTTTCCAAAGAAATAATATTTTCTTCCTGTTCTGAGGAAATACGATCCTTTTTCTCTTTGTCTTTCAACACAGACAGACCGCTCTCCCACATACCTCCGCAGTACCTTGAATACCGGATCTCATTCTCCGGAAGCTTTCTTCTTGAAAAGCAATAATCGCCCAGTTCCCGCACGCATCTTCCATCGATAAATCCCGGCACTGTCACGACCGGCTGTTCTCCGAATACCCGAAGCAGACGGATTTCTCCTTCTGAAATTTTTTCCCATAAAAAAAACAATTGTTCTGCCCTGTTCTCTTCCATCATTTTTCCCTGTCATTCATGTCCAATATCCTGTATATCCGTCTTAGATTACAGCATTCTCTCCGCGCTTCAGACGCCCATAACTGCGCACTAAAAGAGGGCCCTTCCGTAATCAGCATGGCAATCCATCCTGCCAGACACGCAAACGGGAATGTCTCTACCTTCATTGCAAAGCCAAACACAAATACAAATGCTGCGAGCACACGCACTCCCATATTCACCATACTACTGATCAAAGTGATCTTCAGATCTCCGATTCCCCGGAAATATCCCTGTATGCCATTCGTAACTGCCGGGAGCAGATACATAAATGAGATCAGTTTCAGATAAGTGACGCCCTCTTTTACAACATCTGTGTCTCTGACGAACAAACGCACAACCGGCTCTGCAAAAAAGAAGCACACCAGAAAAATGACCATTCCATAAACCAGTTCGATCTTCATACCGCCCCAGAATCCCTTTCGCACACGTTCTTTTTTTCCTGCTCCGCTGTTCTGAGCCATAAAAGACGTCATAGAGTGCGCAATATTCTGTTCCGGAAGGCACGCAAAATCATCAATGCGGTTCACGATCGTATACGCCGCCATCACGGAAACTCCCATTGTGTTGGCAATTGCCTGCACACCGATTTTTCCAAGCTGCACGGTTCCCTGCTGCATCGCACTCGTCCATCCATAGAGGATCGTCTGTTTCAGCAGCGTTCCATCGAATACAAACCATGCTTTTCCAAGATTTAACTCCGGCACCTTTCTCTTAATGTAAATGATGCAAAGCATACAACACACCGCCTCGCTGACGACCGTTGCGACCGCACAGCCCATGCTGCCCCATCTGAGCACTGCCACGAAAAACAAATCCCCGATGATATTGAGCACCGAGCTTGCCACAAGAAAATAGAGCGGTGTCGTGCTGTCTCCCAGCGCCCGCAATGTGCATGCAAAAAAAATTATAGATAAATGTAAAAATAAATCCCAAAAACACGATTCTCAGATAAGGAACTGCAAGCGGAAGCACTTCCTCCTGCACCCGGATCAGTAATAATAACGGTCTGGCAAAAAGAATGCAAAACAACGTGACCGCAATGGAGAACACAATTCCTGCGATCATCGTCGTGCTGATCTGCCGCTTTAAAACATCCATTTTCTTTGCGCCGTACTGGGTTCCCATCAAAATAGAAGCCCCGATACACATACCGTTCACAAACAAAATTGCAAGTGTCATTAATGGATTGCTTGTGCCGACCGCCGCCAATGCCTCTTTTCCCACAAGCTGACCGACGATAATGCTATCCACCGAGTTATACATCAACTGAAAAATATTTCCAAATAAAAGTGGTATCGTAAATTTTAACAAGTAATGATCTTTTGTCATATTCTTTTTGCCGGAATCCTGTTATTTTTCTGTCAGATGCCTTTGTGTCATATTCTGCATAATCTGCCCAGCTTTTGCAGAATAAGTGCAACTTTTCACAGTGCAAAGCCTTATTCTAGCACACTCTATGTTCGAATACAAATGGCAGACTTCAATCAGCCAAGTATTTTTTTCAGATCTTCCTCCGGGGTGCTGATCGGAGAAATCTGATAATTTTCTACCAGATAATTCAAAATATTCGGTGAAAGAAACGCCGGCAGAGTTGGTCCAAGATAAATATTTTTAATACCAAGGTGTAACAACGTCAGTAAAATGCAGACTGCTTTCTGCTCATACCAGGACAATACCATGGAAAGTGGAAGTTCGTTCACGTTGCAGTCAAACGCTTCTGCGAGCGCAATTGCAACCTTGATTGCACTATAAGCATCGTTACACTGTCCCATATCCATAATTCTTGGAAGTCCGCCGATGGTTCCAAGATCAAGGTCATTAAAACGGTATTTTCCACAGGCAAGCGTGAGAATGACAGAATCCTTTGGTGTCTGTTTTACAAATTCCGTATAGTAGTTTCTTCCAACTCTTGCTCCATCACAGCCACCCACTAAGAAAAAGTGGCTGATTGCTCCGGATTTCACAGCATCGATTACCTGATCTGCAACTCCTAACACGGTTCCATGTCCAAAACCGGTCATGACCGTCTTACCGCCATTGATCCCTGTCATCTCACGGTCAGCTTCATAGCCGCCAAGTTCTAATGCTTTCTCAATGACCGGGGTAAAGTCTTTTTCTTCCCCTATGTGAACCATCTCAGGATAAGAAACCACCTCTGTCGTAAATACACGGTCTGCATAGCTTGGTTTTACCGGCATCAGACAGTTTGTTGTATAAAGGATTGGTGCCGGAAGATGATCAAATTCCTTCTGCTGGTTCTGCCATGCAGTTCCAAAATTTCCTTTTAAATGCGGATATTTCTTCAATTCCGGATAAGCATGTGCCGGGAGCATCTCTCCGTGGGTGTAAATATTGACTCCTTTATCCTTTGTCTGCTCTAATAACAGTTTCAGGTCATAAAGATCATGTCCAGTGATCACAATAAATGGGCCTTTTTCTACGGACAATGGAACTGTGGTTGGTGTCGGTGTCCCAAATGTCTCCGTGTTTGCCTTATCTAAAAGTTCCATACAGATCAGATTTTTCTCTCCCACTTCGAGTACGACCGGAAGCAGAAGATCCATATCCATGTCATAACCGATCACGGATAATGCGCGGTAAAAGAAGCTGTTCACTTCGTCCGAAGTGTAGCCCAACACCATCGCATGGTAAGCGTAAGCTGCCATACCACGGATTCCAAATAAAATCAGTGATTTTAAAGAGCGGATATCCTCATTGTCATTCCACAGATTGTTCATGTCATAATCATCTGTGTTGCCACATGGATTCTGACAGGCACTGCAATCCGGTACAATTTTATTTTTCTCTGCTTTGACTTTTGCGATCATCTCTTTTAAAGTCTCATCATTGAAATTCACATTCGTGATCGTTGTAAATAAACCTTCGATGATAATACGGTCGGTATTTTCTGTTTTGGGATTATTTCCACAGGATTTTGCAAGACCGATCAATGCTCCGGTCAGTTCATCCTGTAATTTTGCTGTATTTGCAGATTTGCCACACACACCTGCATTTCCTGTACATCCACTGCATCCCGCAGTCTGTTCACACTGAAAACAAAACATTTTCTGTTCCATATTGTGTAATCTCCTTTTTATGAAATGTTGTAATGTAAAACGCTGATATACAGGGGGCTACCCCTGCACACCAGCGCTTGTTACGAGGTATGTACAGATTGTAATAAAAACATCGTTATTTTTCTGTTGTATTTACAACGCAATATTCATTTTATGCATTATTTGATTGGTAATATTTTCTTTCTGTCCTCTGTCTCATGCACATAACCGATCAGCTTATCAGATACTCCAACCACACGTTCTGTAGCTGTATTGCACTTGCTGACTGTGCTGTCTAACTCATTCATATGCTCGATCGTGATCTGTGCACTCTCCGCATTCTGAGCTGCAAATTCTTTCAGGGAAACCGTCTCTGTCTCAATGATATCACTGTGGCTCTTTAATTCTTCCACCTCAGAACTGATGCCTTCGATTGCACTTCCGACCTGACCAATCTCACTGTTTAATGTTGTAAAGATTTCCTTTGTCTGATCGATCTTCTCATTCTGGAGGCTCACTGCCTCAGATACCTTCTCAGTGATCTCCACGCTCACATTTGCCTTATCCATAAGGTCTGCTACAAGCTGGTTGATGCGTTCGGTTGACTCTCTGGACTGATCTGCCAAAGTACGGATCTGCTCTGCAACAACGGCAAACCCTCTTCCGTGTTCCCCCGCTCTGGCTGCCTCAATACTTGCATTTAATGCAAGCAGGTTGGTCTGATTGGAAATATCTGCAATAATATCGGTAACTGTCTGGATCTGCTGGGCAGAATCATTGGTAAGCTTAGACTGCTCTCTTACATTCTCAATCGCTTCCCCATTCTTCTTACTGATGTCGATCAGTTCTCCCATAATATTTTCAGCAGACTCATTACATTCCTGCATCTTATCTGCACTTGCATTCAAGGCATCGACATTCTCGGAAATCATAGCGATCAGATCGCCGATCGCATCGATCTTCTCTTTCATATCTGCCGTCTGTGCTGCCTGCGTCACAGTGTTATCTGCGATCGTATGCGTTGAATCCTGTGTGATCTTCAAGGAATCTTCCATATCATGAAAGATATTATTAAAATCATCGGATACAGATTTTAATTCTTCTGTTGCTGTTTTGATACCGGAAATCACAGTTGCAAATGAACTGATGGAATCATGTACGGAACGCATCATCAATCCGATGTCGTCCTCACGCTCCATCAGCTTTTTCGCTTTTTCTCCGATCTTCGTCTGCTCCTGTTCATCTTCTGTTTTTCCCTGGGCTATTGTAAGAAACTGGTTCAGCAGTGATTTCACAACCCAGAATACGATCCCAAAAATCACAACACTGACCGCACTTACCAGCACAACTGCAATCAACGTGCTGATGATTCCATTCTTTAACATTTCCAATACAAGCACCTGCCATAAAACAATGACAAGCAACAATGCAAATATCGGTTTTAAGGCTTTCCCCCAGGCCACTTTACTGTTATCCTGCTCCATAATTATCCGAAACCTCCGTGTTCATCAAAGTTATACATATTTTACCATATTTTTCATGCTTATGGTATCCGAATTTACTGATTTTTCATATTTTCTTTGACTATTTCCAAGAAATACTATACAATGCAATCGTTTGAAATACGATGGAAAAGGAGAATCCCAAATGAAAAAAATAGCTTTTTTTGATATAGACGGAACTTTAACTTCCGAAATCGACGGTTCCATACCACAGAGTGCCATCACTGCGATACGAAAAGCCAGAGCAAACGGAAACCTGATGTTTTTAAATACCGGAAGATGTATCCAGAACGTGGAGCCACGCTTTCAGGAAGTCGGCTTTGACGGATTTGTCTGCGGATGCGGCACTGATATTTACTGCGGCGGAAAGAATCTTTTACATGTCACACAGTCCCATGAAATTACAATGGAACTGTTAAAAGCAGCAAGAGACACCAATGTGGACATTGTTTTCGAATCATCCACTGCGGTTGCTTATGATCCGGTCCGTCCGGTCATTCATCCGGATGCCGTGGCACAATATGACGCTTTCGTGAAACGCGGTTATACAATGCCAACGGATCTGGAGTCACCGGATTTTATCTGTGATAAATTTGTTATCTGGTTTCAGGACAAAGAGCAGCTGCAGGCTTTCCGAAAGATCAGCGACGTACATTTCAACTGCATTGACCGGGGCGGCACATTCCGGGAATTTGTCCCTCACGGCTACAGCAAAGCAACCGGAATCCAGTTTGTCCTTGATCATTACAATCTGTCAAAAGAGGATGCCTATGCATTCGGAGACAGCAACAATGATCTTCCGATGCTCTCCTATCTCCCGAACAGTGTTGCGATGGGAAATGCATACCCGGCTTCTCTTTTTGACCGGGTGTCCTTTGTCACAAAAAAAGCGAGCGAAGACGGTATCGCCTTCGCTCTGGAACATTTTTCCTTTCTTTAGGGCTGCATCCTGCAGCTCTTTTCTTATAAATACTTTTTCAGATCATCTGCCGTTGCACGCATCTTATCTACTGCCTGCTGTACCTGCTCTGCAAACTGGAGATTCTGTTCACTCATGCCATGTACCTGTTCTGCACTTGCGGTCACTTCCTCTGTTGCAGCAGACAACTGGGATATATTTTCCACGATCTTATTATTAGACTCAGAAAGTCCATCCACCTGCCGGTTTACTTCCTCGATATGATCGATCAGATCTGTCATATTACGGTTCAATATCTCAAATGTCTCAGATGCTGCAACGATCTTCTGATTCTGGCTCTCAACGGCCTCTACAGATTCTTCCACAGAAGAAACTACTTCATTGGCATTCTCATTCAGCTCATTGACGATTCTCGTGATCTGCTCCGTAGAATTCTTTGTCTGCTCTGCAAGCTGTCTGATCTGTTCTGCCACGACAGCAAATCCGCGGCCTGCCTCACCGGCTCTTGCACTTTCGATCGATGCATTCAGTGCAAGAAGATTCGTCTGGCTGGAAATATTTAAGATCATTCCTGCAATCTCTTCCACTTCTTTTGTTTTGTTCTGAAGCTTTGTCATTGCGGTCGTCACTTCGTGGTTTGTATTCGTGATCAGTTCTGACTGTGTCCTTAATTCTTCCATTACACGGATATTTTCCTGAATACTCTCGTTGGAATTCATTGCAATATCCACCATCTGCTTTGAACTCTCTCCGGTTACACCAATTGCATCCTGAATGGAATTGGTCATTGTACTCTGTTCTTCAATGCTGCCTGCGGTTGTATTGGCAGAAGCTGAAATCTCCTGCATGCTGTTTGTTACAGATTCTGTCACGCCAACCAGCTTTTCGATCAGTTCACCGCTCTTTACAGATTCTGTCTGGATAGATTGTGAAATGCCAAGCACCCCTTCCAGTACCCGTTTTTCCTTCTCAGGTTCTTCTGCGATAGAGCCAAGTGCATCATCATTAAACATAATCGTGATATCACCGATTTTTGCGATGATAAAGAGAATTCCAAGCACACCCCAAATACCACAGATGGTATCCACATCTATCACATTAATTCCCTTGACAGACTGTACAACAGTCACAAGGATATATAAAATTCCAAGTCCAATTGAGGTTCTCCTTAATCCCTTTTTATCATAATAAGGAATCTGTAATGCAAGAGAAACAATCAGTATATAGGTAATAAAATGCGCATCTGTCTGCATACCAATCAGCAAATACTCAATTCCCATCTCCATGGTTACCGCCACTTTTAACTTGCTTGTTGCCTTATTCCTACAATAAATAACCGCGTTCACCACGGTAAATGCAAGTAAAAGAACCGTATTTCCATAGACGGTCACCGTCTTGATGTTATGATTCATCTGTTTCATCCACAGATACAACAAAATCAGTGCCGCCATAAAGATCGTGGCTCCCATATATATTCTATTCATTCTCCGCAATCGTTCCGAAATGTCATTATAACGATATTTATTTTCTTCCATTGTTTTTCGTTAACTCCTCTCTTGTTATCATGTAAGCCTTTTCACAATATAGCATATTATACCTTATTTTTCCAAAAAATTCCATAGTATTTTCTGCATAATATGCATATTTTTCTCAGATACGCCACCTGCTTCAATAAACGATCTTATCGCGTCCGGTCTCTTTTCCCTGATATAACTTCTCATCTGCCCTGCGGATCGCCATTTCCATACCATCGTTCTTATCGTACTCTTCCAGTCCAAACGTCATGGTAATGCGGATCTCCTCATTTTCATACGACACCGTCAGCCTGTGGATCTCGTCATAAATCTCCTGCAGCACATCATATGCCGCATCGCCGTTTCTGCCATAAAATACAAACAGGAACTCCTCGCCTCCCCAGCGGCACACCCTTCCATATGTTTTCATTTTGTCCATGAAAAGTTCAGCCACTGCCTTTAACACTTCATCACCTGCATCATGCCCATAGGTATCATTGATCCTTTTAAAGAAATCAATATCTGCAATGGCGATCGATACAAAGCCTGCATTTCCGACCTCATAATCATACTCCACTGCACGGATATATTCCCACATGCTCCGGCGGTTCCAAAGACCGGTAAGTGCGTCAACAGAAGCGAACTTTTGCAGTTTTGTATTATACCGTACAAGCTTCTGTTCCATTTTCTGGGCATCCTTCGTAAATATGATCATAATAGCGGTGATCTGCGCAAAAATAAAAATGGTATTTAAAATCTGTATCAGAACACTTATGCCGGGATCCAGCGGGCTGTATGGTTCAAAATTCCGGGCGTAGGCATACAAAGCCAGACGGAGTGCACATGCTCCGACAGCATTCAGCACTTTTCTCCGCTCTCCTGCAGTACTCACCGTAAAGTTCAGCGCAAGAAATGCAAACAGATAATGCTGTACTCCGCAATCCCAGCCAAACATCACAATAAACAGGATGATCCACACGATCATAAGTATCTGTGAGATCCACGCTGACTCTCTTGTGTGATTCCAGTATGTTGTGTAAAAAGATAACACATAGCATACTCCGCACACCAGACAGCCACCCACATTCATCCAGTCGCCCATGCTACAGAAAACTGCCATAAGGCAGAGAAAATATCCAATGAAGATCAGCGCACTGATACGCAGTGTCACCGCTGTTTTCTTTGTTTCATTCTCATTCTTTACATCTTCAAAAATCAAATCAAGGATCTTGTTCATTTTCCCTTTCTCCGTTGCTATTTTAGGACTGTCTCATTTATGTCATCCTTTCTCCTACAAAAATAGTACTTTTTACAGATATAAAGTCAACTTATTTCTGACAATTTTTGACTGAGAATCCGAATTTTTATTTTGACTACTATGAATATTTCTTTTTACTTTTCATTTAAAGTACGCATGGAGTTTAAGATTGCGATGACAGAAACTCCTACATCCGCAAATACGGCCTCCCACATATTCGCCATACCAAGTGCGCCGAGAATCAGAACAAGTGCTTTTATTGCAAGTGCAAACACAATGTTCTGTTTTACAATGCGGAGTGTCTTTCTTGCAATCCTAACAACCGATGCAATCTTTGTCACATCATCATCCATCAGGACAATATCTGCTGCTTCGATCGCCGCATCGGAACCCATGCTTCCCATTGCAATTCCGATGTCCGCTCTGGTGAGTACCGGAGCATCATTGATTCCATCTCCGACAAATGCAAGACGCTCTTTTTTCTTTTTCAGCTTTTAAGAGTGCTTCCACCTGCTCTACTTTACCACCCGGTAACAGTTCTGCATGTACCTCATCGATACCAAGTGCCTGTGCCACTGTCTCTGCGGCCTCTTTGCGGTCTCCGGTCAGCATAACCGTATGTCTGACGCCTACCTGTTTCATGTCGCGGATTGCCTCTTTTGCTCCATCTTTAATGGTATCGGAGATGACAACCGCTCCTTCAAACACACCATTGCATGCCACATAAACAACTGTTCCCATGCTCTTGCAAGGTGTATAAAAAATACTCTCTGACTTCATGAGTTTTTCATTTCCGAGTAATACGGTCTTTCCGTCGATCACAGCTTTGATTCCGTGTCCTGCGATCTCCTCTGTGTTTGTCACACGGTTTAAATCCAGCTCTTTTCCGTAAGCTTCACGGATGGAATTTGCGATTGGATGATTGGAATAGCCCTCTCCCAATGCAGCAAGTTCAATCAGTTCCTCTTTGGAACCGTTTTCGGTGATGACATCTGTCACTTTAAACTCGCCTTTGGTCAGTGTTCCGGTCTTATCAAAAACAATTGTGGTCATCTCTGCCACTGCCTCTAAATAGTTGCTTCCTTTTACAAGGACACCGATCTTAGACGCTGCACCGATTCCTCCGAAGAATCCTAAAGGAACGGAGATCACCAACGCACACGGGCAGGAAATAACAAGGAAAATGCATGCTCTCTGAATCCATTCTGCCCATCCGCCGCCAAGGATCAGTGGTGGCAGAATTGCGAGGATCACTGCACCGATCGTGACAACCGGAGTATAGTATTTTGCAAAACGTGTGATGAAATTCTCAACTTTTGCTTTTTTGCTGCTCGCGTTTTCCACAAGTTCCAGAATCTTTGCAACCGTAGAATCATCAAACTCTTTTGTTGTTTTTACTTTTAATGTTCCGCTTCCGTTCACACAACCACTGATGATCTCATCCCCGGCTTTTGCGCTTCTTGGTACCGACTCGCCGGTCAGTGCTGCGGTATCGATCAGGGATTCACCCTCCACAACAATACCGTCCAAAGGAATACGCTCCCCCGGTTTCACTACGATAATGCTTCCAACTTCCACATCATCCGGATCAACCTGTTTTAAAACTCCGTCTTCCTCGATATTGGCATATTCCGGACAAATGTCCATCATATCAGAAATGGACTGGCGGGATTTTCCAACCGCATAGCCCTGGAACAGTTCGCCTACCTGATAAAACAGCATAACAGCGACAGCCTCGGAATATTCACCTACGCCAAACGCTCCGAATGTGGCGATCATCATAAGGAAATTCTCATCAAACACCTGTCCGTGGCTGATGTTTCGTGCCGCCTTGTATACAATATCATAACCAATGACCAGATACGGAACCAGATAAATCACAAATAACACAATTTTGTTCCATCCGTCCATCCGTCCCGTATGTTCACAGACCATCAGGACTGCAAACAGCAGAAATGTGACAATGATGCGGTAAAGCATCTTTTTCTGTTTCTTTGTCATATTATTTACCATGCCTTTCTGTAACCTGCAGACTTTATGCCGCAGGCACAAATTACTCTCCTTGGGATAGAAATGGCTGCCGCATCACGCAGCAGCCATTGATTCATTAAAATAAAATTTTGCAGTCCGGCTCAACCTTTGCACAAACAGCAACGACTTCTTTCATAATCTCGTCGAATTTTGCATCCTCTGCATCAATGCTCATTTTCTGTGTCATAAAGCTTACGCTTGCATCGTTGACACCCGCGATTTTTTTGATCGCCTCTTCCATTTTTGCTGCGCAGTTTGCACAGTCAAGGTCTTCTAATTTAAATTTTTTCTTCATGATCCATTCCTCCATTTTCTTATTCTTCAATATGTTCTCTTCCCTGATCGATGATCGTGCGCACATGTTCATCTGCCAGCGAATAAATCACGGATTTGCCTTCTCTTCTGCCGGTTACAAGCTTCGCCTGCTTTAATATTTTAAGCTGATGGGAAATCGCTGACTGGTTCATATGAAGCATTTCCGCAAGATCACAGACACACACTTCTGACTCAAACAACACATACAAAATCCGGATTCTGGTTGAATCACCGAATATTTTAAACAGTTCTGCCAGATCGTACAGTTCATCTTCGTCCGGCATATGCTCACTCACCTGTTTGATCTTATCCTCGTGGATCTCGCACGTTTCACAATGTTCTACATCATTAATTGCCAATCATTTCACCTCCGTATTATATGAATATCTGTTCATATGTTTATATTATCAGTCATTTATATATCTGTCAATAGAATTCTTGTATCTTTTTTTCATTTTGGGGGCGAAACTCTTCTCATGCTATGTCAAATTGTGAAAAATCAACAAAATTTTCGAAAACACGCTTTCGCTACGTGTCGCTGGTAACGGTACTAAGAAGCCAGTCACGACTATTGTCGCACCTGCCTTCTAAGAACCGACCGCTCTCCAGTGTTTTCTCAAGCTTTTGTCGATTTTTCACAATTTAATTTACTTTTTATGAGTTTCGCAATAAATGAGAAAAGAAACCTGTTCATTATCAAAATAAATAGGTTTCTCTTATATATTCACGTATTTTAGTGACTATCTTGCCTGAAATATTTTTCTCTGCTTGTAAATGTAATAGATGCTCATCGCAAGCGCACCTGCCGCCCATGTGATCGGATAGCAGATGATGACCTGCTCTAAGGTTCCGTGAGCTGCCACAAGTGTCACCCAGATCATACGGAGCACACAGATGCCAACCATCGTGATCAGCGTGGAGACTACCACTGCTCCCTGTGCACGCAGTGCCCCGGAAAACACTTCGATAAAGGCAAATAATAAGTACGCCGGTGCGATCACATTCATCATGCGGATACCGATCTCTACCACGCCCACATCATTGACAAAGATTCCAAACAGAAATCTCTCTGCAGACATTAAGATGATACTCACAGAAACCGCCGATATCAGTGCCATGCCAAGACAGATTTTTGTACCTCTCCGGATGCGGTCCCATTTCCCTGCTCCATAGTTTTGTCCTACAAATGTCATAACAGAGATTCCGAATGCGCTGTTGATCATCCAGAAAATAAAATCAATTTTGGAATAAGCCGTCCATGCCGCCATCGTGTCCACGCCAAAATTATTGATGGACACCTGCACGATAATATTCGAAATACTGTACATGATTGCCTCAAATCCCGCCGGAAGACCTATTTTTAAAATACTCTGCAGCATTCTTTTGTACATGCGGATCTGTGAGAGACACAGTTTCATGCCCCCGTGCGGTACATCAGTGTAACTGTCACCAAAACAGCACTGACTGCCTGAGCGATCAGGGTGGCAATGGCCGCACCTAAAACGCCTAATGGGATGACCAGAATGAGTAAAAGATCCAATATAATATTTACCACACTGCAGACGATCAGATAATATAATGGTCTTTTCGAATCCCCGACTGCCCTTAAAATCGCAGCACCCATATTGTAAATGAAAATAAAAATCAGTCCTGAAAAATACACCCGCACGTACAGTACCGATTCTGCGATCAGTTCCTCCGGTGTGTTCATCCAGCGTAACATCTGCGGTGCAAACACGATCCCGGCAATTCCGAGCACAAGTCCTCCCACAAGTGCAAATGCGTAAGCGGTGTGAAGAGACTCTTCTATCTCCTCTTTTTTTCCGGCACCAAAATACTGTGAGATAATAACGGTAGCTCCCGTGGACACGCCTGTGAAAAAACCTACCACAAGGCTTATGATCTGCCCGGCAGAGCCGCCGACACTCGACAGTGCTTCTTTTCCGACAAACTGTCCCACAATGACAGAATCCACCGTATTATATAACTGCTGAAAAAAACTTCCCACCAGAATCGGAAAGAAGAAAATCAACAGCTGTTTCCAGATCACTCCCTCTGTGATCCCGTTCTTTTCCTGTGTTGTCATGATATCTTCTCCTGTGCAGCTTCCATCCGGTCACGGATAGCTTCCATTCTCTGATCCAGGGATGCACTGATGCCGGCACACTCCACCAGTTCTTTTGCCAGATACTCTGCCTCGCTTTCCGGAATGTTCTTCTTATAACGTAATTTATGCTCCAGACTTGCCCAGAAATCCATTGCGATCGTCCGAAGCTGGACCTCTACCTTCATCGGACGTTTTTCTTTTTCAAGGAAAATCGGCACTTCGATAATCAGATGCAGACTGCGGTATCCACCCGGCTTCGGGTTTTTAATATAATCTTTTCGCTCGATCAGTCTGACATCGTCCTGCTGCAGCAGACAATCCGCCAGCATATAAATATCTTCCTGAAATGAACAGATCACGCGGACTCCTGCGATATCGTTGATATTTTCCTCTATGGATTCCAGTGAAAACGGAATCTGTTTCCGTTTCACTTTCTTTAAAATACTGTCAAACGATTTCACTCTCGCCTTAATGGACTCAATCGGATTTCTGTCATATTGCAGGGAAAACTGCTCATTCAAAACATTGAACTTTGTCTCCACTTCCATGATCGCACACCGGTAGTATGCCATCAGACTCTCGATCGGTGCAAAATTGTCCTGCACTTTATCCATAAACTCATCGGATAACACGGTATCCATGATAATCTCTTCTTTTGCCTGTTTTAAAAATTTCTCGATCAGCATATGTAAAACCTTCTTCTCTCACGTATTCCGTGGATATACCACAGCCTACTCATTATAGATGGTTTTCTCCATTTTTACAAGCCATTGGGAAGCGTAGATAATAAACCGTAATTCAATTTTTATAAATGAAAAAGTCACACAGACAACTGTGATGTTCCTGCTCGCAGAGCTCACAAAGGAAATCACTGTTGTCTGTGTGACTTTTCTTTCTACAATTTACTTTTTTGTTATCTACTTTAGCTTCTTCTTTGGCTTCTTCCTTCACATCTTTCCTTACACGTCCGTACATTTGCATGTATTTATAAAGGCGTTTTGCAAGTTTGTTGTCAATCTGGTCTGCGGTTGCTCTCCACTCCCAGTTGCCGCCTAAGGTGGATGGCGTATTCATACGTCCCTCAGAACCGACACCGATGATATCCTGCATCGGAACGATTGCGAGATCACCGACGGAAGCCCATGCACCGCGCATCATGCCCCAGTTATAACCTTCCTCTTTTGTGAGGTTTAAGTACTCTTTTGCAAATTTTACACTTGCCTTCGGTGCTGTATTCATCCAGCCAATCAACGTATCATTGTCATGTGTACCTGTGTATACAACACAGTGCTGCGGATAGTTATGTGGCAGATAATCGCTTCCCTCTCTGGAATCAAATGCAAACTGTACCACTTTCATACCCGGGAAACCGGAATCTTTTACAAGCTTCAATACAGAAGGTGTCAGGAATCCAAGATCCTCCACAATGATATTTAACTTGCCAAGCTTCTTCTCCAATGCATGAAACAGATCCATTCCAGGACCCTCTCTCCACTCACCATTACGTGCCGTGTCGTCTGTTCCAGGAATCGCATAGTAAGAATCAAATCCACGGAAATGATCGATACGTACAATATCATATAATTTTGACATTGCTTTGATCCGTTTTGTCCACCAGCTATAACCGTCTTTTTTCATCTCATCCCAGCGGAACAGCGGATTTCCCCAAAGCTGTCCATCTGCGGAGAATGCATCCGGCGGACATCCTGCAACATCGATTGGATCTAAGTTCTCATCCAAGTAGAACTGAGCCGGATTAGCCCATACATCCGCAGAATCTCCTGCAACATAAATTGGAACATCTCCGATGATCTCAATGCCTTTTTCATTTACATATTCCTTCAACGCCCACCACTGTTTAAAGAACAGATACTGGAGCATTTTGTAAAACAGAATGTCATCTGCATAAGTTTCTTTTGCTTCTGACAATGCTTTCTGTTCTCTTGTCTTTAATTCTTTTTCCCATTCAAACCATGCAATTCCGCCATGGGCATCTTTTAATGCCATAAACAGTGCATAATCCTCGAGCCATTCTGCTTCTTTCTCACAAAAGATGCAAAATCCTCCGGCTGTTTTTTCATGAAACGTACATAGGCTTTTTTCAGTAATGCATAGCGGGAATTGTACATAACCCCATAGTCTACATAATGAGGATTGCTGCCCCATGGAAAAGATTCACACTCTGCTTTTTTTAACAGTTTTTCCCTGCATAAAATCTCAAGATCGATAAAATAAGGATTTCCTGCAAAACTGGAAAATGACTGATATGGTGAATCACCATAGCTGGTCGGACAGATTGGAAGGATCTGCCAGTATTTCTGACCTGATTTATCAAGAAAATCTACGAACTTTCTTGCCTCTTTTCCCATTGTACCAATTCCATAAGGGGATGGCAGGGATGAAATGTGCATTAAAACACCGCTGCTTCTCATAACAATAATTCCTCCTAATTGAGTTCAAAAACTCCTATTTCAAATTCTTTATACTCTCCCCACTTGCGAACTCAAACGGAACCACCTCATAAATCGGCTCTTTCTTCAGTTCGATCTGCCCAAACAGTATCTCCACACTTCTCACTGCAAGTGTCTGATACTGCTGTCTGATCGTGGCGAGTTTCGGATTATAATATTCTGCTAATACGGTGCCATCAAAACCAATCACAGAAATATCTTCCGGTACACGATAATCCATATCGCGCAGCGCACGGATCGCGCCGATAGCCATCACATCTGACATTGCAAATACTGCTGTCAGATCAGGATACTTTTCCACCAGACGTTTCATCGCCCGGTAAGCACTGTCAAATGAGAATCTTGCTTTCTCATAGCAGACTTCAAGATCCATTTCCTTACCATGTTCTGCAAAGCTTTCCTTACATCCTAAATATCTCTGGTGGCTGGTGTATGATTTTACCGGATCACCACCGATAATACCAATCTTGTCATGTCCTGCTTCAAGCAAAGCATCCACAGCACACTTTCCTGCGGCAATATCATCTGTTGCAACACTGGAAAGGTTCTCAAATGGAAGATTATTTGCCCGGTTTGTCACAAGCACACTCGGCACATCCACCTTTGCAAATCCCTGTTTAAAAAATTCCGGGTTACCACCTAAAAACAGAAGTCCTAACGGCTTTCGCTCCCTGCAGAGCTGTAATGCCTGTTCCACCTCATTGTCGTCCTCGTCAATGTAGGAAACAACCAGTGTATAGTCAGTCCTTCCGATCATCTGCTGGATCTCCTCCACAATGTTGGAGAACAGCATATTGGAAATACCTTTGACTAATACAACAATTGTTTTCGTATTGCTCTGCTTCAAATGCTTCGCATTATTATTCGGAACAAAATGAAATTTTTCAACTACTTCTTCGATTTTTTTCTTTGCATCGGGACTGACATCATTTCTATGATTCAGGACTCTGGAAACCGTGCTGATGGAATATCCTGATTCCCTGGCTATATCCTTTATCGTAACCATATTTTTCTTTCCTGTCTACTGTTTTTTTTCGTTTTTTTTCGTAAAACATGTATTTTTTACAATCTTCTACTGTAATATCAGCCTTTGACCGCTCCTGCAACTACTCCTTCAATAATATATTTCTGACAAGCCACATAGAAAACTACAATTGGAACGATTGCAAGTACAAGCATTGCCATCATCGTACCCCAGTCTACTGCTCCATAACCACCTTTTAAGTACTGAATGACGATTGGAATCGTCTTGTATTTTTTGATATCCAATACCAGATAAGGAAGTAAATAATCGTTCCAGATCCACATTGCCTGTAAAATTGCAACGGTGCTCGCCGTTGGTTTCATAATTGGAAATACCACCTGAAAGAATGTCTGGATCGGAGTACATCCATCGATCATCGCCGCCTCTTCTATCTCGATCGGAATACTTTTTACAAAGCCGCAGAACATAAACACCGCAAGTCCTGCACCGAATCCAAGGTATACTAAAATGATACCGACCGGGTTGCTCAGATGCATCATATTTGCCAGTTTTGACAAGGTGAACATTACCATCTGGAATGGTACGATCATGGAAAACAGACATAACATATAAATGGTTGCATTCACTTTATTATGTACTCTTGTAATATACCATGCACACATGGAGGTGCATAAGATGATCACTGCAACAGAGCCAACGGTGATGAGCACCGAGTAGCCAAACGCCTGAAAAAAGTTTGTTTTTTCAATACCCCGGATGAAATTTGACAATCCGGTAAAGGATCTCTCATCCGGCAGTGCAAATGCATTTTTGTGATAAATCCTTTTTTCTTGAAGGAATTGATCAGCACCAGAAAAATCGGATACAGATAAAAACGGTCAGCAGACTGAAAAATACGGTCAGCACTCCTCCGTGTTTTGATCTTCTTACAGCACTTACCTCATTATTTTCTTTTTACTTTCTTTGCCATTACTGCTGTACCTCCTTTGTTCTGGTCAGTCTGTTCTGTGCCAGTGCGATAACTGCTACTATAATAAAGAAGATAACTGCTTTCGCCTGACCGACACCTTCCCAACCGGTTCTTCCATAGAATGTCTCAAAGATGTTAAGCGCAAGCATCTGCGAATTATTGGACGGCTCTCCTGCTGTCAATGCCAGGTTCTGATCGAACAGTTTGAAAGAGTTCGTCAGTGTTAAGAATGTACAGATCGTGATGGATGGCATTACCATTGGAATCGTAACACTCTTCAATAACTGCCAGTTGGACGCCCCGTCCATTTTTGCCGCCTCGATCAACTCGCCCGGAATATTCTGGATGCCGGCGATATAAATGATCATCATATAACCGACCTGCTGCCAGTTCATCAAAACGATCAGTCCCCAGAAACCATATGAGGAAGAATAAGTAAGTGTTCTTCCAAAATGACCTAAGATTCCATTCAGCAGGATCTGCCAGATATAACCTAAAACGATACCACCAATAAGGTTTGGCATAAAAAATACTGTACGGAAGAAGTTCGTACCTTTAATTCCCTTTGTTAAAAGCATCGCAATTACAAATGCAAAAACATTGATCGTCAGCACTGATACAATGGTGAATAATGCAGTGAACCATAATGCATGCATAAATGTCGGATCACTGAACACGCGCAGATAATTTTTAATCCTACAAATTTTGCATCTGTAACGGTTGTAAATTCACAGAATGATAAGTAGATACCCATAATAAAAGGAACTATAAAACCTATTGTAAATGCCACTAATGTAGGGAGTGCAAAAACAGGAAAATATTTTTTGATTGCTTTCTCCATAATTTCCATCCTCTCATAAAACCTTAATAATCTGAAAGGGTGAGTGGCAGGCCACACACCCTTTCCATGTTACTTCATCATTACTTTTTATTTGTTTGCAGCTGCTGCATACTCAGTAGCCCATCCGTCAATGAATGCACTGACAACGCCGTCCCAGTCACCTGTTCCCTGTGCGTACTCTAATAATGCAGAACCTACACCGTCTTTCCATGTCTCAGATGGAATAGTAGAGAGTTCCATGTTACAGAATATTTTCCATCAGCGATGTACTGGTTAGAAGCCTGGATAAATACATTATCTGCTTCATATTCGCCTGTGAATGTATCAAATGGTGTTGTAAATCCCATTTCATGAGCTATGGATTCACGTCCTGCGTCAGATGTGATAACCCAGTTCAGGAAATCAAGTGTTGCCTGCTGATCTTCTGCAGAAGCTTTGCTGTTTACACACCAGTAGTTCTCAGAACCTGTGCAGAGTCCCTGATTCTCTTCTCCCTCAACACCAATATAGATTGGCATCATACTCATATCATCAGCGGTTACAAGATAACCATTCTCTTCATTTGTGAGGTTACCATACTCCCATGTACCATTCTGGTAGAATACTGCCTCTTCCATACCGAATTCAGATTCTGCTTCATCACCTGTCTTAGATGAGAGCATTCCCGGATCACAGGTGGAATCTGTAATGTATAAATCCCAGATCTGTTTGTAATTGTCAAGGTATGTTCCTTCTATTGCATCTGTAGAATTAATTCCTTTGTCTTTGTATTCATAGTAAATTGGAAGATTTGCAAGATGTGTCTTAAATCTCCAGTCAGAAGATCCATCCATACCTGCAGATGTAAATGCACCCTGAAGATCGTATCCAAACTTATCATTAATCTCATCTAATCTGGACTGGATATCATCTGCAACTGCTTTTAATGTCGCAAAGTTGTTGATCTCATCAACAGAAGAAATCACTGCGTTATCCATTGTGCAGTAGTCATTTAAGATTGTCTTATTGTAAATGATACCGTAAGTCTCGATAACATAAGCGATACCCTGTACTGCGTTTCCATCTTTTAATACAAAATCATCACTTGTCAGATGTGAATATAACTCACTGCCTGAAAGATCCATGCAATAATCTTTCCAGTTTGCAAGTCCTACAGGTCCGTTTACCTGGAATAAGGTTGGTGCTTCTGATTTTGCCATCTCTGATTTTAATGTCTGCTCATATGTACCATCTGCAGCCGTGATAACTGTAACCTCTGTTCCGGTCTCTGCTGTGTATTTTGCTGCCAGATCCTGCCACTGCTGATCCTGTTCCGGTTTAAAGTTCAGATAATAAACGGAACCACTTCCGGATGCTGCTGCATCTGTTTTCGCATCTCCTGCTTCTGTTGTACTTGCTGTTGCATCTGCACTGTTTGCACTGTCTGCATTGGAAGCATCACTGCCGCATCCTGCAAATAAAGTTGCTGTCATTGCTGTAGCAAGCATTACTGATAAAACTTTTCTCTTCATGTCGTTTCCTCCCGTATACTTTCTGCACATCTGTATTGTGCAATGATTGTTCTGGCACTCTGCCACTTCGCTGAAATGTTCCCGGTAACATTTTCGGTATTGTTTTCGGTAACGTTTTCAGTTGATAATTGTATTATATTCTTTTTTCATAAAAAGCAATACTGAATCGTTATCTTCTCTATATTTCATAATTTTTGTTTTTGTTTTTTGTGCAAATTGTATATCAGCAAGATGCTTTTTCTTATTTTTCTTTTTTCTGGTGGAAATTTGCTCAAAGTATTACTTTCTGCCCTGCCGCTTTTATTTCATAAAATTAGAATGCAATGATGTTTTACATTGAAAAAGATTTTTTTGAAATGCTACTATAATATTATGGAAATGAAATCCGGGCACTGCTGTTTCATTCTGATCAAAAGGGAAAGTGGAAAGAACATATGAAAGAACTGATCCGTCATAAATTACAACATGATTTCAAACGAATAAAAACCTCTGCCAAATGGGTGCTTTTCTCCATCGTCTCCGGACTGCTTGTCGGGGGTGTTGGCACACTCTTCTATTTCGGCATGTATGTGGTCACACTGACCAGAACCAAAAACCCGTGGCTTATTTTTCTGCTCCCGGTGAGTGGTATCCTGATCGTCGGATGTTACCGCCTGCTTCATGATGAAAAAGATACCGGAACCAACCTTGTATTATCTGCGATACATTCCGATGAAGATCTGCCGCTTCGCATGGCTCCGCTGATTTTTATCTCCACACTCATCACCCACCTGTTTGGTGGTTCTGCCGGACGTGAAGGTGCTGCGTTACAGCTCGGTGGAAGTATCGGAAACGGTCTTGGAAAACTGTTCCGCTTTGATGAAAAAGACAAACACATTATGATCATGTGCGGCATGAGCGCCGCATTCTCTGCATTGTTTGGCACACCGATGGCTGCGGCTGTCTTTTCCATGGAAGTTGTCAGTGTCGGCGTTATGTATTATGCGGCGTTAGTCCCGTGCGTGATCTCCTCACTGGTCGCACATGCTGTTGCAGAATTCTTTGGTGTCTCACAGGAAATGTTCCTGATCGGCCAGATTCCTGCTTTTAAGATCACAAGTGCTGTAAAAATCTCTGTCCTTGCGATTCTATGTGCCGGTGTCAGCATTATTTTCTGTGTCATGCTGCATCAGTCAGAACACCTTTATAAGAAGTTTTTCAAAAATCCTTATGTGCGCATTTTCGCCGGTGGATGTTTCGTGCTCATTTTAACGCTGCTTGTGGGCAACCAGAATTATAACGGTACGGGAATCAATATCATTGAACAGTGTATTGACGGTACGGTCCGCCCGGAAGCCTTTTTATGAAAATGCTCTTTACTGCTTTAACATTAGGTGCCGGATTTAAAGGTGGCGAGATTGTTCCATCGTTTTTTACCGGAGCGGCATTTGGCTGTCTGTTTGGAAACCTGTCAGGCTTTTCACCGACACTCTGTACGGCAGTCGGCATGGCCGCAGTTTTCTGTGGAGTGACAAACTGCCCGATCACTGCCCTGCTCATCAGCTTGAGTTGTTCGGCTATGACGGCATGCCTTACTTTTTGCTTGCCGTTGCATTCAGCTACATGCTTTCCGGATACTATGGCCTCTACAGCAGCCAGAAAATTATTTACTCCAAATATAAGACCAATTATATCAACCGCAAAACACATTAAAAAACTTCCCACATATCCGGTTTTCCTGCGATATGTGGGAAGTTTTTTAATGTTCTTCCCTTGCGGCTTTCAGAAGATCAAGCAGTCCTTTTTCCTTGATCAGCGCAATGCCCTGCCCCTCATCACCAAGCACAATGAGATTATTTCCGGGCTTGATATCGAATATCTTTCTGGCTTTTGCCGGGATCACGATCTGACCTTTCTCACCTACTTTTACCATGCCGAAAATGTGTTTTCCCTTCGGTGGAACTTCTAAGCCAAGAGAATCCTTTTTTCATAATTGATCAGGTCATCCACCGTCACGCCAAAGACATCTGCGAGCCTTTTGCACCTTTCGATATCCGGCAGGGATTCCCCTGTCTCATATTTCGAGAGTGTCTGTCTCGACACACCGATCTGATCTGCCAGTTCATCCTGCGACATTTGATTTAGTTTTCGAAGCTGAATGAGATTTTCTGCAAACATTATTTTTTCTTTCCTCCAATTCCACAGACGATCCACCGGAGCACCGGAATACGGCGGATGATCTCATAAGCCAGATATGCACCGGCAAATCCCGCTGCTGCCACAAAAAGATAAAGAAGCACTGCCGGCAATTTTGTATACATGGTCAGATAATATGCTGTCATCGCAATGAAAAGGTAATGGAATAAATAAAGTCCCCATGATTTCGCTGCCATCCATCTTGTCAATGTGTTGGAAATATCCCCCCATTTTTTCATGAAAGCCAAAGCTGCAATAACCGCGATCCATGCAAACAGGCTGCATAGCGGTGTGTCTAAAACTGAATGCTCGGCGTATGGTCTGCCCCAGTATAGCACTGTAAATGCAGCCGCTAAAATTACGGCACACACCGCAAGCGGCAGCCAGCATTTTTCCAGACGATCCATCACTTCATCATGGGACAAAACAAAATATCCCACAAAAAATCCAGCCCCATAGATACCGAAACGGTATACCACAACCATTGGTGTGTTCAAAATCTGAGCTGCGCCCCAGATCACAATTGCAAATAGCACAAGAAATGGAACGTCCGCTTTCTCTCCCAGCTTCCATAATCTGTCTTTTTCCACTCTGCGAACCCATATGAGCAGTACTGAAAAAATCCATAACATCTGGATATACCATAGCGGTCCTATGCCGCTGACTGCCATGATGATAAATAAAACCGGTTTTGGAACTGCTGCCATCTCCTCTAATCCACCGCTGATCAGCAGATTGTAGTATCCTAAAATCCACCAGAACACTAAAAGCCCAAGGGTGGATGGAACCAACAATTTTCCCGTCCTTTTTTTTATAAATTCTTTTTCTGAGCGATGTTCCAGCTCATACCTTGCGCTCATTCCTGATATTACAAACAACAACAGCATAAACCATGGGTATACGATATACTGAAATGCATCCTGATATTGCACATCCGAAAATGGTCCGATCACTCCAAATGTTTCAATTCCATTGAACATATAAATAACATGATACAAAACCACAAGCACAACTGTAATCCATCTGATATTGTCTATGTATAACTTTCTCATATTTTTACCACCTTTGCAATTATTTTTAACATTATTATAAATTGCAGAAAATGGAAAATCCACCAGGTATACTTAACAATACCGGATGGATTTTGTTAAAAACGAGGGCAGTTTTCATCATCTCCGCAGTTTCTATCAGGCTTTCAAGATTTTCAATCTGGAAAATGGGAAAATCTTGCACAATCTTCACGATCTAAATCAGAGTTTCGCCTTCTATTCTATTTCAATTTTGCATACTCTTCATCCGATACCGGCTCACACCACTCGTTGGATGTCTCCTCACCCGGTACTTCCACTGCAAGATGTGAGAACCAGCTGTCTGGTGCTGCTCCATGCCAGTGTTTTACTTCTGCTGGAATGTTAATACAGTCGCCCGTTTTCATCTCAATTGCTTCCTTGCCCTCCTCCTGATAATAGCCACGTCCGGCAACGCATACGAGGATCTGTCCACCGCCATTTTTTGCATGATGAATATGCCAGTTATTGCGGCAGCCCGGCTCAAATGTCACATTAAAAATGCCAACCTGACTCTTAGATACCGGAGCAAGGAAGCTCTTTCCACTGAAATACTGTGCAAAACCATCGTTTGGTGCACCGATTGGGAATACCATCTCTTTGGCATGTGCTCTCATTGCTTCATCTTCGTATGGAAGATTGCCCCCGTTTACATCCCATACTTCTTTTGCCAGGTTAAAAACTGCCCAGCCCTTTGGCCAGCCTGCGTAAAAAGCTACATGGGTGATAACGGCTGCGATCTCTTTCTGGGTCACGCCATGTGCTTTTGCGTTCTGTAAATGGAATTTCAGGGAAGAATCTGTGATACCGGAAGCCATTAACGCTACGACCGTTATAATGCTTCTTGTCTTCAGATCAATGTCCTGATTATTCCAGTTTTCTCCAAAAAGTACATCATCATTAAAATGCGCAAACTCCGGAGCATATGTTCCTAATGCATTTCTTCCTGCTGTCTGTGTGATCTTTGCCATAGTTTTGTACACTCTTTTCTTTTTATAAAGTCTTTACTAATATCCCTTTTTATAAAGTCTTTACCCAGTTCTCGATTTCCTGCTTATTCGCTCTGTTTAAAAGTTTTCCTTCCACAATCTCCGCGCCCGGTGCTGACGGCTGTAATTCTTTCACTGTATTTCCAAAACCGCTTCCGCCTGAAGTTGCAAACAAAACAATTTTCCTGCCTGTGAGATCATACTTTTCCAGAAATGTATTGATGATGGTCGGTGCAACATACCACCAGATTGGAAAACCAAGAATAATCTCATCGTAGGATTCCATATCCAAATTAGAATCTGCGATTTCCGGCCGGATGGATTTATCACTCATTTCAATACTGCTTCTGGATTTTTTGTTCATCCAGTTTAAATCATCTTTTGTATACAATACTTTTGGTGCAATTTCATGCAGATCAGCGTTTGCTGCCTCTGCGATCATTTCCGCAATCTTTTTTGTTGTTCCACTTGCACTGAAAAATGCAACTAATGTTTTCTTCATTGCTGACACCTCCTGAGAATCTTAACTATTTTAATCAAAAAAGATGCATAAAATATGCTGCCATATCTTACGCACCTATTATATAACCGGTTTTTCTATTATGTCTAATACTTATAATGTATGTTTCGTTATGCCTTTTAGGCATAATATTTTATTTCTTTTTATAAAGGAGTAATTTCGGATCTGCACCGTCTTTCTCATAGGTACAAATCATGATAAAATCCATATTCGCAACAATTCCAAAACATCTCTCGCCTCCAAATTCCGATTCCAACTGGTTTCCAAGATATGTTTTCTGATCATCTAAAAATTTCACTTTCTGTCCATTTGGCAGTCTGTATTCAAGATTCACATATTTGCCTACAAGTGCATTTAATCGATCAAGTCATCCATATTGCTGTAGGTGTAAGTTCCATCTGCATAGCACCATTTACAATACTCTTCATTCAATGTGCCATCTTTGTCACGCCCCAATATAGAATCATCTTCAATCGGCATTCCACAGCACTGGCAGATCAGTTTTCTTGGTTCTCCGAGAAGTGTATTAATGGAAACATCAAATTCCTTTGACAAAAGTTTTAATGTTTCTGTATTTGGTACTGTCTCGCCATTCTCCCAGCGGGATACTGCCTGTCTTGTCACCATGATTTTCTCTACTAATTCATCCTGTGACAGTCCTTTTTGCATGCGAAGTTTCAAAATGATATTCTTTGTTTCCATAGCTGCTGCCTCCTTAACCCATATCATACAGATAAATTCAGTTTGTGGAAAGCAACTTGCTGTTGCTATCGTTTTATGGCACATCCATTTTCTAATTCAGTTCTTCGATAAACCTGCTTACCGCCGGTGAATCCGGAATATTCCGCCTCCATGCGATCACTGTGCTAGTTTTAAGTTCCGGGAAAAGCCTTTTCTGAACGACCAGATCATTCCGCCAGTACCTTGCTGCTCCCTCAATGGAAACCGGATAGCCAAGCCCGTGCAGCGCCATCACTCCCGCATTGGTTCCCAAATTGCTCGTAAATGCAATGTGAAGCTTCCCGAAATCCTTTCCAAACCAGTTTGCCAGCTCACTCTGCACATTCATGCGCTCCGGCAGGATCAGCGGCACATCCAGCAGATCATTTTTCGTGATGACCTCTTTCTCTGCAAGCGGATCATCCGGCCGCATTGTTACCACCCAATGGTCGTTTTCCGGCATTCGGATGTAGTCAAGTCCCTGCGTATTGACCGGTTCTAAAAAGTCCGATATCCACCAGCCCTTTGTTCATCATTTCCAGAACATTGTCCGCCGTTCCGGTGTGGATTGCAAACTGGACTAACGGATATTTTTCCCTGTAGTTTTTACAGATTTTTGCCAGCGATTCCACTGCCAGAAATTCGCCACAGCCTATCGTTATTTTTCCCTCGATAGAATCGTTATTTCCTTTAAACTCGCTGACGATCTTGTCCTCTAAATCTACGATTTCAAGTGCACGCCTTTTTAACAACAGTCCCTCATTTGTGAGCGTGATCTGATGTCCTCCGCGGTTAAAAAGCTTTGCGCCAAGTTCCTCCTCCAGCGCTGCAAGCTGTCTGGATAACGTCGGCTGCGTGATATTCAATTGTTCTGCCGCCTTTGTAAAACTCTGTTCTCTTGCCACTGTCAAAAAGTAGTGCAACACTCTCAAGTCCATATCATCTTAACCTATCTAAAATATATTTCAGCAATTATAATTTTTCATCATCCAGTCTGCAGACGCATAATGCTCATCTGCATATTTCATGTTATCTGGAAATGTGCCATATTTCTGAAAACCCAGTTTTTCATACAATGCAATTGCATTTTGATTATCCGAGATTACTTCAAGTTCCGCCTGTTCAAATCCACTCTCTTTTGCTGCTTTCAGCACCGTTTCCAACATGATTTTTCCAATACCATATCCGCAGAATTCCTGATACAAAGCAATTGCCACTTCGCATCTGTGCCGATATCTCTTGTAGTTTCCAACCGGATTGAAAGAACAGTTTCCGATATGTTTTCCATCCAACGTTGCAATTAACATTAAGGATCTGTCCGAATTCAGGCAATTATTGATAAACGCTGTCTCCTGCTCCTGTGTCATGATAACTTCTTCCGGTTCCCGGATCAGATATGGTGTTTCCGCAGTGGTGGCTTTTAAGTACGTGATTAAATCTTCTGCATCGTCCGGCGTTGCATTTCTCAGTACAATCGTCCGATTACTTTTATCCTTGATTTCAATCGGTTCAAATTTCATGTTCAACCCACCTTTCCAAAGTATCCTTAGCACCATTATGATACCAACGATCATAAGATGCAAATCTTTCCCCCAAAAAATTTTCACTAATTATAATTTTATTATTTTACTCTACAAAAAGTTGAAGTAAACAGCCAATTTTTCTTGCTTCCCATATAATTTCTGTATTACAATGACTAAAAGCATATTTTACAAAATCTTCATGACATTTTTGTCATCTATATTCTAAGAACGACAGATTAGCCCCAAATAATCTGTGTACTTCATTCGTATCTATGCTTTTCGTTACCCATTAACAATTAAAAAGCAGGAGACGAGATGAACTTAGAATCACAAATAGTTGATATTCTCCTGCAAGCAGAGAACCGTTTTAAACATAGGCTGTTCTGCCACATATCAGGAGGAAACAATTATGGCAAAATGTAAAAGAAACCGTAACAGGTCAAAGAGAAACTTCACCGTTAAAACACCGACAACAAACCGGAACTACAAGGACACCGTTTTCCGGATGTTATTTTCTGACCGGAAGAATCTGCTCTCACTTTACAATGCGGTCAATCAAAGTGATTTTATCGAGTTTTACAATGGTTCAACTGCGATATCTGACCGTACAGAGCTTCGGCTTTCTTCAGCATTTGAAAATCTGTCAGGCGAACCAAAGCTTGAATTGACTGTCACTGTATTAAATGTAAATGAAGGACACAATGCTGAATTAATGCAGCATTGCAGTATGTTAAAAGAATATGCACAGTATGTTGCCAGAGTGCGCCACTATGCATCAGACATGCCTTTGAACGAGGCCGTAAAACATGCAGTGGATGAATGCATCCGGGAAGGGATTCTGGCGGAATTTCTTACCCAGAACCGAAATGAGGTCATCAGTATGAGTATTTTTGAATATGATAAAGAATTGGAAGAAAAGAAGTTACGGAAAGCAGAATATGAATACGGTTTTGCAGAGGGTGAAAAACATGCGGCAATTGAAACCGCCAAACGTATGTTAAAAACTAACAACTTTTCCCTGGAAGAAATTGCTGCTTTCTCTGGTGTATCTTTGGATGATATAAAAATTCTCAAAGCCAATCAATAGTATAGCAAAGCTACAGGGGCACGCAGATTCACGCCGCCCCTCTCTCTTCAGAGGGATATTGTCAAGTGTGTAAGTAAGATTTTATGAAAGTGTTGCCTGTGCAGGGGATTTTCCTGTCTCTGCAGTCTCTCTTGTAACATCATCAAGTGCTCCAGCTTTGATTGGCTTACCAATTTCCCAGTTAGGATCAGCCTTTTTTGCGGCATCATAAAAAGCCTGTCTGTAAATTCTCTCATATTTTTCAAGGGTGTACCCGGCAGCCAGCCTGTCCTTTTTGGACATTTTGCGATATAAATTGTTATACACATCTGTTCGTTTTGTTGTATCACCATTGCATACACCATTTTCACGCAGAAATTCTTTTTTTGTCAGTTCATACATTTCTTCTTTGCTGCTATCCGGAATTGATATGATCCTTCTTCTCGAATTCTCGTTGTCATCTGTCACTAAAAGTCCTGCCAATCCATTTACAGGATTAATATAATCTCCATCCTTATCATAATGACTCATCAGATTTTTTATTCCCTGAATATTGCCATACATCGCACCATTTCCAGCAGACATCATTTGTTTTATAGCAGACTTATATCGTTTACTATTCGTGTTAATTCCAGCAGCTTTTAATTGTGCTTCAACAGAACTGCTATTAAGCTGTGACAACTGAAAACTACCTATTGCATTCACTCCTGATGTTCCAAATGATTTCTGAAATAAAAAAGCATAATCCGTTATCCTTGACATAAAACAGCCTCCCTATTTTTTAAACTTTTATCTTTTAACTTATCGGAATACTACTTTTATCTAGAGTAGTAGTAATTTATGAACTCAATGCTGCTACCAGCGATGAATATCTTTCCGTTCTTTTCTTAATATCATCTTCACTAACACCATAATAAAGATACAAATCCTTTGAAATCTTCTCAAATTTTTTCATTACTTTCCTGTTTCCAGAATAGGATATACCAAATATATTCCAAATGTAATCAATCTCCATTTCAAGAACATCATCACCTATTCTTATTTCATATAAATGAAAGTTCATAGGAATGATATCATCTGACATTTCGGCAATCATTTCACCTCGAGCCTTTATTTTATTCAAATATTGTCTGACAGATTCTTCATTAGAAATATCCGGCTTTGGAATATCCTTCATTTCTCCTAAAACTTCCGGCTTATGCTGTAAAATCAAGCTCTCCCTCAAATTTATTCGTTGTTCAATACATTTTCTTTCCGCCACATTAATTTCAACTAAATCATATTTATTCAGTGCATATTGCACCAATTCATTCAGTGTATGTGCACCTGCAACTATTTTTTCTCTGCTCTTTTGTGTTTATGTTTGTAGATGGCATTTCGTATTTTAACTTTTAGAGATTTTTTCTGTATTTTGCCAGCTATAAAAATACTGGTTGGACCATCGGCACCACCTATTATTGAAACTCCACTTTTACTTTTTTCTATCATAAGTTTTCATGTTTCTCCACAACGACACACTTTATCACATTTTCTGACTGCGAAATACCTTTCATAAAACATCAAGCGAATTATATACTAAATCTGCAAATCAATATTACTTTGTACCAGAGTTTTCCGTTATTATGTAACGATTTTTCAATATCTTCCCTTGATACATTATCCAACAAACTTGCCGAAAACGGCTTCCCTAAATCCCATTCCGGATCTGCTCTTTGACCGTTGCAATAAATGCCTGCCTGTAAGCCGTTTCATACTGTTGTAGTGTATTTCCTGCGGCTAATCAATCTTTCATAGACATCTTTTTATAGAGATTATTATAAACATCGCCTCTTTTTGTCGTATCGCCATTTTGAATTCCATTATTTTGCAGGAATTCCCGCTTGGTCAGCTCATACATTTCTTCACGACTGCTTTCTGGAATAGAGATAATTTTGTGTTTCTGTGCAATATTCTCATCGGTCTGATATTTGAAAATAGCTGATGCATGACATCGGAAAAGTCTGCATCTTCATTTAGGTATTTCAGTGCCAGATTTGTAGCATTCACATTGTTTCCATTCTTCTTTTGTTCTGCATATGTAGCCGCAGCTTTCTTCATAATGCCAGATAGTTTTTCTTCATAATTATCCGGCAAAGACAGTTCAGGTGCTTTCTGTCCACCAAATAATTCATTAATCTTTAACTGGCTTTCACATCCATTTGCTGTAAAGCCCAAGCTGTCTGCAATACGATCAAATGCCTGATTTAAAAATGTCACGTCTTCTCCCTTTGATACCTTATGGTACTGTAGCTTTCCCTCCGCATTGGAACCATCGCATATGTAAATATCCCGACTGTCATCCTCATACGACTTTTGCAAAGCGTTATACTGTCTGGTGTATGCATCCATCCGGATGGAAATCAGGTCATCTAATGTATAATTCCCCTTTGACTGCTTGATTGCATCAAGTGAATTCTGCATATCCTCTCATTGCCCAATAGAAATCATCCTCTGATTCAGTTTCAATTTCGGAAGAATTTCTCTCATCTGCATCATTTCTTCCATATCAATACGTCCCGGCATGCTCTGTACTCTTCCACGTAGTGCCGCCATACCTTCCTTTGACAGTTCCAGACTGTCAATTCTAATTTTCCGCCCTTTTAATTCCGGCACCGCATCCTGCATCTGTTTTGATTTTTCTCCATTGTTTACAGTTGACCATTCGAGCAGATTCCATATATCAAAACTGTTTCCTGTATTACTTATTTTTGTCATAACATTATGCTCCCTTACACTTTTATATCAAAGTTCCTATGCCAAAGCATCAAATGCCGAAACTCCATTTTCTGTCACTCCTATAGAAGTTGAAGTACCTAGCAATTCCACCATTTTTCCTGTCAGGTCATCTACATCTTTTCCATCAATTTTCAGATTATATTGCCGTTCTTCCTGCTCCTGTTTTTCGGCACGCTGTTTTTCCAGTCTTTCCTCTGTCTCTTTCTTTTCTGCTTTCCTTTTCTCGAGTCTTTCTTCAAGTTCTTTCCTTGCTTTTTTCTGTTCCCGGATCAACCTCATCTGTTACTAGTACTTCTTCTGTTATGCTATCATATCCATTTATTGTATCCGTTACACTCAGTACCTTACAGCCACGAGCACTTTGAGCAGCTTTCAATTTTTCGATACTTTCCGGTATTAAAGATAGATTATACTCCAACCATTGTTTTGTCTTTTCATCTCCCATAGCCTTTGACAAAAGAGAACTGTTTATATTTACGGAATAATCCCTGCTTCGTAAACAATCGTATTTTTGTGTTAAATAGTTCTTATATTCATGGGCATTCTTATATGTCCTGCCCATTTTGTTTCCAGCATTTTGTGTATTGCCATAACTATTCGTATATGACGCATAAGTTCCTATTCCTGTAACTGCCATATTAACATATCTCCTTTCATTATTCGGAGTCCTTCCAACTATGCCACCTGTTGGATTTCTCTCAGAATCAATATAATATTGATCACACGCTAGCTTCAAATATACTTTGACTAATACCTTTCATCCACATATTCTGCGTTGCTCCATACCCTCTTTCCTGCCCTATATCATACAATCCACTGCTGTCAAATCCTATTTTCAATACTAAATCATTTTCTTTTTTCCAGCCATTCTTAGCATATTCCAACCATCTATTAGAATAAAGTTCATACCCTGCGCCATTTTTAGCCTTTGCCTTAAACAAGGCAAGTAAATCTGTGCCATCCTCTGCAATAAAGGTACCATTTCTATATGTCGCATTGCGTGCATCATACCCTGTTGTCTCATACACTTCATGCCATAAAGAATATTGGTTCGCCTTTGTCCTATTTGCTTGCGAATTAACAATTTCATTGTCTGAATCATGCATACAAATCCACGCATGCGTCCAAATATTTTTTGCATTATCTCCTTCATTCAGCAATTTTTCTATCTGCGATAATGTGTCTCTATCTGCATTTCCTGACACAGTTAATTAATATGTATATGGATCAATAGAAAATGTCAAATCTGCTTGTTTTGATAATGATATTCCATTTTTTGAAAACAGATTTGAAATTTGCTGATTGACAACACTTCTTGCATATTGCTTTTCCTTGTCAGTATTGCGTATATAACCTATACTTCTTGAACCACCTGTATATACATCCTTGTAATTTCTTAATGCATAATCATACCGGGCAAATCCAGCCGAATATTTTCCCCCTGTTTGTAACATTCTTTTCTCATTGCGGTAAGCTATGGAACGCTGATCTTCTGTCATATGTGAGCAAAAATTAGGTGAGGTCACATCACAATATTTTGATTCGATATATGCCATTGGATCAGAATGAGACAAATTTTCTTTGTACACTTTATCATAATGCTCCTGCAAAACTTTTTGTACGAAACGATCTTCCTCGGTAAGTCCATCATATTGATAACCTACAGTTGTACCAGTACCGGAAGTGTTTGGCAGATTATTTAAATCCCTGCCTACTGGTATGTTATTGTAATAATTATTTACAGTAACCATACTATCCCCTACCTTATATAAGTCTCATAACAACTGCCAACATTCTCTTACAACATTAAACAACCTTTCATGTCTCTAGAAAATATTTTTTAAGCATTGTGATATATTGTTTTAGCAAATAACCTCTGAGTCGTTTCCATAAAGTTCTTATCGTTACTCATAATATCCCAAATTACACTCTTTGCAATTCCTGCTGTGTATTTCGGTTCTTCACGCATTTCTAAAAATCTTTTTTGTGCTTTCTCCATCATAGATACCGCAGTATCTATATATTCTTTTTGTTCTGCTGTATTCTTCTTCATTTTAGTTGTTTGAAAGAATTTAGAACCGTCATTTGTCTGCTGACATACAATATATCCCGCCAGATTTGCTAATCGCTTATTATATGCCCTGTCTAAACCTGCCAAGTCTTCATCAAGTGTTAATGAATTTTCTCCTGTGAGATTATAAGAAACCTGACGCTCTCCATTCTCATGTTCTTTCACAATATAATTGTAACGTGTTTCATAAGCATCCATCATAGACTTCATCACATCTTCTAGATTGTATTTTCCGTCTTTTAACGTCAGTCCACTATATTCTCTCATAGAAATATAATGTTCCCATTCAACCTCATTTGTATCTTGTATTGTTAATTCATATCCTATCGGTTCCTCAACTTTTGGCTTTACTTCTCTTAATTTATCCCGCAATGCCCGCCTTCCTTCATTCGATATTTCTACATTATACATTTCCTTAAATTCTATCAATTTCCTATACTTCCTTATCTATCTTACTTGACGTTAGAGAGGAATCCTTTTTCGAATATGTACCATTGTTTGTATAAGTCGCACTTGCCCGATTCGCAGCATTTGATATACCAGCTGCTTTCTGGGCTGTTTTGCCTGCAAAGGAATTGTAACCTGTAAAAACCGTTTTCAATGAACTGATATCTGCTTTCTTCAATGCATCTTCATCCAGCTCCAGCTTATTCCCCTTTCCTATGGTAATACCTATTTTAGAAAGTAAATGACTGGTTTTGTCTGTCATGCCTGTCATCCATGAAGCATTTCTGAGGACATCTTTTGTATTGGATTCTCCTGCCTCCTTAACAACGTCATTATAATCATCAATAAAAGCTTTCACTTTTTTGGTAATTGCATCCCAGTCATAATCCTCTACCTCTGTTTCTTCCCCGGTCTTTTCATCCTTCTTTTTAATTTTCTTTTTTTCCCAGAGTGACGCATCGTTTAGTGCATCTGCTGATTTTTTCAGGGAATCCGCACTTGTTTTCATCAGTGCAAGCTTCTGTGAAGTATCGCCTTTCCCCGATAATTTTTCTGCATCCTGCTTTGCATAATATGCTTTCATAAGTTTTCCATAGCTTCCGTTTTTAATCGCAGCATAATCAGAAAGCATATTGGTATTTCCTACGGATGAACTGTCGGAAGTTCCGCCAAATAATGCGGAATAATCTACATTGCTGTTATATTTACTTGTGTAATCACTAAAACTCTTAATCTCTGACATAATCCCATTCTCCTTTACCAACTATAAACGAATATCAATCGGTGTATACACTGCCTGTGTGTTGCATTCCGTATTTTCCGTGTTTCTACTGTCACCTGTTTCCCCTTTGATATCCGTATTCTTTACGCTGTCTGTCTCCTCTGCCGCAGCCCCGCAGATTCCTGTGTTTTCTCGGATTTTCAGTATTGTTCTTTGTTGCAGTGTCTTCTGTATTGCTGTTCTCCGCTTTTGTAGCTTCTTCTACTGATTTATTTGCATCTGCAAGTGTAGACATCTGTGCTGCTGTCGCAGACTGTGCCTTTGCCTGCAGCTCTGCCAGTTCTTCTTCCTTCTTCTCAGTATTTCCTTTTCCGGCATCCTGTTTGATTTCAGATTCAAGCACACTGGCACGTCCCTGTATCTGTGTTGCCATACTTCCCTGCACCTTTGCCTGTTTCATGGAAGAATCTGCGGAGATCATCGCCTGCATACTTGCCTGTGACAATCCGGTGTCTTTCTTTTTAGAAGTGCTACTTGTTCCAGCCACCATATCATCCATAGATGACGAATTTTTACTCTGCTGCTTATTTCTCTGCTCGATCTGGTGCTGTCTTAACTGCTGATTGAGATTGTTAATCTCCTGCTGTATCTCCTGACGCTTTTTTCATCTTATCCTCTAATGACATTTCTTCATTCGATGATAAATCCTGTAGCTTCTGCTGTGCATTTGCAATCTGATTCTGAATATTTTTACTTACAGAATCATTCCCCTGTGTCATTCCCATTGTTCCTGTCTGCGTATTTGTCCCACTAAATCCATTGATCCTCATTTTAATCCTCCTCGTATTGTCCCCTTGAGCTTAAATTCTGAAATCCGTTTCCTTAAAATCTGTAAACATGATTTCTCTTTACTGATTCTTTGCATATCTTTCTTTACAATAAACAGCGATTTTCTTGAACTGACTTTCGGCATATTTTTGTTTGAATAAAAACAAAATAAAACTACTTAGAACCACTTCCTGATTCTCCTGCTCTAAAGATATATCTCCCATATACATCCTTGCAACCCTTAGGATATTATGCAGTCCAATTCCATGCTCCTTCCCGGATTTCGTTGTTTCCGGCAGATCGCTTTCCTTATATTTTAACTCGCCCTCATAACTGTTTTTTATAGTTATCATAAAAATACTGTTTTTCCGAAAAGACGTAATACAGATATAAGGATTTTCTCCACTTACATTTTCCATGCAATTATCCAGTGCATTGTTCAAAATCACGCTTAAATCAAATGCATTTAATTTCGTATCCCCCGGATAATGAAAATCTGATATAAAACGAATCTGCTTTTCCTTTGCTTCTCTTAACTTTTCCATCAGAATCACATCAATGACAGGACTCCCCGTTTTTATCTCAGGAGATATTTCATTCCACTCCTTTTTCAAATGCTCCATATATTCTGCTGCATCATCCATATGATTCTCTGCCACAAGATGTTCCAACATCTGTATATGATTCCCCATGTCATGACGCAGGCTGCGGATATCCTGATACAGCTTTTCCACTTCCCCGATATGCTTTTTCATGTCACTGACCTGATTTAATACCAGCTCCTGCCCTGTCTGTTCTTCCTGTGCCACCTTCCAGTTTTGAAACATCATAGTCATAACAAGAATTGCTATGATAGAGATAAAATAATGCACAAAGCTTAAAGCTCCATAAAATCCATAGGTATCAATCAGGCTCTTTCCTGTATCCTTTTCATAAATATTCAGATAATATTGCAGAATGCCATATCCTGTTACTCCTACAAGAGAAGGTATGATGAGCATTACCAGCTCTTTAACGTTCATTTCATCATTTTTGTATACATATGCTTTATTGATCAGACCGATTGCAACTGCAAGGAAAACGATACAAAGCACAATATCCAGAATTCTCGTTCCAGCATAAAGTCCATATTGCAGCCATTGTCTTCCTGCAATCGTATTCCCAAAAACCAAAGCTTTTGTGATAAAATCATCCAGTCTGTCTGCCATTGCAACCGCAAGCCAACGGATAGAAAAAAATGTCACTGCAAGAAATATTCTCTGATAGATGTTTCTTCTGTCCTGTACATACATCACAAGAAATGCAGCCACAACTCCCATCATATATGCAGAAAAATTGCCAATCTGCTGCGGTATCAGATACAGCACAGACATAATTCCAATATAAACAATACTGACCAGAGCAGCTTCCCTTTTCTTTTTCATATATGGATATACAAAAACACCAAAACAGATTCCTGTAATAATCAAAATTGCAATAACAGAAAACTTCGATGTGATCATCCAACATCTTTCCACTAAACTCATCTGACTTCATTTCCTTTCCTCTGGTTATACTTCAGATACCTCCTCACAAACTCCGGATAATTCTGTTTTGCAATCAATGCAGTTCCATTTTTCATAGTTACACAAGTTGCATCATATTTTTCTACATATTTAAAATGTACAAGATATGCTCTGTGTGTTCGGAAGAAATCTGTTCCTGCCATATCACTTAATTCCTGTAATTTACCATAGTATTCAATATCCGTACTTCGTGTATGGATAATAACTTTCCGGTTATACACCTCGGCATACACAATATCACGCAGAAAAATTCTTTATATGACTTCCGGCGGTCTGTACCATGATATATTTTTCGTCTTTTTCAAGTCTGGAACTCCTTTTTATGTTATGGACTGCCTTTGTCACAACCTCTTTCAATTTCTCATCGGAAAATGGCTTAACCAGATAATGAAATGCTCCGACATCAAATGCCTGAAAAACATATTCCTCTGCTGCTGTCACAAAAATGAGTATCATATTCTCATTGTCCTGACGAAGCACCTTTGCCGTTTCCATACCATCCATTCCCGGCATCTGAATATCCAGAAAAAGAAGATCCGGCTTACTGCCACTTGCGATCAGTTCTTCACCCGATAAATATTTATCTATAACCGCATCCGGCAATAGCTTTTTTATCTTTTCTTCCAGTATCTGAACCATAGATACTTCATCATCGCAGATAGCAATTCGCATATTGTCACTTCCTTGCTTACATATATTTATAGCTATTATATCGGATAAGTTCATGCAATATCTATCTGGAATGTTGTGAATTGACCTTTTTTTGTTGTGAAAAGGGCAGCAAACCATTATTGGTTCACTGCCCTGTCTTCTAGTCATGTCTGCACTATTAAAGAAATGAAACAAACTTATTCATTGGTATACGCTGGGATTCATGTCTATTTGCATCTGCTTTATCTTTTAACTTATCGGAATACTACTTTTATCTAGAGTAGTAGTAATTTATGAACTCAATGCTGCTACCAGCGATGAATATCTTTCCGTTTTTTATCTACTATTTGCTAAAACGCAATCAACAATCTAAATTTGCAAATCAATAGTATTGCCTTCATTATTATTCTTTTCCTTTGATCTCTCTGCGGATATATCTGCCTTTATTTTGCTATAAGAAACATTTCCTTTTGCTTTTTCGCCATACTCTTCCTTCAAACGAGCTAACTCATCATTATAAATTGATGTAAACACTCTTGCTCTTGCAAATTCTTCATCTGTACTTATAGCTTTCCAGTTTCTTGACTCTGCATTATAAGAAAGCGTTTTATTACCTTTTGAATCCCAAAACATACATGTAGCATTCATTTTGCCACCAGTTTTTTTCATGCTTGATTCATATATAGCCTTTCTATCAGGAGATACTGTTTCTCCATGCTGCATACACAATTTTCGATAAGCATCATCATCCCTTTTTCCAGTAGCAAACTCTTTTCTTGCAAGTTCTTTTATTGCTTCGTTGATACTGAATTTCAGCACCATAACCACCAGAAGTTAGAATTGGACAATTCAATGTTCCTCCTCCCGCCAGTGCAAACTTCTTTTCAGCAAAATCGCTGCTTTTTCCTTCTGCCTTCTCCAAAAAATCCAATAATGATAATTCTCCACATCCTTTGCATTTTTGATTACTGCCTTGGTTTTTCATTGTATTTTTAGCCTGTTCATATAATTGTTTTCTATCAGGTGCAACATCTGATAGATATTCTGCCCGTAAACCAAGAACCTGTTTGGAAATATATTCGGATTCTGTCTTATTTGTTGTCGTAGCTGCTCGTCGTGCCAGTTCTCTAATTTCACTAACAAATTCCGTCTGCGTTTTTGAACTTTCCCCCTTTTGTTGGAATATAA